>RRZT010795151.1_pt1 | contig 86341 bp, 66 predicted proteins | sample 2165551 | NCBI WGS metagenome assembly RRZT01 (sample SAMN10456910, study PRJNA506462) | wastewater metagenome | biome: wastewater; feature: sludge; material: wastewater sludge; isolation source: wastewater sludge with Escherichia coli K12::gfp cells carrying plasmid... | place: USA: Moscow, Idaho... | reverse complement strand
GGCTTTCTGGCCGTGTTGCTCGGACTGGCGTTGCTGATCGTCTGGCGTTTGCGGCAGCAGGTTCGCACGACCTTGACGCAGGTCGGGGCATAGTCCGGGCGGGCCGTTGTTTGTGGCATTGCAGCATCCTGGCGGATGGCGTGATTCGCGTGACGACCGTGAAGTCAGGATTGCGACGCATATTTTCAATAAAAGCACTTGCACCCATCCGGCATTTGCGTTAAAAATGATGCTTGTCCGTGCTGTGCGATGCAGTATGTGCGGCGCAACAAACCGGCAGACAAACAGATTACAGAAATGACCGCTTCCTTCTCCTCCTTCGAACTCAACGCGCTGCGACGTCGCTGCGCGACCGGCGCCCGACGAGTGCGCCGTGCTCGCGGCTGTCCGGATGCGTCGATCGGGGGCGAGGCTTAAAGCCAGCGCTCATCTCCACCCAAACCGGGCGACGCACATCCAGATGCGTCGCCCGATTTTTTTACCGGACGGGAAACTGCAATGCATGAAGTGAAGAAAGTCGTACTCGCCTATTCTGGCGGGCTGGATACTTCGGTCATTCTGAAATGGCTGCAAGACACCTATCAATGCGAAGTGGTGACGTTTACCGCTGACATCGGCCAGGGCGAAGAAGTCGAGCCGGCACGCAAGAAAGCACTGGCGCTGGGCATCAAGCCGGAAAACATCTTCATTGACGACCTGCGCGAAGAATTCGTGCGCGATTTCGTGTTCCCGATGTTCCGCGCCAATGCCGTCTACGAAGGCGAATACCTGCTTGGTACCTCGATTGCCCGTCCGCTGATCGCCAAGCGCCAGATCGAGATCGCCAACATGGTGGGAGCCGAGGCCGTCAGCCACGGTGCCACCGGCAAAGGCAACGACCAGGTCCGCTTCGAACTGGGGTACTACGCCCTCAAGCCGGAAGTGAAAGTGATCGCTCCGTGGCGCGAATGGGACCTGCTGTCGCGGGAAAAACTGCTGGCCTACGCCGAAACCCACGGCATCGACATCAGCAAGCGCAAGAGCGGTGCCAGTCCCTATTCGATGGATGCCAACCTGCTGCACATCTCCTACGAAGGCCTCGCACTGGAAAACCCGGCTGCCGAACCCGAAGAAGACATGTGGCTGTGGAGCAATAGCCCGGAAGCCGCCCCGGACGAGGCCGAATACATCGAACTGGAATACAGCCAGGGTGACATCGTCTCCGTCAACGGTGTGGCGATGAGCCCGGCCCAGGTGCTGACCAGACTCAACCAGCTGGGCGGCAAGCACGGCATCGGTCGCCTCGACATCGTGGAAAACCGCTACGTCGGCATGAAGTCGCGCGGCTGCTACGAAACCCCGGGGGGCACCATCATGCTCAAGGCCCACCGTGCGATCGAATCGATCACCCTCGACCGCGAAGTGGCGCACCTGAAAGACGAACTGATGCCGAAGTACGCCAAGCTCATCTACACCGGCTACTGGTGGGCGCCGGAGCGTCGCATGCTGCAAGCCATGATCGACGAATCGCAAAAGACCGTGAACGGCTGGGTGCGCCTCAAGCTCTACAAGGGCAACGTCATCGTCGTGGGCCGCGAGTCGAAGACCGACAGCCTGTTCGATCCGGCCATCGCCACCTTCGACGAAGATGGCGGCGCCTACAACCACGCCGATGCGGCCGGTTTCATCCGCCTCAATGCCCTGCGCATGCGGATTGCCGCCAACGCCCGCCAGCGTCGCGGCTAAGACTGTCCCGTCCGGCAGTCTGGCCCGTCACCCCCGCCCGTTCCGGGCGGGGGTTTTTTGCGTCGGCGTGCCCGGTATCTGCGCCCTGCCCAGTGGTGCATTTCGGTCACATGAGGCGCCGGAATTTCTGCGCTCAAGCCACGCGCGCTGCATGCCGGCACTGGCCGTGGCCGTAGTCCGGAGCAGTGGCGAGTGAACCTTTGCGCGTGAGTTGTCCGGGTGTGGAATGCCACAACAAGCCGGGTCGCTCCTGTACCGCAGCACCGTATTGCGGTTGCCGGTCTGGATGCTGTTGCATGGCTGCGCTGTCGTCGCGATCCTGCGATCTCACTGGGGCATCGCCGGCCAACTGTCGTCGGGTGTGGGGAGGACGTGCAATGCCGGTGCGGCATGACGGCCGGCAATGCCGGTAACTTCCAGACAGCCTGCATTGCCGGCTCTTCTGCGCCCACTCATGGCGAACCGGCCCGTGCTGTTCATGGCCTGTCCGGCTCCGGTAAAACCGGACAGTCTGCAGGCGCAGACAGCGGTTGTCCTGAAGTACGGATCTGGTCCAGAAATGCTGCGATCGCGCCAAGTACCGCATCCGGCTGTTCACGATGGGGAAAATGGCCGCAATCCGCCAGCATGTACAGCGTGCCCGGCAGGCGGGCCCGAGCGGCGATATGTTCCGGATGGCATCGCGAACCGTATTCATCGCGGTCGCCATGCAAGGCCAGCAGCGGACAGCAGCGCTGCGACAGTGCTTGGTCGAGCCGCCATGCGGCAAACCCGTCCGACAACCAGGTGTCGATCCAGGCCCGCAACACCTGAGCGGTCTTGTCGCCGTGATATTGGTGCAGGCGTTGCCACGGGCCGGGTCTGGCAAACTGCTGTTCCGCAGCCCGGATGCCGGCCCGGATATCCTCGTCCACGAAAGCCTGTGCCGATTCGGTGATGACGCCTGCGCAGGCGTGCGGCCAGGCGGCCGCGCAATTGACTGCCATGCAGCCTCCGACGCTGTGGCCCAGCACCACGAACCGGTCGAGCCCAAGCTGCCGGTACAGGCAGGCAAATCCCTCATATGCTTCAGTCTCGATGAAATCCGGTGACAGGGTGCCCGGGCGGGGGCTGGAACGGCCAAACCCCAGCCGGTCGTAAGCAATGACGCACCGGCCGCAGTGCTGCGCCAGATGCAGCGGAAAATCCCGCCACAAGCCGACACAACCCAGCTAGTCGTGCATCAGCACGACTGGCGCTTCACTTGCATGGTCAGGGGTCCAGCACTGGGCAAACAGCCGGCCCTGTGGTGTGTCGATCCAGTGTTGCCGGATAGTGGTCTGGGGCATGGGGCAAGGCCTTTTCTGTGGGAAGGTCGGGATGAGGCTGACCGGACAGGGAGCGGGTGGTCAAAGCGTGGTCGGGCAGGGTTCCGGCAGACTGCGACCGCTGGAAGCGAGCCGGCTGTCACAGCAGGAAACCGGCCTGTTTCAGGCTTGGTACCGGCTTGCCATGTTCCGGGAAAGGAGCGTGCGTCAGGCCGTGCACAGGGCTCCCGGCGTGTCTTGCCGGCAAGCGGCAGAGGGCAATCTGCCGGGCAAATTCCGGGTTGCCGGTCCCTGTCCGGGTACAGCCTGCCTGCCGGCATGTGTCTGGTGACGTACCGGGTCATCCAGGCAGCATGGCACCCTGAGGGCCGGCTCGCCGGCGGCCTTGCGGTCTGGCGTGCGCGGATCAAAAACCTGCATGTTTGTTCCCCTGTCGTCTTGCGGTATCTGTCTGTCATCGTATGCTTGTTGTCAGCCGGAGTCGGTGTTCTGGAAGGCCGATCAATAGTCCGGCCGGGCCACGGAGGAAGCATGGAAAAGACGGCAATCCTGGCGTACGAAGGGTGCTGGGCGATGAGCGTGTTTGCCGCGACGGATTTTTTCCGCATCGTGGCCTTGCTGGAACAGCATCTGGGCCAGGCACCGGGTTATGCAGTCGAGGTACTGTCGGCCGAAGGGGCGCCGGTCCGCACGGCCAGCGGGCATGTCATCCAGCCCGATGGCGCCGTGGCGGAGGCCGGTACGGACTACGGGCTGGTGGTGATTCCGCCTGTCGAAGGTGTGCGCCTGCATGCCGGTTTTGTCCCCGACGCGCGCCTGCTGGCATGGCTGGGCGCCTGCCGGCAGCAGGGTGCCCGCGTGCTGGCGATGACGACCGGCGCGTGTTTTGTGGCGGCCGGGCTGGGCGGGCCGGCCCTGCTGGCGACGCACTGGGCTTATGCCCGGACGTTGCAGCAGCGCTATCCGGCCCGCCGTTTTGTTGCCCGTCAGTCCTGCCTGCATGCGGACGGAGTCTGGACGACGGGAACGCTTAGTGGTGGTTTTGATGCCTTGCTGGAGATGCTGGCGCAAGACCGGGGCGACCGGTTTTCGCAGCTTTGCGCAACCCATTTGCTGGTGTCGGCCCCCGAGCGGCTCAATCCGGTCCTGCCGGGGTGTCGCAACCACTGCGATGACCCGGTCCTGAAGCTTCAGGACTGGATCGAATCACATCATGCCGAAGCCGTTACCATCGAGCGCATGAGCCGCGAGGCCGGCATGAGCGAGCGCACGCTGAAACGCCGTTTCAGGCAGGCCACCCGGATGTCTCCCCATCTTTACGTACAGATGGTGCGGATCGACAAGGCCAAGAAGCTGCTGCTGTCCACCGGCCTGCCGGTCAAGACGATAGCCGGTGAGGTGGGCTATGAAAACGTCAGTTTTTTCGTGCGTCTGTTCAAGGCCCATACCGGGCAGACCCCGGCCGTCTGGCGCGGGAGCGAAGTGAAGGTGCCGGTGGAGAGCGGGACGGCCGGCTCCGTGCAGGACCCGGCTGCCGGCACGGGCGGCTGTCCGCAGCCCGTGCCCGGGTGACTGCCGGCTTCTGCCCGGACAGGGCTCAGCGGATCGTTCCGTCGAGCGTGGTCAGCACCCGGTAGTACTCCGGGCGCCGGTCGCGGAAGACTCCCCAGGCGCGGCGTTTTTCGGCAATCGCATCCAGGTCGAACTCGTGCACGAGGATTTCCTGGCGGTCGGCCGAGGCCTCGGCCACCAGTTCGCCTTCCGGGCCGGCGATGAACGAGCGGCCGTGAAAGGTGTCGCTGCCGTTGTCCATGCTTTCGGTGCCGATGCGGTTGCTGGCGATCAGCGGCATGATGTTGGCGGCAGCGTGCCCCTGCTGGACACGGATCCAGTGGTCTGCCGACTGGATGCCGGCGTCGTGCGGCTCGGTACCGATGGCGGTGGGGTAGAACAGCATTTCGGCACCGAGCAGCGCCATGGCGCGGGCACACTCCGGAAACCACTGGTCCCAGCAGATGGCTACACCGATGGTGCCGTAGCGGGTTTTCCAGACCTTGAATCCCGTGTCGCCGGGGCTGAAATAGTATTTTTCCTGATAGCCGGGGCCGTCGGGGATGTGCATCTTGCGATAGCGGCCCAGCAGGGTGCCGTCTGCATCGATGACGGCTACGGCGTTGAAAAAACTCTGCCCGGCACGTTCGAAAAAGCTGACCGGCAGGACAACCTCCAGTTCGCGTGCCAGTGCCTGAAAGCGCGGCAGCCAGCCGTGCTGTTCAAGAGGCTGGGCCAGATCGAACAGCCCGGCTTTCTGGTCGATGCAGAAGTAGGGCGTTTCAAACAGCTCTTGCAGCAGGATTATGCGGGCACCCCGGCTGGCCGCCTCGCGTACCAGTGCTTCGGCGTTGGCAAGGTTTTGTTCGCGGTTCCAGCTGCACGCCATCTGGGTGGCGGCGACGGTGACGGTACGCATGGACGGCTCTCCGGTGCGGTATCAACAGAAAGCGCAATTATCGCGCGAAGCGGCTATTCCGGGCGGAAGATGCAGGGGCCACTATTTGCCAGTCCGGCCGGCTTGCGGCACGCTTGAGGGTTTGATGCCGGGCTGGCTTGCTGACCGGCATGGTCCTGACTGCAAATAGAAGGTTTTGCATGCCCTCCCTGCTCGCCTGTGATCGCCAGCCCCATGCCGCATCCTGCTACGCGCACTGCGCGGAAGGACTGCCTCTTCGAGCGCCACTGGCAGGTGAAGTCACCACCTCCGTCTGCGTGGTGGGCGGTGGCCTGTCCGGCCTGTCGGCAGCCCTGGAGCTGGCGCTGGCCGGTGTGCCGGTCATCCTGCTGGAGGGCTCGCGACTTGGCTGGGCTGCCAGTGGCAGAAACGGCGGACAGGTCATCAATGGCTATGCCTGTGGCCAACCCTGGCTGGAGGCACAGCTGGGCCAGGATGATGCGCTGCGGATGTGGCGCTGGTCGCTGGAAGGGGTGGAAATGATCCGCCAGCGCTGCCGCCGTTACGCCATCGACTGCGACCTGCAGTTCGGTTACGTGCAGGTTGCCAACCATCCCCGGCACATGGATGCCCTGATCGACCAGGTCGAGCAGATGGAATCGGCCTACCAGTATCCGGAACTGACGCTGATGGATCGTGGCGCCTTGCGTTATCACGTTGCCAGCGACCGCTATCTCGGCGGTATGTTCGACAACTGTTCCGGCCACCTGCACCCGCTGCGCTATACGCTGGGGCTGGCGCAGGCGCTGGAGGAAGAAGGCGGGCGGATCCATGAAGGTTCCTGCGTCCGCAACCTGGATTTCACCGGGGGCAAGGTGCGGGTGGAAACCGCCGATGGGGTGGTGCGCTGCGACCAAGTCGTGCTGGCCGGCAATGCTCACCTGGGCCGGCTGGTGCCCGAGCTGCGGCGCAAGATCATGCCGGTCGGGACATACATGATCGCCACCGAACCCCTAGGGCGGCGGGTGTACGACGTATTGCCGACCGGCGCAGCCGTCTGTGACAGCCGCCATATCCTTGATTATTTCCGCCTGTCGGCGGAAGGACGGTTGCTGTTCGGCGGCAAGGTCAGCTATTCCGGGTGGACGCCCTGGCGGGTGCAGCAGGGCTTGCGGCGCAACATGCTCAAGGTCTTTCCGCATCTGGCTGACGTGCGGATCGATCATTGCTGGGGCGGGCTGGTGGACATTTCGCGCTCGCGGGCGCCGCATCTGGGCCGGTTTGCCGCAGGCCGGGCATTCTACATGCAGGGATTTTCCGGGCATGGCGTGGCCTTGAGCGGTCTGGCCGGCCGCGTGATCGCCGAGGCCGTCCAGGGCAAGGACCGGCGACTGGCCGTGTTCGAGCGCCTCCGGCACGCAGATTTTCCGGGAGGCCGCCTGCTGCGCCGGCCGGCCCTGATGGCCGGCATGTGTGCTTTCCGCCTGCGCGACTGGCTGCCCGGATAGCCGACAGACGGCTACACTGCATGGCATGCCCCTGAATGAAGGAGACTGCCATGAAAGCTGTTGTGCAATCCTGCCCTGGAGCAGCCGATACCCTGAGCCTTGGCGATATGCCGATTCCCGAGCCCGGTCCTGGCCAGTTGCGCCTGCGCGTGCGTGCGGCGGGGGTCAACCGGGCTGATGTCATGCAGCGTGAAGGCCATTACCCGCCACCGCCCGGAGCTTCTGCCATCCTCGGGCTGGAGGTGGCGGGCGAGATCGACGCCATCGGTGCCGGCGTGACGGGATTTGTGCCGGGCGAGCGGATTGCCGCGCTGGTGTCGGGTGGCGGCTACGCCGAATTTGCCCTCGTGTCGGCCAGCCTCGCCATGCGCCTGCCGGCTGGCATGGGTTTTGTCGAGGCTGCCAGCCTGCCCGAAGCGTGGATGACGGCGTGGCTGAACCTGCGCGAGCTGGGCGACCTGCACGTGGGCCAGCGGGTGCTGATCCATGCCGGTGCCAGCGGTGTGGGCGCCGCCGCCATCCAGCTGGCGCGCCTGAGCGGTGCCACCGTGCTGACCACGGCCGGCAGTGACGAGAAATGCGCGTTCTGCGAAAGCCTGGGCGCCAGTCTGGCCATCAATTACCGGACTACCGACGTGGCCGGGGCCGTGCGGGCGGCGGGCAAGGTGGACCTGATCCTCGATCCGGTCGGTGGTGCCACGCTGGGGCCGAACCTCGCCTGCCTGAACCAGGACGGCAAGCTGGTTCTGATCGCCTTCATGGCCGGCCGGTCAACCGAACTCGACCTTGGTCAGTTGCTGATGAAGCGGCTGACCGTCATCGGGTCGACGCTGCGCAACCGTGATCCGGTTACCAAGGCACGTCTGGCCGCCCGGGTGCAGGACACGGTGATTCCGGCCATCGTGGCCGGCGATGTCCGGGCCACGGTGGACCGGACGTTTCCGCTGGCTGAAGTGGCGGCGGCCCACCGCTATCTCGAATCCAACCAGAACCGCGGCAAGGTGGTGCTGACCGTCGCAGCAGCCAGCACGGTCTGAGAACGGTGCACCCCGTCACCGGAATGACGGGGTGACAGGGATGCTGGCCGATTGCGGGAGCGGGATGGCTGCGTTCAGCTTGACCCGGTGTGCTGCCGGCTTCCGGGCTGTGGCCGGACGGGACATGGCGCACTGGGCATGATCGAGTGGAAACAGGCCGGCTTCCTGTTTTGCAATCACCGGCAAGGCGGAGCCCCGGTCGTGCATCCCCGCGCCAGTCACGCGCCGATGAGAGGCATGTGCGGCCGGGGCAGGTGTGCGGCACCCCGTTGCCAGAGGGTGACATCCGCATGGTCAGTCCGGGTTGCATGTTCTGGAGTTCCGACCTTGTCATGCGGTGGCGCAATCAGTCATTACAAAAGATAAATACATGATTATGAATGTATTTATCTTTTTTATCCGAGGGAAAACCACAGATCAGCCCTACATCAGCAACGGGCTGGGCGATGGTGAACCACAAAATTACCCCTGTAGAAGGTTAGGTTTTCTCAGGTTTCCGGCTCCGATTACGGCTGCGGCAACGTGAGTTTTTGTGAGTGGTTGGCGGCACGATTTCAGCGACGGCAGCATGAGTTTTTGATAGCAGTCCGGTGTACTGCTGGCGCTCCTGAATCGCAGCATGCACCTGAGCATTTCTTAGCATACGGGCTGCCTTGGGCATTCTGCGGGTCGGGTCGGTTTGCCCGTGCATATGGCCGGCGCTAGACGGCTTTCCAGTCTGCGATGGTCTGGGCGCCCGCCGCTTGTATTGGCAAATGGCTGCAATAGTCGACTTGGGCACCTCGAACTTGAGCGCCAACCAGTCATAGGACTTGCCATCGCGCTCTCGCAGGATGCGGACCAGCTCCACGTCAGTATCAGTCAGAACGGCATTGTGGTGGTGCTGGCCAATCCGATAGCCCTTTTCGTTCACGGGAACCTGCTTTTTCATGCGTGTGGCCGCCACCAGTTGGTGGCCACCATGATGAATAGAGGCTTGCCATTCTTGCGTACGGCCAGGATGCCCCGTTGCGTACCGCGCACCCCCATTGTGCGTTACCCCTGTCCGCCACCCGGACTATCCCCGTTCGCTTTCGCGGGCCTGGCTGCGAAGATGCCCTCAATTGAACTCAGGGCTTGTTCGTCGAAGGATGGCCGGATACAGCCCCATCCATGGGGTGTTTTCAAAATGGGTCTGCACGCTCAACCACTTCAAAGATGCCGTGTGCTGCCATTCAGGATGTCCATGGCAGCCTGTCTCTAGACCGTTGTGACAAAAGGCGTTGAGCCACACGATTCAAGTTCCTGTGCACACAGGATCACGTTATCGCGAGCCGGTACCGTGGGCCAAATGTGGGGAAATCTCACATTTGAGCATGTGGTGGAGTGAGCAAACCGCACTTCATGGAGCCGCTGATTCGGTGCCTCAGGTCGAGGCTCATCGGGAACCCCGGTTTGGGGTGGCCAAGAGGTTCCGGTCTGCCTTTCGTTACGCGTGATTCCAGTTCGCTTTCACGAGGCTGGATACAGTTTTATACAAGTAATACTGGCTTGCCGGCAAGTTTTTGATTTGCCGATAAATTGCAAAATTACGCCATAAAAATTCATTGTTTTATTTAATTTTCAACCTAATAAGAATTATCGTTGCAACACTATGATTTTATTTGATTCTTGAGGTCGAAATTAATTAACTGATTCGATAGGTCACTGGCGCTATCCACGCCAAATGCCAGAAATTACGGCAGCTGATGGCCGGGCGGTGATGGTCCGTCACGCTGAAATGCTGCGCCGTCAGCAAGGCAAGCAATGTATCGTGATAGAGTTAAAACTTTAACAGTATTTGGTTTTTTGCATACTGCTTTTTAATTCAAAATCAATATTTATTTTTTAAATAAAACATTAAAAATCAATGGCTTCTATCATATATGCGGGCCGTTGCTTGCTGATTAACAAAACTGAAGCATGCGAATTTTTCTGTGTGAAGGGGAGTGTGTGCTCTAAATGCTTTCCTGCCTGGAATTTTTCCCTGTCTAGTTATATTGGCTCATAAAAATATGTTGTTTACTTTACAAGTATTGATTAGCTGGATTGCCGTAAGTGGCTGTATAAAACCGTATTAAACAGTCATTGATTCTTATGACATAAATTGTTTGTGCCAGATCATGTATTTCAAATTTGGCCATCACTTATATTTTGCAGTTCAGTAATCTGTCGCGCTTCAACGTAACGACAGGTCGCAAGTCATGCGGACGCTCAAGGCACGCATTCTGGTGTGGAATACGGTTTTTCTGGTGGCGCTGGGCGCCCTGATGGTCGGGGTGGCATTCTGGCAGATGCGCACCTCCCTGCTTTCCACGCTGAACCAGGAAATCAACACTCTGGTCCGGGGGCAAACCCGGACACTGGCATCCTGGTTGCAGGACAAGGAGCGTGTGCTGACCGGCATCGCCAGCCAGAATGAAGAGGGAGAAATTCCGCTGCGTGACCTCAAGCAGGCTGCGGAAATCGGCAATTACCCGGCAGTGTTTTTCACCTGGCCAGATGGGCGTGGCCTGTTTTCCAATGGCTGGCAGGCACCGGACAACCTGGCAGCTTCAGAGCGGCCGTGGTACCAGCAAGCGATCAAAAGCGAGCGGGTCATCGTGACTGATCCCTTTACCAATGCCATGAACGGCCACTCCAGCGTGACGTTTGCCTATGCGCTGCGGCAGGACGGTGTGCTGCAGGGTGTACTTGGAGCAGACATGGATGTGGAAGAGATGGTCAAGGCCGTGCTTGGCAACATCGACATCCGTGGCGGAGGCTACATGTTCCTCGTGGACGAAAAAGGCATCCTGCTTTCGCACCCCGACAAGACACGGGTACTGAAATCCATCACGGATTCGAATGCCAGCCTGACGCCCGAGCGGCTGGCGGAGTGGGCCGGCCAGGACCAGCTTGTTGACGTGCCCCGCAATGACGGCGCCGACATGCTGCTGATGTGGGAGAAGGTACCGGGTACCAACTGGTATCTTGGCGTAGCCACCTACAAGGAAGCCGTGCTGGCACCACTCGACACCCTGCTGATGATGCTGGCCGGCAGCGGTGCATTCCTGATTGCACTGGTTGCGGCCATCAACTCCTGGCTGGCCCATCGTTCACTGCGTGGCCTGACGCAATTGCAGCACACCATGACTGCCATTTCGCAGGGCGAAGGTGACCTGACAGTCCGCCTGCCTGAAGAGGGGCAGAACGAACTGGCTGAAACCGCCCGGGCCTTCAATGTCTTCATCGGGCGCCTGCACGAGATGTTCCGCAACCTGCGGGAAGAGGCGTCCGGTCTGGTGGACGACATCCAGCGCATCAACCAGCAGATGAACGGCATCGCCGGACGGTCGCGGCAAATGGCTGATCTTTCGTCGTCGAATGCTGCCACGCAAGAGGAAATCTCGGTCAGCATTGCCCACATTTCCGGCAATGCCGGCGATACCGACCAGCACGTCCGGGCCACGCACCGGCAACTGGAGCAGACGGCCAGTGACATCGAATCGCTGGCGCACGGCATGGAGGCGACCATGCAGGCCGTGCAGGGCCTGCGGACGGTGCTGGACGGGCTGGACCAGCGTTCCGGGGAGATTTCCGGCATTACCGGCGTCATCCGTGACATTGCCGACCAGACCAACCTGCTGGCGCTGAATGCAGCCATTGAAGCTGCGCGCGCAGGGGAACAGGGGCGCGGCTTTGCCGTGGTGGCCGACGAGGTCCGCAAACTGGCCGAGCGTACCGGTGCGGCCACGCAGGAGATCACCCTGATGATCAGTGCCGTGCGCCAGGAAACCGCCCAGGCCGTGCACGACATGGGCGCCACCGTGGAGTCGGTCAGCGTCGGGCTGGAGCAGACGCAGTCGGTGGTCGGTACCATCCGCGAGGCGCGGCATGCAATGGAAGAGGCCGTGGGCAAGGTGGCGGAAATCACCGATTCGACCCAGGAGCAGCAGAATGCCAGCACCCTGCTGGCGCAAAGCACCGAGTCGATGAACAGCCATATCCTCGAAAACGACCGCAATCTCCAGGCGATCAGTGAAACGGTGGCCGGAGTGGACCAGACCGCCCAGCATGTGGGCGACGCCTTTGCGCGTTTCCGGTTGTAGGCAATGCCAAGGTTTGTTGACGCCAGGCCTGGCCACAATGGAAACAAGATGGTCATGGCTGCCAGTACAACTGGCTTGTATACCTTTTTCAGATGCCGGTTCTGGCCGGTTGGAAGTGTGCCAGCACCAGCAGACAGGCCTGTGATTTTTACCATCTCAAACACAAAATAAAGACAGAACCCGCCCGCAACACCCGCAACTCCGGCACCCGCTCCAGACAAGGTTTTCAACCATGTGTTGCGGGAGTTGCGGGTACTTTTCCTATGCAGGGGTTTTTTCCCCGTTCTCGTCTCCGGCTGGCGCGGCATACATATGGTAAGTGCTGATGTTTTTCCCGGCTTGGCGTGTCCATCCGCGTTTCCTGCGATCCATACCCGTGAAACCTGCGTGTAGATACAAAACAAGGTGCAACGGTGTTACAAGTGTCTGAAATCCATGCCAGGCAAGGGTTTGGCTGTTACACCGCTGTCACACTTGAGGGCTTTCCCTGTGTGACACTCCAGATTTTCCACAAATCCGGCAAAGCTGCCCTCTTGGATTCCGCCAGCCAAAGGTTGGCCAGAAAACCCTGCATTTGACCAGGACATGAAGTCAGAAAATTTCGCTTCATGGTTTTAACGGCCTTCTTCATCATCCGCTCACCGGGTCAATCTGGACGAGTCCCCCGTGCGAAGTGCACCCAAAACAAGCGAGAAGGCAGGTGATAGCTGTCGGCGGCTCGGGTAATACAGGTAATACCCTGAAAACACAGGGCACCAGTCCTCCAGTACACGCACGAGCCGTCCCGCCTCAACATGCGGGGCAAACTCCTCCTCGGGCAAGTTGGCAATCCCCAGCCCTGCCACGGCCGCATCCACAATCCCGGGCGAAGTGTTGAATACCAGTTGCCCGTCCACACGTACGCTGAGGGTCTGGCCCTGGTGACCGAAATCCCAAGTGTAAAGCCCCCCTGCGGTCTGCATGCGCATGTTGATGCAATTGTGCCCGAGCAGGTCGCTCGGCGTTTCCGGCATCGGGTGCTCCATGAAGTACGCTGGAGAAGCCGCAACGGCCATACGCAGGGGAGGGCTGATTGGCAGCGCGATCATGTCCTTGTCTATGGAGTCTCCAAGACGCACGCCGGCATCAAACCGGTCTGCCACGATGTCCCTGAAACCGTAGTTGACGTCAAATTCGATGTTGATGTCAGGGTATTCCCGCAGCAAGGGAGCAAGCCTGGGCAGCAGGATGCTATGCAAGACATGCTCGCCGCAGGTGATCCTGACGGTGCCGGCCGGTTTGTCCCGCATGCCGGTCAGTTCATCCAGCCCCGCCTCGATTTCGTCCAGCCGATAGCCGACCGTATCAAGCAGGCGCTCTCCGGCTGCGGTGGGTGACACGCTGCGCGTTGTACGCGTCAGCAGCCGGATGCCAAGCCGGGCTTCCAGGCCACTGATGGCCTGGCTGAGTGCGGACTGCGTGATGCCCAGCAGGGAAGCTGCACGGGTAAAACTGCCCTCACGTGCCACTGTCACGAAATAGAGCAGATCATTGAGATTGCGTTTGGCCATGTCATCCAGTGTCGCACGGATGATTGATTAGTACACCTGATAAGACTTGTAAGTATTCATTAGCTAGTTAATCCGTGCCCGAATGGCGAACATTCAGGGCATGAAAAGCCCACGCCAATTTGCATACCATGGCCCGGCCATGCTGTCCGCACAAAACCCGAACCTGCCGGTGCCGTCTGGCCCTGCATACGACAAGGCCGCAGCCGGCGTTTCTGCGCTGCGCCATTCCGGCTCCGGCATCCGGCCCGAACCGGTCAAACCCCGGCCATCAGATTCCTCGCGACAAGAGCCCGATACGCTGCGTGCCAACTGGAGCGGCGTGCTTGCCATGTCGCTGTGCGTATTTGCGCTGATCGCCTCTGAATTCATGCCCGTCAGCCTGCTGACACCAATCGCTACAGACCTGCATGTCACCGAAGGCATGGCCGGGCAAGGCATCGCCATTTCCGGTGCCTTCGCTGTCCTCGCCAGCCTGTCGATTGCATGGCTGGCCGGCGATCTGGACCGCAAAATGCTGCTGCTGGGGCTGACAGGCCTGATGGCAGTATCCGGCGCCGTGGTGGCTCTGGCCCCCGGCTATGCGGTTTATCTGACGGGCCGCGCACTGATCGGTGTCGTGATCGGCGGGTTCTGGTCCCTGTCGGCCGCGACCGCCATGCGCCTGGTCCCTGCCGACCGGGTGCCTCGTGCCCTGGCAATCTTCAATGGCGGCAATGCATTGGCCACAGTGATCGCCGCTCCCCTGGGCAGCTATCTGGGAGCGGTGATGGGCTGGCGCGGTGCATTCCTTTGCCTCGTCCCGGTCGCGGCGCTCGTGCTGGTCTGGCAATGGACCAGTCTGCCCGCCATGCCTCCACAGGTCCGTAATCCGGGTCCGGGCACTGTGTTCCGGATGCTCAAAAGCTGTTTCATCACCTTGGGCATGGTGGCATGCGGCACCTTTTTCATGGGCCAGTTTGCGCTGTTTACCTATGTCCGCCCATTTCTGGAAACGGTAACGCAGGTCAACGTGTCTACGTTGTCACTGATCCTGCTGGCCACCGGCGTGACCGGTGTCATCGGCACCATCCTGATCGGCCCGGCTCTCAAACGCAGCCTGTACGGTACGCTCGCCGTCATCCCGGTCTTGATGGCCGTCATCGCCCTGGGGTTGCTGCCGCTGGGGGCAAGTACCGGTGCCGTACTGGTACTGCTTGGATGCTGGGGTCTGCTGGCCACATCGGCTCCGGTGGGCTGGTGGAGCTGGATTGCCCGCGCCATGCCTCACCACGCCGAGGCCGGAGGAGGCCTGATGGTGGCAGTGATCCAGCTGTCCATTGCGCTGGGTTCAACCACAGGAGGCTTGTTGTTCGACGCCGCCGGCTACCAGGCCACCTTTGCGACCAGTGCCGCCATTCTGCTGCTGGCGGCCTTATTGGCCGCAATGACTGCGCGCTCGCATTTCCGGATGCCCGCCTGAACCTCGCTACCACAGGAGATACATCATGGAATGCACGGCCTGCCCACAAGACCGCATGTCAGCTTTCGATACGCACCATCGTCAAAACAGCTGCTGCCTTCCAGCTGCACACCTGCTGGTCAGTCTGTTCATGCTGGTCGCCAGCCATGCAGCCGTATCCGGGCCGGATGGCCCGGCGGCACCTGTCCTTGATGCGCCAGAGACATCCCGTGTGGAAATGACCATCGGTCAGGCCGGCTTCGTTGTCACCCTTGCCGATACTCCGGCCGCCCGGGCCCTTGGGGCGCATTTGCCCTTGCTGATCGACATGGCCGAGCTGAACGGCAACGAAAAACATGCTGCACTGCCGCAACCCCTGCCGGTCAGTGCCAGCCGGCCCGGCACGATCCACTGTGGCGACATCATGCTGTACGGATCAAGCACCCTGGTCGTTTTCTACCGGACGTTCAGCTCACCCTATGCCTACACCCGCATCGGCCGTGTCGAAGATGCAACCAATCTGGCCCGGGCGCTGGGTGCTGGCCACGTACGTATCCGGTTTTCCAGGCCGGCAGTCCCCTGAGGCGATGCCGGTCTGCTCTTTGAAAAGCCCTTCACCATTCCCCGCAGGAGATTCTCATGCATACATCCACTTTGCCGGCCCAGAACCCCGGACAGCAACCACGCCTCAAAGAACTTGTCCGGACCACGATCCTCCTCGCCCTGGGGTCCGTGCTTGGCACCGCGGCGGCACAGGCAGCCGCACCGGCTTCTGGTCTGACGACAGGTGCACTGCCCCTCACACAGGAATGGGACAAGGTTTTTCCCAAGAGCAGCAAGGTCGAGCAGCGCAAGGTTACTTTCAAGAACCGTTACGGCATCACGCTGGCCGCTGATCTCTACCTGCCCAAAGAGCGGACAGGCCAGCCTTTGCCGGCCATTGTCGTGAGCGGTCCGTTTGGTGCGGTCAAGGAGCAGTCCTCCGGGCTTTACGCCCAGACCATGGCCGAGCGCGGCTTTGTCACGCTGGCGTTCGATCCGTCCTACACCGGAGAAAGCGGTGGCGAGCCGCGCAACGTGGCTTCGCCGGACATCAATACCGAGGACTTCAGTGCTGCCGTGGATTTCATCGGCCTGCAACCTTTCGTTGACCGTGACCGGATCGGCATCATCGGCATCTGTGGCTGGGGCGGCATGGCGCTGAATGCGGCAGCGGTGGACAAGCGCATCAAGGCGGTCGTCACCAGCACCATGTACGACATGACCCGCGTGATGTCCAAAGGCTACAACGACAGCATGACGGCTGCGCAGCGCACGCAAACGCTGGCACAACTCGGACGGCAGAGATGGAAAGATGCCGAAAGCGGGACACCTGCCTGGCAGCCGCCGTACAACACCCTGCGTGGTGGTGAACCGCAGTTTCTCGTGGATTACCACGATTACTACATGACACCTCGCGGCTACCATCCCCGGGCCGTCAATTCCGGCAATGCATGGACCGTGACTACGCCGTTGTCGTTCATGAACATGCCGATTCTGAGCTACATCCGGGAAATCTCTCCGCGCCCGATCCTTTTCATCCACGGTGAAAACGCGCATTCGCGCTATTTCAGTGAAACCGCCCATGCAGCTGCCGCGCAGCCGAAAGAGCTGCTGATCGTCCAGGGCGCAAACCACACGGACCTGTACGACCGGATGGACAAGATCCCGTTTGACAAGATGGCTGCATTTTTTGAGCAACATCTGGACTGATCCCGCAATAAATGAAGATCAGGTTTGCGGTGATACATTCCCTGCTGTGCGATCGCAGCAGTTAATTAGCTGGCAATCTTGGCCAGGTCAGACCAAAGCAGTGGTGTAACAGGTGTTACAAGAGAAGCCCTTTCCGGACAAGGACTTCAGAGACTTGTAACACCGTTACACCTTCTTTCTACGCATGTGTGGTTTTGGTTTCCGGCCCAGATCGCTGGATAGCCACGAATTTGTAGAAACGCATCGGAGCATGTAGCCCAGGTATCCGGTGTACTGACGTAGCTTTGCTCCCTGAACCAGCTTCCAGCATTCCGAATTTGGTTACACCCTGGTGGCGGCATTGGCCGGGTCGTGGCCCCTGGCGATTTCATCGTGCAACACACTGGGACTGACCAGCCAGACCACACGCCCGCCCGGTTCCCGGGTCCCGTTTCCGGTATAGCCAGCACAGTTCGGCACGTTGGGTTCCCGGTCATCCAGGGCGGTAATGTCGATAAAGCGGCTCCAGCCTGCAGGGCAAACCAGCCTTCGGTCTGCTCCAGAATCTGTACGTCCTTGCGGTTGCCCGGTCCGTAGCGGTCCAGCCATTCGGCCATGCAGCCGGTGACCGCGGCTTTTCCTTAGGCCGGCTAACAAAACCCATGTTTCGGATAGTTGCGAACTTGGCAGATCAGTCACTTATCGATGAGTGATGCGGTTTTGTTAGCGGTTCTTAGCCGGCTTCCCAACCGGTCAGCCCGGCTTCGGTAGCCAGCTTCAGTGCCTCACCGATCAGGGCAAAGCGGGATTGGTAATGATTTTGGCTGATTGTTGAGCGTTTCATTCCGTATCGTGATGTATCAGTCATGCGGAGGCGCAATCTGCCGGCATTGCGGTGCCTGGTGCTAGACGTCCAGACTAGCCGGCTGCGTCAGCAGCGGGCGGTGGTGCCACTGGGCATCGGTCAGCTCAAAGCGTGACACCAGCCGGCGCAGCTCCCGTGACGTGTGCTCCAGCAGTTCCGATGCCCGCCAGGCATTCTGCACGGCCGTCCGGCTGGTGGCGATCTGGCCGGCGATGTCGCGTACCTGGGCTTCGGCTTCGGCGGCATGCTGCTGTGCCTGCTCAAGGGTCGGGTGCAGGTTGTCTGCTGCCAGGGGGGCAGTATTGCGCGCATGCAGCAGTCCGCTGGACATGACGGAGATTTCGTCGGCAATCTGGAGCAGGACAGTACCGGTCCGGCCGACGTGGTCATGTTGTTGCTCGGCATGTTCGACCACTTGCCAGAGCAGGTCCTTGAGGCGCAGGCACTGGGTATCCATGTGGCGGGAAAGCTGGCTGATTTCATCCAGCATGACCCGCAGGTGCAGCTGCATGGTGGTGCTGGCACGGTTCAGGCGGCCGGTTTCGCCAGCGCCCTCAAGGCAGATGTCACCCGCCAGATGACCCTGGGCAATGCGGTCAAGGCGGCCGATGGCATCGTTGAGCGGATCGATGATGTGGGTCAGGTACAGGCGGCCGACGCGTACCACGGCCAGGATGCACATGCCAATACCGAGGATGGCCAGAAGCTGGATCAGGTGGTTGCGCTGGCTGGCCGTACGGTTTTCCTCGAGTGCGGCGGCACCCAGCCGGTTTTCCAGGACTTCCAGTTCGCGTTCGGCCTGTTCGGCCAGCGGGAGCAGCTTGTTGCTGAGCAGGAACTGCAACTGGCTGGCTGACTGGTTGGCCAGTGCTTCGCTGACCGGCAGCAACCCTTCTCGTTGCAGGCTGGTGAGGGTTTTTTGCAGGTCCTGCAGGCGTTCGCGGGTGGTTGTGTCCTGTAGCCGGTCGGACAGCAGTTGCAGGTCGGCCTGCATGGACTGGCCGCTCTGGGCAAATGCCGTCTGGCGCCGCTCGGCCTGCGAGAGCGGTTCTTCGTAGGACAGGTCATGGCGCAAGCCTTGCAGGTTGCGCTGGATGTCGGCCAGCGTCCGGCCAAGCCGCGCACTGACCTGTAGCGGTTCGACATACTGGCGGGTCAGGATGTCTCCGGTCCGGTTGGCCAGCAGCAGGCCGCCAATGCCCAGGATACCGCCCGCCAGCATGGCTGCCGTGACGAATCGCGTACCCAGTTCGATGCCGCGGCGGATGCCGATGCGGTGGGCCATGCGCTGTTGCCAGCCGGTGGCCGGGGTGTCTTCTCCGCTCATGAGGCGCCGGGCAGCGGCAATCGCGTCCGGACTGGCTGCCTGCCGTACCGACATGTAGCCGATGGTGCAGTCGTGCTGGCGCACCGGCACCACGCAGGTGTCGACCCAGTAGAACGCTCCGTCCTTGCTGCGGTTTTTCAGCGTACCGCGCCAGGGCTCGCCCTTGTGCAGGGTGTACCACATGTCGGAAAACAGCATGGGGGGCGTGTCAGGGTGCCGCACGATGTTGTGTGGCTGGTTCAGGAGTTCTTCGCGGGTAAAGCCGCTGACCGATACGAAGGCATCATTGGCATAGATGATGACCCCCTTGAGGTTGGTGCGCGAAACCAGCACGAGGCCGGGCGGGACGACGGTTTCACGGTCAAGTACGGGCAGGTTGTGCTTCATGCCGTGGGTGCTCCTCCGGCCGGACACTGCGTCTGTCGCCCTGCCCGGATGCAGCCGGATGCACACAAGAAACGGACGGGACGGACATTCGCCGGAGCAATGCAAAGCATGGTCAGTACCTGAAAATGGTCAGGCCGTCATTTCGCCACAAAAAAACATCGTCATAAAGCGCTTGCCAATTGATTTTTTACGGTTTGCCGGTTTTTGTGATAGGTGCCGGCAGAAACAGGTCAGGTACTGTGCAGGCGCGGCAAACAACGGGCGGCAAATCGTGCCGCCTGACGGCTGGAGGCCAGCCAGAGTCCGCCCAGGATCAGGGCCATGCCGGCCATGTGGTAGGGCAGAAAGGCTTCGCCAAGAAAAACGGCTGATTCCAGTGCTGCCAGCCCCGGCATCAGGTTCATGAAGGCACCCGCCCTGGCACCCCCCAGCTCGCTGACCGCCCGGTTGTAGAACGCATAGGCCAGCAGCGACAGGCAGATGCCGACATACATCACCGCCGTCCAGCCACCCGGTCCCAGGGTAGGCAGGCCTTCCAGCCACAGGCTGCCGATCGCGACCGGCAGCAGCATCACCACCGAAATCGCCATCAGGGCCACCATCAGCACCATGGGATGCAGATGCCCGCGCAGGCGGCGCAACAGCAGGGTATAGGCCGCCCAGGCCATGCCGCTGATGATGACGAAAATGTCACCACGGTTGAAATCCAGCGCCAGCAGGCTGGCCAGCTGCCCTTGCGTCACGATGACCAGCGAACCGGCGATCGACAGCGCCAGGCCCGCCAGCTGCACCGGCATCAGCCGCGTGCCGCTCAGGCAGACGGCCAGCATGATCCACGCCGGTGTCAGGCTGAGGAGTGCGGCGGCATTGGTGGCGGTGGTATCGGAAAGGCCGACATACAGGAACACGGTGTTGGCCACGAATCCGCTGAAGGCCAGCCACAGCAACGGGCGACGGTTGGCATACAGGCGCGGCCAGGCAGCCCGCACGGCCGGCCACAACAGCGGCAGCGCCACCGCCAAGGCAATCACCCAGCGCAGCCATGACAGCAGCCACGGCGAAATGGCGTCCCCCATGGCCCGCACGATCACCACATTGCTGGACCAGAAGCCGATGGAGGCAACCAGCATCAGGACGGCACGGGTGGCCGGGCGCAAGGAAGGAAGGGCGGGCATGATGAGGCTGGCAGCAGGAGGAAGATGGCGGACGCGATTGTAGCGCGCTCGCTGTTTTTCAGAGATAACAGGCTGTATTTTTGCAAAAAAACAGTCTATTGTGCTGTATTTTGTTTTTATTTAAGATTTTTAATCTTAGATTTTTTGATTTTTCAATACAAAATCTTTTATCGCTGAAACGACCTGTTCGCAGGCGGCCCGGTCGACCTGCCAGTGCGTCACCAGCCGCATCCAGCCTTCCTCCGGCGGATTGGCCTTGATGCCGGCCTGCCGGAGCGCCTCCATCAGGGCTGCCGTATCCACCGGCCCGGTGAAGCGGAACCACACCATGTTGATCTGCACGCTGTCCCGGTCCAGCTCGATGCCCGGCAGGGCTTGCAACTGTCCGGCCAGCCATTGCGCATTGGCGTGGTCTTCGGCCAGACGCTCGCGCATGACCGTCAGGGCCAGGAGGCCCGGTGCCGCCAGTACGCCGGCCTGGCGCATGCCGCCGCCCATCAGCTTGCGCAGCCGCCGGGCCCTGGCGACAAAAGCGGCCGGTCCGGCCAGGATCGATCCGACCGGGGCGGCCAGCCCCTTGGACAGGCAGCACATCACGGTATCGACGTGACGGGTGATCTCGCGCACGTCGCAATCCAGTGTCGTGGCAGCATTGAAAATGCGGGCGCCGTCCAGATGCACCGGCACCTGCCAGCGGCGGGCAACGGCGGCGGTGTCGGCCATGATGTCGAGCGGGATGACACGGCCGTTGGAATGGGCGTTTTCCAGGCAGATCAGCCCGGTGCGCGGCCAGTGGATGTCTTCGCCCTTGCGGATGCGGGCCTCGATCTCGCCGGGCGGCAACACGCCGCGGTCACTGGCGATGGTGCGCAGCTGCACGCCGGCCAGCACGGCAGCGCCGCCGGTTTCGTGCCAGACGATATGGCAGTCGTCGCCCAGGATGACTTCATCGCCGCGCTGGCAATGCGTCATCAGCGCCAGCTGGTTGCCGAAGTTGCCGGTCGGCACGAACAGGGCGGCTTCCTTGCCGAGGATGCCGGCGGCCAGGGTTTCCAGCTCCTGCACGGTCGGATCGTCACCGTAGACGTCATCGCCGACCTCGGCATGGAACATCGCCTCGCGCATGGCAGGGGTCGGTTGGGTAACGGTATCGCTGCGGACGTCGATCCAGCGGGTCATGACAGGGCTCCAGTACAGGCAAAAAACGCCTGCCAGTATGCCAGAGCCCCGTGGTTGCGGACGCCTTCTGCCTTATCCGGCCAGCAGCTGCCGCAGGACGAACGGCAGGATGCCGCCGTGGCGGTAGTAATCCGCTTCGATCGGTGTGTCGATGCGTGAAAGTACCGGACGCCTGAGCACGCTGCCGTCAGTGCGTCCGATCACCAGCGTCAGCTGCGCCTGCGGTATCAGCACGTCGCCTTCGACGGCATAGGTTTCCGTGCCGTCCAGCCCGAGGGTTTCGATGCTGTCGCCGGCGACAAACTGCAAGGGCAGCACGCCCATGCCGACCAGATTGCTGCGGTGGATGCGCTCGAAGCTTCGGGCTATGACCGCCCGAACGCCCAGGAGATAGGTGCCTTTGGCTGCCCAGTCGCGGCTGGAGCCGGTGCCGTATTCCTCGCCGGCCAGCACCACCGTCGGTATGCCTCGGGCCTGGTACTGCATGGCAGCGTCAAACACGGTGGCCTGCCAGCCGTCCAGCAGGGTGAAGCCGCCCTCGGTACGGCTGCCGTCGGCCCTGGGCGGCAGCATCAGGTTCTTGATGCGCACGTTGGCAAACGTGCCGCGCATCATCACTTCGTGATTGCCGCGGCGGCTGCCGTAGCTGTTGAAATCCGGCCGGGCCACGCCGTGTTCCAGCAGGTAGCGTCCGGCCGGAGTGGCCTCGCCAAACGCGCCGGCCGGGCTGATGTGGTCGGTGGTGACCGAATCTCCCAGCAGCAGCAGCGCGCGCGCACCGGTGACGGCCTGCAAGGGCGGTGGCTGGTCGGTGAAGCCCGAAAAGAACGGCGGCTCGGCAATATAGGTGGAAGGCGGCCAGTCATAGGTCTCGCCGGCCGGGCTGGTGATGCTGTTCCACAGGTCATGGTCGCGGGTGAAGTCCGCGTACTTTTCGCGGAACACGGCCGGGTCCATGGCGAGCGGCAGCAGGCGGGCGATTTCGTCCGAGCCCGGCCAGATGTCGCGCAGGTAAACCGGCAGGCCGTCGGCACCGAGGCCCAGCGGTTCCCGGGTCAGGTCGATGTTGACGCGTCCGGCGATGGCAAAGGCCACCACCAGCGGCGGGCTGGCGAGATAGTTGGCACGCAGGTTGGGGTGGATGCGTGCCTCGAAGTTGCGGTTGCCGGACAGCACGGCCGCGCAGACGAGGTTGCGGCTGGTGATGGTGTCGTTGATTTCCGGTGCCAGGTCGCCCGAGTTGCCGATGCAGGTGGTGCAGCCGAATGCCGCCACGTTGAAGCCCAGTGCATCCAGCGCATCCATCAGGCCGGCGGCCTTCAGGTATTCCGGCACCACGCGCGAGCCGGGGCCGAAGCTGGTCTTGACACGCGGGTGGACCGTCAGCCCCTTGGCGACGGCTTTGTGTGCCAGCAGCCCGGCCGCCAGCAGCACGCTGGGGTTGGAGGTGTTGGTGCAGCTGGTGATGGCGGCGATCAGCACGTCGCCGTGGCCGATATCTTCGGCTTCACCTGCCACCACGTGACGCTCGCCCAGTTCCGCCACCGGGCGGCCAAAACCGCCCTCGGCCGGCGGAGCCGACAGCAGGTGCTCGAAGCGCTCGCGCATGTCCGGCAGGGCGATCCGGTCCTGCGGCCGCTTGGGACCGGCCAGCGAGGCCACGACGCTTGAAAGGTCTAGCGACAGCGTGCGCGAATAGTCGATTGCGCCCGCCCGGGGTACGCCAAACAGCTGCTGGGCGCGGAAATAGGCTTCGAACAGGGCCACTTCGTCCGGCGTACGGCCGGTGTCGGCCAGATAGGCCACCGTTTTGTCGTCCACCGGGAAGAAACCCATGGTGGCGCCGTATTCCGGTGCCATGTTGGCGATGGTGGCGCGATCAGTCACGCTCAGGCTGGCGGTGCCGCTACCGAAGAATTCGACAAAACAGCCGACGACTTTTTCGCGGCGCAGCATTTCAGTCAGGGTCAGCACCAGGTCGGTGGCGGTGATGCCTTCGTTCAGCTGGCCGGTCAGTTCGACGCCGACCACGTCCGGTGTCAGGAAGTAGACCGGCTGGCCCAGCATGGCCGCTTCGGCTTCAATGCCACCCACGCCCCAGCCCACTACGCCGACACCGTTGATCATGGTGGTATGGCTGTCGGTACCGACCAGCGTGTCCGGATATGCCATGCCGTCGCGCTGGTGCACGCCGCGAAACAGATATTCAAGGTTGACCTGGTGGACGATCCCCACGCCCGGCGGCACCACCTTGAAGGTGTCGAATGCCTGCATGCCCCATTTCATGAACTGGTAGCGCTCGCGGTTGCGCCTGAATTCCAGCTCCATGTTGTGGTGCAAGGCGTCCGGGCTGCCGTAGGCATCAATGGTGACCGAGTGGTCCACGACCAGGTCGACCGGTACCAGTGGCTCGATGCGTTCCGGATCGATGCCGCGGGCGGCGGCCGTGCTGCGCATGGCGGCGAGGTCGCACAGGAGCGGTACGCCGGTGAAATCCTGCAACACCACACGCGCCACCGTGAACGGGATTTCTTCCGTGCGCGGTGCCGTGGCCTGCCAGTTGGCCAGTGCCCTGACGTGTGCGGACGTAATCTTGTCGCCGTCGCAGTGGCGGTAGACCGATTCCAGTACCAGCCGGATCGAGACCGGCAGGCGGGACACCGGGCCGATGCCGGCAGCCTCCAGCGCCGGCAGGCTGGCCATGTGCAGGGATGAATCTGCCGCATTCAGCGGAACAAACGGTGGCAGGTCGGGAAGGGACATGATCGGACTCCGGCAATGACACAGGATTCGACAGGCTTACCCTAGGCAACATGGGGCAGATTGGCAGGCGGCGCAAGGACGTATTGCTGCTTGACCGATATACCAAGCAGTTGCTTGGTTCGCTTCACAGGGGCAGGTGCTGACGATAGAATGCGTTTGTCTTGCGGTGCCGCAAGCAGTACGCGGCGCGTGTGCCGTCCGGGGGTTTGCCCCGCGCCCATCAGAAAGAGAAGAGAGGATAGAGTCGTGCTTGAAGCATATCGTCAGCATGTCGCAGAACGTGCAGCCCTGGGGATTCCGCCGCTGCCGCTCAACAAGAACCAGGTCGCCGACCTGGTCGAGCTGTTGAAAAACCCGCCGGCCGGGGAAGAAGCTTTCCTCGTCGACCTCATTACCCACCGCGTGCCGCCGGGCGTGGACGATGCTGCCAAGGTCAAGGCTTCGTTCCTTGCCGCCGTGGCCGAAGGCACGGTCAAGAGCCCGCTGGTCTCGCGCGCCAAGGCGACCGAGCTTCTGGGCACCATGCTGGGCGGCTACAACATCCAGCCGCTGATCGACCTGCTGGACGATGCCGAAGTGGCCCAGGTGGCTGCCAACGGCCTCAAGAAAACCCTCCTGATGTTCAATGCCTTCCACGACGTGAAGGTCAAGATGGACCAGGGCAATGCCTTCGCCCGTGAAGTGGTGCAGTCGTGGGCCGATGCCGAATGGTTCACCTCGCGTCCCGAAGTGCAGGAAAAGATCACCGTCACCGTTTTCAAGGTGCCGGGCGAAACCAATACCGACGACCTGTCGCCGGCACCGGATGCCACCACCCGCCCGGACATCCCGATGCACTATCTGGCGATGCTGAAGAACACCCGTCCGGATGCGGCCTTCAAGCCGGAACAGGACGGCGTGCGCGGCCCGATCCAGTTCATCGAAGACCTGAAGAAAAAAGGCCATCTGGTTGCCTACGTCGGCGACGTGGTCGGCACCGGCTCCAGCCGCAAGTCCGCCACCAACTCGGTGGTGTGGGCGACCGGCCAGGACATTCCGTTCGTGCCGAACAAGCGCTTTGGCGGCGTGACGCTGGGCGGCAAGATCGCACCGATCTTCTTCAATACCCAGGAAGACTCCGGCTCGCTGCCGATCGAAGTCGACGTGTCCCGGATGGAGATGGGCGACGTGATCGACATCTATCCGTACGCCGGCAAGATCGAAAAGAACGGTGAAAAGATCGCCGGCTTTGCCCTCAAGAGCGATGTGCTGCTGGACGAAGTGCGTGCCGGTGGCCGTATCAACCTGATCATCGGCCGCGGCCTGACCGCCAAGGCCCGCGAAGCACTGGGCCTGCCGGCCTCCACCACTTTCCGCCTGCCCAAGGCCCCGGTCGACAGCGGCAAGGGCTTCTCGCTGGCCCAGAAGATGGTCGGCCGTGCCTGCGGCCTGCCGGAAGGCCAGGGCGTGCGTCCGGGCACCTACTGCGAACCGAAGATGACCACCGTCGGCTCGCAGGACACCACCGGCCCGATGACCCGCGACGAGCTGAAGGATCTGGCCTGTCTGGGCTTCTCGGCCGACCTCGTCATGCAGTCGTTCTGCCACACTGCCGCTTATCCGAAGCCGGTCGACGTGCGCATGCACAAGGAACTGCCGGCCTTCATCAGCACCCGTGGCGGTGTTGCCCTGCGTCCGGGCGACGGCGTGATCCACAGCTGGCTCAACCGCCTGCTGCTGCCGGATACCGTCGGCACCGGCGGCGACAGCCACACCCGTTTCCCGATCGGCATTTCCTTCCCGGCCGGCTCCGGTCTGGTGGCCTTTGCCGCTGCAACCGGCGCCATGCCGCTCGACATGCCGGAATCGGTTCTGGTGCGCTTCAAGGGCCAGATGCAGCCGGGCGTTACCCTGCGTGACCTGGTTGGCGCGATTCCGCTGTACGCGATCAAGCAGGGTCTGCTGACCGTGGCCAAGGCCGGCAAGAAGAACATCTTCTCGGGCCGCATCCTCGAAATCGAAGGCTTGCCGGACCTGAAGGTCGAGCAGGCATTCGAGCTTTCCGATGCCGCTGCCGAGCGTTCGGCTGCCGCCTGCGCCATTGCGCTTAACAAGGCTCCGATCGTCGAGTACCTGAAGTCGAACATCACCCTGATGAAGTGGATGATTTCCGAAGGCTATCAGGATGCCAGGACGCTGGAACGCCGCATTGCCGCCATGGAAGAGTGGATCGCCAAGGGCGAGCTCCTGAAGCGAGACGACGATGCCGAATACGCTGCCGTGATCGAAATCGATCTGGCCGATATCAAGGAACCGATCGTGGCCTGCCCGAACGACCCGGACGACGTGAAGTTCATGTCCGAAGTGGCCGGCACCAAAATCGACGAAGTGTTTATTGGCTCGTGCATGACCAACATCGGTCACTTCCGTGCCGCTTCCAAGCTCCTGGAAGGCAAGCAGGACATTCCGGTACGCCTGTGGATGGCTCCGCCGACCAAGATGGACGCCAAGCAGCTGACCGAAGAAGGCCACTATGGCGTGCTCGGCCGTGCCGGTGCCCGCATGGAAATGCCGGGCTGCTCGTTGTGCATGGGCAACCAGGCACAGGTGCGTGAAGGTGCGACCGTGATGTCGACTTCGACCCGCAACTTCCCGAACCGTCTGGGCAAGAACACCAACGTGTTCCTCGGCTCGGCCGAACTGGCCGCCATCTGCTCGAAGCTCGGCAAGATCCCGACGGTCGAGGAGTATCAGGCCAACATCGGCATCATCAACGAGAAGGGTGCCGAAGTTTACAAGTACCTGAACTTTGACCAGATCAAGGACTACAGCGAAGTCGCCTGAATCCTGACTGTCAGGAACGGTCGCCCGGGCGCGAGCCCTTGCGGGGTAGCCGGCCAGGCCGTGCTGCTCCGGCAGGCGCCGCGGTGGTTTGACTGCACCGGGTGAAACAGCAACCCCGGATCTTCTGGCGTGAAGATCCGGGGTTTTTCTTTTGGTGAATGGCTGTTGCCAAGCCATGCGGCAGCCAGACCGGGCTTGTTCATCCTTGGTGAGGCCCGGGCTGGCGGGTGTGTTGCCGGCTTGAGTCAGGAAGGCTGGAAAACGAGATGGCAGGCAGGAGCCAGACCGGCAGTTCAGAACGGGGCCGGGCAGTACCACCGGCACGGCTCACCGTTGTCCGGATGAGGAAGTGCCAGATGTTCCGCATGCAACAGCAGACGGGGAGCTGCGGACTGGCTGGACGGCGTGCCGTACAGCGGATCGCCGAGGATGGGGTGGCCGATGGCATCCAGATGCACGCGCAGCTGGTGCGTGCGGCCGGTGACCGGCTCCAGTTGCAGGCGGCTGCATGGCAAGGGGTCCGTCAGGCTGGCCAGCACCAGATACCGCGTCAGTGAAGGCTTGCCGGTTTCGGCGTCGATCTTCTGCCGCGGGCGGTTGGGCCAGTCGGTGATCAGCGGCAGGTCGATGTCGCCTTGGTTTGCTGGCGGGCGGCCGGCCACCACGGCCACATAGCGCTTGTCGACCTGGCGCTCGGCAAAGGCGCGCATCAGGCTTTTCTGGTGCAGCAGTCCGCGGGCAAACACCACGAGTCCGGAGGTGGCCATGTCCAGCCGGTGGACAATTTCCGCATCAGGAAAATCTGCGCGTACGCGGGTCAGCAGGCAGTCCTGCTTGTCAGGGCCGCGTCCCGGTACGGTCAGCAGCCCGGCCGGTTTGTCGACAACCAGCAAGGCTGCATCCTGATGCAGGTAGTGCAGTGGTGCCGGAGCAGGCGGCAGGTAGGGCAGGCTGGCGGGCATGGAGGACGGGACGGGGGAAAAGGACCGGCACCTTGCCACGCACCGGAACGGCTTTCAAGCGAGGACGTGCAGGTCATGAAGCCAGAGGTCCTGTTCAAGGCCATTAAAAACAGTCGGTTATGCCGGCATGGCAAAACTCGTGCTAGAATCCGCGCCTTCCAGTAGCGTTCCGAAAAGCGTTCTTTCAATGTCCCGCAATCTCCGCAACATCGCCATTATTGCCCACGTCGACCACGGTAAGACCACGCTGGTTGACAAGCTCCTGCACCAGGCCGGCACTTTCCGTGACAACCAGCACATCGCCGAGCGGGTGATGGACTCGAATGATCTTGAACGCGAGCGTGGCATTACCATTCTCGCCAAGAACACCGCCGTCAACTACAACGGCACCCACATCAATATCGTTGACACCCCGGGACACGCCGACTTCGGCGGTGAAGTCGAGCGCGTGCTCGGCATGGTTGATGGCGTCGTGCTGCTGGTTGACGCCCAGGAAGGCCCGATGCCGCAGACGCGCTTCGTGACCAAAAAAGCACTGGCGCTCGGTCTCAAGCCGATCGTGGTCATCAACAAGATCGACCGCCCGGGTGCCCGCCCGGACTGGGTGGTGGACCAGACTTTCGACCTCTTCGACAAGCTCGGTGCCACCGATGAACAGCTGGACTTCCCGGTGGTGTATGCCTCGGGCTTGAACGGCTTTGCCAAGATGGAACTGGACGAAGAGTCGGATGACATGCGTCCGCTGTTCGAAACCATCGTCCGGCACGTCGAGCCGCCCAAGGGCAGCCCGGACGAGCCGCTGCAACTGCAGATTTCGGCGCTGGACTACTCGACCTACACCGGTCGCATCGGCGTGGGCCGCGTGGCCCGTGGCCGCATCCGTCCGGGCCAGCAGGTTGTGGTCATGGCCGGTGTCGACGGTCAGCCCAAGGCAGCCAAGGTCAACCAGGTGCTGGGTTTCCAGGGCTTGGAGCGCGTGCAGGTTGAAGAAGCCGAAGCCGGCGACATCATCCTGATCAACGGTATCGAAGACATCGGCATCGGCGTCACCATCTGTGAACGCGACAATCCCGAAGCCCTGCCGATGCTGTCGGTGGACGAGCCGACCCTGACCATGAACTTCCAGGTCAATAACTCGCCGCTCGCCGGCACCGAAGGCAAGTTCGTCACCAGCCGCCAGCTGCGCGACCGCCTGCAGAAAGAGCTGCTGACCAACGTGGCCCTGCGTGTGGAAGATACCGGTGACGCTGACGTGTTCCTGGTGTCGGGCCGTGGCGAACTGCACCTGACCATCCTGCTGGAAAATATGCGTCGTGAAGGCTACGAGCTGTCCGTCTCGAAGCCGCGCGTGGTGATCAAGGAGATTGATGGCGAAAAGTGCGAGCCGTACGAAATGCTGACCGTGGATGTCGAAGATGACAACCAGGGCGCCGTGATGGAAGAACTCGGCCGCCGCCGCGGCGAGCTTCAGGACATGGTGAGTGACGGCAAGGGCCGCACCCGTCTGGAATACCGCATCCCGGCCCGCGGCCTGATCGGCTTCCAGGGCGAGTTCCTGACCATGACCCGCGGTACCGGCATCATGGCGCACGTGTTCGACGAATACGCACCGATGAAGCCGGACATGCCGGGCCGCCGAAACGGCGTGCTGATCAGCCAGGAAAACGGCGATGCCGTGGCCTACGCCCTGTGGAACCTCGAAGACCGTGGCCGCATGTTCGTCAGCCCGGGCGAGAAGCTCTATGAAGGCATGATCATCGGCATCCACAGCCGCGAGAACGATCTGGTGGTCAACCCGATCAAGGGCAAGAAGCTGACCAACGTGCGTGCTTCCGGTACTGACGAAGCCGTGCGCCTGACGCCGCCGATCCGCCTGACCCTCGAATACGCCGTCGAATTCATCGACGACGACGAACTGGTGGAAATCACTCCGCAGTCGATCCGTGTCCGCAAGCGTCACCTGAACGAACACGATCGCAAGAAAGCCCTGCGCGGCCTGCTGTGATGATGACCGGGCGGGTGGTGCACACCGGCCCCGGATGCAAAAACCCCCTGAACAATCAGGGGGTTTTTTGTTGTCGGTCTGCTCAGGACAGTTGGTCGCCGACGGGGGGAGACAGGAAAAACGTCAGGGTTTCCTCGGCCAGTTCAGTGACCGACAAACCGCCGTCGCTCTTGAACCACTGCACGCTCCATTGCAGGGCACCCAGCAGCATCAGGCGCAGCAGGTGCGGATCCTGCGCCCTGACTGCTCCCTGGGCCACGGCTTCTTCCAGCACCTGTTGCCACAACGATTCGTAGCGGTCACGCAGCACGATCAGGCCGGGCTTGTAGGTGTCCGATACGCTGCGCCACTCGTAGAGCATCACCTCCAGTGCGGCCTGGTTGTCGCCCAGCAGCGAGTGCAAGTGGACATGCACCAGCGCCCGGACCCGGTCAGCCGGTGTGCGGGCGGCAGCCAGCGCGCTGGCCAGCTGCTCGGTGGTGTCGGTGATGCCGAGAGCCATGACGGCGACCAGAATCTCTTCCTTGGTCCGGAAATGGTAAAACAGGCTGCCGGATTGCAGGCCGACCGCATTGCCGATGTCGCGCACGGTCGTACGCTCGTACCCGTGGTCGCGAAACAGGCGGGCGGCAACGCGGACCAGTTCGGCCTTGCGGCTGTTATCTTCAGTGACGGGCAGGTTCATGCGGGTTGTCGAGCAATTGCTTGGTTGAGAGCGTCCCATACCATACCCGATTCGAGCTTGTTGAGACAGTCCATGTGCCCCAGGGGGCAGACGCGCTCAAAGCACGGGCTGCATTCCAGACTCAGGGAGACAATCACCGCCCGGTCGGTGAGCGGCGGGGTGAATTCCGGGCTGGAGCTGCCATAGAGGGCCACCAGCGGCAGTCCCAGTGCCGCAGCCACATGCATCAGCCCCGAGTCATTGCAGACAGCGGCCTCTGCCAGTGACAGCAGGTCAATGGCCTGATCCAGCCTGGTGCGGCCGCAGAGGTTGATGACACCGGCCGGAGCCTGGTCCTTGATGGCCTGGGCGATCTCCTGGTCCTTGGCCGAACCGAACAGCCATACCTGCTTGCCTGCCACCAGGCAGCGCTCGGCCAGCGCGGCAAAATGCTGTGCCGGCCAGCGCTTGGCCGGACCGTATTCGGCTCCCGGACAGAAAGCAATGACGGGGCGGGAGGTGTCCAGTCCCAGCGCCTGCACGGCAGCTTTCCGGGTAGCCGGGTCGATGCTCAGGCTCGGGTACGGAATCGGCCGCCGGGGCAGCACGCCCGGTTCTTCGGCCAGGGAGACGAAACGGCCGACCATGTCGGGCAGGGCGTTTTCATCCAGTTTGCGCAGGTCGTTCAGCAGTCCGTAGCGCATCTCGCCGACAAAGCCGGTGCGGATTCCGGCGCCGGTGGCAAACGGCGTAAGGGCCGACTTGAGCGAATTCTGGAGCACGATGACCTGGTCGAACTGCTCGCGGGCCAGCTCGCGCCCGAGGCGCAAGCGTTTGACCAGTTCCAGTGCGCCGTGGCCGAAAGGATTGAGGTGGGTGCGGGCCACTTCGGGCATGCGGGCGAGTACCGGCAATGTCCAGCCCGGCGCCAGGACATGCAGTTCGAGTCGGGGGTGCCGTTCGTGCAGACGGCGGTACAGGGGCTGCGCCATGACGGCGTCGCCGACCCAGGCAGGGGCAGAAACCAGTATTTTCATAAGCAAAAAAGGTGCGGTTGATGCCGCACCCCGGAAATCAGGAACAACAGGCTAATCGTCAATGATGGCCGGTCGGCAGCGGTCCGACAAGCTTGTATTCGGTTCCGCAGTACGGACACTTGGCATGGCCGTGCTGTTTGATGATCGGCAGGTAGACGCGCGGGTGGGCATTCCACTTGCTCATCGAGGGCATCGGACACTGCAAGGGCAGGTCGGTGGCGGTGATTTCGATGAAGTTGGCGCGGAGGTCTTTGTGTTCGGTCATGTTCGGGCAGTCCTTGTCATTTGACCCAGGTGAGCCAGTCGCGGTGGGTGCTGTCTTCGCCCTTGACGATGGCAAAGTAGCGGGACTGGATTTCGGCAGTGATCGGGCCGCGGCTGCCGGCGCCGATCTGGCGGCCGTCGAGTTCGCGGATCGGGGTGACTTCGGCAGCAGTGCCGGTAAAGAAGGCTTCGTCAGCGCTGTAGACTTCGTCGCGGGTAATGCGCTTTTCCACCAGTTCCAGGCCCATGTCGGCGAGGATGGTGCAGACGGTGTCGCGGGTGATGCCTTCCAGTGCCGAGGTCAGGTCCGGCGTATAGACCTTGCCGCGGCGGATGATGAAGATGTTTTCGCCCGATCCTTCGGCGACAAAACCGTCCACGTCCAGCAACAGGGCTTCGTCGTAGCCGTCACGGGTGGCTTCGGCATTGGCGAGGATCGAGTTCATGTAGTTGCCGTTGGCCTTGGCCTTGCACATGGTGATGTTGACATGGTGGCGGCTGAACGAGCTGGTCTTGACCCGGATGCCTTTCTGCATGCCGTCTTCACCCAGATAGGCACCCCACGGCCATGCTGCCACGATCACGTGCACGTCGTTGGCCGGCGGAGCCACGCCGAGCTTGCCGGAACCGTAAAACGCCATCGGGCGGAAATAGCACGACTTGAGCTGGTTGGCCTTGACGACCTCCAGGTGGGCCGCATTGATCTCGTCCTTGCTGAACGGCAAGCCGATTCCCAGGATATGGGCCGAGCGGAACAGGCGGTCGGTATGGTCCTGCAAGCGGAAGATGGCCGGACCTGATCCGGTTTCGTAGGCGCGCACGCCCTCGAACACGCCCATGCCGTAGTGCAGCGTATGGGTCAGCACATGGGTGGTGGCGTCACGCCACGGCACCAGCTTGCCGTCGTACCAGATAAATCCGTCTCGGTCAGCCATCGACATCTTGATGTTCTCCAGATTCTGAATCTTGTTGGGTGATCATGCGCAAGGATTATAACGCTGTCTTTTTTGGCCCGGGACGGCTGATTGCCGCCCCGCCGGGGTTTTCCCCTGGCAAAGCCGGCGATTGCGATGCCGGCCTGCCACGGACTAGCCGAATACCGCCTGCCAGAGCGCCTGCACGTGTGCATGATGCTGGCGCAGCGTGTCGTCCACGCTGACGCCGCGCTGGCCTTCCAGCCGCTCGGCATGCTGCAACCGGCGGTAGTGGCGGTAGGCATCCTGCGCCTGGCGGGCCATGTCGTGGCCGATCAGGTCGGCGTTGGCCGCCAGCCCCAGCAGGGCGATGTTGCCCAGATTGCCGGTCAGCTCCGGGTAGTAATGGGAATGGGCCAGCACCAGATACTGCACGATGAATTCGACATCCACGAGGCCGCCGCGGGCGTGCTTCAGGCTGGTTTCCTGTGCCGGATGCGTTTCCAGCATCCGTTCGCGCATGGCCAGCACCTCGTCGCGCAGGGTGGCAATGTCACGCGGCGTGGTCAGGACGTCAAAGCGGGTCTTCTCAAAGCGGTCGCCGACCTCGCTGTCACCGGCGCAGAAGCGTGCCCGGGTCAGCGCCTGGTGTTCCCACAGCCAGGCCTTGTTGGTCTGGTAGCCGGCAAAGGCTTCGACCGAACTGACCAGCAGGCCCGCCGCACCGTCCGGACGCAGGCGCAGGTCGATGTCGTAGAGCACGCCGGCCGGTGTGGCGGCCGTCAGCCAGGTGCTCAGCTTGCGGCCGAGGCGGGCATACAGCTCGCCGGCATCCGGGTCGGGATCGTCGTACAGGAAAATCAGGTCGAGGTCCGAGCCGTAGCCCAGTTCCTTGCCGCCGAGCTTGCCGTAGCCGATGACGGCAAAGCGCGGCACCTCGCGGTGCCGTTTGGCGATGTCGCGCCAGGCGTAGCGGACGGCGGCTTCCAGCACCACGTCGGCCAGCAGCGAGATCTGGTCGGACAGGGCTTCGAGCGGCCACATGCCGGCAATGTCCTGCGCCACCAGCCGGAACTGCTGCGCGTGCTGGAAGTGGCGCAGGGTGTCCATCAGGTTTTCCACGTCGCCGTCGGCATCGGCCAGCTGGCTGTCGAGCTGCTGGCGCAGGGCCGGCCAGTCCGGCTCGGCATACAGCACCCGTGCGTCCAGCAGCTCGTCCAGCAGGATCGGATGCCGGGTCAGGTAGTTGGAGACCCACGGGCTGGACGAGCACAGCGAAGCCACCCGCCGCAGGGTTTGCGGGTATTCCGACAGCAGGGCGAGATAGCTCGAGCGGCGGCTGATGGCCTCCATCAGCCCGAGGATGCGCATCAGCGTTTCGTCCGGATTGCCATGCGACGCGGCCACTTCGATCAGGGCCGGAATCAGGCTGTCAAAGCGGTGGCGGTTTTTCGGCGGCAGTTGCTGGTAACGCTGCGAGTGGCGCACGGTGGCCAGCTGGCGGGCGGTTTCGTCCGCAGCATGATAGCCGAGTCCGGCCAGTTTTCCGGCGGCCTCGGGGGTGTCGATGGTCTGCCACAGGCCGAGCAGCGGGTGTTCGGCATGGTCTTCGGTCGGCAGGAAAAACACCTGCTCGAAGTGCCGGTGGACCGTGGCGCGGATCCGGTTGAGCCGGGCCAGAAAGCTGTTCCAGTCGGCAAAACCCATGCTGGCGGCAATGCGGGCCTGGAGCTCGGGCTTGTCCGGCAGGGTTTGCGTCTGCTGGTCGTCGAGGTACTGGATGCGGTGCTCAAGGTTGCGTAAAAAGGCATAGGCGGCCAGCAGCTCGTCCACGGCATCCTGTTCCAGCAGCTTGAGCTCGGCCAGCCGCCGGTAGGCTTCGCGGGTGGAGCGGACCTGCAAGGATTTTTCGCGGCCGCCGCGGATCAGCTGGAATACCTGGGCGATGAATTCTGCTTCGCGGATGCCGCCCGGCCCGAGCTTGATGTTGTCGGCGAGGTCGCGGCGCGCCACTTCCTGCTGGATCTGCTGGTACAGGTCGCGCATGGCGGCGTAGGCGTTGTAGTCGAGGTACTTGCGGTAGACAAAGGGCCGCGCCAGGTCGTAGACGCTTGCCGCGTCACCGGTCAGCACCCGCGCCTTGATCCAGGCGTAGCGTTCCCATTCGCGTCCCTGCGTGATCAGGTAGCCTTCCAGCGCGTTGAGGTTCATGACCAGCGGCCCGGCATCGCCGTACGGGCGCAGGCGCATGTCGACCCGGAACACAAAGCCGTCGGCGGTCGGTTCGTTGATGGCCGCGATCAGCTTCTTGCCCAGCAGGGTGAAGTATTCCTGGTTGCTGATGCTGCGTTCGCCATTGGTTTCGCCGGCTTCCGGGTAGACGAAAATCAGGTCGATGTCGCTGCTGACATTGAGTTCGTCACCGCCAAGCTTGCCCATGCCGATGACGGTGAGTTCCTGGATGCTGCCGGTTTCCTCGCCGACCGGTTCGCCATAGCGGGCCAGCAGCGGCTTCAAAGCGCGCAGGGCAGCGTCTACGCTGAAGATGGCCAGGCCGGAGATGGTGGCCATGACTTCGTCAAGCGTGGCGCGACTGCTGAGGTCACGGGCAATCAGGCGGGCCAGGACGGCCTGCCGCAGCTTGCGCAGGGCATGCTTGACGGCATCCTCGCTGTCCAGCGGGTAGGCGGCCAGCATGACCGCCATGTCCGCACGGGTAAACGGTCGTTCCAGTTCTGCGATCAGCCGGGCTTCGAGCGCCGGGTCTGCCGCCAGCGTGCGGCGCAGCCAGTCACTATGGGTGAGCGCGATGGACAGCGGGTTTTGTTGCATAATGTTCAACCTTGCTCTTCGGGCGATCGACTTGCCCATTTTATCCCTGCCACGCCCTTGAATGCTCCTCGTAAAACGCTGATGTCATTGCCGGTCGGCGCCACCCTCAAAAGACTGGCCCGCGCCCTGGCTGTGGCCGGGGGCATCCTTGCCGGCCTGCTGCTGCTGCTGTGGGCGTGGCTGGCCTGGTACCTGCTGCCCAATCTGGGTACTTACAAACCGCAGCTGGAGCAGGAACTGTCGGCGGCGCTGGGACATGCGGTGCATATCGGCTCGCTGACCGGCTCGCTGCAAGGGCCGGTGCTGACGCTGGCGCTGCACCAGGTCGAAATCGACAATCCGAATCCCGGCGGCTATCCGCTGCAACTGGCCGAACTGTCGGCCCGGCCTTCGTGGAAAAGCCTCATCAGCTGGTCACCGCGCTTCACCCGCATCACCCTGACTGCGCCGGAGCTGTCGCTGCGTCGCGCCCGCGACGGCCATCTGTACCTGAACGGCATCGTGCTGGACGGCAGCCGCTCCAGCGACAGCCAGATGCTGGACTGGCTGCTGGAGCAGGACGAAATCCGCATCGAACAGGCGCGCCTGCGCTGGCGTGACGAAGCCATGGGGCTTGCGGAACTGGACCTGACGCAGGGCAACCTGTCGCTGGTGCAAGGGCTGTTTGGCCACCGGCTGACACTGACCGCCCATGCACCCGAAGGCTGGCTGGACACCTTCCGTTTCCAGATGACCTGGCGTGGCGACCGGCTGGAAAACTGGCGTACCTGGCGCGGCAAGTTTGCGCTGGATGTCGGCGGGGCCAATCTGGCCGACTGGCGGCGTACCCTGGCGTGGCTGGCACACATGCCGGCCGGGCAGGGTGGTGCCCGTGTCGAAGCCTCGTTTGCCGACGGCCAGTTCACCAGCGGGCAGGCACGGTTCGACCTGAAAAACGTGGTGCTGCGGCCGGAGGCTGCCGGACCGCTGGTGGCCGTGCCCAACCTGTCGGGTGAGGTGGAACTCAAGCCGGGGGCTGATGGTGGCAGCGAGCTCTTGGCCCGCAATCTGGTGGCCCAGACCATCGACGGCAAACTGTTTGACCGGGCCGAATTCCGGGCCCGATGGCGCGAAGGTGCCAAAGCCGGCGGCAGCCTGTCGTTGTCCCGTGCCGATCTTGGCGCCTTGCGACCGCTCTTGCGGGTGCTGCCGCTGGGGGAAAACGCCGCATGGCGCGCGCTGGACCCGGACGGCTTTGTCGAAGAAGTGACGGCTGACTGGCAGGGCAGTCTGGCAGCACCTGGCCGTTATGCGGTCAAGGGACGCTTTTCCGGACTCGGCTGGCAGCCGGTCAAGCTGCTGCCCGGCATCAGCGGCATCAGCGGCGAACTGGATTTCAGCGAGCGGGGCGGCATGCTGCGCCTGTCGGACCCGGATGGAGCAACGCTGACCATGCCCAGCGTGTTTGCCCGGCCGATAGAGGTGCGCAAGCTGGACGCAGCCGTGCGCTGGACCCGCCAGCCCAAGGGTGTGGTGGATGTCGAGCTGGAAAAGGTTGACCTGAAAAATGTCGACCTCGAAGCCCGTGTACAAGGTCGCTACCGCTGGGCGCCGGACGAGAGTGCGGCCGGCCTGATCGACCTGACTGCCAGCATTCCGAAAGTGGCGGCCACCGCCGTGCCGGCCTATCTGCCGCTGGTGGTCGGCGATGACACGCGGGCCTGGCTGGCCGGTGCGCTGAAGGCCGGACAGGCCGAAAACGCCCAGCTGAAGCTCAGCGGCAATCTGGACCGTTTTCCCTTTACCGACGGTGGCGGCGAGTTTCTGGTGACGGCGGCTACCCGCAACGTATCGCTGGAATATGGCGAAGGCTGGCCGTGGATCACGCATATCAACGGCCTTCTGGAGTTTCGCAATGCCGGCATGCTGGTCAAGGCGACCGATGCCCGCTCGATGAATGCCGCCATCGGCCCGACCACCGTGAGCATCGCCGATCTTGGTGCCGACCATCCGCACCTGCTGGTCGACGGTGGTGCCAAAGGCGTATCGGCCGACTTCGTGCGGTTCATGCAGCAAAGTCCGCTCAACACCATGCTGGACGGTTTTCCGCAAGGATTGAACGCGCAGGGCAACGGCCAGCTGTCCCTCAGGCTTGATATTCCGCTGACCGATGTCAAAGCCATTGCCGTAGCCGGGCAATACGCTTTCCTCGACAACACGCTTGAGCTCGGGCACGGCATTCCGGCCCTGCAACAGGTCCGGGGGCGGCTGGCCTTCAGCGAGCGCGGCGTCAGTGCCCGCGGCATCGCTTTCCAGGCACTGGGCGGCTATGGCCGGCTGGATGCCGATACCCAGCCGTCCGGCCTGATGCGCTTTGTGGTCAACGGCCGGGCTGATGCCCGGGCCGCACTGGCGGAATACGTGCCGCCACTGGTGCCCAACGTTGGTGGCATGACACCGTTCCGGCTGGTCATTGACGTCAACAGGCAATTGAAATCACTGCAACTCGACAGCACGCTGCATGGCGTCACGTCCGACCTGCCGGTGCCGTTTGCCAAACGGGCCGATGCCAGCTGGCCGCTGCGGCTGACCATCAGTCCCAGCGGAACCCAGAGCCGGCTGACGCTGCGGCTGGGGCAGGAAGTCCGGGCACAGTTCTATCTCAAGGACAGTGGTACGCTGGCCCGCGGTGCCGTCTGGGTGGCGCAGGGGCGAGGCAACCTGCCGCGCCAGGGGCTGGCGATCTACGTGGCCAGTCCGTCCATTGATGCCGCCCCGTGGCTGGCCCTGCTGGGCCGCGACGGCGGCGGTGCCATGCCTGACGTACCGCTGACACTGAACCTGCAGGCCGATCAGGTCAGCATTGACGGCCGTCTGCTGCATGCCGTGAAAGTGAACCTGGAGCCGCGCAGCAGTGGCTGGTCGGCACGGGTGGACGCCCGAGAACTGAACGGAACGGTCAGCCTGGGCGAACAGGGACGGGTGCAGATGCGATTGGCAAGCCTGAGCCTGCCCCTAGCCCGGCAGGACGAAGGTGATGTGCCGGTTGCCGCCAACAGCAACGAATCACTGCCGTCGCTGGACGTGCAGATTGACCGGCTGACCTGGAAAGACCGCAGCATGGGCAAGCTGACACTGATGTCCACCCGGCAGAAAAACGAGTGGAAGCTGGACCGCTTCCAGTTGTCCAACAGCGACGGGCAGATCAACCTGCGGGGCGTGCAGCGTACGCAGGACGGCCAGATGCGCAGCCAGCTCAATGTACAGCTCGACAGCGCCAGCCTTGGCAAGCTGCTGGCCCGGTTTGGCGAGGCCGACCTGGTGCGGGGCGGCAAGTTCCGCTCCACCGGCCAGCTGGAATGGCAGGGCGGCATGACCAGCATCCAGTGGCCCTCGCTCAGTGGCGAAATCACCCTGTCGGCAGAGAGCGGCCAGTTCACCAGGGCCGAGCCCGGAGTCGGCCGCCTGCTGGGGCTGACAACACTCCAGTCACTGGGACGACGGCTGCGGTTTGACTTCAAGGACGTGTTTGGCGAAGGGTTTGCCTTTGACAGCATCAACGGCGCCATCGGGCTGGACAACGGCATGGCGACGCTGAATGACTTTGTGGTGCGCGGGCCGGCCGCCACCATCACCCTGACCGGCAAGGCCAACCTGGTTCGCGAAACGCAGAACCTGACTGCGCGTGTCTTGCCCAGCCTGTCGGAAGGCGTGGCGATCGCGGCCGGTGCGGCGACACTGAACCCGCTGGTCGGGGCCGCAGCCCTGGCGGCGCAGAAACTGTTGCAGGACCCGCTGGGCAAGCTTTTTGCCAGCGAATACCGCATTACCGGCACGTTTGCCAGTCCGAAAATCGACAGCGTCAGCCGGACTGCTCCGGCAGACCGGGAGAAAAACCGATGACGACACGGGTTGCCGTGGTGCAGATGGTGTCGGGCCATGTGGTGGCCGACAATCTGGAGCGTGCCCGCCTGCGCGTGCTTGAGGCCGCCCGCGGTGGCGCCGCGCTGGTGGTGCTGCCGGAATACTTTGCCCTGATGGGGCTGGCCGATACCGACAAGCTGGCCGTGGCCGAAGCGTTCGGCCACGGGCCGATGCAGGACGCCGTGGCACAGATGGCCCGCGAGGCCGGTGTCTGGCTGGTGGCCGGCACCCTGCCGCTGGCTGGCCAGAATCCCGGCCGGGTGCGCAACAGCTGCCTCGTGTTCAGTCCGGCCGGTGAATGCGTGGCACGCTACGACAAGATCCACCTCTTCGGCTTTTCCGGACTGGGCGAGCGTTATTGCGAATCCGACACCATCGAGCCGGGTGACACGCCGGTTGCCGTTGACACGCCGCTCGGGCGGCTTGGCCTGTCGGTCTGTTACGATCTGCGCTTTCCCGAGCTTTACCGCCACCTTGGCGAGATGACGGCGCTGGTGCTGCCGGCGGCCTTTACCGCCGTGACCGGCGAGGCGCACTGGGAAGTGCTGCTGCGCGCCCGCGCTATCGAAAACCAGTGTTACGCCATTGCCGCCGCGCAGGGTGGTGTCCATTCTTCAGGCAGACGCACGCACGGACACAGCATGATCATCGACCCGTGGGGCCGGATCGTGGCCGAACTTCCCGAGGGCGAAGGCGTGCTGTGGGCCGACCTTGATCCGGCATTGCTGGCCTCGGTGCGCAACCGCCTGCCGGCACTGCGGCACCGGGTGCTGCAATGCCGCGCTTGAACGACGAATTTTGAACGGATAGACCATGACCACCGAGTCCCATCTTGATATTGCCACCGGCCTGTTGCTGACCCGCAACGGCCTGACGCCCGCCGCGCTGGACCAGGTGTTTGCCCGTGTTGGGCAGCACGACGTGGATTACGCCGACCTGTATTTCCAGTACACCCGGCAGGAGGGCTGGAGCCTCGACGAGGGCATCGTCAAGTCCGGCAGCTTCAATATCGACGAAGGCGTGGGTGTGCGGGCGGTCGCGGGCGAAAAGACCGCATTCGCCTATTCGGACGAAATTTCGCTGGATGCCCTGCTGTCCGCTGCCGACATCACCCGGGCCATTGGCCGCACCGGCGGTGACGGGCGGGTGCAGGCGCACAGCCGCACCACCGGGCATGCGCTGTTTGCGCCCATCGACCCGATCGCCAGCCTGGATTCGGCCAGCAAGGTGGCCTTGCTCAACCGTCTGGAGCAGATGGCCCGCAGCATGGACCCCCGGGTGAAGCAGGTGATGGCCGGGCTCGCTGCCGAATACGACGTGATGTACGTTGCCCGCCGCGACGGCACGCACGCGGCCGACGTGCGGCCGCTGGTGCGGCTGTCGGTCACCGTGATTGCCGAGCACCAGGGCCGGCGCGAGCAGGGCAGTGCCGGTGGCGGCGGCCGCTTTGACCTGGCCTTCTTTACCGATGAAGTGCTGCATGACTACGCCAGAAAGGCCGTGGACCAGGCGCTGGTCAACCTGGAGGCCCGGCCGGCACCGGCCGGCCAGATGACCGTGGTGCTGGGATCGGGATGGCCGGGCGTCCTGCTGCACGAAGCCATCGGCCATGGCCTGGAGGGTGACTTCAACCGCAAGGGCACATCGGCTTTTGCCGGCCGGCTGGGCGAGCGCGTGGCGGCACCGGGTGTCACCGTGGTGGACGACGGCACGCTGGCCAACCGGCGCGGCTCGCTGAACATCGATGACGAGGGTACGCCGACGTCCTGTACCACCCTGATCGAGGACGGCATCCTCAAGGGCTACATGCAGGACAGCCTGAATGCGCGTCTGACGGGCACGGCACCGACCGGCAATGCCCGCCGCGAAAGCTATGCCCACATTCCCATGCCGCGCATGACCAATACCTACATGCTGGCCGGGGACAAGGCACCGGAGGAAATCATTGCCTCGGTCGAGCGCGGACTGTACGCCGTGAACTTTGGCGGTGGCCAGGTGGACATCACCAGCGGCAAGTTCGTGTTCTCGGCCAGCGAGGCCTGGATGATCGAGAATGGCAAACTGTCTTACCCGGTAAAAGGGGCTACCCTGATCGGATCAGGGCCGGAAGTCCTGAACCATGTATCGATGATCGGCAACGATCTGGCGCTGGATACCGGGGTGGGCGTGTGCGGCAAGGAAGGGCAGAGTGTCCCGGTGGGCGTGGGCCAGCCGACCCTGCGCATCGACGGCGGGCTGACCGTGGGCGGTACGGCCTGAGTTTACGGCGCTCCCTGCAAGGCGGGCTTCGGCCCGCCTTTTTGCTTCCCGGATTGTTAAAACAGTTAACAAGTTTATGACAAAATGTTTTATGTGCTGACATAATCGGGCTGTCGGACAGCCTGACCATCGGCGCGGTGCCTTCGTCTGGCGAAGGTGTCGACCGGATGTCCAATAGAGAGCAATACACCCGTTTGGGCTGAATTCGGCCAAGTCATTTAGCTGGAGAACCTACACATGGCAGCTGCACACCTCAATCCGTATGAAATCGGTCTTGACAAGAATCCGGCCAACTATGTTCCGCTGACGCCGGTCACGTTCCTTGAACGTGCCGCCCAGGTCTATCCGAACAAGCCTGCCGTCATCCACGGCCAGCGTGTCTACACCTGGAGCCAGGTTTTCGAGCGGAGCCGCCGTCTGGCATCCGCACTGGCCAAGCATGGCGTCCGCAAGGGCAGTACCGTCGCCATCCTGTGCCCGAACATTCCGGAAATGGTCGAAGCCCACTTCGGCATCCCGATGCAGGGTGCTGTTCTCAACACCATGAACTACCGTCTGGATGCCGCCACGATCGCTTTCCAGATCGATCACGGTGAAGCCGAAGTCCTGCTGGTCGACAGCGAATTTGCCAGCCTGGCCCGCGAAGCCCTGCACAAGAGCGGCCGCCGCCCGCTGATCGTCGACATCGTCGACAGCGAATACGACACCGGCGACCGCGTGGGCCGCATCACGTACGAAGAGCTGCTGGCCGAAGGCGACCCCGGTTACGAATGGCCGCAGGTGGAAGACGAGTGGGATGCCATCACCCTCAACTACACCTCCGGTACCACCGGCAACCCGAAGGGGGTGGTGTACCACCACCGCGGCGCTTACCTGAACGCGCTGGGCAACATCGTCGCCACCAACATGACGCCGGATACCGTCACGCTGTGGTCGCTGCCGATGTTCCACTGCAACGGCTGGTGTTTCAACTGGTCGCTGGCTGCGGTAGGCGGTACCTCGGTGTGCCTGCGTCGCGTCGAAGCCGGCCTGATGTTCGAGCTGATCGAAAAGTACAAGGTCAACTACATGTGCGGTGCCGCCGTGGTGCTGAGCATGTTCATCAATGCCGCCGACGAGGTCCGTCGTCCGTTCCCGCTGCCGGTGCGCTTCATTGCCGCCGCGGCTCCGGTGCCGGTACCGATCATCCGTGCCGCCGAAGCCATCGGCTTCCGCATCACCCACGTATACGGGCTGACCGAAACCTACGGCCCGGCCACGGCCTGCATCTGGAAAGACGAATACAACGCCTTGTCCGATGACGACCAGGGCGACATCCGCAAGCGCCAGGGCGTGCGCTACCACGTGCAGGAAGCCGTGAGCGTGCTCAAGTCCGACACCATGGAGCCGGTGCCGGCCGATGGCCAGACGCTGGGCGAAGTGATGTTCCGCGGCAACGTGGTGATGAAGGGTTACCTCAAGAACCCGTCCGCCACCGAGCAGGCGTTTGCCGACGGCTGGTTCCATACCGGCGACATCGGTGTCCTGCATCCGGACGGCTATATCGAGCTCAAGGACCGCGCCAAGGACATCATCATCTCGGGCGGCGAAAACATCCCCACCATCGAAGTGGAAGCCGTGCTGTACCAGCACCCGTCGGTGCTCGAGTGTGCCGTGGTCGCCAAGAAAGACGAAAAGTGGGGCGAGATTCCGTGTGCCTACATCACGCTCAAGTTCGGAGCAGAAGAGCCGAGCACCATGGAGCTGATGCAGTTCTGCCGTGAACGTCTGGCCCACTACAAGGTGCCGCGCCTCTACGTCTTCGGCCCGCTGCCCAAGACGTCGACCGGCAAGATCCAGAAGTTCGTGCTGCGCGACCAGGCCAACCAGGGCCAGTTCGTGCTTAACTAAGCGTACTGTGACGCTGACAGGACGGCCCGGCGGGCCGTCTTTTTCATTCCGTTTCCCGATGATGCAACCTTTATCCCGGTCTTGCCGGTTCCGCACCGGCTGCCGCTGGCTTGCATGGGGGCTGGCTGCGGCATGGTTTGCCGGCAGCGTATGGCTGCTGTGGCGCGAAAGCACTGGCAGTGCCCCCCTGTTTGCCCACGCCGACAAAGCGGGCCATTTCCTGCTGTTTGTCGTCCAGACCGCGTTGCTGCGGCTCGCGCTTGGCACCGGCCACACGCGGTTGATCCTGCTGCTGGCCGCCGTCTGGGCTGCCGGATCGGAAACCGGGCAGGTTTTCCTGACGGTCAGCCGTACCGGTGACCCGCTGGATGCGCTGGCCGACATGGCCGGCTGCGTCGCTGTCCTGGCATGCGTGCGACGCTGGCGCTGACCGGGGTGCAAGGTCAGGGCTACAATGCGGGCATGATGCCGTGCCGGCCTTGCCGGCCATGGCGTGTTGCACCCTGCGGCCTCCGGGTCGTTTCTTGACGGAATCCAGCATGATTGATAACCGTGTCTATGCCAGCCGTCGCCAGCGCCTGATGGGCGAACTGGGCGACGGCATTGCCATCCTGCCGACAGCTCCCGAACTGGTCCGTAATGGCGACGCCCATTACGCTTACCGTTTTGACAGCAGCTTTTACTATCTCACCGGTTTTGCCGAGCCTGAAGCCGTGCTGGTGCTGGATGCCACCGCCGGCAAGTCGGTCCTGTTCTGCCGCGACAAGGACATCGAACGCGAAATCTGGAACGGCTACCGCTTTGGCCCGGAAGGTGCAAAAGAAACCTTCGGATTCGACGAAGCCTATTCCATCAGCGAATTTGACGAGCGCCTGCCCGACCTGCTGGCAGACCGGCATACCCTGCACATGGGGTTCGGCCGCGATGCCGCCTTTGATGCGCGGGTCAACGTGGCGCTCAATGCCTTGCGCGCGCGCTTCCGCACCGGCGTGACGGCACCGACCGTGCTGCGTGACGTGCAGGCCGTCGTGCACAACATGCGCCTCTTCAAGGACGACAGCGAAATCGCCCTGATGCGCGAGGCCGGCCGGATTTCGGCTGAAGCACACGTGGCGGCCATGCGTGCCGCGCGTCCGGGCTGCTTCGAATACCAGCTGGAAGCAGAAATCCTGCGTACCTTCTGCACCAACGGCGCCCGCACGCCGTCCTACGAAAGCATCGTGGCCGGAGGCGGCAATGCCTGCGTGCTGCACTACGTCAGTAACCAGGACGTGCTGAAAGACGGTGACCTGGTCCTGATCGACGCCGGCTGCGAATACCAGGGCTACGCCGGCGACATCACCCGGACATTCCCGGTCAACGGTCGTTTCAGCGCTGCCCAGCGTGACGTGTACGACGTGGTGCTGGCCGCCGAACTGGCCGCCATTGCCGCCGTCAGGCCCGGTGCCCGCTGGAACGATCCGGCCGACGCTGCCCTGCGGGTGCTGGTACAGGGCCTGATCGACCTCGGGCTGCTGTCCGGTTCGCTGGACGGCAACATCGAAAGCGAAGCCTACAAGCAGTTCTACATGCACCGCATCGGCCACTGGCTGGGCCTCGACGTGCACGACTGCGGTGACTACAAGGTAGACGGCCAGTGGCGCGAATACCGCCCGGGCATGGTGACCACCGTCGAGCCGGGCCTGTACTTGCGTCCGGCCGACAATGTGCCCGAAGCCTTCTGGAACATCGGCATCCGCATCGAGGACGACGTGCTGTGCACGGCAGAAGGGCATGAAATCCTGACCGCCGGCGTGCCCAAGTCGGTCGCCGACATCGAGGCCTTGATGGCGGAAGGTCGCTGATCATGCTGCCCGCGCACGCCGATGTGGTGATCGTGGGTGGCGGGCCGGTCGGCGCGCTGATTGCGCTGTCGGCCCGGTCCGCCGGCCGCAGCGTGCTGGTGGTCGAGGCGCGTCCCCGGGAGGCGGACGTGCACGACCCGCGCGTGCTGGCGCTGTCGCATGCCAGCCGCGAGCTGCTGGCCGCGCAGGGCATGTGGCCGGACAGCCTGCCGGCCACGCCGATCGACACGGTGCATGTCAGCCAGCAGGCCACGTTCGGCCGCACCGTGCTCAACCGGCGTGACCTGGGCCTGCCACACATGGGCTGCACCGTGGCCTATGCCGACCTTTATGCCAGTGCCCGGGCTGCCTTGCTGGCAGCGGGAGTCAACGTGGCCTTCGGTGCCCGTGCCGTGTCGCTGCGGACTACCCGCTGCTACGCCACGCTCGGCGTCAGCCTGGCTGGCAAGGAGCAGGCCGTGACCGCCCGGCTGGTCGTACTGGCCGACGGCGGCAGCCTCGTCAGCGAGCTGCCGGACATCCGCTATCGCGAGCACGATTACCAGCAGTGCGCGGTGCTGGCACGCCTGCATCCCGAACTGCCGCATCACCAGGTGGCGTGGGAGCGTTTTTCTGCCAATGGCCCGATGGCGGTGTTGCCGGTCGGGGACGACCTGATGGCCGTGTGGACGCAGTCGCATGCAGGAGCCGCCCGGCTGATCGAGCTGGACGACGAGGCTTTTGTTGCTGAATTTGCCGAGGCCTTCGGCGACCGCCTGGGACGGTTGACCGCCTGCGGACCGCGTCTGGCCGTGCCGCTCAAGCTCCGAATGGCCAGCCGCATTGCCGGCCGGCGGGTGGCCCTGGCCGGTAATGCCGCGCAGACCATGCATCCGATTGCAGCCCAGGGGCTGAACTTGGGCCTGCGCGATGCGGCTGCACTGGCCGCGTTGCTGGCACGTCCCGGAGATCCCGGAGAGGCTGCACGACTGGATGCCTATGTCGAAATGCGCCGGATCGATGCGCTGGCGGTGACCGGCTTCACCCACAGCCTTGCATACCTGTTCGACCAGCACGATCCTGTCCGGCGCGCAGTGCGCGGTGCCGTGATGACCGTGCTGGACACCCTGCCGATGGCGCGCCGGCGCTTTGCCGAATCCATGGTGTTCGGCGTCGCCAGCCGTTAGCCCGTCATGTTTTCACGGAGGCCGGCCCGAAAGGGCCGCTTGTTGTCATGCAGACTCATTACGACATTGTAATTGTGGGGGGCGGGCTGGTTGGTGCCAGCCTGGCGCTGGCGCTGGGGCAGGCAGACCGCTTCCGGGTGGCCTTGCTGGAGCCACGGCCGGCCCGGCTGGAAGGGCTGGACCAGCCGGATGACTGGGATGCCCGCGTCTACGCCGTCAGCCCGGCCAACCAGCGTTTTCTGGCGTCGATGGATGCCTGGCCGGACATGAGCCGCATGGCCGCCGTATCGAAAATGGACGTGCGCGGTGATGCCGGTGGCCGCATCGAATTCGACGCAGCCGGTGCAGAGGCAGGTGCGCTGGCCTGGATCGCCGAAAACCGCTGGGTGCTGGCCGGCATCTGGCGGGCGCTGCGCGAAACACCGGTCGAAATCCTGCTCGAGCGGCCGGTGGCTTTTGAATCCGACCATGGCCGTGCTGCGCTGACCCTGAACGACGGACGGCTGCTGACCGCCCGGCTGGTGGTCGGATGCGATGGTGCCAACTCGTGGCTGCGCTCGGAGGCCGGCATCGATATCCGGGTTTCACCCTACGGGCACAGTGGCGTGGTGGCCAATTTCCTGTGTGAACGCGACCACGGTGGCGTGGCACACCAGTGGTTTACCGGCGACGGCGTGCTGGCCTACCTGCCGCTGCCGGAGCGCCGGATGTCGATGGTGTGGTCGTGCGCCGATCCCGAACGGCTGCTGGCCCAGTCCGGCGACGAGCTGTGCCGGCAGGTGGCCGAGCGCGGACAGTTCACGCTGGGGCAGCTGTCGCTGCTGACACCGGCACAGGCTTTTCCGCTGCGCCTGATCCGGCCGGCGCAGGTAATCGGCACCCGGCTGGTGCTGGCCGGCGATGCGGCACATACCATTCACCCGCTGGCGGGGCAGGGAGTGAATCTGGGGTTTGGCGATGCCATCCTGCTGGCAAAGCTGCTGGCGCAAGCCGACGATCCGGGGTCGCGCCTGTTGCTGCGCAGTTACGAGCGCGGGCGGCTGGAATCGGTGCGTACCATGCAATATACCTGTGATGCCCTGTTCCGCCTGTTTACCCATCCGCATCCGGCCATTGGCTGGCTGCGCAATACCGGACTGAAATTCACCAATGCCCTGGGGCCTGTCAAACGCCAATTGGTGAAAGAGGCCATGGGGCTGTAAATACCCGCCATCATTAAATCAAATATCATTAAATTTAATTAAAAATATAATGAATGCATTAAATGGGTGAATAAATAGAAACTTGTTTATTTATCCGTAAAGTCAGTAAAAATATTTTATCTTTATCGGGCATGATTACTCTCGACAAGCATGAATACGGTTTGCATGATTGCGGTCCGGATACCTGTTTTGGTCAGAGGGTTGTTTATGGGGTGGAAAAAGCGTGGATGGCTGGTTATTGGCGTGTTGTGCGGATTGGTGGCCTGTTCTGAAAGCATTCCTCGCGTAGATAACCGCTCCCATTCCGCTTTCAGCCAGTCAGCCGGACAAAACACTTCACCGGCACGCATCGTTTTGGTGATGAAATCACCCACCAATCCCTATTTTTCCGAACTGGCCAATGGCGCCAGCCGCGCCCAGCTGGAAACCGGCATCGACCTGTCGATCAAGGTTGCACACGAGGATGATGCACTGGAGCAACAGATCCGCCTGATCGACGAGGTCATCGCAAAACACCAGGCCGACGCGATTGTCATTGCTCCCACGGACTCGATCCGCCTTGTCCCGGTACTGGCGCGCGCCAGAAAAGCCGGCATTCACGTCATCAATATCGGCAACCGGCTGGAGCCGCGCATCGTGGCACTCTACGGCATGCCGGTGGTGCCGCTGATCAGCATCGACAACGCCAGTGCCGCCTACCAGGTGGCCGGCAAGCTGGCCGAGGGCCTGCCGCGTGGCAGCAAGGTGGCGATCATCGAAGGCCTCCTGGGCACCAACAATACCCGGCAGCGTACCGAAGGCGCCTTGCAGGCCTTCAGCGAGGCCGGCCTGCGCGTGGTGGCCAAACAGAGTGCGCGCTGGAAGGGCGACGAAGCCTACCAGGTGACCGCACAGCTGCTGCGTGACTATCCGGACCTGCGGGCCATTTTCTGCAGCAATGACATGATGGCGCTGGGAGCCGCGCGCTACCTGCGCGAAAAGGGCATTACCGGAGTGCGGCTGGCCGGGTTCGACGGCATCACCGAAGCCCGCAGTGCCCTGCACCAGCGCCAGCTGGTCGCCACCATCGACCAGCATGCCAGCGAGCAGGGCTATCTGGCGGTCAGGCTGGCGGTCGATGCCATTGCCGGCCGGCCGCTGGCAGAAGAAACCCTCGTGGATACCGAACTGCTGACGGCAACCGCCACACCGTCCCCCTGATGCACTGGCGGGCTTGCCGGATCAGCCGATCCGGCGGAAGGCCGGCAGGGCAGCCAGCAGTTTCTTGCCGTAGGCCGCGGTTTTCAGGCGTGTGTCCAGAATGCTGACCCGGCCGTAATCGCTTTCGGTGCGGATCAGGCGGCCCACCGCCTGGATCAGCTTGACCGATGCTTCCGGCACCGTCAGCTCGATGAATGGATTGCCGCCCTGCGCCTCGATCCAGCGGCTGAGGGTCAGCCCGACCGGATCGTCCGGCATGGCAAACGGCAACTTGGCGATGATCACGTGTACGCAGGCCTCGCCCGGTAGGTCCAGCCCCTCGGCAAACGAATCCAGTCCGAAAATCAGGCTGGCGCGGCCATCGGCAATGGCAGCAAAGTGCTGCTCCAGCAGACGCGACTTGGGCAGCGTGCCCTGCATCAGCAGCCGGTCGGCAAACTCGGGCGACAGCCGCTCGGCCACTTCTTCCATCTGCCGGCGCGAGCTGAACAGCACCAGCGTTCCCACCGGCTGTGACAGGTCCACCAGTCTGGGCAGCCACTTGGCGATTTCGCCGGTGTGGCCGGCGGCATCCTTGGGGCTGGCAGCCAGCGGTGGCAGGTAAAGCTCGCCCTGGTGGGCATAGTCAAACGGTGACTCCAGCGCCAGCGTGGTGGTTTCCGGCAGCCAGGCCAGACCGGTCTGCCGCAGCAGCAGGTCGAAAGAGTTGAGGGATTGCAGGGTGGCCGAAGTCAGCACGGCGCCCGATGCCTTGCGCCAGAGCGTGCTGGCCAGGTCACCGGCCGCCGATACCGGCGACGCCGAGATGCGGTAATCGCGCCGGTTGCCGCTCACCCGTGCGGCAATCCAGCGGGCAATCGGCGGCGCCTTGTCGTCGGTTTTCTGGATGAACAGCTGCCATACGGCCGCCAGCGGCTCGGCCCGGGCAATGAAGAACCCCAGCTCGCTGGCGCAGCGGTCGAGCAGCAGCGTGTCTGCTTCGCGCTCCTTGCGGGCCTCGGCCAGCGCGTCAGACAGCTGTCCGAGCTGTTTTTCCAGCGCGGCAGACACCATGGCGAGGTTGCTGGCCAGCTGGACCAGCCCTTCGGGCAGGTCGCCGGCCGGCAGCAGCCACAGGGGCTCGGCACCTTCCGGGGCTGTCAGTTCCGGAACCCCGTCGAGCACGGCCACCAGCTCGGTCAGGTGTTCGATGGCGGCGGCGGCCGAATCGATGGCCAGTCCGCCCAGCTCGGGCTTGCTGATGAAGCCGTCCAGCCGGCTGACGAGGGTGGCCACCTTGTCGAGCCAGCCCAGCGTCGGGCCGGTGACAAAATCGGCGGCAAACTGGTTGACGGCCTTTTTGGCCAGATGGTGCGCTTCGTCGAGGATATAGAAAGTCTGCTCCGGTGCCGGCAGGATCACCCCGCCGCCCATGGCGCAGTCGGCCAGCAGCAGGTCGTGGTTGGTGACCACCACGTCGACGTTGTCGAGCGCCTCGCGGGCAGCGTAAAACGGGCATTCCGGCCGGTTGGGACAGGCGGCTTTCAGGCAGCCGTGGCGGTCGTTGGTAATGCGCCCCCACAGGCTGTCGTCGAGGGTTTGCGGATAGTCGTCGCGGTCCCCCGACCACTTGCGGTAATAAAAACCGTCAGCCAGCTGCTTGAGCGTGGCCAGTTCGGCCGCTTCGGGTTTGCGTTCCCACAGCGCCGCCATCGGGTCGGCAGCCAGCAGTTCGCCCTGGGTGGTGTCGGCCGTGTGCTGGTAGAGGCGGTAGGGGCAGACGTAGCGGCCGCGGCCCTTGGCCAGGGCAAACGTCAGCGGCAGTTCGCTGTTTTCCACCACGAACGGCAGGTCACGGTGTACCAGCTGTTCCTGCAAGGCCACGGTGGCCGAGCTCACCACCAGCTTGCGGCCCCGGCTTTTGGCCATGACGCCGCCGGCAATCAGGTAGGCCACGCTTTTGCCGACCCCGGTCGGGCCTTCCACCACCAGGATGCTTTCACCGGCCCGTTCGGGCAGGTCTTCGCCTTCGGCGCGTTCCAGGCTTTGCGACAGGGTCTTGGCAATGGCGGCAATCATCTGCCGCTGGGCAGCGCGTGGCTTGAAGCCGGGCAGGGCGCCAGCCAGCGTCTGGTAATGGTGCCGGATGGCGTCTTTTTCGAGATCGGTGAGCATGGCGCACATTTTACCTTGCCCGTCCCGCCTGTGCCGGTCGCTGTTGCCAGCCGGTGGTACGCTAGCAGCTCCGAACCTTTCGTGACCAAGGACGCACCATGCAAAGCCGGATGCAGAAATTCCAGCTCGCCGAAGATGCCATTCATGCCCTGCTGGACACGGCGCTGCACGGCCGCCTGTCCACGCTGAACGCCGATGGCTACCCGTACACCGTGCCGGTGCATTTCGTGTTTGCCGAGGGCCGGCTGTACGTGCACGGGCTGGACCGCGGGCAGAAAATCGACAATATCCGCAGCTATCCGCTGGTGGGTTTCGAGGTGGATGAGCTCGACGGCCTGCTGACCGACAACCTGAGCCAGCCCTGTCAGGCCGATGCTGCCTACCGCAGCGTGGTGGCGCAGGGCGATGCGCGGCTGATTGACGACCCGGCGGAAAAGCACCGGGTACTGGGCTGGTTCGTGCGCAAGTACACGCCGGCCTTTGCGCCGCAGGACATGCCGTCCAACAAGGTGATGGCAACCTGCGTGATCGAGATCACCCTCAGGTCCCTGACGGGCAAGTATCACGCCTGACACCTGCCCGCCGGGTGGTCAGGCTGGCTGGAACAGCCCTTCGAGCGGAGCGAGGATGCCCAGCACGGCCCGCTGGATGCTGCGGACCAGCGCCTCCCGGTCCAGCTGCGGGTGCAGTACGGCCCGGATCAGCAGGCCGTTGAACAGCGTGCACAGGGTGTCGAGCGCACCGTGCAGGTCGCTGGCCTGTTCGGGCGTCAGCGATGTCCGGGGGCTGACCAGCAGGTCGTGCAGCCGCTGGCGGGCTGCCGTGTCGGCATCGCGCAGCAGCTCGGCCACCTTGGGATTGCGGGCAGCTTCGGCCAGCATTTCCAGTTGCAGCGCACTGTGGTCCGGCGCCAGGTTTTCCTGCACGCCCTGGCGGATGTTGTCGACCAGTGCCTGCAGGCGCGGCCCCGGATGCAGGGTGATTTCGTCCATGGCCGAATACATGGCCTGCAGGTCGCGGGCAATGATGGCAGCGATGATCTCTTCCTTGCTGGCAAAGAAATGGTAAATGTGGCCGGTGCTCATGGCCGCGGTGCGCGAGATGTTGGCCATGCTGGCAGCGTGATAGCCCTGCTGGAGAAAACAGGCCGCTGCGGCATCGAGAATCTGCTGGCGACGGGCATCAGCCAGCGCCGGATCGGGCTGGCGCCCGATTCTGGGTCTGGAACACATGGATAGTCCCCGAAGATTGGCGAATGACAAAAGAACGGGCCGCCGTGGCGACCCGTCTGCCGTTACGGTCAGGAGCGCCAGCCGCCACCCAGCGCCCGGTAAAGGGCGATGCGGTTGGCAAGCCGGTTGAGCTGGACTTCGATCAGCCCCTGACGGGCCGTGTAGTCGCTGCGCTGGGCAACCAGGACATTCAGGTAACTGTCGATACCCTTGTCAAAGCGGGCCTGCGACAGCCGGTAGCTCAGGCCGGTGGCTTCTGTCAGTGCCGTCTGGGCCGACAGGCGTTCGTCGATGGTGTCCTGCACCGCTAGGGTGTCAGCCACTTCGGTAAACGCCTTCTGGATGGCTTTCTCGTATTGCGCCAGCGAGATGTCGCGATCCGCCTCGCTCACCCGCAGGTTGGCCAGATTGCGGCCGCCTTCGAAGATCGGCAGCCGGACCTGCGGCATGAAGGACCAGCTGCGTGAACCGGCGTCAAACAGCCCCGAGAGGTCGCTGCTGGCGGTGCCGACGCTGGCGGTCAGCGTGATGCTCGGGAAAAATGCAGCCCGGGCTGCACCGATGTTGGCGTTGGCTGCCTTGAGGGCATGTTCGGCCTCGACAATGTCCGGGCGGCGCAGCAGCAGGTCGGACGGCAGGCCAGCGGGCAGGGCGGCCGGCGTCGGCAGCTCGGCAACCGGGGCAGTGGGCAGCAGTGCAGGGTCGACACTGGTGCCGACCACCAGCACCAGCGCGTTGCGGTCCTGCGCCAGCAGGGCTTCGTAGCGGGCGACTTCGCCACGGGCTGATTCCACGCCGGTCTGGGCCTGGCTCAGGTCCAGCGCCGAAGCGCTGCCCAGTTCAAAGCGGCGGCGTACCAGCTCGTATTCGGCCCGCCGGTTGCCCAGCGTGTCGCGCGCCAGTTTCAGCTGCTCGCGGTCGGCGGCGTAGGCAAGGTAGGCATTGGCGACTTCGGACACGAGGCTGATCTGGGCGGCGCGGCGGGCTTCCTCGGTGGCGAGGAAGGTTTCCAGCGCGGCGTCCTTCAGGCTCTGGATGCGGCCGAAGAAATCCACTTCATAGCTGGTCAGCCCCACGCTGGCGCTGTACTGGCGGGCGAGGGTCGAGGCACCGTTGCCGGACAGGTCGCCCGGCAGGCGCTGGCTTTCGCTGCCGCCGCTGGCGGCGATCGACGGCAGCAGGTCGGCACGCTGGATCTGGTAGCGCGCACGGGCCTTGTCGATCTGCAATGCCGCTACCCGCAGGTCACGGTTGTGGGTCAGGGCCAGTTCGATCAGCGTCTTGAGCTGCTCGTCCGGGAAAAAGGCCCGCCAGTCAGCCAGCAGGGTGTCGCTGACGGAGCCTTCCGGGCGCGTGGCCCCGACGCTGTCGGGGAACTGGCCCGCCACCGGCAGGGCCGGTTGCCGGTAATCAGGTGCCATGGTCGTGCAGCCGGTCGCCAGCAGCACAGCGGCCAGCGAAGTGACAATCATCGGATGGTTCATGGGCGGTTCTCCTCGGAGGGGGTCGGATCGGCTGCCGGAGGCTCATGCGCGCTCAGGTTGTCCCTGGGACGCAGCCAGTGCCGTTGACCATCGAAAACACGGCGGATCACCACAAAGAACAGGGGCACGAAGATCACGGCCAGTACCGTACCGGTGATCATGCCGCCGATCACGCCGATGCCCAGTGCGTTCTGTGCACCGGCACCCGCGCCGTTGCTGACGGCCAGCGGCAGCACCCCGAGGATGAAGGCAAACGACGTCATCAGGATCGGGCGCAGGCGCAGGCGCACGGCAGTCAGCGCGGCCGACAGCAGCGAGTGGCCGGATGCCGCCAGGTCCTTGGCGAATTCCACGATCAGGATGGCGTTTTTCGAGGCCAGACCGATGGTGGTCAGCAGGCCGACCTGGAAGTACACGTCGTTGGAGAGCTTGAACAGCATGGCGGCTGCCAGCGCCCCGATGATGCCGAGCGGGACCACCAGCATGACCGAGAACGGAATCGACCAGCTTTCATAAAGGGCAGCCAGACACAGGAAGATCACGAGGATCGACAGGGCGTACAGCATCGGTGCCTGCGAGCCGGCCATGCGTTCCTGGTACGAGAGGCCGGTCCATTCGTAGCCGATGCCTGCCGGCAGCTGGGCGACCAGCTGTTCCATGGCCAGCATGGCTTCGCCGGTGCTGTGGCCGGGTGCTGCCTGACCCTGGATCTGCACGGACGGCAGGCCGTTGTAGCGTTCCAGACGCGGCGAGCCGTAGGTCCAGTGGGCGCTGGCAAAGGCGCTGAACGGCACCATTTCACCCGTGCTGTTGCGCACGTACCATTTGTTCAGGTCTTCCGGCAGCATGCGGGTCGAGGCCTCGCCCTGGATGTACACCTTCTTGACGCGACCCTTGTCGATGAAGTCGTTGACATAGCTGCCACCCCAGGCGGTGCTCAGGGCGTCGTTGATGTCAGCGGTCGACAGGCCCAGTGCACCGGCACGGGCAAAATCGATGTCGAGCTGGTATTCCGGCATGTCTTCCTGGCCGTTGGGGCGCACGGCCATCAGGGTCGGGTTCTGCGCTGCCATGCCCAGGAGCTGGTTGCGGGCCTGCATCAGGGCGTCGTGGCCCAGACCGGCGCGGTCCTGCAGTTGCAGGTCAAAACCGGTGGCGTTGCCCAGTTCGACCACGGCCGGCGGAGCAAAGGCAAACGCCATGGCATCCTTGATGCCGGCAAACGCACCCATGGCCCGGCCGGCGACGGCCTGCACCTTGCGGTCTGCGGCCTTGCGCTCCTTCCAGTCCTTCAGGCCCACGAAGCCCAGCGCCATGTTCTGGCCATTGCCGGCAAAGCTGAAGCCGGCCACCGAGAAGATCGACGCAACCGAGTCGGTTTCGTTTTCGAGGAAGTGCTTTTCCACCTGCTTGACCACTTCCATGGTGCGTTCCTGCGTGGCACCGGCCGGCAGCTGCACCATGGTGAACATCATTCCCTGGTCTTCGTCCGGCAGGAAGCTCGACGGCAGGCGCATGAACATCACCGCCATGCCGGCCACGATCAGGCCGTAGATGACCATGTAGCGCACGCTGCGGCTGATCATCCTGCTGGCCATGTTCTGCGTGCCGCCGTTCAGGCGTTCCAGCCAGCGGTTGAAGCGGATGAAGATGCGGCCGAAGATGCTGGATTCGGCGCTGCTGTGGCCTTTGGCAACCGGCTTGAGCAGCGTGGCGCACAGGGCCGGGGTCAGCACCAGCGCGATGATCACCGACAGCACCATGGCCGACACGATGGTGACGGAGAACTGGCGGTAGATCACGCCGGTGGAGCCGCCGAAGAACGCCATCGGCACGAACACGGCCGACAGCACCAGTGCGATGCCGATCAGGGCGCCGGTGATCTGGTCCATCGACTTGCGGGTGGCTTCGCGCGGCGACAGGCCTTCCTCGCTCATGATGCGCTCGACGTTTTCCACCACCACGATGGCATCGTCCACCAGCAGGCCGATGGCCAGCACCATGGCGAACATGGTGAGGGTGTTGATGGAGTAGCCAAAGGCGAACAGCACGCCGAACGTACCCAGCAGCACCACCGGAACGGCAATGGTGGGGATCAGGGTGGCGCGGAAGTTCTGCAGGAACAGGTACATCACCACGAACACGAGGATGACCGCTTCAAAGAGGGTCTGGACCACGCTTTCGATCGACAGCTTCACGAACGGCGTGGTGTCGTACGGCACCACCACTTTCATGCCCTGCGGCATGAAGGTCTGCAGGTCCTGCACCTTGGCTTTCAGGGCCGCAGCGGTATCCAGTGCGTTGGCGCCGGTGGCGAGCTTGATGCCGAGGCCGGCCGCCGGCTTGCCGTTGAAGCGGGCAATGTGCGAATACGATTCGCTGCCCAGTTCAACCTTGGCCACGTCTTTCAGGTAGACATTGGCACCGTTGCCGGTGCTGCGCAGCAGGATGTTTTCAAACTCGGCCGGGGTCTTCAGGCGGCTCTGGGCCGTGACTGTGGCATTGAGCTGCTGGCCGGGCAGGGCGGGAGTGCCGCCGAGCTGGCCGGCAGACACCTGGGCGTTCTGCGCCTGGATGGCATTGCGGATGTCGGCCGGGGTCAGTGCGTACTGTTGCAGCCTGGCCGGATCCAGCCAGATGCGCATGGCGTACTGGCTGCCGAACAGGTTGACTTCACCGACGCCGGGCACGCGGGCAATGATGTCCTGCACGTTGGCGGCGATGTAGTCGGCCAGGTCGGTGTTGCTCATGCTGCCGTCTTCGGACACGAAGCCCATCACCATCAGGAAGTTGGTGGCGGACTTGGTGACCGTGATGCCCTGGCGTTGAACTTCCTGGGGCAGGAGCGGCGTGGCGAGCGACAGCTTGTTCTGCACCTGCACTTGCGCCGTGTCCGGATTGGTGTTGGCGTCGAAGGTCAGGGTGATTTCCACGCTGCCGCTGGAATCGCTGGTCGAGGACATGTAGGTCAGGTGATCGATGCCTTTCATGTTCTGCTCGATCACCTGCGTCACGGTGTCTTCCACCGTCTTGGCCGAGGCACCCGGGTAGGTGGCGGAAATCTGCACCGTCGGCGGCGCGATCTGCGGATATTGCGCCACCGGCAGGTTGAGTACCGACAAGGCACCCGCCAGCATGATGACGATGGCGATCACCCAGGCAAAAATCGGGCGATCAATAAAGAAACGGGCCATGTTTGCGTCTCCTTACCGTGCAGCCGGTGCGGCAGCAGCAGGCTTGGCCTGGCCGTCGGCCGCCGGCTTGCTGCCGGTTTCCACCGGCTTGACCGGCATGCCCGGGCGCACTTTCTGCAGCCCTTGCACGATGACTTTGTCGCCGGCCTGCAGGCCGGCGCTGACCAGCCACTTGTCGCCGATGGCGCGCTGGGTCTGCAGCACGCGCTGGGCCACCTTGCCGTCCTTGCCGACCACCAGTGCCGTCGGTTCGCCCTTGGTGTTGCGGGTCACGCCCTGTTGCGGCACGAGCAGTGCCTGCGGGTTGATGCCTTCCTGTACCTGTGCGCGTACGTACATGCCCGGCAGCAGCGTGGCGTCCGGGTTCGGGAACACGGCGCGCAGGGTGACGGTGCCGGTGTTGGTATCGACGGTCACGTCGGCAAATTCCAGCCGGCCTTCCTGCGGGTAATCACTGCCGTCCTCCAGCTTGAGGCTGACCTTGGCGCGCCCTTTTTCGTCCTGTGCCAGCGTGCCGTTGGCCAGTTCGCGCTTGAGGCGCAAGAGCTCGGCGCTGGACTGGGTGACGTCGACATAGATCGGGTCAAGCTGCTGCACCGTGGCCAGTGCGGTGTTCTGGTTGCTGGTGACCAGTGCGCCCGGTGTGACGCTGGACTTGCCGATGCGCCCGGCGATCGGCGAGGCCACGCGCGTGTAGTAGAGGTCGATTTCAGCGGTTTTCAGCTCGGCTCTGGCCGCCAGTACTTCGGCCTTGGCGGCGTGGAAGGCGGCCTGGGCGTCGTCATTGTCCTGCTGGCTGACGGCCTGGATGGACACCAGTTCGCCATAGCGCTCGGCCTTGGTCCGGGCGGTAGTCAGGTTGGCTTCGGCCTTGGCCAGGGCTGCCTGGGCACGGGCGACAGCGGCTTCGTAGGTGGCCGGGTCGATCTGGTACAGCGGTTCGCCGGCCTTCACCATGCCGCCTTCGGTGAAATGACGTTTCTGGATGATGCCGCCGACCTGCGGGCGGACGTCGGCGACCAGATAGGGCGAAGTGCGGCCGGCCAGTTCGGTCATCAGGGCCAGGGGTTCGGTCTTGAGTGTGACCACGCCGACTTCGGCGGCAGGCGGTGCTGCAGCTGATTCGGCCTTCTGGCCGTTGCAGCCGGCGAGCAGCCAGCTCATGGAAAGGGCGAGCACCAGCGGGGCAAGGGGACGGGAGAGTGTCATGGTGAAGGAGGGCGTCCGGAAAATCATGAAGCCAGTCCGTACGGGCTGGCCATCCTGTAATTAAGTGAGCGTTCATTCTATTTTTGATGGGCGGCCGGATCAAGACCATTCGGGTGAAATTTTCCGGTGTGATATACCAAAAAAATGACTTGACGATTGACCTTGTGTAGTGACCGGGGACGGCATTCCGGCTCGCTCCGTTTTTGTGTTCATGCCGATTGCATCGCGCCATTGAGCTTCTGGCGGCGCGAACTCATAATCGGCGTTTCTGAACGCAAGATACTTCTGACAATGACGTCTCCCACCGGTCTGGACCTTGGCTGTGAAGGCCGCAAGATCATTGCCCGATACCTGCCGGGCGACCCCGCCGTGGCACCGACCCGGGATGCCTTGCAGGCGTTGCTGGTACAGCAGAAATGGCACACTGCCGCGCTGGACGAAGTGGCGATCGAGGCGTTCCTGAAAACCTGCCAGGAATCGGCCGAAGAAGGCAATACGGTGATCGGGGAGCTGCATGACGGCAGTTTCGAGATCAGCGTCAGCAGCGATGCCATGACAGCCTGGTTGACGCTTCGCTTGCCCATGGGCGGGCAGGCGGTCGATCCGCGCCGGGTGATCCAGTCACTCCAGGACCACGGTGTGGTTTACGGATTGCAGACCGAAGCATTGCGCACGGCCCTGACCAGCGGGCATTGCGAACATCTGGTGGTGGCTGTCGGCTGCCCGGCCGGGCATGGCGAGCGGACACGCTTCGTGAATCTGGTCGAGGACCGGATGGCAGATGCCCGGGGTGATTCCTCTGAGCTGGCGCGGGTGGATTACCGTGCCATGGGCCATCTGCATCTGGTGGACCGCGGTGTGCAGCTGATGCGGCGGATTCCGGCCAGTCAGGGTGTGCCCGGCATGAACGTGCTGGGGCAGGCCGTGGCGGCAGTACCGGTGCCGGACCTGCCGTTCGAGCGCGGCCTGTCAGGTGTCGATGTGGCATCGAATGACCCGGACGTACTGGTTTCCACCCTGGCGGGTGCACCTTCCTTTCTGGAAAAGGGCGTCAAGGTGCTGCCGGTCATCGAAGTCGACGAAGTCGGCCTGGATTCCGGACACATCGAGTTTGACGGCACCTTGCACGTAAAAGGTGACATCCGTGCCGGCATGCGCGTGGTGGCCGGCGGCGATGTGGTGGTCAGCGGTGCCATCGAGGCGGCCGAGGTGCGGGCCGGCGGCAATGTGTCGGTCAAGGGCGGCATCATCGGCAAGCTCGGCAGCCAGGATACGGCCCTGATCCGGGCTGGAGGCTCGATCGAGGCCCGCTTTGTCGAAGGCGCCCGCCTGAGCGCCGAAACCACCGTCAAGGCCGAGCGCGGCATCCAGCAGTCGCATGTGGAGGCCGGGCACAGCATTCTGGTCGGCAACCAGGGCAGCCTTGGCGGCGGCCAGTATTCTGCCTTGCGTCATGTGCAGGCCGGTGTACTGGGGCTGCCGACCGGCGTGGCAACCATGGTGCAGGTCGGTTACCAGCCCGGACTGATCCGCCGGCGTGACGAGCTGGAGCACGAGCGCAAGGCACGGCTGGATGAATTCGGCAAGGTGTTGCAGGTCATCACCTTCTGCAAGCAGAACCCCGAGCATGCCGACCAGCTGGAAAAAGCGCGGCGGACGGCCGGAACGCTCAAGTCCGAAGTCGATCGCCTGACGCTGGAACTGGCTGAACTCAATGACAAGCTGACACTGGCCGCGGACGCTGCCATCGTCGCACTCAAGCAGATCTACTGCGGTGTCGAGCTGCGCATCGGCCAGAAGCGCATGACGCTGGACGAGGAGCGGCGCGGTGGCAGTGCCCGGCTGAAAGGCTCGCAGGTGGTCATTGAATGACGGCCTGACCCGACAGGCACGCAACGGAAAAGGGCAGCCGGAGGGCTGCCCTTGGTGTGTGTGGAGGCCGGAGCGTCAGTCGTCTGCCAGATCCTCGTGTGCGGTTTCGCGGCTGGCCAGCATGGCGACCAGTGCAACCGCCGATGCAATGACCAGATACCAGGCCGGAGCCAGCTTGTTGCCCGTGACGCTGATCAGCCAGGTGGCGATGAACGGAGCCGTGCCGCCAAACAGGGCATTGGCCGAGTTGAAGCTGAAGGCAAAGCCGCTGTAGCGCACCTTGGTCGGGAAGATTTCCGACAGGAAGCTGGCCAGCGTGCCGTCGTTCATTGATAGCAGGGCGCCGAAGGCGATCTGGATCAGCAGGATGGTGATGAAGGCACCGTGGTCGAGCATGCTGAACAGCGGGACGGCCAGCAGCATGAACAGGATCGAGGCAGAAACCAGCATGGTCTTGCGGCCGAAGCGGTCGGACAGTTCACCCATCAGGAAGATGAAGCCGATATAGGTCACCAGCGAGATGGTCGAGGCGATGAAGGAACTTTGCTCGGTCATGCCCAGTTCTGCGGACAGATAGGTCGGCATGTAGCTGAGGATGGTGTAGAAGGCCACGGCGTTCAGGCAGGTGACACCGAAGGCGATGATGACTTTGGCGCGGTATTTGCCCAGCAGGTCGTGGATCGGCACCTTGTTTTCAACTTCACGCTTTTCCAGTGCTTCTTCCATCTGGCGGAATTTCGGCGTGTCTTGCAGGTGCACCCGGATGTAGCGGCCGATCAGGCCAAACGGGGCGGCCAGCAGGAAGGGAACGCGCCAGCCCCAGTCGTGGATCTGTTCCAGGGTCAGGAACATGTGCATGCCCGCGACGAACAGCGAACCGAACAGCAGGCCTGCTGCCGTACTGGCCGGCACGATGCTGCAATAGAGGCCGCGCTTGCCGGTGGGGGCATATTCGGCCAGGAAGGCCGAGGCTCCGGCGTATTCGCCCGAGGCGGAAAAGCCCTGGACCATGCGGATCACCAGAAGCAGGATCGGAGCCCACATGCCGATACTGGCGTAGGAGGGCAGGAAGGCAATGCAGAAGGTGGCGCCGGACATGATCAGGATCGACCATGACAAGGCGTTGCGGCGGCCGATGCGGTCACCGATGTGACCCCAGAAAATGCCGCCGACCGGGCGTATCAGGAAGGAAATGGCAAAGACGGCGAATGCCGCCAGAAGCCCTGCGGTTTTGTCGGCCTCGGGAAAAAATACGACGGCGATCACGGCAGCAAGATAACCGTACGATGCGTAGTCGAACCATTCGACAAAGTTGCCGATAAAACTCGCTACCGCTGCTCGCCGGAGCGCGAGCTTTTCATCAACATCGTTACTGTTGATGGTATGACCTGAGTTCGACGTAATGTCGCTATTGCTACTCATGTCATGTCTCCTTGGTCTATGCGAAATCGGGAGGCAATCCTGAATGGATTTCAAAGAAAACAGTCTGTGCGGAGTCACCTCATAAAATGACCATTCAATATTTGCATGAATGATGATTTTGTCAGGTGATGCCTGAATCATTCTGTGAGACTTGTCAGAAATCCGAAATTGCAAGTCGGAGACTGCTGTTTGGGCCGGGAAATATTACATACTGTTACATCGGTTGTATGTTGCGTTATATCAACCTGTATCGATAAATGGTCAAATCCTTATGATGAATCAAGGGTTATCCGAAAATTGCTTATTAACAAAGTTAATTTCTGTTCCTTGAAAATCAACGGGTTTTCTTCACGCGATAAAAAACCATCCTGATTCAGGTAATCAGGATGGTTTTTCTCGACAAACGGTAGATCAGGCGGAATGGCGTGCCTGGTCGGCCACGTATTCGTTCAGCGAGACAATCTTGGTCTTGCCGACGCGGTGCCGGTAAATCTCACGCAGATACCTGATGGTTTTCTTGATGCTGTCACGGCTCAGACGGATGTCGTTGATCGATACGAATTTGTCCGGATTATGAATCAGCTCGCGATATTTCTTTTCGTACATCGGCTTGATTGCATACCAGTTGGTATCAAGGATCTTGGCCGGGTTTTCGTGCGGTTCCAGCATGCTGTCGAGCCGGCTTTCGTCAAAATGCTCGCTGGTAATGAAATCGAGGATTTCCTTGTCGAGGCTTTCGTCATACCGGTACTGGTCAACGGCAAAACAGCGCTTGATGAAGGCCACGATCAGGGTCAGGAAATCGTCGCTCAGGCACGGGCTCTTGACGACCAGCGTGGTCAGCGACAGGTTGGCCGAGGCGCCGATCACCAGCGCATAGCGTTTGAGCGTGGTGTTGGGGAACAGGTTGTTGAGGTGAGTCTTGAGGCGGTTGAGGTCGGTGTATGCGAGCTTGTAGCCCTTGGGCAGCGACACGATGGTGACGATCGACGAGCAGTTCTTGAAGAAGAACAGTTCCCGCAGCTGCTCGGCATCAAAGCCCGACTGGCGGTACTGGTCGAGTGCTGCGCGATAACGCTGCGATTCGATCGGCAGCAGGCTGATGCCCTCAATGGCCTGGGTGGTGCGATTGAAGTGCGGCAGTTCGATCGAGCGGAAGAAGAGGTCGTCGATGTCCAGCCCGCCGTTGTGTTCCGGCAAGGCCAGCGGATCGGATACGACCGATTCGGCATAGGCGACGGCTACGGGGCCGGCAAGGCTCATGAAGAGGTCGTTGGCATCCAGGCGGATGGTTTCGCCGATGTCGATGCCGGCATTGCGGAAATAGTTCTGGTCGTAGTCGGTAGTGACCGCCTGCGCCGTCAGGATGTTGAAGATCTGCTGCGAAATGTACTGGTTGGCATGCCGCTCCATCGCATTGACGTCGATGTGGCCAATGCCGCTGTCCTGGTCGGATTCGGCATAGCGCATGATGTCGTTGGAGATCAGCATCATGGCGTTCCACGGGCGGATGCGGTGCATCACGCTTTCGGTATTGGCTTCTTCATTGTCGAAGTTGTAGGAAAAATCCCATTCTTCGGCGAGGTACTTGCACAGCAGGCGGCCGGCATTGATGTGCAGGGCTTCGGCACCGCTGCTGGTCGAATCGGAAATGTTCGGCAGGATGCAGATGCCGCTGGTGAAGATCGGTTCGAACACGAAGGAGCGGCCGCTGCCGTCGTCAATCTGGCTTTCGTCGCGCGTATCGAACGTCTTGCTCATGTACGAGTACTGCTGGGCCAGTCCGAATTCGGATGCCATGCCGGAACCGGTGCCGCCGCCGGCACTGAAAATGTAGAAATACAGGCGTGACTGGTTGGCTTTGATGCCGCACGAATCGATCAGGTACGAGTGAATGAATTTCCAGTCGGCGTTGGAGAAACGCTGGGTATCCTTGTTGAGGATGATCTTGGCCAGATACTGGCCGAGGATCGGTGCATTGCCGGCACCACCGGCATGGACTTCGGACAAGTCCATGATTTTCATCTTGTTGTAGTCGCTGAGGAAGCTGCCGTCTCCGCCCCGGCGCGAAAACAGGATGCGGCCCTTGATGTCCTTGTCGAGGTCACCCAGCATCACCATCGGTTCGATCAGGAAGACCGGCTTGCTGACCCGGGACTGGGTGCGGGCCAGATTGCGGCGGATCCAGTTTTTCGGCTGCCGCTCGGTTTCGACGACCGGACTCTTGCTGGCTTCTTCGTGTTCGAATTCGTTGGAATAGAACTGCCGTGCGTTATAGACCAGTGAAGCCACGTCCAGTGCGATGTTCGAACCGCAACGGCCCAGGCCGATCAGGCAGACCGACGGAAACGGCTGCTCGGCATTGGCATCGTCCTGCATGTCCGTGCCCCCCAAAGGGAACACCATCGAGCGCAGTCCGTCCAGGTTGCGCAGGATCCGGTCAAAGTCCTTTTCGGTGAAATACTGGAAAGCTTCGGAGCCCTCCAGTTGCAGCTGCCCATGGATGACGGCTCCCTTGCTGGAGGGGAGCGTCTTATCGACGGGCTCAAGAAGTTCAACGGAAGTATCTGACGTCGTGGACATGGCGGGCGATCCGGCTGGAACCGATGGCGGATTAGGTCAGCACCTTGCGTTGACCCTATTCGATTTCGGCAAGTCAAAAAACTGTTAGCTTATACGAACATCATGATTTGCGGGAATACTACTGGCACAAATTTGATATTTATATAAACCGGTGCTTGACCTGATTTGCCTCGGGGCAATCAGTATGAAAAAAGCGGCATCATCTGATGCCGCCGGTTTTGCTTTGCACATGCGGATTTTACAGAAACTGGCCCATTTTGCGGCGATAGAATTCATGAAAATGCTGCATGCCGTCCTCCGTGGGAGACTGGTATGGGCCGGTTTCGCTTTCTCCCCGCAACCACAGTGCCTTGCGGCCCTCGTGCATGCGGTAGCAGATTTCGTCATCCTCGACAGCCGTTTCAAAATAGGCTTTCTGCTCGGCCTCGATGAATTCCGGTTCAAACCAGACGATGTCTTCCGGATAGTAAAACTCGGTCGTGACCGTGCAGTTTTCCGGCCCTTTCGGCAAGGCGGTGCTGATTACCAGCACGTGCGGATACCATTCAACCATGATGTTGGGGTAATAGGTCAGCCATATCGCACCAAACTCCGGCTGCTTTTCGGCAAAACGCTGCAATACCTGCTCATGCCAATTGGCGTATGTCTTGCTGCCTGCGTGTGACAAACGGTTTTTTACGCCGACTGTCTGCACATGGTATTGCTCGCCCCATTCCCATTTGAGGTCGGCACAATTGACAAAATGCCCGAGCCCGGGGTGGAAAGGGTCGACGTGATAGTCTTCCGAATACACCTCGATGAAGGTTTTCCAGTTGAAGGCGTATTCAGTCAGGTGCGTGCTGTGGTAGGCAAACCCGTCAAAGTCGAGATGCCGGGCAACGCCAAGCCGGGACAGGTCGCGGGCAACATCGCGCCTGGCATCAAACAGCAGGCCGTTCCAGCGGGTGAGGGCTGTGGAGTTGAGCTTCAGACACGGAGTTTCGTGAAAATGCGGCGCACCGGTCAGCTGTCCCTGGTTGTCGTAGGTCCAGCCGTGGATGTTGCAGACGATCTGCGGAGCATTGCCCCGCCCCTTGAGCATCAGTGCCTGCCGGTGCCGGCAGACATTGGACAGCAGCTCGATGCTCTTTTCATTGCGTTTGAGCATCTTGCCGTGGCCCATCCATTCCAGCGTATGGAAATCACCGGCGTTCGGCACCATCAGTTCATGACCGTAATAGACCGGTGCATCGGCAAACAGGTGCTTCATTTCCAGCTCGTAATGTGCCGGGTCAAAATAGGTATGAACGGGGAGTTGCGCAGTGGATGCGCCAAGCATGCGGGCCTGAGCCAGATCAGACATTATTCCCACTCCAGGGCAAAGAGTAAGACCAGCCGAATCTCGCCAAAACGAGTTTGCGGGGGACAGAAAAAGCAATGCCGGGTCGATTCATCGGCCCGACATAAAAGTGGCGGGGACTTTACCCTGATGTGTTTTTCGGGGCAAGTCCCATCCCGGCGCAGGTTTCAGGCCGGCCGCCGTCGCCGCAGCAGCAGGGCCTGCGTGGCCTCATGGCGTGCGTCATCCTCGGTATGCAGGTATTTGCGGGTGGTCTGGATGCTGGCATGACGCAGGTTCTGGCTGACCACCAGCAGCGGTACGCCGGCATCCAGCTGGTGAGAGGCCGAAGTATGGCGCAGCCAGTGGGTCGAGGCATGCTGCAGCTTGGCAGCCAGCTGGGGATCGCGCTGCCGGACCACCGTGGCGACCTGCTGGAATACCTGCTTGACGATCAGGTAGATGGCCGTTGGCGACAGCGTGCTGTACTGCCCGCGACCGATCATGCGGCAGACCAGCGGCGTAGCCTCTCCGGTGGCAGGCAGGGAAGCCAGCCCCAGATGGTCCCGGTAGCGTTGCAGGGCATCCAGCAGCTCTTCGCTGACCGGAATGTCGCCGTACTTGCCGCCCTTGCCGATCACCCGCCACCACCACAGGCCATTGCGGCGGAAGATGTCGCCCATGGTCGCCCGTGCCACTTCGCTGCGGCGCGCACCGGTCAGGTACAGCAGCTGGAACAGCCAGCGCGCCCGTTCGAAGTGGGCGATTTCCCGTTCGGAATCGACAGGCAGGGCATCCAGTTCGTCCAGCACGGTTTCCCAGACATTGATCTCCAGGTAGCGTTCCAGCGGTGCATTGGCAATCACCCCGGCCGATTTGCGACGGGACAGCGACAAGGGATTGGCCTGCATGTAACCGGCGTCGCACAGGTATTTGAACATCGCTCCCAGGATGGTCAGTGACTGCTTGATGCTGGAGGGCTTGAGCGGCCCATTGAACGGCCGCCATTCCGGGTGGCCATACGGGTGACGGGGCCCGACCCAGCGGCTGGCCGGCTGGGGATTGGCCAGAAAGCGCTGGTAATCCAGCAGGTCTTCCCGGTTGAGCTGCACCAGTCCCTTCTGGCGCAGCTCGCCAGCCCACATCAGCAACCGTCGCGCTTCCTTGCGGTAATTGATCAGGGTATTGGGCGAGTCTTCGAATTCGCGCAGCCAGGTCATGATCGCAGCCACATCGTCTTCAGCCGCAATCAGCTTGGGTCGGGTGCCACCAAATGCCGGAGGCAGCAGGGGCTCATTGTCCAGCCGGGCAGGCGGGATCATGCCGGGGTAGGTCAGATGAGTCATGTCGGTGCGTCCAGTGCCGGCAACGACGGATGGGCAGCCAGTTCCTGGCGGGCAACGTGCAGGGCTTCATGCAGGCGCCGGGTTTCTTCACGGGCCTGTTCGAGCATGAGCAGCCGGGCGGCATGGAGTTCTTCCTGCTGGTTCAGGGTTTCGGCCAGCTCCTGCCGGCGTGCTTCGGCATGCTCCAGCGCCGTTTCCAGGCGGCTGCGCTCACCCTCGGTTTGCAGCAGCCGTTCCTGGAGTGCGGCCTGGACACTGGCGAGTTCCTGGCGGGTCCGGTCAGCCACTTGCTCCAGCCGTTTTTTCTCTGCTGCGTGTTCGCTGCGTTCGCGCTCGGCCTGCTCGTACAGCATGGCACGCACGCCCTCCAGCCGTTCGTAGGCCAGCGTTTCGCGGCGTTCGGCCTCTTCCTGGGCCGCAACCAGCCGGGCTTCCCATTCGGTTTTCAGTGCTTCGCGCTCCTCTTCTGCACGGAGGGCATCCTGCCGGCGTGCTGCCTGCTCCCGTTCCAGTTCGGCCGCCGCTGCTTCAATTGCGCGGGCCCGGGTTTCGCATTCACGCAGGCTGGCGGCCACTTCGGCCTGACTGTCGGCCAGGGCGGATTCGAGCTCCTGGCGGGCGCGGGCAAGCTGTGCCAGGGCATCCTGTTGCGCGGCGAGCTCGGCCTGGCGGGCGGCCAGCTCGGCTTCAAGCGCATCTGCCCGGGCCGTGGTTTCGCGGCGGACGTTGTCGAGGTGTGTTTCGGCAATGCTGCAGGCGCGCTGCCACAGGCTTTCCATGGCGTCACCAAGTTCGGCCGGCCAGTCCGGCCGCCGGGTGGTGGATGACACGCGCGCCAGAAACCACTGGCGCCAGGCCTTGAGTTCGTTGTTGATCGTGGTGTTGGAACCGGAGCCTAGCCGCTCACGGACATTGACCACCGTGGGCCAGGTGCCTTCGGTGACCAGTTGCTGGGCGGCGGAGCGGATGCGCGAGGCTATGTCGCTGGCGGGCATGTCGGGCAGGACCATGGGCTGCACGCAAAAGGAGTCAATCGGATGCCGAGTGTAACGAATTCATGAAAACGATAACAGGCGTTATTGTCATAATCGTACAGCGCAGACACTGGTGCGACGACTGCCGTGCGGGCGGCGTTCCGGGTCGTCGAATGTTGAAATCAGGACAAGCCCGGCGCGACGCATCATGCCGGCCGAAGCGGCATTTTCTTCATGCCGGTCGGCCGTGATCCATGTGATGCCCCGGGTGGCGAGGGCGTCACAGGCGGCCTGCATGAGCCGGGTGCCCAGCCCTTGGCCGGCAGCTTCTCGGGACACGACGGCCTCGACCAGAAAGCCGCATTGTGCCGGTGCGACATCGTGCGGTCGCAGGTGCGGGAAGTGGTCCTCCTGCCGGTAGACCAGCACACCCAGGAGCCGCTGGCCATTGTCGGCCACCACGGCGCCGGCAAGTCCGGTGCGAAGCTCGTCAAGCGTGCTGGCCACACCGTTTTCCGGCAGCCAGTTCCACTGGTTGGGGCCGTGCTCCATGATCAGTCCGTGAATGGCTGTGAGGTCGTCAGGCGTGGCGGGACGCAGGGTGCAGGATGTCATGCGGAGGTCCTTGAAAAGACAAAGCGCCCGGTGAAGGGCGCTGGCGGAGCGGGTGAAGGTCAGTCCTGATGGTAGCGGGTGACCGTTTCGACTTCTTCGCGGGCGCCGAGGAAAACCGCCACGCGCTGGTGCAGGCCTTCGGGCGGGATGTCGAGGATGCGCCGGTGGCCGTCGGTGGCAACCCCTCCGGCCTGCTCGACGATGAACGACATCGGGTTGGCTTCGTACATCAGGCGCAGCTTGCCGGGTTTGGAAGGATCGCGGGCGTCCTTCGGGTACATGAACACGCCGCCGCGACACAGGATGCGGTGCACTTCGGCCACCATCGAGGCGACCCAGCGCATGTTGTAGTCCTTGCCGCGCGGGCCGGTCTTGCCGGCCAGCAGTTCTTCGACATAACGCTGCACCGGTGCTTCCCAGTGGCGCTGGTTGGACATGTTGATGGCGAATTCCCTGGCCGTTTCCGGGATGCGCATGCCCGGATGGGTCAGGACAAAGGTGCCGGTGCTGCGGTCCAGCGTGAAGCCGTTGACGCCGTTGCCGGTGGTCAGTACCAGCATGGTTTGCGGGCCGTAGACGACGTAGCCGGCGGCTACCTGTTCGGTGCCGGCCTGAAGGAAATCGGCAGCACTGATGGCGGTTTTGCCGGCCGGGGCCTTCAGCACCGAAAAGATGGTGCCGACGGAAATGTTGACGTCGATGTTGGAGCTGCCGTCCAGCGGGTCAAACAGCAGCAGATAGGGGCCTTGCGGATAAACCGCGGGAATCGGCCACGGATCGGCCATCTCTTCCGACGCCATGGCGGCCAGCTGGCCGGTCCACTCGTTGGCCGCCAGCAGCATGTCGTTGGCGATCACATCGAGTTTTTTCTGGTCTTCGCCCTGGACGTTGCCGGTGCCGGCTTCGCCCAGCACACCCGCCAGCGCGCCGCGGTTGACGGCATCGCCAATGCCGACACAGGCAGCGGCCATCTGTTCGAGCAGGGCCCGCAGGGTCGGGCAGGTCAGTTGGCCTTGACGCTCGGCGTCGGTCAGGAAGCGGGAAAAGGAGATGCGACTCATGGATTTCCAGTCAGAACACGTGGGGGCGCCGGTTGCGCGACGGCGGAATTGTCGCGGCTTTGGCGGCAAAAGGAAATGGCAAACGGGTGCGCCGGCTTATTTCATCAGCCCGAGCCGGATGCGGATGGCACCCTGTTCGGTCGAGAGCTGCCGGATGCCGATGTGGTCAAACAGCTTGTAGCCCATCAGCGAGCTGTCGAGCGTGGACTTGAGCGAGGGGACTTCGTCTAGCTTGACGGTCAGGACATTGCCGTTGACCGATGCCCACGGCTGTCTGGCAGCGAGCTTGTCGAGCGGATCGCCGGTGGCCATGCCGAATACGCCGACAGCCAGGGTGCCGAGCGTGCGGGCCACCAGCCCGTCACCGGCCGCGGCCGAACTGCGGTCAAAGGCAATGCGCACCGTCCGGTTGGGCCAGTCGACCGGCAGGAAGCGGAAGTCGATGGTGTGCACGGCATCCACGCCCTGCGTGGTACGGACCTTGATGGTGCCCTTTTCCGGGGTCAGCGCCAGGCTTTCAACCGTGATGCCGTCGCGGTCAAGCTCGGTCTTGAGCTTGTCCAGCAGCCAGTCCTGTTTGAGCACCACGCCATCGGCGCGCAGTCCGGGCAGTCTGGCCGTGCTGCTCTTGAACTTGAGGTACAGCTGGATCACCGGGTCGCTGGCCAGTTCGTCACTGGCCGGAGCCTCGGCGGCACGGGCGGCGGCCGGCAGCAGCAGGCTGCCGATCAGCAGAAGGGGAAACAGGCGCGACATGGGCTCTCCTTAGCGGAACACGGTTCGCCCGCCGTCAAAGCGGCTGGCGAAGTAGCGGTTGTCCAGGCTGTCGACACGTACCGTGCTGTTGGTGCGCGGTGCATGGATGAACTTGCCATCCCCAAGATAGACACCCATGTGCGAATACGGGCGGTTCATGGTGTTGAAGAACACCATGTCGCCGGCCTGAAGTTCGTTCTTGTTGACCGGACGGGTGCGGTTGGCGATTTCGGCTGCGTTGTGCGGCAGGCTGACGCCGACCGCATTGCGGTAAATGAAGGCCGCCATGCCCGAGCAATCCAGACCGGCTTCGGGGTTTTTGCCGCCAAACTGGTAGCCCACGTCCAGCAGGCCGAGCGCCACCATCACCACTTCGCGGGCATCGCCGCTGGCCTCGATGCGGGCGAGGCTGCGGTCGGGTTTCCAGCTGCCGGTGCGTGGCGGCGGCGTGGTCGAGCAGGCTGCCAGCAGCAGGGCTGCCAGCAGCAGGACGGTGGTGCGCGGAGTAGTCAGGGTCATGATTGCTTGGCCTCCAGTTCTTCCCAGCGGGCGAGTTTGTCCAGCAGCAGTTCGTCAATGGCTTCGATGCGCGCCTGCCAGTCACGGGCGGCAGCGGCCTGGTCTTTCCACACGGACGGGTCAAGCAGCTTTTCGTTGAGCCCGGCCTGTTCGGCCTCCAGTGCGGCGATTTCGTCCGGCAGCCGTTCCAGCTCGCGTACCTCATTGTATGAAAGCCGGGTGCGTGTCTTGTCCCGTGCCGGTCTGGCCGGTGCGGCAGCGTTGCCGGCGGCCGGTGCCGGTGCTGCGGGTCTGGCCGGTGCGGCGAGTTCGGCCATGCGTGCCCGTGCATTCACCCAGTCGGTATAGCCGCCCGGATACTCGCGCAGGCGGCCTTCGCCTTCAAAGGCAATGACCTGGGTGGCGACGTTGTCGAGGAAGGCGCGGTCGTGGCTGACCAGGAAGACGGTGCCGGGGTAGTCGATCAGCAATTGTTCGAGCAGTTCCAGCGTGTCGATGTCGAGGTCGTTGGTCGGTTCGTCGAGCACCAGGATGTTGGCAGGCTGGGTGAACAGCTTGGCCAGCAGCAGGCGGTTGCGCTCGCCGCCGGAGAGCGAGCGCACCGGGCTGCGGGCGCGGGCCGGCGAGAACAGGAAGTCTTCCAGATAGCTCATCACGTGCTTGCGCTGGCCGCTGATGTCGACATAGTCCTTGCCGTCCCCGATGACGTCGATGATGGCGGCGTCTTCCGGCAGCTGGCTGCGGAACTGGTCGAAATAGGCAATCTGCTGGCCGGTGCCCTGGCGGACTTCGCCGCTGTCGGGCGGGATTTCGCCGAGGATCAGCTTGAGCAGCGTGGTCTTGCCGGTGCCGTTGGGGCCGATCAGGCCGATCTTGTCGCCGCGCATCAGCCGGCTGGAAAAACCGCTGATCAGCGTGCGTCCGGCGTAGCCCTTGCTGACATCCTTGAGTTCGGCGATCAGCTTGCCGGACTTGCCGCCGGCGTCGATCTGCAGGTTGACCTTGCCGACACGCTCACGGCGGGCAGCTCGCTCGCGGCGCAGCTGTTCCAGCCGGCGCACCCGGCCTTCGTTGCGGGTGCGGCGTGCCTCGATGCCCTTGCGGATCCAGACTTCTTCCTGGGCGTGGAACTTGTCGAACTTGCGGTTCTGTTCTTCTTCGATGACCAGTTCTTCGGCCTTGCGGGTTTCGTAGGCGGAAAAACTGCCGGGGTAGCTGCGCAGGATGCCGCGGTCGAGTTCGATGATGCGGGTGACGACGTTGTCGAGAAAGCGCCGGTCGTGGGTGATCAGCAGTACGGCACCGGCAAAGTTGTTGAGCAGGGTTTCCAGCCATTCGATGGCGGTGACGTCAAGGTGGTTGGTGGGTTCGTCGAGCAGCAGCACGTCGGGGGTGGCCGCCAGCGCGCGGGCGAGCGCCACGCGTTTTTTCCAGCCGCCGGAGAGGGCGGAAACCAGGGTGTCCGGGTCGAGGGACAGGTGCGACAGGGTGCTGGCGATGCGGGTTTCGAACTGCCAGCCGTTGCGGGCTTCCAGCTCCACTTGCAGGGCTTCCATGCGTGCCAGCAGGTCGCCGGTGTCGCCGCTGGCATGGGCCAGTTCGTGGCTGACGCGGTGGTAGTCGGACAGCAGGGCCTTGATGTCGCCCAGTCCTTCGGCCACGGCATCGTAGACCGTGTCGCCGTCGGCGAAGACGGGTTCTTGCGGCACATAGGCCACCACCACGTCGTTCTGGCGGTTGAGGCGGCCGTCATCCAGCCGGCTCTGGCCGGCGATGACCTTGAGGAGGGAGGACTTGCCCGCTCCGTTGCGGCCGATCAGGCCGACGCGTTCGCCCGGTTCGAGGGCGAAATCAACCTGGTCGAGCAGGGGGTGATGGCCAAAGGCGAGGCTGGCTTTTTCCAGGGTCAGGAGGGGCATCGGTACGCGGTCCTTGCAGCTACAACAACGGTGAAGTGCCGCATTTTACTCCGGATGGCTTATGCGGGTGTGCGGGCCGGCTGTTACAATCCGGGCTTGCCTGCGGCCCTGGATGCGCCGTGCCGGATGCCGGTTTCTGTATTGAGGAGTTGGATATGTATTTCGTCGATCGTTCCGTGGCTGTCATCAAGCCCAAACAGCCGTTTGTCGACTGGCTCAACCAGGTTCCGGACAACGACATGGAGCTGTCGCTCGACAGCCTGCGCGCCGACTGCACGGTGATCATGATTCCCGAGTTCGACGAGCCGGAAGAAGGCGTCAGCTATGTGGACGATCTGGCAGAAAAGCTCTTCGAAATGGAGCTGTCGACCTGGTACGAAGATCCGGCCGTCTGGCCGCAGGACCGTTCGCTCAAGGTGTTCTGGGAATGGTTCGACGTCGAAATCCATTCCATGGTGATCGACACGCTCGAGGGCGACCTCGAAAACACGCCGGTCGAATAATCCGGCGTGAAGCCACCCGCCGTCGAGCCGTTTGCCTGCGTGCTGCGTCCGAGCCGGACCGGCGGTGCGCTGGCCATGCTGCTGGCGGTGCTGGCCGGTATTTCCGTGTGCCTCGCAGGCATGGCGTGGCTGGTGCCCGCCGTGCTGCTGCTGGCCCTGTGGCGGCTGCGGCTGGAAGGCTGGCTCGGTGCGCCCCGCCAGCGACTGGTCCTCGACGTGCAGGGACAGCTGTAGCTGGACGGCCTGCCGGTCTGGCGCTCGCCTGCCACCCGGGTGTGGCCCTGGCTGGTCTGGCTTGCCGGTCGCACGGCCACGCGGCCGGTACGCCTGCTGCTCTGGCCGGACCGTCTGGATGCCGGAGCAGGCCGCTGTCTGCGGCGCTACCTGATCTGGTATCGTTCTGACCCTTCTGTTGATCCTGCTGCCCACCGTTCCGCATGACCCTTCCGACTACACTCGCCGGCTGGCTGTCCCATCTGGAGAGCCTGCACCTTTCTTCCATTGACCTTGGCCTTGAGCGCGTGCGCCAGGTGGTCGACGCCATGCCGCTGCGGCCGGGGTTTCCGGTCATCACCGTGGGCGGCACCAACGGCAAGGGATCGGTCTGTGCCATGCTGACCCGCATTCTGGCCAGCGCCGGCTACCGGGTCGGTACGTATACCTCGCCGCACCTGATGGTTTACAACGAGCGCATTGCCATTGATGCCGAGCCACTGTCCGACGAGGCCATCGTGCGCGGGCTGGCGGCCGTGGAGGCCGGGCGCAGCGATGTGCCGCTGACGTATTTCGAGTTCGGCACGCTGGCTGCCATGTGGAATTTCGTCGATGCCAAAGTCGACGTGGCCATCCTCGAAGTCGGCCTGGGCGGCCGGCTGGATGCCGTCAACGTGTTTGAGCCGGACTGTGCTGCCGTGGTGTCGGTGGACCTGGATCACCAGGACTGGCTGGGCGACAACCGTGAAGACATCGGCTTTGAGAAGGCCGGTATTTTCCGTGCCGGCAAACCGGCCTTGTGTGCTGACCCGCAACCACCGGCCCGGCTGGTCGGGCATGCTGCCGCCATCGGTGCGCCGCTGTGGCTGGCCGGGCGTGATTTCGGCTTTACCCGCACCGACCCGTTGCAGTGGGAGTTCTGGTGTGGCCAGTCCCGGCGTCATGCGCTGCCGACGCCGGCCTTGCGTGGCAATTACCAGATGGGCAATGCAGCACTGGTGCTGGCAATCCTTGAGGCCGTGCGTGACCGCTTGCCGGTCGGTGCCGGCGCCGTGCGCCGCGGACTGCTGGAGGTCGAATGGCCGGCCCGCTTCCAGGTCTTGCCCGGCCGGCCGGTAACGGTGCTGGACGTGGGGCACAATCCGCACGCCATCCGTGCCATGGTGTCCAGCCTGCAAACCCTGAATTACGCCGAACGGCGGCTGGCCGTGTTTTCCATGCTGGCCGACAAGGATGTCGACAGCGTGATCGAATTGGCCAAGGACGAATTTGATGAATGGTGGGTGGCGCCGATTGCCGATTCGCCGCGCGCCATGCCGGTGGCCGGACTGGTTGCCAAGCTGCGGGCGCACGGGGTGACGCGGATCCACGAATGTGCCGATCTGGCCACCGCTTACCGCCAGGCACGCGAGCAGGCGACAGAAAATGATAGAATCACCGTTTTCGGCTCCTTTCATACTGTCGCTGCCATCGTGGCGGCCAGCCGATCCGACTCCTGATCGACGACTGCAAAAGGCTACAGCGCATGATCGAATCGAGAAACCAGCAAGAGCTGATCCTGCTGCGCAAGCGGGCGCGCCGCCGGCTCGTGGGTGCCGTGGCGCTGGTGTCTGTCTCTACCGTGCTGCTGTGGAAAGTGGTCGATTCACAGCCGCAGCTGGATATCCGTCCCGAACGCATTGAAGTGGTCAGTCTTGGTCCGCAGGCGCCGGCATCCGTACCGGCTGCTCCGCCCGTAGCGGCCGAGCATCCCGGCGTGCCGTCGGCCGAGCAGGACCTGCCTCCGGTCAGCGAGCCGGTTACCACCAATCCCGAGCCGACCCGTCCGGAAGACGTCAAGCTGCCGCCGCCACCTGTGGTGCCGCCGGTGAAGGCCGAGCCGCCCAAGGTGACGGTCAAGCCGGATGTACCGGCCGCCAGCCCCCGGCCGGCCCGGGACCCGGCTGCCATCCTCAACGGACTGGCCGACTTTGACGAATCCGGGCCGTTGCCGACGAGCAAACCGGCCCACAAACCGGCTGTCGCGGCCAAGGCCGAAGTACCGCCCGCCGCCGGCAAGGCTGTTCCGGCCGCCAAGGGTGGCCGCTTCGTGATCCAGGTGGCCGCCCTGTCGGAAGAAGGCTCTGCCGAATCCCTGAAAAAGAAACTGGCCGCTGCCGGCGTATCGGCCAGCGTGACGCCGGTGCAGACCGCCAAGGGTGTGGTGCATCGCGTGCGCGTCGGTCCGTTTGCCAGCGAGGCCGAGGCCGAGGCCGCGCTCAGGAAAATCCATCAGGCCGGCCAGCCCGGCATTCTGGTGCCGCAATAACTGCCATGACGACTTTCGACTGGATCCTGCTCGCCCTGATCGGGGCTTCGACCTTGCTGTCGCTCTGGCGTGGCATGGCTCACGAGGTGCTGTCGCTGGCAAGCTGGTTTGTGGCGTTCTGGGTGGCCAAAAGCTATGCCGCCGAATTCGAACCGCTGGTGCCGGCCAGTGTGCCGACCGCTGACCTGCGCTGGCTGCTGGCGTTTGCCGGACTGATGCTGGCGGGCTGGCTGGCCTGTGCCGTGGTGCGTGCCCTGGTCAGCCGGATGGTGGCCGGTGTCGGCCTTGGCGGGCTCGACCGTTTGCTGGGGGCCGGATTCGGCCTGGCGCGCGGCGTGCTGATTGCCACGCTGATCGTGCTGATGGGCGGGCTGACGCGCATGCCGGGCGAGCCGTTCTGGCAGAATTCGCAGATTGTGGCGCCGCTCGAGATGCTGGCGCAGAAGTTGACGCCGTGGCTGCCGGAAGCCATGGCCAGCCGTATCGATTTCAACAAGAAGGCCGCGCCGCCGGCCTTTCCTTCGCAACCTTTTCAGCCATCGCTTGCAACCTGAACCGCTGGCTTCATCACCAGCCCCTTAGCTATCGGGAAAACGTCAAATCATGTGTGGGATCATTGGTGTAGTGGGCAAAACGCCCGTCAATCAGCTCTTGTATGACGGGCTGCAAGTCCTTCAGCACCGCGGGCAGGATGCAGCCGGCATCGTGACCGGCAACGGCAACAGCTTTCACATGCATAAAGGCAGCGGCATGGTGCGTGACGTGTTCCGCACCCGCAACATGCGCTCCCTGGTGGGCAACGCCGGGATCGGGCATGTGCGTTATCCGACCGCCGGCTCGGCCAGCAACCTGGCAGAAGCGCAGCCGTTCTACGTCAACTCGCCCTACGGCATCGTGCTGGCGCACAACGGCAACCTGACCAATACCGCCGAGCTGAAAGAGGCGATGTTCCGGCAGGACCTGCGCCACATCAACACCAACTCGGACAGTGAAGTGCTGCTCAACGTGTTCGCGCACGAGCTGCAAAAGCAGATTTACGGCCGCGAACTGTGCGAAGACGCCATCTTCAATGCCATCGTCGAAGTCAACAAGCGCGTGCGCGGGGCCTACGCCGTAGTGGTGCTGATCGCCGGCTTTGGCCTTGTGGCCTTCCGTGATCCGCACGGTATCCGTCCGCTGGTCATGGGCCGGCACGATGGCCCGCAGGGAGCTGAATACATCCTCGCCAGCGAATCGGTTGCGCTGGACGGTCTCGGCTTCAAGCGTGAGCGCGACGTGTTGCCGGGCGAGGCCGTGGTGGTGCGTTTTGACGGTTCCCGTTCGACCCGCCACTGCGCCGAAACGCATCCGCGTACGCCATGCATTTTTGAATACGTGTATTTCGCCCGCCCGGATTCGATCATCGACGGTGCCAGCGTCTACCAGACCCGCCTGCTGATGGGCGAGAAGCTCGGTGACAAGATCCGCCGCGAAATGCCGGACCTCGAAATCGACACGGTGATCCCGATTCCGGACACCTCCATGCCGATCGCCCTGCAACTGGCCAACCATCTGGGCCTGCCGTTCCGCATGGGCTTCATCAAGAACCGCTACGTCGGCCGCACCTTCATCATGCCGGGGCAGGCCACGCGCAAAAAGTCGGTACGCCAGAAGCTCAATGCCATTGCCAGCGAATTTGCCGGCAAGAACGTGCTGCTGGTGGACGACTCCATCGTGCGCGGCACCACCAGCCGCGAAATCGTGCAGATGGCGCGCGATGCCGGCGCCAACAAGGTGTATTTCGCCTCGGCCGCTCCGGAAGTGCGCTGGCCGAACGTGTACGGCATCGACATGCCGACCCGCGCCGAGCTTTTGGCCACCAACCGCACGGTGGAGCAGATCGCCCGCGAACTGGGTGCAGATGCCGTGATCTACCAGGATCTGGACGCGCTGCGCGATGCCGTGCACGAAGCCAACCGCGAGCTGACCGATTTCGAAACCAGCTGTTTTGACGGGCATTACATCACCGGCGACATCGACGAAGCCTACCTGGCTGGTGTGGAAGCCAGCCGGAATGCTGTCCGTGGCAACAGTGACAGCGAGCCGCTGGACCTGAACCTGAATGCGGCCGAGCAGAACCTGATCTGATGCACTGCGGCATAAGGGTATGACCAAACGAACGCGCCTGAGGGCGCGTTTTTATTTATGATGAATCGATCACTCTGCCTGTCCCGATTGCATCATGACCACGACTCCGCATCCCGAAACCCTGGCCATCCGTTCCGGCCGCCATCTGACCCACTGCAACGAACACAGCCTGCCGCTGTTCCTGACGTCGAGCTTCCTGACCGAGTCGGCCGAAGACGCGCGCCAGCTGTTTGCCGGCGAGGCCGACGGCTATACCTATTCGCGCTTCACCAACCCGACCGTCAATGCGTTTGAAGAACGGCTGGCGGCCCTGGAAGGGGGCGAACGCTGCCAGGCCACGGCCAGCGGCATGGCGGCCATTCACGCCGTGCTGTTTACCCATCTGTCGGCCGGGGACCATGTGGTCGCTTCGCGCAGCCTGTTCGGCGCCACCTACACCATGCTGGCCACCCTGCTGCCGCGCTTCGGCATCGAAGTCAGCTTTGTCGAGCCGGCCGACCTGTCGGCCTGGCAGGCTGCCATCCGCGGCAACACCCGGCTTTTCTTTCTGGAAACGCCGTCCAATCCGCAAACCGAACTGACCGACATTGCCGCCGTGGCCGGCATTGCCCACGCCGCCGGGGCGCTTCTGGTGGTGGACAACTGCTTCTGTTCACCGGCCTTGCAGACGCCGCTGGCGCTGGGCGCTGACCTGGTGGTGCATTCCGGCACCAAATACATCGACGGGCAGGGCCGGGTACTGGGCGGAGCTGTGGTGGGGTCGGACAAGCTCATTGAACCGGTTTACCTGTATGTCCGCACCACCGGTCCCACCCTGTCGGCTTTCAACGCCTGGGTCTTGCTGTCGGGGCTGGAAACGCTGTTTGTGCGCATGGAGCGGCATTGCGCCAGTGCACTGAAGCTGGCCACCTGGCTGGAGCAACTGCCGCAGGTGCGCCGGGTGCGTTATCCGGGGCTGCCCAGCCATCCGCAGTTTGAACTGGCCCGCCGCCAGCAGCGCGCCGGCGGGGCGGTGATTGCATTCGAACTGGACGGCGGACGCGAGGCGGCCTGGAAAGTGGTGGACGCCATCAGCATGATTTCGCGCACCGGCAACTTTGGCGATGTCAAAAGCACATTGACCCATCCCGCCACCACCACCCACGGCCGGCTGGCGCCGGAAGTGCGCGAGGCGGCGGGCATTACCGAGGGCCTGCTGCGGCTGTCGGTGGGGCTGGAGCATCCGGATGACATCCAGGCCGATTTGCTGCGCGGGCTTGCCTGACCAGCGGCAAAACATGTCAATCTGCTGGAAAGATGCGCTACTATCGCGCGCATTTCCAGCGGACGATTGACATGCGCGTATACAAGGCTTTCTTCTATTCCCTCGACGGTCTCAAGGCGGCCTTCCGTGACGAGGCGGCATTCCGCGAAGTCGTACTGATGGCCGTGATCGGCATGCCGCTGGCGCTGTGGCTGGACCTCAGCCCGCTGGCGACCGTGCTGATCCTGCTCTCGCATGTGCTGACGCTGGTGGTGGAGCTGCTCAATACCGGCATCGAGGCCGCCATCGACCGCTTTGGCGGAGAGATCCATCCCGAATCGAAAAAGGCCAAGGACTGCGGCAGTGCCGCGCAGCTGATCACGCTGGTCTGGCTGGTCGGGCTTTGGGCGGCGGCGCTGCTGGGCCGGATCTGACCGCCAAATCCTTTTGCTTGGGGCGGGCGTTGTCGCACAATGCGCGCCATGAAACAACGAATCTGCTTTCTTTACGCGGGCGGCACCATCGGCATGCAGCCGACCGCCCACGGCCTGGCTCCGGTGCCCGGCGTGATGCATGCGGCACTGGCGCCGCTGCTGCCGGCTGACATCGACTGGACGCTGGCCGAATACGACCCGCTGATCGACTCTTCCAACGCCACGCCGGCCGACTGGCTGCGGCTGGCGCGGGACATTGATGCCCGGCGCGATGCGGCTGACGGCTTTGTGGTCTTGCACGGAACGGACACGCTGGCCCATACGGCGTCAGCACTGGCCTGCCTGCTGGCCGGACTGGGCAAGCCGGTGGCCGTGACCGGGTCCATGCGGCCGTTGTTCGAGGCCGGATCGGACGCACCGGCCAACATCCGGCTGGCCGTGTCTGCCGTACGACAGGCGGGCCTCTGCGAGGTGGTAGTGCCGTTTGCCGGCCGGGTCTGGCGCGGCTGCCGGGTACGCAAGGCCCACAGCCTGGCCGATGCGGCCTTTGTGGCGCCCAATGACCTGCCACTTTTCGATGCCGGAGGCTGGCATCCGGAGCGGTTTGCCGCACCGTCTGGTGTGCGCCGCATCGTGCCGGAAAGCCTGCCTGCCGTGGCGCTGGTCTGGCTGGCACCCGGTGCCACGCTGGATGCCGCCGTGGCCACGCTGGCCCTGCCGCATCTGGCCGGGGCCGTGCTGGCCGGATATGGTGCGGGCAATGTGCCGGACGCGCTGGCACCGCATCTGCTGGCCGCGGCCGGGCGTGGCGTGGTGCTGGCCACGGTGACACAGGCCTGGCAGGGTGCGGTGGCCATGGGCGCGTATGCCGCCTCGCAGGCACTGGTGGCAGCGGGCGTGGTGCCTCTGGCCGACATGACGCCGGAAGCGGCGTTGGCCCGGTTGACCGTGCTGCTGGCGACCGAAACCGACCCGCAGCGTGTCCGTCAGCAACTGGCTGGTGGCCGGCCGGGCGAATGGAGCAATGCGCCGGCTTGAGCCGGCGCCGTACAGTTCCGGCTGTTTTGACGTGTGGCTGCCTGTTTTTTAAGCAGGTTGCTGTTTTCCGGTCAGGTTCAATGACTTGGCCAGCTTTTCCACAGGGCATGCACAAGGCTGTCCCTGTATGGGTGTGAAGAAAATGAACGAGGTATACCAGCTGGACCGTGAATTCGTGCCGTTGTGCAATCTGCTCAAGATGTGCGGCGTGGTCGATTCCGGCGGTGCCGGCAAGCAACTGGTGGCAACCGGCGTGGTCGAAGTCGACGGTCAGACCGAGTTGCGCAAGACCTGCAAGATCCGCGCCGGTCAGACTGTCAGCGGTCCGGGCTTCACGATCCGGGTCGAGGGCGGCGAATGACCGGCATGGCGGACGTGTTTGATCCGGAACCGCTGCCGCCACAGGCACCGGGAGAGAACGAGTGCTGCGGCTCCGGTTGCGAGCGCTGCGTGTGGGTGGTTCATGCCGAAGAAACGGCGCTCTGGCGGCAGGCCCATGCAGCCTGGCTGGCCCGGCAACAGCCGCCGGCGGCCGGCTAGCAGCGGGCACGGCTATCGGAGCAGGGGCTGCTGGCGTTACCATAGCGCTCTTTGTCTTGCGTTTTGGGCATGAACCTTCTTGACCTGCACTGTCACTCCACCGCATCGGACGGCGACCTGCCGCCAGCGGAACTGGTGGCCCGGGCGGCTGCCCGTGGCTGCCGCATACTGGCGCTGACCGACCATGACTGCACAGCCGGTCTGGCCGAAGCCGGGCAGGCAGCAGAAACCTGCGGCGTGCATCTGGTAGCGGGCGTGGAGGTCTCCGTGACCTGGCACAACCGGACGATCCATATCGTCGGTCTCGGGGTTGATCCGCAACAGCCGGACCTGGCCCTGGGGCTGAAATCGATCCGCGAAGGCCGCATTGGCCGCGCCGAAGCCATGGCGGCAGATCTGCTGCGCGTGGGCGTCGAGGACGCCTTTGCCGGTGCCATGCGCTATTGCAGCAATCCGGAAATGATCAGCCGTACCCACTTCGCCCGCTATCTGATCGAGACTGGTCGGGCCAAGGACAAGGACCAGGCATTCAAGCGTTTTCTGGTCAACGGCAAGCCGGGCTATGTCCGGCACCAGTGGGCCGAACTGGCCGACGCCGTGCGCTGGATCCGTGCTGCCGGCGGCATTGCCGTGATTGCCCATCCGGGACGCTACAAGATCGGCCGCAGGCTGATGGGCGAGCTGATCGCCGACTTCAAGGCGGCGGGTGGCGAGGCAATCGAGGTGGTCAGTGCCAGCCACTCAGCCAGCGAAATCAGCCAGTTTGGCAAACTGGCCCGGGCCGAGGGGTTGCTGGCATCCAGCGGCAGCGATTTCCATGCGCCGGGAGAAGGCGGGCGCGATGTCGGCCTGACCCAGCCTTTGCCCGAAGGCTGCCTGCCGGTGTGGGAGCGCCTTGGCCTGTCACCGGCCGACTATGCTGAAACCCTGTAGGGCGCATTTTTTCCAACCGATTGCCAACCATGTCACAGTTCTTTTCCATCCACCCCGAAACACCCCAGGCCCGTCTGATCCGCGAAGCGGTGAAGATCGTGCGCGAGGGCGGGGTGATCGTTTATCCCACTGATTCCTGTTATGCCCTGGGCTGCCGCCTGTCCGACAAAAAAGCGATGGACCGCATCATCACCATCCGGCAGCTGGACCTGCGCCACCACTTCACGCTGGTGTGCCACAACCTCAGCGAGCTGGGTACTTACGCCCGCGTCGACAACACGGTCTACCGCCTGCTGAAGTCGGTGACGCCGGGGGCCTACACCTTCATCCTGCAAGCCACCAAGGAAGTGCCGCGCCGTACCTTGCATCCCAAACGCCAGACCATCGGCCTGCGCGTGCCGGACAACGCCATTGCGCTGGCACTGCTGGAGGAGCTGGGCGAGCCGATGCTGTCGTGCACGCTGATGCTGCCGGGTGAAAACGAGCCGCCGTCCGATCCGTACGACATCCGTGACACCATCGGACCGCAGGTCGATCTGGTCATCGACGGCGGCTATTGCGGTGTAGACCCCACGACAGTGGTTGACCTGACCTCCGGTGCTCCCGAACTGGTCCGCAAAGGCTCCGGCGCCCTCAAACCCTTTGGTTGGTCTGACGACTGATCCGCACGGAACATCCATGTTCGAATATTCACTGATCCAGAAAATCGCCATCTACGCGCTGCCGGTCCTGCTGGCCATCACCCTGCACGAAGCTGCGCACGCCTACGTCGCCAAGCGTTACGGTGACGCAACGGCCTTCATGATGGGACGCATGACGCTCAATCCGCTCAAGCACATCGATCCGGTCGGCACCATCCTGATCCCGCTGCTGGCGCTGTTCCTGGGTGGTTTCATCTTCGGCTGGGCCAAGCCGGTGCCGGTCAACTTTTCCAACCTGCGCCACCCCAAGCGCGACATGCGCTATGTGGCCGTGGCCGGGCCGCTGGCCAATCTGGCCATGGCGATCGGCTGGGTGCTGCTGTTCAAGCTGTCCGGTACGCTGGGCGGTTATTTCGGCACGCCGCTGGCGCTGATGTGCCAGGCCGGAGTCATGATCAACGTCAGCCTGATGGTGCTGAACCTGCTGCCGATTCCACCCCTGGACGGCGGGCGCATCCTGGTCAGCCTGCTGCCGCAGCGCCAGGCGTACAGCGTGTCGCGCATCGAGCCCTACGGCATGTGGATCCTGATCGCGCTGATCTTCACCGGTCTGCTGACCACCATCATGCGGCCCTTCATGGGGCTGGTGTATGGTTTCCTCAATCTTTTCCTGTAACCGCTACCGAGCCCTTCCACGAAGATGTCCATGTTCCCCGACCGCGTTCTTTCGGGCATGCGCCCGACCGGCAGCCTGCACCTGGGTCACTATCACGGTGCGCTCAAAAACTGGGTGCGCCTGCAGTCCGAGCACGAATGCCTGTTTTTTGTCGCCGACTGGCATGCCCTGACCACCAGTTATGACGACCCGGGCATCATCGCCAGAAGTACGTGGGACATGGTGATCGACTGGCTGGCTGCCGGTGTGGACCCGGCGCAGGCCACCATTTTCGTGCAGAGCCAGGTGCCGGAGCACGCCGAGCTGCATCTGCTGCTGTCGATGATCACGCCGCTTTCCTGGCTGGAACGGGTACCGACCTACAAGGACCAGATCGAAAAGCTGTCGCACAAGGATCTGGGTACCTACGGTTTTCTGGGCTATCCGCTGATGCAGTCGGCCGACATCCTCATCTACCGCGCGCAGTACGTGCCGGTGGGCGAAGACCAGATTCCGCACATCGAGATCACCCGCGAAGTGGCCCGCCGCTTCAACCACCTGTATGGCCGCGAAGCCGGGTTCGAGGACAAGGCCGAAGCCGCCGTCAAGAAAATGGGCAGCAAGAAGGCCCGCCTGTACCACGACCTGCGTACCCGCTATCTGCAAGAAGGCGATGACGAGGCGCTGGAAGCGGCGCGGGCCTTGCTGGCCGATACGCAGAACCTGAGCCACGGCGACCGCGAGCGCCTGTTTGGCTACCTTGAAAACAAGGGCAAGACCATTCTGGTCGAACCCGAGGCCCTGCTGACCGAGGCCAGCCGCATGCCGGGGCTGGACGGACAGAAGATGTCCAAGAGCTACGGCAACGGCATTTTCCTGCGCGAGGCGCCCGAGTCGGTTACGCGCAAGATCCGCAGCATGCCGACCGACCCGGCACGGGTGCGTCGCACCGACCCGGGTAATCCGGACAAATGCCCGGTGTGGCAGCTGCATCAGGTCTACACCGGCGAGCAGACCCACAAGTGGGTCAAGGCGGGCTGTACGTCAGCCGGCATCGGCTGTCTGGAGTGCAAGCAGCCGGTCATCGACGGGGTGCTGGCCGAGCAGAAACCGATGTTCGAACGGGCACAGCAGTATCTTGATGACCCGACGCTGGTGAAAAACATCGTGGCCGACGGTTGCGAAAAGGCTCGCAAGCTCGCTGAAGACACCATGCGCGACGTGCGCGAAGCCATGGGCTTGGGGTATCTGTGACCGGTACCCCCGTCAGAGACACCTCTGCCGAACATGCCGTCCCGCCGGACGGCATGCCGGTTTCTGCGCCACCGATTGCCGTGGTGTTCGGCGAAGCCGTGCTGGAAACACCGCAGGACCTGTTCATTCCGCCCGATGCACTGCGGGTGATCTTGGAGAGCTTTGAAGGTCCGCTGGACCTGCTGCTCTACCTGATCCGCAAGCAGAACCTGGACGTGCTCGACATTCCGATGGCGCGTATCACGGCCCAGTACATGGAATACATCGACGGCATGCGCGATGCCAGACTGGAACTGGCGGCCGAATACCTGCTGATGGCAGCGCTGCTGATCGAGATCAAGTCACGCATGCTGCTGCCGCGGCCGCCGGCCGAGCTGGCCGATGAGCTGGAAGATCCGCGCGCCGAGCTGGTGCGGCGCCTGCTGGAATACGAGCAGATCAAGCTGGCGGCGCTGGAACTGGACCGCATTCCCCAGGCGGAGCGCGACTTTGCCTGGCTGGCGGTGCTGGTCGAGCAAAGTGCGGAAAAACGCTTGCCGGAGCTGACCGTAGTGGATATCCGCCAGGCGTGGCTGGCAATCCTTGCCCGGGCCAAAAACAACCGCCGGCATGAAATCCAGCAGGATGAGCTGTCGGTGCGCGAGCAGATGAGTGCGATCCTGCGCGTACTGGCATTCAAGCCGTTTGTACCGTTTGACGAGCTCTTTGACCCGACACTTGGCGTGCGGCATGTGGTGGTCAATTTCATTGCCATGCTGGAGCTGGCCAAGGAAGGTCTGGTCCTGATCAGCCAGGACGAAGCGTATGCCCCGATTTATGTCCAGCAGGCAATGGTACCCCGGCGTGAGCCTGTGACCGATGAAGCGTGATGGGCTGTGTGTCGGCGGAATCTGCGGCTGCATGTGGATGATGCAGCCTTTGCCAGCACGCCTCGTCCTTGCAGGGTTTTTCTTCGGGCGGGCCGGGCACAGGGCTGGAAGGTGCCTGGTCGGCAGTTTTTCTGTTTCGGTCAATGGAATGGACGGCTCGTGCCGGTGAAGGACCGCCGCCGGTGACGCCTGACGGTAGCAGTTTTCCTGTGTCTGAGGCCAGTGACGTGTGGCGGCCCTGCACATGTACGGGGGCTGGCACCAGGCAGGTTGTTCCGTTGCCCGCGAATGAAAAAAGCCTCCCCTAAGGGGAGGCATCAGGATCAGCCAGACTGGCCGCTTACTGCTTTTTCTCTTCAGCCGGTGCCGGAGCTGCCACCGGAGTGTTGCCGCCCACGGTTTCCAGAGCG
>RRZT010234284.1_pt1 | contig 87595 bp, 78 predicted proteins | sample 2165551 | NCBI WGS metagenome assembly RRZT01 (sample SAMN10456910, study PRJNA506462) | wastewater metagenome | biome: wastewater; feature: sludge; material: wastewater sludge; isolation source: wastewater sludge with Escherichia coli K12::gfp cells carrying plasmid... | place: USA: Moscow, Idaho... | reverse complement strand
TCTTGATAAGCATTTCGAGGGTACGACAAAAAATTAGGGTAGGCCGTCATTATCCAAGAATCTCTCACAAACCTCACAACAAATGGAGTAGGAGGGCTCGTATATCTTAGAACTCATAACCTTAACCGAATGCCATTGTTGGACATAAAACCGGTATTGGTAGTGAAATTTATCTTGTCAGAGGTTTTGCTTCTACAACTCTTATTTCTTTCACAGAATTTTTTCATTTTAAAATTGATTCTAAAACAGATACTTTTTATATAGATCCCGACGAGAATAATCTGCGGGAAAAGCATGTTTATAAAAAAACTGGATTTAATTTAGTGGGTGTTTTATTATGAACTAAGGTTTGTTTTCAGGACAAAAAACCTCTCTTATGATTAAAGGAATTTAAAATAAATTTTATGAATACTTTTATATATCAAAAACTTTGCACAGAATTTTATGATTTAAGCAAGCCCACACTTTCTAACGAAGAATTCGAATTTTATTACAAATATATCAAAAATTGCAAAGGAAAAATACTCGAGCCAATGTGTGGAACAGGATCGTTTCTTATTCCAATGCTAGAATCCGGATTTCAGATAGATGGCTTTGATTATAGCTCATTTATGTTGGAAGCTTTAAATGAAAAGATGATTGATAAGAAATTATCTGCCCATGTATGGCAAGGGAGTCTTCAAGAATTAGATCATAATGATGAGTACAAATTAGTTTTTATTCCTAGAGGTTCTTTTGGATTAATTAGTGCCATAAATGATATAGAAAAATCCCTAAGGAATATTTACAATTGTTTGCAGAAAAATGGTTTATTTATTTTTGAAATCGAAACAGTAAATGCGATACCAAAGGACTTTAATATTTGGGAAGATAGAATTGTTTATCGTTTAGATGGCCACAAAATTTTGCTCAAAAGTCTTGTACTTCCTCCTGAAAACAACATTTGTTCCTTTATTGGTAAGTATACTTTAATTAAACAAAATGAAATTCTTAAAACAGAAGAAGAGGTTTTAAGAATTAGATTTTATAATGTCGAAGATATAATTACTATGCTTAAAAATGCCGGATTTTTAAACTGTAAACTCATTAAAGCTTATGAGTATGGAATATTTCCAAATAAAAATGACGAGATTGTAGTTATTGAATGCGAAAAATTATAATAATATATTTTAAAAATATATTGATAAATTTATTTTGGAGTTTGTATTTTGATTAAAAACTTAAAAAATATTAATGACTTTGAATTTATTTCAGAGCTAAAAGAATTACCTAATCAAGGAGTTCTTTGGGAGATTATTGAAAATAATAAAACAGGAAAAGTGTTTGAACTGCCAGGAAATGCTTTTTTAATCATGGAAAACTGCAATGACCCATTTGTTTTTATCATAGGTAATTTAACAAATGAAGCAGTTAATGTCGCAATCACTCTGCTTAACGATCGTGAATTCCCAATGGTTTATTGCAATCCTCGGTATCATCCTTTATTTTTACGATCGGGATGGAATTTTCACCTACGAGCTGAATTACAATTAAATAAACTCACTCAACTTCAAACTTTAGATAATACTCTAAATATCAAACCAATAACAACGATCGATTTATTTGAAAAATGCTTTTGGTACAAAGAAAGATCTGAACTGTATGTATCAGACACGAATTTTTTAAAATCAGGCCAAGGTTATGCATTATGTATTGGTGATGACGTTATTAGCGAAGCATACGCTAGTATTGGTGGTGGTTATGCAGAAATAAGTGTTATAACTCATCCAGATTATCGTGGCAAAGGATATGCATCGCAAATTGTATTCCACTTAATCCAGAATGCTTTGATGTCAAAACAAATCCCAATATGGAGCTGTAATATAGATAATTGATCATCACTGAATACAGGTTTAAAGCTTGGATTTGAAGTGAAGCGTTATTATACATTAATTGTACCAAATTTCGGAAATATTGTTTGCCCTAATTTAATCAATTGGCTAAAAACCAATACATATCCGTAAGAAATTTTAATAGCTATGTTTATTCCTAATGTTAATTCACTTCTTATGACACTTGAATTTATATCTTCTAGGACAAAAGAAGCGTTACAGAAACGTAAAAAGGATGGAATGAACTCTCCCAGCTTCAAAATTAAAATTAGATGAGTACAGAGATGAAATTTCAAGATATCTATAAAAAGGAATTGGGAAACGTGATAAAGCAAGACTTATAAAAATGCCCACTATCTACTCTTTATTTATGGTTGAGTCGACGTCAAATTCACACAAAATGAGGCTCTCGGAAATTTTTTAACATGAAAGGTAAAAATCAAATGAGCAAAATATTAATTGTTTTTGGCGGTCTTCCTGGAACTGGTAAATCAACAATTTCTAAAAGGCTTATTGAAAAAGTTCCTGCTTGCTATTTGAGAATTGATGTTATTGAACAAGCCTTGAAAAGCGACAGTAGAATAGAAAATGACGTTGGAATTAATGGTTATATTGTTGCATATGAACTTGCTAGGGCAAATTTGAAATTAGGACAAAGTGTCATATCTGACAGCGTAAATCCTCTTTTTATTACACGCAATGCTTGGAGAAATATTGCAATTGAAACGAACTCTCCACTATTGGAAATAGAAGTTATTTGTACAAATAATGAAGAACATCGTAAAAGAATAGAAACTCGAGAGGCTGATATTCTAGGATTAAAGCTTCCAACTTGGGAACAAGTATTAAATAGAGAATACGAACCTTGGGATATAGAAAGACTTATAGTTGATACAGCTAAAGAAAATATTGAATCAATCTTACAAAAAATACAATTAGCAATTGACAAAATTAAAATTAAACCCAAATAAATGGCATTTTGTAAAGTGGTTCATCACAATGTCGATTTATAAATTACAATGTTTCTGATTAAATCGACCCTAGACTTACTCAAAACAAGGTCGCGGTAATTTCTGGGGTTTGCACTAACAACAACTTATTATAAATATTTATGTTAATATATAATGCTAAATATATGCATTCATATTTAGAAAATATAGGATTAAAATTTAGGTATATATTTTGTTAATTTAATAAAAAACTACATAATTAGATTATTTTGTTTTAAAGCCTGGATACGAACTTCTAGAGGGGGATGCGTTGAAAATATCTCAAGAAAGCTAGATTTATTTGAAATTTTAAATGCTGCTATAGATTTTGGTGTTTCTTCGCCTTCTGGTAAAGGATTTTCATAAGCCCTTTGTAATGCAGCAAGAGCTGAAATCATACTTGATTTTCCAGCTAATTGAGCGCCACCTAAATCCGCTTTAAATTCTCTCTTACGAGAAAACCAAGCTACAGCTATAGAACCTAAAATGCTTAATAAGATTTCAAGGACAATCACAACAACAAAATTTACAAGTGGTCTGATATCTTCTTTTACAAATTGTGTCGTTGCAAAGGCAATAATTCTAGCAAAAAACATGACAAAAGCATTCACAACGCCCTGTACCAAAGTCATTGTTACCATATCACCATTTGCAATATGTGATATTTCATGGGCTAATACGCCATCTATTTCATGGCTATCCATTTTTTGTAATAAGCCTGTTGAAACCGCAACAAGGGATCTGCTTTTTGATGGCCCTGTTGCAAAAGCATTGAGATCTGGGCTTTCGTAAATGCCCACCTCTGGTGTATTTGGCAAACCTGCTTTTTGGGCAAGTTTTGCAACTCTATTATATAAATTTCTTTCTTCTGGAGTGCAGTTTTCTGGGTTAATAGCTGTGATTCCCATGGAAAATTTAGCAATCCAGCGAGAAATTGCTAAACTAATAAAAGCGCCGCCAAATCCCCAAATCAAACAAAAAATCATTAAGCTAATGTAATTTATGCCTTTAGCGCTCAAATAATGATTAACACCAAGCACAGTGGTAACAATTGTAATTGTTACCATTACTAAAATATTTACAAGTAAAAATAAAAATATTCTTTTTGCCATATCGATATTTCCTCCTCTATCGAACATAGATAAGTTATACTATATAAAAGTACTATGTAAAAAGATTTAAATGCAAATTTAGATATTTTTAATTCTAATATAAAAGGTTTATATATGGTATATTCAGATACAACAAATTCAGGTGGCTCAGTGAAAAGAAAAAAAATTCGTATTCATGATCTCATTGAGAAAAAGAAAAATTCTGAAAAAATTTCGTCAATTACTTGTTATGATGCATCTTTTGCACGAATTATTGAAATGTCTAATATTGATTTTGTTCTCGTAGGAGATAGTTTAGGAAATGTAATTCAAGGAAAAAATTCTACTTTGGCAGTTACCTTAGAAGATGTTGCGTATCATGTTCGTTGTGTAAGACAAACTATTAAAACCCCACTTCTTGTAGGGGATATGCCTTTTATGACAGCAGGTATTAATAGACATGAAACAATGCATAATGCTGGACTTTTAATGAGATCTGGTGCTGAAGCTGTTAAGATAGAAGGGGCAACGCCAGAAATATGTGACCAAATTCACTTTCTTTCCAATAACGGAATTCCTGTAATGGGCCATATTGGACTCATGCCACAAAGTGTGAATGCTTTAGGGGGATATCGCATTCAAGGTAAAAATGATTTGGATAAAAAACGTCTTTTAAAAGAAGCAAAAGCTTTACAAGATGCGGGCTGTTTTGCCATTGTCCTTGAATTAATAGTTCCTGGTTTGGCAGAAGAAATTACAAATTCTGTTAAAATCCCTACAATTGGAATTGGGTCTGGAAATCATTGTGATGGAAATATTTTAGTTTTGCAGGATATGTTAGGAATGAACAAAGACTTTAAGCCAAAATTTTTAAAGCATTATTTAAAATTAGAGGATTCTATTAAAGAGGCTATTAATGATTATTGTAAAAGTGTTCAAGAAAAAAATAGTGAAAATGAGTAATATTTTAAATGATTGAGAAAAAATTAAGCATAGAAGAAATAAAAGCGAAAATTAAAGTTGTTTGTATTTGTAAAGGAATCAAACAAGGTCGAATATGTGAAGCAATTCAAAATGGGGCTGATACCATTGAAAAAGTAAATAAACAAACAGGAAGTGGTGATGGTGGCTGTAAAGCAACTCGTTGTGGTCCTGTTATAAAAAAATTATTAGAAAATAATGGTAAAATAATTTTAGAGCCCTATGAAACAAAAGTAGATGATGATGATTTCGATTTTTAATTTTATCTTTTTAAAGTAACTTTATTCATTTTAAAGTAAATAAAATTTGATTAAATAGGATTTTATTTGCATTTATTATTTAATGTTTAATTTGTTTTGTGATTTAAATTTGTAAAATGAATAACAAAAGATTAGAAAAATTGGCAGGCCAGGAGGGACTCGAACCCCCAACAAGCTGATTTGGAATCAGCCGCTCTACCATTGGAGCTACTGACCTACACAAGTTACTTTCGATATCAGTTGCAGACTGTCAGGTCAAGCTTTTGCAAGGTCTTACCGTCTTAAAAATAACCGTTTTAGCAAATAAGGTGATATTTATGTTGAAGTTAGAGCATTCAGGCACAGGCGAAATATTTTATGCGACAAAACAATCTGCTGGATTTGATATTTGTTCAAATGAAAATACTACTGTTAAATCAATGGAATGGACCCTAATAAAAACAGGGTTGCGCATTGTAGAGTCCTTAGGAGCTCAAAAATTAACTCTAGGAACTGAGCTTTTAAACGTTATTCCTGAAATTCAAATCAGGCCTCGAAGTGGCTTGGCTTTAAAACATGGAGTTACCGTTTTAAATTCACCAAGTACGATTGATGCGGATTACCGGGGAGAAATAATGGTAACTATTGTAAATCACTCAAAAAATGATTTTACAATTCACAAAGGTGATAGAATTGCTCAAGGAGTTTGTGCTTTAGTCGTTCAACTTCCTGGAATCACAGTGAAAGAAATTGAAAGAGGAATTGGCGGATTTGGCTCGAGCGGTAAAAATTAATAAATTTGTGTTTTTTACAAAAGAGTTATTGACTAATCAGTCAATATAAGTTAGAATCTCATAACTCAAGAAATGATGCTATTGGCGAGATATTTTTCATCGGATTCAGGAGCTTATAGAATGAGCAAACTTTCTGGTAAAACATCTAAAATAAACCAATCCCATTCAACAGATGAAGAATCTGTTGTTTCGCTTGAGCGAACTATCTATTTTATTCCTGATAATGTCCCATCAAATCAAATCGTATTTTCAGCAGTTAAAAATATTTGTGGAACCTTCGATGATGTTCTTGTTTATTTAGAGTCTGGGAAAGTAGATAAAATAATTTTTCATCCTCTTACAAACTCGCATACGCGTCGCCAAATTGTTCAATGGGCAAAAATTTTTAACCCATCCATTCAAGAACAAATAACTACACATTTCCCATCAAAATCTTGTGGATCAAATCAAGTCGCATAAATCATAAATTGATATTTTATATTTCTGAATCATTAAGGAAATATTTGCATTCTGCAAAGCTTGCCCTTTATTTTAATATTGTTAATATATAATTTAAGAACCATATTAAAGGGTTTATTTCATGAATGAATTTTTGTCTAAAAAAAACTATGAACGCCTTAAAAAATTTCATCGAGTTAAATCATTAAAAGATATTTTAAATATTGAATTTTCATCTCGAATATTTGAAGATGAAACTATTAATAAAATTAAAGAAAATATAAATAATTATAAAAAAAGGGAACAAATACGTTTAAATAAAATAGATATATTAACAAAGTTATTAGAAAAAATAGATTTAAAAATACATCAAAAAAAAATTCTTAATTAAAAATAGGTTTATTAAATGAAAATAGTCCTTTTTGTAAATGGTCCTAATCTTGGTATATTAGGAAAACGACAAACTCAAATATATGGTTCAGAAACTTTAGAAGAGGTAACAAAAAAAGTTAGAAAAATTGCAGAAAAAAACGAAATATCATTACAGGATTATCAAAGTAATATAGAAGGTGAACTCATAAATTTTTTAAACGAAAAATATATTAGCAATGTATATAATAATTCTATTAAAACTAAAAAGAATAATTCTAAAATAGTTGGAGTTATCATCAATCCAGCGGGTTATTCTCATACCAGTGTTGCTCTTCGTGATGCCCTTGAAGTATTTAAGCAGGAGAAAATTCCCATAATAGAAGTTCATATTAGCAATATTTTTTCTAGAGAAGGATTCCGACATATGTCATATGTCAGTCCTATTGCAACTGGAGTCATTTCGGGGCTAGGATCGTACGGGTATGAGGTTGCTTTAAATAAAATTATAGAAATGGAAAAAAATGCTTGAGCATTTACTGAAAATGATTTCTTTGGAAAGTTTATTATTTTCTTTTAAGGAACGAAATTTATTTCAGGAATTTAATATACATCAAGAGACCTTAGCTTTAAGGCAAGCAAAAGTCTCAAAAATATCAGATTCAGATATTTTAAAAAGTATTCTTCCAAAAGATTTATCAAGTAAAATGTTTGGTTCTGGGAACTTAAATTTGTTAGCTTTTATTTTTGCTTTAAGACATAAAATATTATTGCTGAATTGTTTATTTCATTTATCTGCTTTAAAACAAAAAAATAGTTACCTTTTTCAAGAATCAAAAAATGATTTTTCTTTGTTATTTGGTGATTCTTTTTTTGAGTATTATACTTTATTTTTTAAAATGCTCATTCCCCAATTTTGGGGTAAATCGAAACAATTGCCCATTTTAGGTTTTTCTGCAGTTGGTTGTCACTTTGCCATGCGAGAGGTCACTTATTGTAGAGCTTTTGATGCGTACAATCTCCCGTTTTGCCATAATATTACTCAAGATGTTTTTTGTGAAGAGCATTCCATTGAAAATTTTTGGAAACAAAAGATTATCGAAGAGTCTTCTGTACAAGCAAAACTTTCACAATTTTATGCCAATCCTTTTAATTTTTCTGAATTTGATGAAGAGTCATTAAGGAAACTAGTGGAAAACTTTTTTCGCTATTTTGAACGCTCTCAAAATAATTTATATATTTTACCTATTGATGAAGAGAAATTAAAATTTTTATTAGGATTTTATAGCTTTTCTTCAATTGAAGATTTAAAAAAGGAGGGAGGAATGGAGTTGAGAAGACGTTTTATAGAAATGGCTAAACATTTCCATCCTGATGCTGGTGGTTCTCACGAACTTTTTCGTGAAGCAAGAGAAAATTATGAGTTTTTACGAGAGATTTTAATAAAATGAAAAAAGCTTTTTATAAGATGTCACCTTTTAACTTTGTTCCTTTTAAAAAAACCCCTTGGGGAGGAAAAAAAATTTCTCTACTCAAAAAAAAATATTTTAACGAATTCGTATCAGAAATTCCGAATCAAATTGGAGAAAGTTGGGAAGTTTCAACAGATTTAAATTTCCCTTCCTATGTTATATTAAATTCAAATCAAAAAATAACTTTAAATGAACTATTAACAGATAAAGCAGCATCTATTTTAGGTGCAAAAATTGCTGAAAAATATGGGAATCATAGTCCTCTTTTATTAAAATGGTTGAACGCTGATGATCTTTTATCTGTTCAGCTTCATCCCAAAAATGATAATAAGTTATTAAAAAATGATGAATGCGGCAAACCTGAAAGCTGGCTAGTTTTAGATGTAGAAAAAAATGGGTTTGTTTATTTAGGCTTTAAAGAAGAGTTAACAAAAGACGAAATCATTCAATGTATATTAAATGATGAAGCTGAAAAATGTTTGCATAAATATGAACCAAAAAAATTAGATTACATTTCTGTTCCTCCTGGATGTGTTCATGCAGTAGGAATAGGAGTTTTTATAGCTGAACCTCAATATGTTTTACCAAAAAAATCAGGAAAAACCTGGAGACTTTCTGATTGGTGTCGTTTGTATGATGAAAATGGGATGAAATCCGAAAAAGGAAAACCAAGAGAACTTCATGTGAATGAATCTTTAGAAGCAATAGATTGGAGTTTACCAAGAGGTAAAAAACTGGAAACTTTGCTTGTACACAATATGAAAAATTCAAAACCTTTTTTAGGTGACATACATAATCCTTTTGCTCTTCAAGTTTTCACGAATGAAACTGATGTTAATTATGAACCTTTACAAAAAAATCAATTTTCTATTGTTACAGTTTGGGCGGGCGAATTAATATTAGAGTCAGAAAATGAGAGATTGATTATGTGTGCAGGAGAAAGTGCAATTATTGCTTCTGATACAAAAAAAGTTTCTCTGAAGTTGCAGAATAAATATGGAGATGAAGCTAATGCAGCTATTTTTGCACTCAATGACGAGGTTCTTTAATGGCATTTATAAATGAAGCCACTGGCGATATTCATTTTAAAATATTATATATTGGGAGTCAAAACTCAGGTAAAACAACAAATATACAATCCATATTTTGTGAGAGTTTTGAAAATCAAAATAAAAGAAACAATTCAGAAGTTCTTTTAGACCTTCCCAGGAATACTTTTTTTGATTTTTTGCCAGTAAGTTATGGTGCAGTAGCAGAGCGCAATGCTCGAATGCATTTATATACTCTTCCTTCTCATCAAATTTGGCCGAGCGTAAATATAAGTTTAATGCTTGGTGTAGACGGAATTGTAAATGTAATTGATAGTCGCGTTCGTTATTTAGATAAATATGATTTACAACTGTTACAAGTTAAAAAATTAATGGAATCTTTGCAAATTGATTATAATAGTATTCCATTTGTTTATCAATTTAACCACACAGACTCATATGATGCAATGCCATTTTCTACTTTGAAAAAGAATTATCAATTTAAAGACGAAGATTGTTTTGAAGCTATTGCCTCTCAAGGAGTGGGTGTTATGCCTACATTTTTAAAAATAGCAGAAAAAATTATTCAAAAAATTATATAGGTGCAAATAAATTTTATTATTTATAATCAGAATATATTTTACTATAATAATCATAAAGAGAATAAAATGCAAACTTATTAAAAAATGAATTGTCATTTATTTTTTGTTTACCTGACAATTGTTGAGATTTATAATAATTATCCGCATAAACTTTTGCCGCTTTGCTTAAATTAAAGTTTTGATAATAATTCTTTTCAATCTTATGATTTTTATTTAAAACATATGCATGATAATTTAAAATATCTAATGTGATAACTAAATTATTATTGTTTTGATCAATTATTTCATATAAATTATTTTCTTTATTTTTATTGAAAAACCATTTAAAATGATCATTTTCAATTTGTATATTAGAACAATATTTAATACTAATTTCATTTATATTTAATGTATAGCTTCCATAATTCCCAATGTAAGAATAATAACATATTAAAGGAGCGTCTTTTTTCATTCCGAAATTTGAAAATAATAAGTTCAAATTTGCATTATAATAATTACGATATTCTTTTAAATTAGTTATTGAATCTGCTTTTACAGAACCATATATACTAGGGTAAATGGTATATTTTTCCTTTTTACCCAGCCCTTTTATTTTTGCATCTATTGAAAACTGAATAATTGGTTTAGATATTTTTTCTTCAATTTCATTGTAGTTTGAAATTATAACTATAGGATATTGATCATTATTTTTTTTCTCAATTAAATATGGAGTTCCAAGATAATGATATAAACCTACTTCTGTTCCTTTATATGTAAATAAGGCAAAACTAGAATCAGAATATTTTTTTATTTTCCATATTTGTTCTGGTTTATTTAAATCACATATTTCCATTTTTAAATAGTCATTTTCATATTGACTTTTGCTAAGACAGAAATATTGGTTATTTTCAGCATAATTTGATTTGGAAATAATTTGTCCAAATTCTGTGTATATAAATTTATTATTACTAGAATTATCGCAAGTATCAGCATAGAGATAATTCCCATTCTGGACTAAGCATTTTTCATTATTGGTAGAGTCTTTTATTTTAATTTTTAACATATTATCTTCAAATATTTTTTTAGGAGTATCTATTGTTTTTTCTTCTAAAAAATTAGGTTTTTTGCAAAAGTATTTTTTGTTTAAATCTCTTTTATATCTCATTGATAAATGGTTTTGCAGTGGTCTAACTTCGATTTCGCAATCTATATCATTAGAAATTTGTGACGCATTTAAAAAATTACCAATTGGATAATTATTATAGTGTACTTCGGGAATGAGGTTTGAATCATAATGTGGGTTTGGAATTGTTATTCCTTCAATAAAATCCATTCTTTCTAAATCAAACTCATACCGAGTAGCAGAAACAATATTACGAGTACTAATTCTTCCAATCGCAGCATATTCATTTGTATTTGTATAAAACGAATAAAGATTATCTAATTGATGAAATCTAACGGGGTCATGAAATGCGGAATTTAATTCACGATGGTAAGTATCGGAAACACTAACAAAATCTTCATTAGGAATAATTTCATAGACATAAAAGTAATTTCTACTCCAAGGACTTTCTTCATTAAAAATATCTAATAAAGCTGACCTTCTTGCATTTTCAATGACATAATCTCTATTTGGAGACGTGCTAATAAAGGCACTTGGGTTCTGGCGTTGGCTTGTGGCAGTTTCTGTTACGCTTAAATCGGGTTGATTTAAATTTGAAAGAAGATGATTTGTTAAATCTAGACAACGTTCTCTTGAATGAAACTCTCTTTGACACATTTGTCTTTCAAATCCTAGTAAAAAAATAAAGTCCGCATCCGTTGGTGTTGCTCGATACACTCTACTAGGAGCAATGAGTTTATTTGATTGAGACAAATTGGAATCTTTATTTTCTATTTGAAAAGTTTGAGCATGCGATATACATGATGTAAATAATATTCCATAAATGGTAAATGATTTTAAAAGATCAATAGAGTTTTTTAATAAAAATGGATTCAAAATAATATCTCTTATATTTTATGATTTGATTATAATTATATTCAAATATTGATTAAAGCCGATCAATTATATAGACAATTGAGTTTTTAATTTAATGAATTTTATAATTTTGTCAAATTTCAAAAGTTTTATTATATTAATTTATTTTATATAGGTAGATAAAAAATCTATTCAATTATTTTTTATATTTGAGATTTTAAAGTTTAAATACTTATTATTATCAACAATATATATTATAGAAGCTAATTTTCTATTAACGATCCTTCTCTCAATGAAAGATCACTTTTATTTTCTATCATGGAAATAAAATCCTAATTATTTTAAATATAAACAAAATAAGTTTACAGTAAAAACAAATTTATGATTCTTTTTATGAATCAAATAAACTTGATTTTACTGCATCTTTATTATGAAAAATCCTTCCTAATTAATGTGGAGGATTTTTCATATAATGAAAATATTTCCCTTTGAACTCTGTTTGACGGATAATAAATGATTTCAAAACAGAGGAAAGATTATTTTTAATTGTAAAAAAAATAGACATTTAGATTTTAAGGTAAACTTATAATTTTATACAATAAAATATTTTTAAAAAATGGTAGTCAATAATTCGCATTCATTATTTTATATGTTAAATCAAATAGTCTTAATTTTTTAAGACTATTTTTGCAGTCTATTCTTTTTTTCTAGTTGAATAAGAGTGAATTGCAAAACCTCTTTATCTATATTTTTAAAAAAAAATTAAGTATAATAAATAAAAAGGGGCATATGAAATGATATATAAATGGAAAGAAAAGTACTTTCATATATCAAGGTATAATTTTTACTTTGGTTTATTAACTGGTGTTGTCGTTTGTCTTTTTTGTATGTTTCATGTTTATACCAAGCAATCTGAGTTATACTTGGTAATAGCAGCTTTTGCCTCTTTTGTGATTGCCTTGCTTTGTTCTAATGTCTTCCATTTTACCATTCAAAAAAAAATAAAATATTCATTTTGGCTTTGCCTCTTGGCAACTATGACAACAGGACTGGGTAGTTACCTTCAATCAGATATATTATACGTATCTATCGGAATTATTATTTTAATGATCCTCCTTGCCTTATCAACTTTAGGTGGCACCGGTTTTTTTACAGTATTATTATTGTCTTCAAGTCTTTTTATAATTGGCACTGGATTTTCAGCAAATAATGCCATGAGTGCTTTTTACAATGCTCTTTCTTTTTTTCTCGGATCAGGACTCATTTTTAGTTTACTTATTGGCTCTGCTTTCTTAAAGCAGAAAAGTCTACATCTAAAAGAAACATTCAAACTGCCTCATTTTCAGCCTATGACATTTTCCGTTATTATTTATGCTTTTCAATTAATTGTAGCTGTTTTGTTAACGTATTATATTTCACAATATTTAAAGTTTCCTGATGGTTATTGGCTTCCTATGACAGCTCTTCTGGTTTTAAAAATGGATCATTTTGATTCTTTTCAAAGAATGAAGCATCGGTTTCTGGGTACAGTTTTGGGAAGTTTGGTTTCTATACCCATAAGTTTTATTACAGATAAATATATATTATCGCTTTTTATGATACCTATTTTATTATTTGTTGTTTTAGGAGCATCTAAACATTATGGGTCTTTTACTTTATTTTTAACTGCAATGATTTCTATTATTATGAATATCGCTTCAGATAAAGGGATATATATTTTATTTTACCGTAACTTAGATACTTTTTTTGCCGTTCTTTGTGTTGCTTTTATTCTTTTACTTACAAAATTTATTAAATTTATTGTAATGGCAAAGAAAATAAAAAAGGCCAAAAAACTATAACCGTTTAAAATAAAATAAATAATACTTTATTTTTATTATAGATAACAAATCTTATCTTTTAAAAGAATAGATTTGTTATTTTTTAAATAATTCATATTTTTAATAAAATTCATCAAAAAATTTTTAACTAAAGTTAACAACTGCTTATGAATTTATTGTAAATAAGATTTTATTTTTACAATTCTTTCCTATTCTAAAAAAAATTCATTATTTTAGATTTAGTTAATTTAAAAAAAAATAAAAATTTAGAGATAGAAAATTTTTGGTATAAAAATTGCTTTGTAAATTTTGTTATTATTTTAAAATAATAATTTAATTTTATATATCTTATTGTTTTTAATATAACAAATAAATTTAATTTTTTTTCTAATTAAATTGATGTTTAACTTATTTATTTAAGGGTTATGACGATGAAAAATAAATTATTATCCTCTTGCTTATTTGGAATTTCTTCTTTCTTTTCATTTTCTGCTCACGCTGATTGGGACTTTTCTAGTTTAGATTGGAGAGGCTCTTATTTATTTTGCGTTAATGAATACAACACATATAACTGGGAATGGGCAAAAGAAAATCAAAATTTTAATATGTTTCATAAGAAAGGAACTTTAGAAAGTAGTAGAGGTATTTGGATAAGAGGTAATTTAGCATTTAATAAACATGCCGCTCCTGTATTGGATGTAAATCATACTTTTGAAACCGTTAAAGAAGCAAATGAATTTTGTGATGCTCTTGTAAATCAATGCAAAAGTTTAGATGATTCAAAGAAATTTGCACTTGTAGGAGTTGCTTCTTATTCTATTCCATATAGTAGTTGGGGTTTAGTAAGTGTTAAATACAAGTCTGGTGAAAAAATAGTAATATCAGGAAAAGAAGAAGATAAATTGAAAACATCATCATGTCAAAATTGGAATTATAAAGAGTTTCCAAATGAAGGCGGCGCTTATTTAACATTGGGTAAATTATATAGATAAATCGTTAATAAAATTTAACAAATCTTTAATATTATAATTGATTTTTATCAATTATAATATTAAAATAAGAATGGTTTTTGTTATTATTTTTTTAAAGATTTTATCTTTAAATAGGGGCTGATTATTATGGAAAATTTTAAAATTTTTGACTCCCATTTTCATATTATTGATAAAAAATTTCCTTTGATTGAAAATAATGGATTTCTGCCTGAAGAGTTTAATGTTGATAATTATAAAATAGCAGTAAAAAATTTAAATATTGTGGGAGGCGCCGTTGTTTCTGGTTCTTTTCAAGAATTTGATCAGTCTTATTTGATTCATGCCTTAAAACTGTTAGGTGAAAAATTTGTTGGGGTAACTCAAATTCCAAGTAATATTACTGATGAAGAAATTATAAAATTACATTCTTCTGGAATTAGAGCAATTCGTTTTAATGTGAAACGTGGTGGTTCTGCATCTATTCAAGAAATAGAGAGCTTTGGAAATAGAGTTTATGATCTTGTAAAATGGCATACAGAAATTTATATTGATTCAAAAGATTTAAAAGATCTTATGCCAAAAATTTTAAAATTAAAAAAATTTTCAGTAGATCATTTAGGCCTTTCTAAAGAAGGTATCGTATTTTTAAAAAAACTTGTAGAAAAAGGAGGAATCATTAAAGCAACTGGATTTGGTAGAATTAATTTTGATCCCGTTAATGCAATACATGAATTCATTAAAATCAATCCAAATTCTGTTATTTTTGGAACAGATTTACCTTCTACTCGTGCACCAATTCCATTTACAGAAAATGATGTAAAAAAAATAATAGATAATTTTGAAACAAAAGATATTCACAATATTTTATTTACCAATGCCAAACATTTTTATCGTATTTCTATTTAAATATTATTATAATATTGATGCTTTAAAATATCCAACCAATTTTTAAAATATTCCAATAAGGTAATGGATATTCTTTCAGCTTTGTAGTTATTGAGTCGCTCAATTGATTTGATAAAGCGGTATATTCTGGTGAAGCAAAAACATAAGATGAGAGCGATTGTGCCGTAGGATCGGATAATGTTGTTGAGGTTGTTACTGTAGAATCTAATGTCAACTGAACTCCAATTTCTGTTCCTATAGCAAACCATCCATAACTTCCGCTCCAAGTTGCAAGTAATCCCATTTGTGGAGTCCAGTAGGTAGAATTTATAGTAATATTTTCATTAAATGGAGTTGAAATTTTTACAGGATAATTTGGTATTGTTACGTTTAGAGTTCCTGTTGAGTAAAGATTTATGAGTCTTCTTCCATAAGCAGCTCCTATAAAAAAACTACCTCCAAATGGAAAGATACTTATTTTTCCCTCAAGTTGTGAATAGGATAAAGTCAAAGTATTAAATTGAAAATCTTGCGTCTGTGAATTTAAAATTGACTTTATATTTGAAAATCTAAACATATCAAAATTATTATAAAAGCCATAGCTCACAGATAGTCCGATATATCTAAAAATTTTAGATTCTATGCTGATATTTGGCCCCATTAATACTCCAATACCAATCATAGGTCCAATTCTAAAGGGACCAAAAAGACCTTCATCTTTGTCTTCTGGAGTTTCCTCTTTATTATCCGATTTTTCTTCTTTTGCTTCTTTTTTCTCTTCTTTTTCTTCTTCACTATCATCTATAGGTTCATTTTCTTTTTTCATTTGATTTTGATTGTTTGTTGAATTTGAAGGAATATTTTTTTGTTTTTTTACGGTAGGCACTTTTTGCTCTATAAAAGGGTTATCGTTAATAATTGGATTTGTTAAATTATTTTGTAAATTTCTTTGTGGAAGGGGAATTGTCGGATCAACTTGAGCATAAGATATTGATAAAAAGCAAATAAAAAATATAATTATAAATATTTTCAATAAGCCTATCATAAAATATTCATCCTCAAGAATCTTAATTTATTCTCAAATTGATCTAAAAAATATAATTGTATCTTTCTATATTTTATGAAGAGTAAAAATTTAAATCAAGGAGATAAAATCTGCAACCCAGGAATCACCTCTTATTTTTTCTTCGGGACTTAGGGATATAGAACACTCTGAAAAAAGAATTTTTCCTTCTTGAATTGCCCTATTTATTTTTGAATTATTTGATAATATGTTTAAAATATCATTGTTATTGCTATACAATTTAAGCCAATCTAAAGGAATTCCATTTGGTGTTCTTAAAAGTGTAAATATCATTTCAGATATATAATCTTGTTTACTTCTAGGAGTTTCATAATGGATAGAAAAATTTTTCACCCTTTCCTTTTTGTCAGAAAAAATAAGTTTATCATTTCCTGGTGCATAAGATGCATCAGAATCCTCGCCTATTTTGTAACGAATACCATATGGATGTTCTTTTGTGGAAGGAAGTAAGCCATGAGAACCTGTTCCTATACCAATATATGGCATGCCATACCAATAAATATTATTGTGTTTTGTATCTAAAGATGAAAAATTACTTGTTTCATGTTGTTGAAAACCAATGGATTTGCATTTGGATAATATTTCATAATATTCTTGAACCGCAATGTCGTCGTTGGCAAAATCTGTTTTAGCAAATAAAGTTCTTTTTTCAATAGTCAAAGCATAAGCGGATATTCCAGAAGCTCCTGAGTCATATAAAGATTCAATTTCATCTTTTATAGGTATTGTTCTTACTCCATTTTTTAATCCATAAATAAGATCAACTTGAATATTTTTAAAACCGGCATTTTTTGCCCATTTTATATTATTTAATATATTTTCTGGCGTATGTTTTCGGCCTAATATTTTAAGTGCATTTGAGCAAAGTGATTGAGCTCCTAATGTAATTCTATTAAAACCAACATTTAAATAATCTTCAAACCGTCTTTCTAAATTAGTTAAAGGATTTGTCTCTAGAGTTGCTTCTTCAATATAGAAAAAAGAATTTAAAATATCAAAAAAATCTTTGTAATAAGATGCTTCAAAAAGACCAGGAGTCCCACCTCCAAAATAAACTGTAATATGTTTTTTGTGATATTCAGGAATATTGTCTATGAAAAATTTAAGTTGAATTTTCAATTCATTAAAATAATCAAGAGTATCTTTTTTCGTGAATTTTGATGTTTTTATAAAGTCACAATAAGGACAAATATGTGGGCAAAAAGGAATATGAAAATAAAAACCTATTTTGGCTTTTTGCGATAAAATATCAATCATTTTTTTGTTATCCATTTTCTTGAAGAAGCATTTCTCCATATGGTAAAAATTGTTTCTAATGAATTATAGGTTTGAACGGGTTCAAGATTAGCAAAATTGATTCGCATAAAATTGCAATTTATTTTGTTAGGATAAAAATAATATCCTGGTGCAATAGAAATTTTTTTCTCGAAAGATCTTTCTTCAATAACTTTTAAATCTTCGCCTTGAGGAAATTCAAACCATAAATGCATTCCTGCTTCTGGATGATTCCATTTTGATCCTTGAGGAGATGTTTTTTTTAACATAGAAATAAGAGTATCTCTTTTTGATCTATAGCTATCTTTTAATTTATGAATATGTTTTTTTAATATTCCTCGTATACACATTTCATATACAATTTGTTGATCGATTAAAGAAGAGGTAATTTCATGAAAAGTTTTCATAAGCAATAGTTTTTGAATTTTTTCATTATTTGATGCCAAATAACCAATCCGGACTCCTGGAGCAAATATTTTAGAATAGCTTGAAATATAAATAGTATGATTGAATCCATCCATTGCTGAAAGATAGGGAGGAACAAAATCATCATAATTGAGCCCTTTATAAATATCCATTTCAATTATAATTGCATTAACTTCTTTAGCTAAATTTATAATTTCATGTCTTTCAACAGAGCCTAAAATACCTGATGTAGGATTGTTACAATTTGAATATAATATAAAAATTTTAGGCCTTTTATTTTTAATTTCAGACTTAATCATTTCACTTAAATTAATTTTTTCAGGGGTTCTTTCTAAATATATATGTTGATATTTTTTTAATATGATAGATGAAAAATAGAACTCATAGTTTGGGGCTTCAATAACAATATGATCATTAGGAGACAAATAAGTATTTAAAACAATATTTAGTGCTTGAATTGCACCATTACATATTAAAATTTGGTCGGCATTAAATATTGGCATTCCTTTGTTTTCAAGTTCAAAGGCAATAAACTCTCTTAATGGGAGAAATCCTTGTCTATTTGGGTACTGATATATAATTGAATTATTTGAAAAAATTGTTCTTGTTATCCCTCTAAGGTCTTCCATTATTCCTAAGTTTTTAGGAATTTCATTTCCCCCTAAATTTGTAATGCTTTCATTGGAATGATAAAAAAGGGGTTGATTCGAAATATCTTGAATTGTTATTGGCGGATCTTGGTTTATTGAAGAAACCGTTTTATCAGAAGTGTGATCAAATTTTTTTTGTGGCTTGTAAGTAACATAATAACCACTCCCTGCTTTTGCCTTAATGTATCCAGCATCACATAGTTTATTATAAGCTGTAATAACTCCAATTTTATTAATTTTTAATGTTAAAGATAAATCACGTATGCTTGGTAATTTAGATCCAACTAAAAGTGTACCGGTTTGAATTGCTCTTATATATTGTTCTACTATTTGATCTGAATAAGTTTTATCACTTGAACTGTCAATATTAATTTTTCTAAAACCAGCCATTGATTTCTACCCTTACAAACACTTAAATATAAAATATAAATTAAAAGTGTTTCATTTTTGTAGCATATTTGTGCCATAATTACCAGTACAGTTTCAAAAAAAACATAGGTACAGTTTTTTCTATATAGGCAATTCTGTATCTATGAAAGTTGCAATTATAAATATAATTTAAGTCGATAACTTTCCAAATCGATTTTGAATTGAAAGTAACTATTTTAGAAAAGAGGTGTTTTATGAAAGAACATAATCATTATGACTTTCATTCTGTTTATTTAAAGTCTCAATCAAGAGGAAGTGAAAACTGGGCGCGTATTGAAGGAGTTCAAGATGCAGAAGCTCGTTTTTCACAAAACTCTTTAAAAAATTCTTTAAATAAGAAAAAGTTAAATCATAAAATATTAACTAGAGTTACTAAGACAACTTCTATTATACCAGGAGCGGTGCGCCAAATCATTCGCTTTTTTAAGTAATTTAAAGTAAAATTAGGAAAAAATTTCATATCAATATTTTGTCAAAAATAAAAAAAAAAATTTTATGTTCAATATAATTTAAAATCTATATAAATTTTCTTAATTTTAAATATGGAGATATAGATGAATATAAATTATTTTAAATATTTTTTATCATTGATTATATTAGTCTTAAATTTTTTATTTATTGAAAATATTGTTTCTGCGGATACATTAAATCCAAAAATAAAAATGGCACCATATGATGATATTACTGTTGGAGCTATTTGGAATGACTGGCAGAACTATCCCAATGGAAGACCATTCGATCTCGTTCCAATAGCAAATGAAACAAGAACAGATGAGTTTATTTTAGCTTTTATTCAATCCATAGAAGGAAAATGTAGTGCAGGATGGGCTGGAATTTCAGCCATGTCCATTGATTCAAAGTGGGGAAAATACCTTACGGATAAATTAACAGAAAATAATAAAAAATATTCTATTTCAATTGGTGGTGCAAATGGATTAAATTTAGCTTTGGCATGTGAAATAAATAATTTGTTAGAAATATATGAAAATATATATAATGTTTATCACCCAAATGGATTGGATTTTGACATTGAAGGTAGTTTTCAATCTGATTATAAGTCAATCACAAAAATTCTAAAAGCTATAAAAAAATTTCAGCTAAATCATCCCGAAACAAAAATAACATTTACCTTAGCTACAATGCCTGAAGGGTTAACAGCAGATGGGGAGTGGTTAATCAAAGCTGCTAAGTCTGAAGGAATTCATTTTAAAGTTAATATTATGGCTATGGATTATGGTTATTCTTATAATCAAAATATGGCGGACTATGCAATACAGGCAGCAAATAATTTATTTTCATTTCTAAAAATTCAATTTTCAAATTATTCAGATAATGATATTTGGCAAATGATAGAAATAACGCCAATGATAGGTTTAAACGATGTAACGACAGAAACTTTCAGTCTTTATGATGCAGATAAATTAAAAATATTTGCGAATCAATTTAATTTAAGCGGGCTCCATATGTGGTCCGTTAAAAGAGATAATCCTTGTTCTTCAACTTTTGTTTTACCAACATGTTCAAGTAATAATAATCAGAAAACAAACTATGAGTATTTAAAACGCTTTAATAAATAATAAAATTAAAAATATCATTCTTCAGCATTATATTTTTTTAAAATAAGATTATATTCTTGTGTTTTTTTAAAATTATTTAATTCCTTGCTAAAAGAAATCGCTCTATTATGAGCTAACTCCTGCTCCTCTTTACTTTTGTTTCGTTTCTTAGAAAAAGCGATATAATTTCGAGCAACATAAATGCTTGGTTTTAAATTTATAAAATTATTTCTTTGTTTTTCTTTTTTCAAAAGAATGTCAAATGTATAAAACTCACCAAAATAAACAGGCATGCGTTCTTTTAGCATTTTTTGAAGCGTAGTGTTTTCATTGTTACTATATTCAAGATTAAATGGGCTCTTTATGATGATATCTTGATAATAAAACCCTTTGATCAATCCAAGCGATGAAATGCTTTTAGCAAATTTATTGATATCTCCATCATAAAATATTTTATCTTTATTCTTTGCCAAAATCCAAAAATAGAAATTACTTTCGGACAATAAAGAATTTTCAAACCATAAATATTTATTGCGTTCTGGATTCTGTGAAATATAACTTATGGCATCGACATCTCCTTTTTCCGCCATAATTTGCGCTCTTGACCAAGGATAACTCTCATATTTATATGTCCATTTTAATTTTTTTAAGACAGCTTGAATTAACTCGACATGGACTCCTTTAATCTTTGAATTTTCAGTAAATTCGTTAGGGGGATATTCTCCGTCACCTCGGACGATAAATAGACTTTCACTTTTTGCTAAAGTGATTAATTTAAAATTTAAAAAAAGAAATATAAGTATTATTTTTTTCAAGTACATTGTTATTGCCTTATACATTAAAATGGTTATCAATAAATATATTAATTTTAAAATGTTTAACTTGTCAAAAGTGTTTTTCTACTTTTAATAAAATTTGACATGTTTCCTTTCTTATGACAAATGTTTATGGTTGATGGTTTTGTAAATTTTATAAAGATTCAAATCAAAATAAAATCCTACAAATTAAAAGGGAATTTAGTGAGAGTCTAAAACTGTCCCGCAGCGGTGTTAAAGAGCGAAATTTGCAATATGGCACTGGGAAACTGGGAAGCCGCAGAAAGTAGAAAAACTTATTTTTAAGAAAAGCTTTAAAGTCCGAAGACCTGCCATCATACGTCCTTTGTAGACGTTTATAGATAAAGATCCGTGGGGATCTCCTGTAAAAAAGAATATATTTATGCGCCCAATTTTTGTGTTTGCTTTTGCTTTATTTCCAATTTGTGCCTATGCACAAAAAAGCATACCAATTATTATTATTCCAGAAAATGAAACAATAAAGAAACAATCAAATTCAGAGAATAAATTTAATAAATCTCTTGAAATACTTGACGATCCTTCTTTAGGAAATATAAATCAAGAAACCATTTCTTCTAAAATAATTCCAGGTAGCGCCCCTTCTCCTAAAAGTTTTTCTGATCTTGCGGATAAAATTACATCTGCTCAGGTAGAGCATTTTGGAGGAGAGGCTGGTGCTTTAAGAATTCGTTTAAGGGGATCAAGAGCATTTGAACCTTCTTATTATTTTAATGGAATTCCTTTAGCGGGTGCTGGAAGTGGGGAACAGAATGTTTCGTTATTACCTTTGTCTAACATTGGTTTATTAAATATTTATCCAGATTCTCCCCCTTTCTGGTTAAGTTCTATGGGAATAAGTGGTGATATTGATATTCAAAGTTGTAGGCGTTCAGATTGTTTTACTTATGATCAAGAAAATAAAATCAATGCTTTTAAAGTAACAGGAAAGACCGGGTCATTTCATTATAATCAACTCTCTGGAGTTTATTCTTTAAAGCCTCGTAAAAATTTTGAGATTATTACGACTTCTGAATACACAAGTAGCAAAGAAGATTATCCTGTATTCAATTCAAGTAATTCTGTTTTAAATCCCAATCAAGGCTACTTTGAATCCCTTCAAAATAATGATTTTAAAAAATATGCTGCTAGTCTTGGGCTAAGTACATTTAATCCATTTTTAGGAAAAATAAAATTTGATGCTGTTTTTGGTTCACAAAATAAAGGGAATCCTGGTGAAGTTGGAAGTATTTCAAGCACAAGAACTAAAAAAAATATTTTCATTTCAACTTTAAACACTCAAAGACTTTTTAGCCATAGTGGTTTACAATGGGGTAATCAATTAGGCATTCTTTATAATACTGCAGATTCACAAAATATACAGGGTGGTTTTGCTGCTCAAGCAAATCATTCGGAAAATAGCACTTTACAAGTAAAGTCATGGTTTTTATTGCCGTCATTTATTTTAACTCAAGAACAATCTGGTCTTTCTGTAGAATTATTACAAGCCAATCAAAAAACAAAGACTTTGGTTCCTTCTAATTTAAGTGAGAATTATAAAAGTAATGTCACAGCAAATAGAAATGATTTAAGATTTTCTTTATTTGAATCTATTGTCATTCCTATTACAAATAAATATTCACTTTCTGCAAATATGAATGCTTGGGTTTCATTCTCTCAAGCAAATTCAAATATGGATTGTAATTACCCAGGTGCTTCAAATACCTGTAATAATAAATTTCAGGAACAAGAAAAATCAATATATGGATATACTTTCTCATTGCAAAACAAATATGAATTTTTAATTCATTTTATGCGTTATACTTTAAGTATGAGAAGACCTTATTTAAATGAGTTTTATGGCGCACCTGAAGGATTATTGCCAAATATTAATTTGTTACCTGAGAGTAGTAAAAAATTTGAAACAGGTTTTCGAACTTTATTTGGAGAAATTGGTTACTTTCATGCTAATGATACCAATTTAATTTTCTTACAACAAACAAGTCCTAATACTTCTCAATATCAAAATATTGAAAATGGTTATAGAGACGGTATGTATATAAATTCTGATTATTATATTTTAGATTTTTGGAAAGTATATTTTTCTTATCAATATTTAATTTCAAAAATGATTATAGAAAATGAAGAAACCTATGTTCCAAGGAGTGCAAAGCACTACATAAATACAGGGACAAACTTTGAAAATATTTTGCTTGGCCATATATTAGATTATCAAGCGTTATTTGGATCTTATTTTAATATGAATTGGCAAAGCCCTTTTTATTTAGATTATGCAAACATAAATGAAATGGATGTTCCTCCTCTCTATAATGCAGGTATTTCTTATACTCTAACAGATAAATTGAATTCTCAAAATTATACCATTTCATTTGATATTTATAATATTTCAAATGAAACATATTCTTCAGTTTCGAATTCTACTGGCTTTATTCAGCAAATGCAGACAAATGGTTATATTGGTTATCCTCCTCCGGGTCGCAGATTTTATATTTCTTTTATAGGTGAGTTTTAATATGATAATAAACAAATTAATTATTGTTTCCCCATTTTTATTGACAACTCTATTTATTGCTTGTGGAAAAAAAAATAACATAAATCCCGAATTGAAAATTTCAGATACAAATTCTTATTTTGTGACAAATAAATGGGGAGAATTTAGTAATTTATACAGTTTTGATTTTGCAACAAATAAAACGAATCTTATTTTATCGCGGCCTGCAAGCGGGGATTCCGTTGTATTTCAAAAATATGATAGTTTAAATAAAATTCAAGGAATTTATTTTGCAGAACGTTTTTCAACTACAAAACTTTCTCGTGTTACTTATTTTTCTTCAATGTCAAAAAATTCTGGGATTGAGCATACTCAATTTCCAATGAATTTATATAATATTATTTCAGTAGATGATAATATAATTGGAATTGGATATGATAGAGGTGAAATCATAAAAACTGACTTATCTTTACAAAATACAATATTAAAAAGCACACAAATATCAAATTTAGAATATCAAGATATATTAAAAACAAATAATATTAATTCAATATTATATGCAAATGGAAAAGTTTATCTTGTTTCTTATGGTAATTATAAAGATGAAACTATAAAGCCCACTATTTATCAACTTTCAGATAATTTACAAACAGCAGAAAAAATAGGAATTGTTTCTGATTGTTTTAATGCATCAGAACAATTGAATGTAATTGATAAAAGTAAATTGGTTATATCTTGCAATAAATATAAAAATGCTAACATTAATGTTAATAAAATGAATTTATTTTTGATAGACGTTTCCACAATTAAAGATCGGGGAAGTCCTTTAATAAAAGAAATCATTTCAAAAGATAGAGATGAAAATGGAATTCAACAGTTTGAAATTGGAGGAATTTCCGAAGATAAAAGCTCCATTTTTGTAACGGAACGTAAAAAAATTGATGATCAAGACTGGAAAAATAGCGTCATTATTTCTTCTTATTGGATAGATTTATCTTCACCTGAAAGTATTACTATTAATGATATAACAAGGCAAAATCCAGTGAACTCAGTAGCGGGTTCTGTTACTTATAACTATGAAGCGAAATCTTATTTATTTAGTTGTCTTTTAGATGCTTCGAATTCAACTTGTATAAAAAGTAAGGGTGCTGTATCTCAAAGCAGGAATGCTAAAAATAGCGTTCAAATTGATTTTGGTATAAAGGGAGTTGATGAAATTAAATTTCCAACCCCTGTTTTTTAACAGAAAGAATAAAAACAAATGAATTTATCCTTGCTATTCTATTGTCGAGCTGGCTTTGAAAACGATTGTGCATCTGAAATAATGGAATACGCAAGCGCTAAAAACATTGAGGGCTTTGTTAAAGCAAAGATAAATACAGCCCATGTGCTTTTTCAAGCTCATAATCCTCAAGAAATTGTCACATTATGGAATGATTTGCAGCTAAACGATCTTGTATTTGCAAGGCAAGTTTTATTAACTTCTCAATTATATTCAGATCTTCCTGAAAAAAATAGAACCATACCTATATTTAAAGCATTTGAAGAAAATTTTTCATTTATTATAAATGAAAAAAAATATTTGGATGATCTTTTTATAGAAGCACTTGATACAGATGAACATAAAGAAGTGCTCACATTTTGTAAAAAATTTACGAGTCCTATGCTCTCTGAATTAAGAAAAAAGGGATATGTCATTGGGGATAAAAACCAACGAGCTTTGAGATTACATCTTTTATTTTTAACAGGTCAGTCTTGTTATATTGCTCTTTGCGCTCCTAAAAAAGCCTCTCAATGGTTTATGGGGATTCCTCGTTTAAAGTTTCCAAATGATGCCCCAAGTCGTTCCACTTTAAAGCTAGAAGAGGCCTTTTTTGTCTTTTTTAATGAGAGTGAACGTGAATTACGTTTGAAGCAAGGGATGACAGCAGTCGATCTTGGTTCATCGCCAGGGGGGTGGACTTATCAATTTGTAAGGCGAGATATCTATGTTATTGCTGTTGATAACGGAGAAATGAACTCAGCTCTTATGAAAACAGGATTGGTTGAGCATTTAAAAGAAGATGGATTTAAATATCGCCCTAAAAAACCAGTTGATTGGATGGTTTGTGACATGGTTGAAAAACCAAAGCGAATTGCAGAATTAATAACGGAATGGGCTGTAAGAAAGCTTGCTAAAGACTTTATTTTTAATTTGAAACTGCCAATGAAAAAAAAGCACTTAGAAGTGAAAGAATGTTTAAATATAATTACCCAAGAATTGAATTTAGAAGGTCTTTCTTATAAATTAAAATGTAAGCATTTATACCATGATCGAGATGAAGTTACTGTTTGGTTATCTTTAGGATAGTTTTTTATTCATCTTTTATTCATTTGATTCCTGTTTTTAAGTAACATGCAAAAGGAGTTGAATAATGACTTATTTTAATCATAAGAATAAGATCTTTAGGTCTATTTTTTTGTTGTTACTTAATTTTTTTAGTTGTTCAATTTATGCTGAAAATAAAATTGTTCTTTATGAAGGGGATAGCCTTCCGCCATACGCCATTCCAGAATCTGATTCTGGGGCAAGTGTTGAAATCATACGTGAAGCCTTCAAAACTCAAGATTATTTAGTTAAATTTATATATGTACCCATAACAAAATTAGCAGATGATCTTGATAAGGATCCACAGATTGATGGTGCCTCACGAAATATCTCTAAAAAAGCAGACCCAAATAAATTTTCAAATAATTATATTAAATTTCATAATTGTGTAAACACTTTAGAAGAAAATAATTCAATTAAAAATATGGATGATTTATCAAAATCATCCATTATTGCTTTTCAAGGAGCCAAATTATATTTAGGAAAAAAATATAATGACGCTGTTTCGTTAAATAGGAGTTATCGAGAAATTAATAATCCTTTAACTCAAACGAGTCAGCTTTTATTAGGAAGAATAAATGCAATTGTTTCTGATATCTATATTTTAAATTATAAAATAAAAGATTTTATTAAAATGTTCCCTGATATTAAAATTAAAAGCGATAAAATAAAATGCTCTATTTATCTTAATAATAAAGCATATAAAGCTTATTTTAAAAATAAAAAACACAAAGATTTATTTGATTTAGGTCTTGCAAAAATAATAAAAAATGGAAAGTACTCTATGATACTTAAAAAATATAAGATAGATGACACTTTAAACAAAAACTAATGTGGCATTTCAATAACAAAACAAGTATTTTTAGTGTTTGTATCTAAATAAAACTTTCCATTGTGTTCTTCAATTATTCCTTTAGCAGTACTTAATCCTAGTCCTGAACCCGTTCCTACTTCCTTTGTCGTAAAAAAAGGTTCCATGATTTTATCTTGAATTTCTTTTGGAATACCAGGGCCAGAATCTAGAATACATATTTTAACAAACTTTGCTTCATTTTTAACTATAATTTCTATGATTTTTTTATCGGATTTTTCTAATGCTTCATAAGCATTCATTAATAAATTTAATATAACTTGACTAAATAAAGTTGGTTTGCAATTTATAAATATTTCGCTCATTCTATAAGTATGATCATACTTTATTTCAATATCTTTATCTTTAAATTTTTCTTCGCAGAGCAAAAGAGTATCTTCTAAAATTTTTAAAAAGGAAACTTTATCCTTTTTTTCATACTCAGAATTTTTTGAAAAATGGCGTAAGCTTTTTACAACTTTTGATATTCGATTTGTGGCATTTAAAATGATATTGAGATCATTTATGACCTCATTTTTATTTATTTCTTCATTTTGTGTATATGAATCTGATAAAAGTTGTATTTTGCCAATAATAATCATCAGTGGATTGTTAACTTCATGAGCAACACCAGAAGACATTTCTCCTAATGAAATCATTTTAGAATTATGAATAAAAGCTTTTTGATTATCAACAATTTTCTGGTTTTGTCTGCGAAGTTCAAAAAGTTTTATGACTTGATTCGAGAGAGCTTTTAAAATGAGTTTTTGCTGATCATCTAATTTACTAGGTTTCGAATCGATAACACAAAGGGTTCCTATTTTATGCCCAGAGGGAGTAATTAAAGGAGCTCCCGCATAAAAGGTAACATTGGGTTTATTTACAACTAAGGGGTTGTCTTTAAAACGATCATCATTTAGTGCATTTTCAATAACAAAAACTTCATCTTGATATATGGCATGACCACAAAAAGAAACTTCTCTTGGTGTTTCGTCTGCATTTAAACCTTGTTTAGATTTAAACCACTGTCTATTTGTGTCGATTAAACTTATTAAAGCAATAGGTGTTTTGCAAATATAAGATGCGATTAATGTGATTTCATCGAGATCAATTTCGGGGGGAGTATCTAGGACATTATAATCTTTTAATGCTTTAAGACGTTCTTCTTCATTTTCTTTAATAGGAGCTTTTAGCATGCAGAAATTCCCTAAGATAAGTGTAATATTTTATCTTAGGTTAAAAAGTAACAAATATCAAAATTTATAGTAGTTTATTTTAGTTTAATAAACTATAGTTGTACTCTGCAGATTTAAAATCAGAAATAAGTTTTTGAACATCATTTAGAGAAGTATTAAATGAGGTAACTAAACGTATCGTGCAACTTTGATCTTTTAAGTTTTCAGAGAAAGTATAAAAATGGTAATTTTTAAAAATTTCATTTTTTAATGCAATAGGCAATTGAATAAAAATTTGATTTGTTTCAACTCGATTTATTATTTTTAAATACCTGCAATCTAAAAATCCCATTTCAATTTCTTTTGCCATTTTATTTGCATTTAGAGCGTTAGATAACCATAAATCATTTTGGAAATAGGCAATAAATTGAGCAGGAATCATGCGCATTTTAGAAAATAACTGCATGGATTGTTTTTGGATATAACCAAAATCTTCTAATAATTTTTTGTTGAAAATAACAACAGACTCGGCAAGTAGGGTGCCATTTTTGGTTGCGCCAAAAGATAAGATATCAACACCTGCATCTACCGTCATTTCTTTAAAAGATTTGTTTAAATAAGCTGCTGCATTGGCAATGCGAGCTCCGTCCATATGAACATACAATTGATTCGCATGGGCAAAATCACAAATTTCTTTAATTTCTTCACAGGTATAAACGGTACCGTGTTCTGTGGATTGGGTTAAAGAAATGGCTTTTGGTTTGTTGTAATGAGAGTCTTGAAACGAGTAATAAACTTCTTTAATGGAGTCTAGGCTCATTTTTCCATTGCTTGATTTAACAGGAAATATTTTAGCTCCCGTAAAGTTTTCAAAGGCCCCGCATTCTGCACCATTTATATGAGCAATATCAGCACATATAACGCATTCGTAACTTTTTAAAATTGTTTTTAAAGCGATTATATTTGAACTAGTCCCAGTCCCTACAAAAAATGTTTCACAATCCGATTGAAATATTTTTTTAAATTCTAAATTGGCTTTTTTAGAGTAGGTATCATTTCCGTATGGTAGCTCTGTTGTTTGTATGGATTCCATAATAATTTTAGCTACTTCTGGATGTGCACCAACATAATTGTCGCTAGCAAATTGAATAATTTTAGGGTCTTGCATATAAAATCCTATGAAATTTAAAAAATACGGCTTGCCAAATTAACGCTATGTTTGGTAGGCTTGCTCCTGGTTCGATGTATTTAAACATAGATACCATCTAAAGCAAACTCTTTTAAAGGGTGTAGAAATGGATTATTCATTGCGTTTTTCGTTAACTCTCTGTTTTTCTGAAAAAAAAATTAGCTTAAAAACCCAAAAATCCTCTATCGCTCATCATTCATTCCATCATCATCCCCATCATTAAAATTTCTTTTTTTCTATTTTATTAAAAAAAAAATGTAATTTTACACTAAAAGCCTTAATAATAAATTACTTAATTATATTTATAAGTTATGGTTTTATGAATAAACTAAATGTTCTTCAATAATTACTTACTAATTTTCTATGTGGAGAGTCTTATTTATGAAAAAAATATTTTCGTTTACTATCATGATTCTTTTGATCAACTTAAATTTACCCATATATTCACAAAATAAATTCGTGGATAATAGCTTTGAAAAAGTTCAAAAATTAGGAACTTTAAAAGTATGTTCTCAAGCTGGTTTTATTCCTTTTGAAATGAAGGATAATAAAGGGAACTGGAAGGGATTTGATGTTGATATTATGACTGAGTTTGCTAAACAAAATTCGATTAAATTACAGTTAATCGATACAACATTAGATGGTTTAATTCCTGCTCTCATGACTGGTAAATGTGATATGATTGCATCTGGACTTACTATCACTGAAGAAAGAAAAAAAGCAGTTCTCTTTTCTAAACCTGTTTTTACTGTAATTGTTTCGGCAGCTCTTTTAAATACAGCTGAAAATCGTTCTAAATATAAAACATTTTTGGATATTGATTCTAAAGGAACAAAAATTGCAACTCATACAGGAAGTGCTGCAACTCTTTATTTAAAAACAATATTAAAAAATGCAAACCATTTGCAATTTGATACGGAAAGTGATGAAGTAAATGCTGTTGTTCAAAAAAGAACAAATGTATTTGTTGAAGATAATGTTTTTATAGCACAAGCATCTAAAGAAATGAAAATAGATTTTTATACCCTTCTTTCCGAAGAAAAAGGAGACTTAGCTATGGCGGTTCGTAAAAAAGACAATCAGCTGGTTGAAAAATTTAATGATTTTCTTGATAAATTGAAAAAAAACGGACAATATGACTCTATAAAAAAGAATTATTTTAATTAATCTTTTTTTTTCATAAGGAGTTTTTATGAGCTTTGAAAGCCTCTTAAATTATCTAAGCATAGATTCTATTTCACCAGAACATGAATTTAGCAAAAAAACAATTTATCGAATTTTTAAAACAAAAATTCCGCAAGAGGCTGAGAAGTTTTTAAGCCAGGCAAAATCACTTGATTTAAGTTCTTTTCCTGAAGCTAAAAAAGTTGTGCTTGATTCCTCTTTTTTCAAATTTATTCCGCAGATTGAAAATTTAAACTTAGATTATCAAATGATTTCAGATTGGAATGACTTATCTTCTTTTATTTTATTAACTAAACTATCTATGAAAGGTCATAACCTTTCTAATTTTCAAAATATTTCTCGATTTATTAAATTAAAAGATCTTAATTTAGATGAAAATCAATTTATCTCATTAGAAGGTTTAGATAGTTTTAAAGAGCTTATCGTTTTGTCTTTAAAAAAGAATAAAATAAGGAAAATTCATGAAATATCTCATTTGCCTTTATTAGAAGAATTAAATATCTCTGAAAATGACATATCTGATATTAAGCCTTTAAAAGACAATAGCTTCTTAAAAAAATTAACTGCGAATAAAAATTTACTAGATAGTATTGAACCTCTTGCTAAATCTAAAATGCTATCTGTTTTATCATTAGTGGATAATCAAATCTCTGAAATTGAGTCTATTCAATATTTAAATAATTTGACTAAACTTGATTTAAGAAAAAATAGAATTCGTAATGTCAAAAGTTTAAAAGATTTAAGAAATCTTTTTGAACTAGGATTATCAGGAAATCCGTTATATGATGATGATTATGATGTTTTTCCAAGATCTTTAAGAATAGATTGACTTTTTTGATTCAGATAAATTTTTCGATATTTTATTTATTGGAAAACGAATGAATAAAAATTTTTTTAATTCTCATAAACTTGTTTTTGCTATTATTTTGTTTATGGTGCCAGTTTCTCAGGCATCCATAGATATTTATTCTCCTTCTATGCCTCATATCGTAAATGGATTAAATACAACAGAAAGTAAGGTTCAGCTTACAATTTCATTGTTTTTACTGTCCTTAGGTTTTGGTCAGTATTTATATGGCGCAATATCTGATAGTATTGGTAGAAAAAAATCACTTTTAATCGGAATGTTTCTTTTTACGATTTCAAGTTTAGCGTGTTATTATTCTTCAAATATTGAAATTTTAATTTTGGCTCGATTTTTTCAGGGGCTTGGAGCAGCATCTATCGCTGTTCTTTCAAAAGCAGTTTCTGTTGACTTATATGATGGAATTGCTTTGATGAAAGCCAGTGCCTGGATTGGACTTATTTGGGGTGTAGCACCTATTGTAGCACCTGTTATTGGTGGACATTTAGATGAATTTGGTGGCTGGCGGTTATCATTTTTGGTTCTAGCTATTTATGGTTTTATTTCTTGTTTATTTATAATTTTATTCATGCCTGAAACAAACAAAAAATTTCAAAAATTTAATTTTAAATATATCCTGAAAACTTCATTATTTATTTTAAAGAATAAAGATTTTATGGGTAGTACTTTAATTATAGCAACGACAAATTTGGGTTTATTTGTTTTCACTTTGATGGCACCTTTTTTAATTCAAAATATATTAGGAAAAAGTCAAATATTTTTTGGTTATATGGCTTTAGTAATTGGAGCTGTCTATATTTTAGGCGCATTTTTAAGCAATTATGCAATAAGAAATTTTGAAAGTGATAAAATAATTAATTTAGTTTCTAAAATGCTCCTATTTATTGGAATTATAATGGTTTTTATTTCTTTTCTTTTTCCAAAATCGATATGGATATTGATGCTTACATCATCATTGTTTGCATTCTCTTCTGGTTTCTTATATCCTTTTTTGGTTGGGAGAATGTTTGCTCCATTTCAAAATATAGCGGGAATGGTAAGTGCAAATTATGGAATTGTTTCTTATACTTTTTCTGGAATTATTTCTATAATAATAAGCTTTTTAAAAATTACTTCTCTAGTAGAAATCTCATATGCTTATTGTTTGGTTGGTATTATAACTTATTTATCTATGAGATTCATGTTTAAATTTAATTTTAAATAAGTACCTTTAGGATTAAAATGAAAAATAAAAAGACATTTAAGATTGGGTTATTTTTTTTTATTATAATATATTTTATTCAGGGCTGTATATCTAATAATATAAATAAAATAGATTATTTAAAAAAAGTAAACGAATTTAGTGAAAATAATATGAAAATTATTCATGAAAAGTTTTTGGAAAAAAATGAAATTGATATTTTTTCTGCAGAGTTTCCAAGTTCAAAATTTTCTATTGAGTTAGTAAAATCATTTGATAAAATTGATTCAAGTGATAGAGTTTCAAACTTAGCAAAACAAAAAAATGCTATTTTAGCAATAAATGGTGGCTTTTTTTCAATTCATGAGCATAAAAAAGGAATTAAACTTCCAGGTTATAATTTAAATACATGTTATCCTAATATATATAGTCCTTATAGTGCGTTGCCATCTCGAATTTTAAAAATAAACGAAAAATGGTATGGATCCTTTTCAGAGTTTAATAGTTCCGTTGGTTGGGATAAAGATGGAAAAAATTTTGTAGTTGGAAAAATTTCTTCTTTTCCAATTTTGAAATATAACGGTCAAAATATTCCGTTTTTAGTATTAAATAAATATGTTGAAAATTTTAATTTCGTTGTTTTCACTTCTGTATGGAGTCGACCTGTTCCTTTAAACAAAAAAGGACTTGTAATTACTGTTAAAAAAAATAAAATTTCAAAAATAGAGAAAGTAATAAAACCAAGAGGAAATTTAATAAATATTCCCAATAATGGATTTGTGATTTATACAAGTGATATTGAAAATAAATATAATTTTGAAAAAGGAAAAGAGATAATTTTAAATATGAATATTCATTCAGAAAGTAATGAAGATATTCGGAAATGGAATAATGTTGATTATATCTTGAGCGGTGTTCCTTATTTAATTAAAAATGGGATTATAAATACAGATTATTCTGACTCCTCTTTTTTTATAAACGCTCATGCTAGAACGGCAATTTGTAAATTAAAAAATAAAAATATTCTTTTTTTAGTTGCTAATGGATCTGATGAAGTAACTGGAAAAAGTATTGGTTTAGGTATTCCCGATCTTACCAAATTGATGATGGATAAAGGCTGTACCGATGCTATTAATTTAGATGGTGGTCATTCCTCTGTTTTTTATTTTAAAGGAAAAGTTTTAAATAGAACTTTTCCAGCAGATGAAGAAGATTGCTTTAAACTTCATGAAAGAGCTGTGTCTGATGTTATCGTTGTAAAATAATATACTTAACCTAGTAATTGAGCATGATGTATTGAAAAATAATATTATCTTTATCTATTTTAGAAATTCCTAAATTAAATTTATTTTTAAAATTCTTTGATTTTTTAGCTTTATTAAAGCAAATATATAAATCTCTGTTTTTTATATATTTATTTTCAAAATTAAATTTATCTTTAAATTCTGGAGTGATTGATATTAAATATTCAAAAATATTTTTTTCTATTACAGAGATATCAATTCTTCCATGTAAAAGTTTTGTTAAATTAACTAAATCGGTATTTGATTCTTCTATTGAAATAATATTTTTTTCGCTTAAAATTTTAAATTCTTCAGTAAAAAATCTATTACGGACGTTTCCAATAACTTTTCCTTTTAAATCTGTTAATTTATTCCAATCCCAGTCTTTTTGTTTTAAAACTGCAAAACCCATTGAACTTTTTCCAAGAGAAGACGATTGTTGAAAATCATTTTTATCACAATCATATGATGGAAAGTAACCGTTATATGGTTCTTTTTTAGCTTCTAATGGTGCACGAGCTGAGGGTAAAAAAATAAAATTTGTTTCAATTTTTTGTGTTTTAAAAGAAGCTTTTATCAATGTTCCAAGCAAGCCATTGTCTGGAAGTTCTTCTAAAGTATATGGAGACCATGTTGATGTAGTAAGATTTACAGTTAAGTTTTCTGCCACACAAATATTATTTAAAATTACTAAATTTAAAAAATAAAATATAATTACAATTTTTTTTTTATTTTGAAAAAATATCATTTATTTTCCTCGCTCTCGTATAAACCAGAGCCAAGCCACCATGTATTATCAACGGAAACGCTGTATCCTATTTTTCTTTCTACCTTTTTAGTAGCTGGATTTGTCCAGGTATATGAAGCCCAGTGGTTTTTACTATTTTTTGCAGCTTTTATCATAATTTGAACTGGATAATTTCCCTCAATATCTTTTATATCAAATAAGTTAAATCCAGCTAATTTTGGTTTACCACCATGAGCTAAAACAATTCCTTTAAAGTCATAAGCATAGATATATAAAATTCCATTTTTCCCTTTTAGAAATTCTCCTTTTGGGTTTATGAATTCTTTTAATGCAGCATCTTTCCCATTTTTTTTAACGAAATCGAGCGCTTTAAGAACAAATTCTTCTACATCTTTTTTTGTGTATTTTTGCTGAGAATACGAATTTATTTTGAATAAATTAAGAAGAATTATAATAAATAAAATCCTAATTGTTTTATAATTCATTTAATGCTCCAAATACTTAAATATTTTTAGTTATTTTTTAGTATCTTCTGTTTCATATAAGCCAGAACCAATCCACCATGTATCATCCACTTTAAGGCAAAAACCATATTTTTTTTCAATTTTTTTGTCTGCAGGATTTATCCATATATATTTTATCCAGTGATCTTTTGAATTTACTGCATTTATTAATTTTTGAATAGGGTAATTTCCTTCAGGATCTTTTAAATGAAACAAATTAACACCAACTAATTTAGGTTTATCGCCATGAGCTAAAACATTTCCTTTGAAATCAAAAGCAAAAATATATAATTCGCCATGCTCTCCTTTAATAAATTCGCCTTTTGGATTCATAAATTCTTTTAGAGCATGAGTTATTCCGTAGTTTTTTGCATAATTTACAGCTTTTAATACAAATTCTTCTATGTCTTTTTTTGTGTATTTTTCTTTTGAAAATGAATTCATATTTATAAAAAATGAAAAAAATATTAAAATAAATATTTTAATTTTGGAAAACACCATATTTATTCCCTAATTTTAAATCACCTATAAAATTTTAACTTTATAGGATGATCATAGCAAAGTTAGGGTATAAAGATTTTGACAATATTTAAGAATTTACATTAAATGGGAAAAATGAGGACTAAATAAGTTGTCCTTCAAGAGCAGTTAAATTCGCACCAATTATTTTAATAGGTAAAATCATACCAATCAAATTTCTTGGAGAATGAATTTTAACAAGTCTTCCTTCATAAGTTCTTCCATACCAACTATTTTCTTCTTTTCTATTTTTGTACAATACAAGAACTTCTCTTATTTTAGAAATTTCAGCGAAATTTTGTCTTTCTGTTTCTTTGCGTTGAAGTTCTAAGAGCTGTTGTAAACGTTGGTCTTTTATATTTTCTGGAACTTGGTCTTTAAAACGAGTTGCAGGTGTTCCTTTACGAATAGAATACTTAAAGGCAAAAATAAAAGCGTATTGCATTTCTTTTACAAGACTTAAAGTATCTTCAAAATCTTGATCCGTTTCACCTGGGAAACCGACAATAATATCTGTACTAAATGCAATGTCTGGACGAACATCACGTATCCATTTTACTCGTTCAAAATATTCTGCTCTTGTATATTGGCGATTCATTCTATCTAAAATGCGGTCACTTCCTGATTGCACTGCTAAATGAAACGAATTTGTTACTTTAGGTAAATCAGCAAAAGCCTTAGCTAAGTTTGGTGTGAAATCATGAGGATTTGAAGTTGTAAAACGAATACGTTCTACACCTGGAATATTACTTACAGTATATAATAAATCGGCAAATGGAAGTTTTCCATTTGAAGAATGAATATCTTGTGCGCCAATAAGATCTAGTCCATATGAGTTTACATTTTGACCTAATAAAATAATTTCTTTTACACCTTTGTCTACAAGATATTTTACTTCATCGATGATTTCTACTTCTGGACGACTTTTTTCACGCCCTCTTGTATAAGGAACAACGCAAAATGTACAGAAATTATTACATCCTTTGATTATATTAACGTAACGAGTGACTTCATTTTTATTTTCATCATAATAAGGAGGGATTACATCTATTGGAATTGAGTAACCTTCTTCTTTATTATCAAATTTTGTTAATATAAAAGGAGCCTCTTTGTTTGTAGAATAGCTTTCTTTTATTTTTTTATCATTTTCAGATTTTTCAATTACTTTTTCAAGTAATGATGGTAACTCTTCAATTTGATCTGGTCCAAATATCATATCGATATAAGGAACTTCTTTTGCAAGAGCTTGTGATTCTGCTTGTGCAACACAACCAGAAACAGCTATAATTAAATTTGGATTTGAATCTTTTAAAGGGCGAATTTCACCAAGGCGACTGACTACTTTATGTCTTGCTTTTTCACGAATATGACAAGTATTTAATAAAATAAAATCAGCATCATTTGGATTTTCGGTAGGACGGTAATTCAGTCTTCCTAACAAGCCTAACATACGCTCAGAGTCAGCCACATTCATTTGGCAACCCCAAGTTTGTACATAAACTTTTTTTAGATAGGGTTCATTTTTTTCACCCACATTCGGATATTCAACCTGTGGCTTTGGCATGTATTTTGCAAATAGAGCTTCGGGCCCTGCTGCTGAAGATGAGCTTAAAAAAGTTGATTTATGAATTCCAAACATGGTTTGATTTCCTATCTAAAGTAACAGAAACGTTTTAGCGTTTTTTTTGTTTTTTTAATTTTTCTTCTTTTTTTCTTTTTTTCATACGATTGATTTCGGCCATATCTGCAGCGCTTAATCCACCGCTACCACCCATACTTGGCATGTTTGGCATTCCGCCACCTCCGCCAAATAAGCTATTTAAGCCTCCCATGGCACCACCACCAGGCATTCCGGGCATGCCACCAGCACCGCCGCCCATCATTTTTGCCATTTTCGCCATTTTTGCCATTTGATTTAACTGGCCGAGTCCAGGGATTTTAGACATCAGTCCTCCGCCTCCACCTAAACCTAATCCGCCCATCATTTGCATCATTTGACGCATTTGCATGAATTGATCGACGAGATCTTTCACATCTTTTTCTGTGTGGGCAGAACCTTTTGCTATTCTCGCAATACGACTGCGCGCCGTTTGGGATTTTTGAATGAGAAGAAGATCGGGATTTTCTCTTTCTTTTTTCGTCATGGACTGAACGATAGAACCCTTGCGAACAATATCTTTATCATTCACTTTATCCATGTCTTTTTCAGAAATTTGAGATGCTAAAGGTGTTTTTGCAAGAACATCTTTAATTGGTCCCATTTTTCCAATAGTGCCAATCATTTCTAGAAAATCGTTAAAATCAAAATGACCTTCCATCATTCTGCTTGCACTTTTTTCTGCGTGTTCCATATCGATGGCTTTTGTAAAGTCATCCATAAGACCAACAACATCACCCATGCCCAAAATTCTACCAGCCATACCTTCTGGACGGAATTCTTCGAGTTTGTCTAATGTCTCGCCAGTACCAACAAATAAAATATTTTTACCTGTTACTTTTTTAACAGAAAGAGCAGCTCCTCCACGGGTATCGCCATCTAATTTAGTAAGAATGACACCAGATAAGTTGAGTCTCATATCAAAAGCGGAAGCAGTACGAACGGCATCTTGGCCAATCATGGAGTCAATAACAAGAAGAATATTTTGAGGGTTTACTGCAGATTTTACGGATTCAAGTTCATTCATTAAATTATTATCAATTGCTAAACGACCTGCAGTATCAATAATGACAAGATCAAGCCATTCCGATCGTGCAAATTCAATTCCTTTTTCAGCAATTTCAACCGCATTATTTGTGTCTAAAGTAAACACAGGAACATTAATTTTATCGCCTAATATTTTTAATTGATCACGTGCAGCCGGTCGATAAACATCGGCAGCAACAAGTAATGGTCGCATTTTATGGCGTTCAGCTAATAATTTAGCAAGTTTTGCTGCGTGAGTTGTTTTACCAGCACCTTGTAAACCAACTAATAAAATAACCGTAGGGCCTTTTGTATTTTTTATGATTTCGGTTTGATTGCCACCTAAAAACTCGACAAGTTCATCGTGACAAGTTTTTATAAAGTGATCACTAGCTGTTACTTTTTGTCCTGCACTGGATTTTAAGGTGACAACGTCATTTAATGCTTTTTGGCGTACATTTTCCACAAATTGTTTTGTGACCTTAAGATCGACGTCGGCATCAAGTAATGATCTTTTAACAGCATCTAGAGCAGGCGCAATATTTTCATCTGTTAGACGACCTTGCCCTTTTAATTTAAGGGTAGCGTCTTTAAATCCTTGGGTGACTAAGTCAAACATGTTGTAACCTTTCCACAAAAAATCAACCACAAATGAGTCTCTATAACCTTCAAAATAGCTAAAGGTCAATGTAAAAGACGATAATGAAAGAACATAGCCTTTGACAAATGATCCCTTTTTTTATGCTGGAGACATTTAAAAGACTCTGGTATTCAAAGCAAGTGCTTATCATGCAATGCACTTAATAAGGAGTATTTATATGGCTGACGTTGTTTTTATGTTTCCAGGTCAAGGCAGTCAATTTGTAGGAATGGGAAAGGATATATTTGAGCAATTTCATGAAGTTAAAGATGCTTTTCAAGAGGCTTCGGATGTTTTAGGAATAAGTATGGAACGTCTTTGTTTTGAAGACTCTGAAGCAAAATTAAACTTAACGGAATTTACCCAACCAGCTATCCTGACCCTGAGCACGGCAATCTATCGAACTCTTGAAAAAAGAGCAAATGTAGAATCCTATTTCGTTGCAGGACACAGTCTTGGTGAATACTCAGCTCTTGTTTCTTTAGGTGCATTATCATTTTCAGATGCCTTAAAGTCCGTGCATTTTAGAGGACAAGCAATGCAAAGAGCTGTTCCTATTGGAGTGGGAGCCATGGCAGCCTATTTAGGAAATTCAGGCAACTTAATTGAAGAGGTTTGTAAGGAAGTTTCTACTCCAAATGCTGTAGTAGAAATTGTCAACTTTAATTCACCAGGACAATTGGTATTGAGTGGCCATAAGAGTGCTGTAGATAAAGCCTGTGAAGTTATCTCTGAAAAAAAACTTGGGAAAGCAAAGTCTTTAGCGGTTAGTGCACCCTTTCATTCTTCTTTAATGCAACCTGCAGCAAAAGAAATGGAGAGTTTTTTAGCAAATATTGAATTGCATAAATTTTCTGGTAAAATTATAGCAAATGTTGATGCGAATATTTATTCAGGTGAAACATATACAAAAAGTATTCTTGTAAAACAAATTGCAAGTGCTGTATTATGGACACAATCTTTATTAAAAATAAATCAAGAGTTAAATGAATCGCTTTTAGTTGAAGTGGGGCCTGGAAAAGTTTTACAAGGGTTAGCTAAAAAAACGATAGAAACTTCAAATACAATGGGGACATTTGATTTGAATGCGGTTAATTCAGTTCTAAATATTCTTTCTAAATAAAATTGGAGTTAACTTAAAAGTGGCAAAATTAAAGTCTCAAGAAGATGTTTTAAAAATGAGAGAAGCAGGAAGACTTGCTGCTCATACATTACGTCATGCAGGAAATTTTATTAAACCTGGAGTTAGTACAGAAGAAGTAAACGTGGCTGTGCATGAATTTATTGTTAAACATGGTGCTTACCCGAGTCCTTTAAATTATAAAGGATATCCTAAATCAGTTTGTACAAGTATTAATGATGTGATTTGTCATGGTATTCCAAGTGAAAAAGAAATATTAAAAGAAGGTGATATTGTAAATGTTGATGTCACTGTGACTTTAGATGGTTACTTTGGCGATTGTTCAAGAACTTTTTATGTTGGAGAACATATTTCAGAAGAGAGTAAAAAAGTAACACAAGTAGCGGAAGAAAGTCTTGCTCGTGCCATTGCTGTAACTAAACATGGCAATCGCCTTGGTGATATTGGATGGGCAATTCAAGGATATGCTGAAAAAGAAGGTTGTGGAGTTGTTCGTGATTTTGTTGGTCATGGAATAGGAAAAGTGTTTCATGAACCCGATCTTCAAATTCCTCATTATGGCAAAGCGGGAACGGGATTAAAAATTGTTCGAGGCATGATTTTCACAATTGAGCCTATGATCAATGGTGGTGACTGGCGCATGAAAATGATGAAAGATGGTTGGACTGCAAAAACAGTAGATGGAAAACCTTCCGCTCAATTTGAACATACCATTGCCATTGTTGGAGATGGTATCGAAATATTAACAGCACTTGAAGATGATCCTATTGCAATAAGAGCCAAAGAACTTGGAGCTCATATTCTATGGCCTGCTCTAAAGGTATAGCAAATGGATAAGATAAAGAAACAAGATTTTGAAATTTTAAATATTATAGCATCTTCAGTAGATGGAAAAATTGCAAGTCATAGTATGGAATCTTCTTTTGAGAGAAATCAAATTGGAATGATTTGTAATGAAGATTTTCAAAGAATGAGATCATCAGTTGCTACTTGTGATGCTGTATTTATTGGAGCAAAAAGCATAGAGACTGAAAAAGGTGCTTTTCGAGTTTCTGATTTAACAAAAAATCAAACTGAACCTGAGTGGATAGTATTTACTCAATCGGGAAATATTTCATTTCAACACCCATTTTGGAAACAAAAAAATATTCCTAAAAGTATTTTTTTTGTTTCTTCTTTTAATCTTAACGAAGAACCAATGTTACGTTTAGAGGAAAAAGAAGAAGAGTTTGGTAAAATAAAATATTATTTAGGTAATATTTTAGGATTATTAAATTATTTAAATACAATAAATAAAAAAAGATTTGCTTTACTTGGAGGCGGGAAATTAAATACCGCTTTTTGGGAGCAAAATTTAGTTACCGATCTTTTATTAACGGTAAGTCCTATAGTTATAGGAAATATGCACTCACCTAATCTAGTTTCTTCTTCACACCTTCTTTCTAAGAAACTAGAATGCAGAAAAGTTACTCAATCGGGGAATTTTGTATTTATTGACTATAAGGTGTTTTAAATACTTATTGAAAGATTGGAAATTAAAAAATGGAATATTCTGCTGTTCAAAAAGAAAATGAACAATTTCAAAATAAAGAACCTAATTTTAGTAAAATACATAGAATATTATTTATATCTTGTATCATTTTTATTTGTGCAATTGGATTTGTTGCTTCTGATATTTATTTGCCTTCCTTGCCAGCTATAGCAGAGTATTATCATAAAGAAGCCTTTTGGGCTCAAAGTACAATGACAGCATTTTTAATAACAATGGCTGTTTTTCAAATTTTTTCAGGATCTTTGTCTGATAAATTTGGAAGAAAAAAAGTTCTTTTTATATTTATGATTATTTTTATTTTAGCTTCAGTTGGTTGTTTTAATTCTTCAACTATTTATGAGCTCATTTTTTTTAGAGTCCTTCAGGCTATTGGTGCTTGTGCAGGTATGTCAATAGGGCAAGCGATAGTTGCCGATCTTTTTAATTCAAAAGAAATGGGAAGAATTTTATCTATTACGATTCCCTTAGTTGCGTTTTCACCTGCAATTGCTCCTGTTCTTGGTGGGCATATTGAAATACATTTTAATTGGCAGACAAATTTTTTAATCTTAGCTTTATATGGCTTAGTTATTATTTTTATGCTGCTCTCTCCAATTATACCAAAGTTACAAGAAAATAATTTTTCTCAAAAAAATTCAGCTTTTGATATAAAAGTTTTTATTCAAATTTTATTTCATAAGAAATTTTTTGGCTTTGCATTATTTATGATGGTATCCAATGCTTCTTATTTTTCTTTTGTTGCAGCCTGTCCTTTTTTGTTAAAGAAATTTGGTTATTCGCCTGCTGCAGTTGGGTATGCTTTTTGTGCCGCATCGTTTCCTTATATGTTTGCTTCGTTTATGGGAAGAAAATTATCGCTTACAAAATCAAGTTTGCAGATTATTTTTTTAGGATTATTTTTAAATGTAATAGGCGGGTTTACTTTGCTTATTATGTTTTTCTTAAATTGGCCGCATATTTTAGCGTTAATGATACCAGTTTTCATAATAACAATTGGAAACGGTTTATTAATGCCATTTTCATCTGCGAATGCCATTTCTCTTTTTCCTAAAAATGCAGGTATGGTTACTGGAACATTAGGTTCTATGCAGCTTACGGCTGCTGGTATTGGAACAGCTGTAATGGGAATTATTGAAAATGGTACTTTATATCCTCTCGGAGTTTTTGTTTTAGGAATAGCTTTTTTATCTATTATTTATTTTATTGGTATTTTTAAAATCTCTTCTATAAAAAATTAAAATGATTATGGGTTGTTATTTTTTCTAAAAATGAATTAAATTATTATACTTTTCATATTAAATAATTTTTAATTTATAAAATAGAATATTTATGATAAAAGCGTGCAATTATTTTTGGCATATATTTATAGATAATTATCATTATTTTATAAAAAAAAATTGACATTATTTACATTTTAAAAGAAATTCAAACTCTATTTTATATATTATAAATTATTAAAAATATATAAAAAATAAAGAGTTTAAGGCATTAAGTTTATGAAACATTTATATATATTAAGTTTGTGTTTTATGCCGTTCCAGCTATTTGCAAATAACTTGAATGATAGTTCTAAAAAAATTATATATTTTTGTGGCAATAATTCTGAATTTCCTTGGGAAGAAAATGCGGAACTTGCTTGTAGAGGAAGTTTTTATCCTGCTGTTTTAGGTTTATTATTTTACATTGATCATAATGCTGAAATAAATACTTTATCTCTTGAATCTTTTAGTTGGGACTACAATAATAATTATTATAAACTTCGTTTGAAAAAGGATCTTTATTTTCATAATAACAGAAAAGTAAATTCAAAAGATCTTGAGTTCAGTATTTTACGCCATTTTTTTTCTAAGTATCCTAATATTGGAAATTCCTTTCAAATTAATTTAAAAGGAACTGAAAAAATTAAAAAAGGTCAACCTTACCAATCCGGATTGGTAGAGGGCTTAAAAATATTGGATGACAGAACAATTGCTATAACTCCGTCTAAGTCTAATCCCTCTTTTTTGTATACGCTAACTCATTTTAGTTTTTCGTTAGTACCTATTGAAGAGTTGAATCCAGATTTAATTACGTGGAAAAAATGGCCAGTTGGAGTGGGTGCTTATAAAGTAACAGAACATTTCAAAAATGAAAAGTCTTTCCTATTAAAGTTGGTAGATTCTTCTTCTTATCCAAATGCTCCAAAAGAAATATTGTATGAACAAGTACGTATAAATGAACCTGATATTACAAATAAAGATTATATCGCTTCAAAAAGCAAACAATATATAAAAGAAGAGCTGCTTGCACCTTTATATAGGCGTTTAATTGAATTTAATTATAGCTCTGAATTAGCTAAATCTAAAGATTTTAGAAAAGCATTAGCGTTTGCGATTTCTAGAGAAGAACTTTCTAACGCTACAAATGTATTAACTAGTCCGTTATATGAATTATTAACATCTTCAAGTATTGGTAGAATTAATATAAAAGAAAATCAAAATTTAAGTGAAGCAATAAAAATAATTAAAAGTTTAAAAATAAAAAATGAGATTATAGTTCCTTTTTCTGAAGATAGTTCTTATTTAGGAGAAAAATATCGAACAGTTTTAAAAGGACAGCTTAATAAAATTGGTCTTAAAATAAAGTTTAAAGAAAATATTAAAAATTTATGGGATCCATTTACAAAAGAATTTAAAAACTCTCCGTTTTATCTTCATTCAACTGAGGCAGATTATTATGATCCTATTTTGAATTTTACTAATTATAGATTTGGCTCACCTTCTAAAAATGCATACCCTGATGATAAATTAATTCAAAATTTGTTAGATGAGAGTCAAGAAGCGCCTAGTCGTGATATCTTAAATGAAAGATTAAAGAATATATCAAGATATTTTTATGAACAAAGAGTTTTAATTCCTCTATTTGAAATTCCTAATATTGTTTATTATAAACCAGATAAAATTAGTTGTATTGGTACACAATTTGGAGGTGTAACTTTATATTTACAAAATATAAGAGTAAAAGATTAAACCAAATATCATTTTTTAGAAAGAATTTAATTTGAAACTTAGACCAATTGCAGATGAAATTTTAAAACGTTCAGCAAGAAATGGTTTTTTATTTGCTTCTTTTTCATTTTGTATTATTTCAATTATACTAATTATTTATTCCTATGATATTTATTTTGGTAGAACCCAAAAATTAGTAAAAGGTTATATTCCTGAAATATCATCTGCTCTAGTTATCGGAGATGTCCTATTTGTAAAAAAAATGCTATCATCAATAGAAAAAAGTTTATATTTTTCTACTCTATTTATAGAAGATGCATTAGAAAATAAAATAATAATATACAATGGTATTAAAATTCCAATAGAAAAGAAAAAAGAAATTATTAATAAATATTCTTATGTTATTTACAATGGAGAGCTTTATTTTTTAACAAAATTACATATGCATGGTAAAGATTTTTCACATAATATGAATTTAAATTTTGTTCAAAAAATTAATTATCTATTTATTTTAATAATAACATTACTAATGTTCTCTTTATGGTTTTTTATGTTTTTATTTGTGAAAAACCAAAGCAAAAAAAACTATGAAAAGATGTTTGTGCCTATAATGAGACTTTCAGAAAATCTGAAAGAAATTTCATCAAGTAAAGAAGAATATGATAAATTTGTTACATATTTAGAATTAGATTTAATTTATAAAAACTTTAATAATGTATATATCGAACTAAATAAAGCGCAAGAACAATTAAAACAATTGGATATGATGCGTGCAATATCGACAACAATTCAAATGCTTGCTCATGATTTAAGGCATCCATTTGCTCATATTAAAAATGCATTACATGTAATGCTACGTTTATCAAACTATGATGAAATAAGACAATACATTAAAGATACCGGAAGAGCAATTGAGAAAGATATTTTAAGAGTGGAAAATATGCTATCCGATCTTTTGCATTTTAGAACGGAAGGTAAACCTAATTTTGTAGATACAAGTTTTTATAAGTTAATTTATTCTGTAATTAAAAATTGTTTTGAAGTTCAAAATAAAACAAATATTATGCTATCCTATGATTTTAATCATAAGTATTTTTTATGTGTAGATATTCAAAAAATGGAAAGAGTTTTATCTAATATTATAACAAATGCGATAGAATCTATGAATGGAAAAGGAACAATTAAATTTTTAACAAGAGAATTTTATGAAAATAATATTCTTCATATTGAAATTTGTATTGCTAATACAAATTCATATATTGACGAAGAATTTAAGGATAAAATATTTGATCTTTTTTTTACAAAAGGAAAAAAAAGAGGAACTGGGATTGGTCTTGGAATTGCAAAAGAAATCATAAATCAGCATGGAGGGAGAATTTTTTATACTTCATCAAAAAATGATGGAGTTAAATTCTATATTCATTTGCCGCAATCAATCGCAATGATTGAAGATAAAATTAGTGAACTCGATTTTCCGAATGATGCAAAGTATTTTGAAAATCATTTTGATACACATTATAATACCTCGTTAGTGGAATATGAAAAAAAATCAGATTTAATAGAAAATAAAATTTTATCTTTTTTTGCAGGTAAAAAAATTCATAAAAAATATCAAATTCTAATATTAGAAGATGATGATGTTTATGTGAAAAATTTTTCATCATTAATTTCATCTGAAGATTTAAATGAATATTTTAATATTGAATCATATAGTGATTATGATCTTGCTTTAAAAGCTTATTATGAAATAAAACCTGAATACATTATTTGTGATATAGATTTAGGGCTTGAAAAATTAAATGGTTTTGATTTTGTAAATGATATAAGAAATAATGGTTGTGTTTCAAAAATTTGTATTCATACAAATAGATTTTTTAAGTGTGACTTAGAAAAGTCAATAAATGTAAAATCAGATTTTTTTATAGCCAAGCCAATGTCAAGATTTCAATTTTTAAGATTTTTATGCTCCTATATTTTACCAGGTTATTCAGAAGAATCTTTTTTATCAATAACTTCAAATAATTTGGAGGAAGATAAAATAATATTATTAATAGATGATGAAGATATATATCATAAATTTTGGGAAGTTTCGGTTACAGACGCAAAAGTAATGAGTTTTTCACATCCTGATTTTGCTTATGAATATTTATTAGATAAACCAGGAAATTTGGAAGCTATAGAATGTGTAATTGTGGACTACTATTTTGATAATAGTGCTCAAAATATTTCTCAAATGAATTTTTTAGAAAAAATGAGAAGTTTAAATTATAAAAAACCAATTTTTGTCTCTACAAATGCCATATTTTTAAATAATGAGTTAGAAAATTTTGATGGCGTTATTAAAAAAGAACCTTATTCTTTGGCAAAATTAAAAGAAACTTATAGCAATAAATTTTAAAAAAATTCGGCAAAAAATATCTACCAATAAAGTCACAAATGAGAAATTATTACAGTATAAAATAAATTTTAATGATGTAATATTTATCTTGAACGCTAAAACAAATAGGAAATATTTATGCTAAAAAACGTTTATTCGCCTTTATCGGGTGGTGTTCTTCAAGAAAGACTTATGGAAATTATTTCAAATAATCTAGCTAATACAAATACAACAGCTTTTAAAGAAGATGAAATTTCGTTTCAAGCTCAAGAAGCAAATCCTTGGCCAAGTTACGCAACTCCACATCCGCCTGCTCCGTTTAAAACAAATATGCAAGAATTATGGCCTTTAAAAGGAAATGAAATGGCTTATGTTACTTTAAGCGAGATAAGAACAGCTCATACTCAAGGTCCCATGATTAAAACAGGGAATCCCTTAGATGTTGCTGTTCAGGGTGACGCCTTTTTTGAGGTTATGACTCCTTTTGGAGAAAGATTAACAAGAGATGGTGGCTTTAGTATAAGCAACGACGGAATATTAATAAATAAAAATGGCGCAGTTGTTCAGGGTGAGAATGGCGCGATAACAGGATTAAATGGAAAGGAGTTTAGTATTTTGCCTACAGGAGAAATTTATGTAGGTAAAAAATTTGTAGACAAACTAAAAATGATTTCATATAAGGATAATACATTGCTAGAAAGACTAGGGGAAAGCCTTTGGGTTCATAATGGTCCTCCCGAAAATTTAAAAGTACCTGTTGGCGAAATTACGCAAGGATATTTAGAAGGTAGTAATGTGAATCCAATGAGAAATTTAACAAATATGATAATTGCTCATAGAAGTTATGAAGCGCTCCAGAAAACTGTAAAATCTCAAGATGAAACAATGCAAAACGCAAATAAAATATCTGAAGTCCAGTAATCCCATAATTAATAATACTAAATATAAATTAATATACTAAATATTATTTTATATATTTAGTATTATAAGTGTTCGTTCTTGTTTAGAATTTAAAATAAATATATGGAATTAAAATGCTGGCTGTAAAAGTGTTGGTATTTTTTTGATTTTTATTATTATTATTATTGTATTTGTTGGAATACATCTATTTTTTTAGCTTAAAATATTAAATGTAATTTATGGTATGATAATTTGGACATTAAATATTTTATCATTTTTTAAATTAAAGTATCTATTAATATTCTTTATTGATATTAATAGATATCAGAAAAAACTAAGGAAAGTTCTTTCTTAATTTAATGAATTTAGTTATTATAAAATAAAAATCAAAAAATAAATAAACAATTAGAATTTATTTTAAGGAAGGAAATAATGATAAAGACCAAAAATAAAATTGAAATAGAAGGAGCATCTGTCGAATGTGCTTTGGATGCTATTTGTGGAAAGTGGAAGGGTGTCATTATCTATAATCTATTGAAATTTGAGGTTTTAAGATTTGGCGAGCTTCAAAAAAATTTAAAAAATAAAATTACCCAAAGAATGTTAACTATACAGCTTAGAGATTTAGAAGAGCAGGGAATTGTATCTAGAAATATTTATCCAACAATCCCGCCCAAAGTTGAATATTTTTTGACTGAAAAAGGAAAAACTTTAGCAGTTATTATTCAAAACTTGAATGAATGGGGCTCAAAATATTATTAGAACGATATTTTTCAGTGATTCCAATTTTTTAAATTGCTAATCTCATATTTCACTTCTCAAATTTAAGAATTCTATACTTCTATTTTTTTAAATTCAAACCACAAATTCGATAATTTTAAAATTGATGACATAAAAAGATAATTTATTTTCGCTGCTTGAAATATATTTAGATTTAAGTTAAAAATTGATTATTTAATTGATTTTGGAAGGTGCTAATGAAACTACATACGTTAAAATTGATGACCTACCCAGTTACTTCTTTGTTAAGTTCCGTTCTTTTTATAAATTCATCATATGGACAGCAAGATATTGCACAAGCTCAAAAGAGTAATTCGAATCAGGTCAATTCCGCTACAAATTCGCAACCTATCCTTACGCTCGAAGCAGCGATGAATATGGCTGAAACTTATTCTTTTACAGCAAAAATGTCTTTACAAGACTATTATTCTACGGAAGCAAAAGAAGATGCCGCTTTCCGGGGAATGTTACCTACAATTTCAGCCTCTGCAAATTATATGATGAATAGTAGCGATGTAAATCCGTTAGTTGGTACTACTGCTGGAAAAACATATGGTTTTCCAGATACAACAACTTCAACAGCAACATTAACATTATCTCAGCCACTAATTGGTCTTTTTTCCATGTACAACTCTGTTCAACAATCTTCTGCTTTAACCAGAGCGGCATTGCAAAATCGTGTACAAAGTAGAATTGATGCTCGTTTTTATGGTGCACAAGCTTATATAAATTTACAAAAAGCAGATCAATTATTAAAAGCAGCGAAATCGGCAATGGAAGTCTCTGAAAAACAATTAAATGATGGCAATGCACAGTTTAATGCCGGTAAATTAACAAACGCAGATCTTTTGAAATTTAAATTAGATTTTGAAAATTCAAAAACTAGCGTGATTCAAGCTCAAACAACTTATAAAGTTGCTTTAATTACTCTTTCTGAAGCAATTGGTGTTAAGAATAGTTCTGCTATTTCTGTAGCAAGCAGTGAAAAATCGGTTTGGGAAATGAAGTCTCAAAAACTTCCAAGTCTAGAAAATATTTTAGCTCCAAGTATATCTCAAAGAAGAGATATTCTTGCTGGCAAAGAAAATGTTGATGCTGCTTATTATGGAAAAGTTCAAAAGTATAGCAATTATTTGCCAACGTTAAATCTTGTTGCCACTTATACTCGAAATTTTAACGCAAGTGATATTACGACATCAGAGAAAACATATTATTCTTCTGATATTCAAGATCAAATGTCTTATGGTTTACAATTTTCTTGGGTGATTTTAGACTGGGGCGTTCGCCAAGCTCAAATTAGCGATGCTATAGCGTCTGAGCAAAAAGCGAAATATAATTTAGAAAATTTAAACTTAAATGCTCGAATTGATATTACGAATAGTTATCTTCAACTTCAAAATGCAATTCAAGTTTTAGACTCTGCAAAAGTATCTGTTCAATATGCTCAAGATGCTTATTCACAAATGAAAGCGCGGTTTGATAATGGTCAGGTAACTGCAACCGATCTTATTTCATCTGCGAATGATCAAACAACAGCGAGAGCTAATTTAGCAAATGCCAAAGGTTCTTTAGATCTTGCCTGGATAACTTTCCAAAAGAGCACAGGTGTTAAATTAACAACTTTAAATTAATCAATCATCTAAATCATGGGGCATAAAATCTCTTACGGCTCTGAAATTTTTATGCGGTCCATAGTGAATTAAATTTGTTAACTTGCTTGTATACAAACAAGCATAGGTTTCTACTTGAGCAGCAAATCGAGAATTTTGTCTACCCGTTTTCATTAATTCACCCCATATGGGGTGAAGTCCTAAATGATATGTTCTGATTTCTTTTTTTTCTAATTCTTTAATCTTTAATAAATCATAACCTACTTTTTTAATTTTTTTATCGAGAGTTTCATCTTTATCAATACCTTTTTTAATTTTATTTTCATGTTCTGCAATTTGAAGTCTTTCAAACTCATTTTCTAAATGGACTCTTTTTTTATTTAAAGAGTCACATAATGTATATTGATCTTTTGAGTTTTGAATTGCGGATATTTCTTTTTCGAGCTCTTCAATGACGAGCATCGTTCTCCAGCCTATCTCTTTTTTACTTCTTAATATGTCTCCATAAATGTGATCTCCAATATAAAGAATTTCAGAACCTACTTTTATTCCAAGAATATCGTAGAGTAGTTTAAAATGCCCTCCTTGAAATACTTTTGGTTCATTATTTTCATTTTTAGATAAATTTATGAGATCTATATTTTTTAGGTAACATGACTTTAAATCAACTGAGTATATTTGATTTTTAGAATTAAAAAAAGAAGGTTTTTGAGATCCTGTAATTACCAAATCAAAATAAGAAAGCCACTCAAAATTAAGTTCTTTTTTGGGGTTTCCGCATATATAGTTCATGACAACATTTGAGTAATTCCAAAGACTATTTGTTACGATAAATATTTTTCTTCCAGAGGCTTTTAAGTCTTTTAAAATGGAAACTAAATTTTTATCTCTTGTAATGTATTTTCCTGGATTTTCAGAAACTTTATATTTAATACTTCCATCTCTATGACATAAATCAATACATTTTCTTACGTCATTATAAATTTCTAGGTATGTTTTATTTAATAATTTATCTGTTTTGTCTTTATAGTCTACTAATTGTATGAATAAAAAAGCTTCTGCTAAAGAAAAAAGAGTATCAATTAAGGCAAAGTTTGGTTCTTCATAAATAATTACGTTTTCAACATCATATAATTTACGGCGTTCTTCACGATTTAATTCTTTAAAACCATGGAAGGCAACCTTAACGTAACGGTGGCGATCCATTTTTAGGACATTACCTCTTATTTTATCAATTACAAGTCCTCGAATCATATATTTATGATCGAACTCCCAATTTAAAATTTCTTTTGAATATCCAATATCCACTAGTTTTTTGAGAGTTTCTTCGTAAGCTAATTTCTCGAAGGTTTCTGGTTTATAAAGTGCGAGAGTATAATCCATATCAAAGCCAACTGCTTTAATTGATTTCATATTTAAAGTTCTATTACAAAAAATTCTTTCGCAAAATGGAATGTCAATTTTATCATCAGGGAACATAGATGGGAAATCTCCTACGATGGAAATAAAGAACACCAATGAAAAAACTATCCTTACTAGGAATAATGTTTTCCAAAACGGTTCTTTATAAATTTATCATAAGAGATATCTTCTTGACGAATAAATCCTGTACCAGGTAATTGCTTATTCGCATGTAAATCTAACACAGCACAAATTCCTGCAGCTGTTGTGATTTGAATTGCTCCCCAATGTTCTTCGGCTATTTCAGAGTGGTATATTTTTTTTGCGAAACTTTTTTGTGTTAACTTATTGTCTTTTTGGCCATCTACGGTAACAAAAATAATAACAACATCTTGAGATGTATGAGGCAGAGAGCGCTCAAAAACTTTTTTTAGACCATCTCTGTCATCAATAAATTTTAAATCATGTAGAAGTGTTAAAAGAATATCTCTGTGTCCAGGATAACGTATCGATTTATAATCCATATGTCTTACTTTGTTTGTTAGGGACTCGGCTAAGGTACCTAATCCTCCAGAAGTATTAAAAGCTTCGTATTCTTCACCATCTAGACAAAGTCTTTCTTCCCCTTCGAGAGCGGGAACCAATTCTAATTTTCCATCGTGAATGACTTCGCACGGATTGCAATATTCATTTATTAATCCTTCCGTGCTCCAGGTAAGATTGTATTTTAAGCGGTTGTGTGGAAATAAAGGCAATGCACCAACCCGCATTTTAACAGAATGGATGGAATCAAATTGTTTTGCGAGATCATTTGCTACGATCGTTATAAATCCTGGGGCTAAACCACATTGAGGAATAAAAGCGCATCCCGCATTTTTTGCGAGTTCTTTAATAGCAGCTGTTGTTTTTACATCTTCCGTTAAATCGAGATAGTTTACTTTTAAATTTCGAGCAACTTCTGCAATTCCTTTGTTACAATAAAAGGGAGCACAACTTAAAACATAGTCTTTTCCTTGAAGAACTCTTTCTATGTCTTTTTGAGACATAAAATCAGCTTGATCATAATCCACATTTTTTAGAATTTGACCCGTTGATGAATAAGAAGCAGCTGTTTTTGCAGCATCTTTTCTGGAGTCTAAAACTGTAATATGGTAATCGTCCGATTGTGAGAGCATATTTACAACAAGCTTACCAATTTTTCCTGCACCAAAAACCGCGACATTTTTTTTTAAAGACATGGCTATACTCCTCTAAATTATTGATTGTCACTTGATCAGACCCATGTGACCTATGCTAACGGTAAGAGTGTATTTTTGTCATTACGAATGGAATTGGTCAAGGAGTTTAAAGATGAAAGAAGAACAGAATGAATTTAGAGGAAGTAATTTTCGTTTTTGGGATTCTTTGTCTGAGAATGAAAAAGCAGAACAAATTATGAAATCAAAAAGTAAAATTGGAGTACATTCCGAAATAGGAAAATTAAGGAAAGTTTTTTTGCATTCTCCAGGTCAAGAAGTAGAATTAATGACCCCAAGAAATGCTTCAGAGTTACTTTATAATGATATCATTTATTATAAAAATATTGTTGCAGGCCATGCTCAACTTAAATCTGTTTTATCATTAGTAAGCACAGTTTTAGAAGTATCTGAGTGTCTTGAAGAAGTGTTAGAAATTAGTCAAGCTCGTGAACAATTGTTAGATCAAATCTTAGCTTTTCAAGGATGTCCCGAATTAAAAACAGAATTGCAAACATTTTCTTCAAGTGATCTTGTTCAAACCCTTTTAACAGGTGTTACTTTAAAAAGAAATTCGTTAGAATCTTGGTTGTCTTCAAAAACTTTTTCTCTCGTTCCTCTTCCAAATATGTATTTCATGCGGGATACCAGTATGGTTGTAGGAAATAGAGTCATCGCTTCGAGAATGGCGAGTTCGGTTCGATATGCTGAATCCCTAATCATGCGAACAATTTATGAGTATCACCCCGAACTAAAAGGGCACGGCTTACTTTTAGATGCTGCATATGGTGAAGTTGATCCTAAATTTACAATTGAAGGTGGAGATATTTTAGTTATCAGTGATGACCTATTATTAATTGGAATCAGTGAAAGAACAACTCCAAAAGCTGTTGATGCCTTGGTAAACTCTTTAATTCGATCTAGAGCAGAAGATGGAAATCAAGAGCCATTTAATGTATTATGTGTTATATTGCCTAGAGAGAGAAGCACAATTCATCTTGATATGATTTTCACTGTTGCAAATAAAGAACAAGCTGTCGTTTATTCTCCATATGTTTTAGGTAGAGAAAGAGCTAGGGTAGTTCGTATTCGCGTAAAACCAGATGGAGATAAAAAATTTAAAGAAGTTGAAGATCTTATCTTAGGACTTAGAAGTGTTGGTGTTCGAATGGATCCCATCCCTTGCGGAGGTGATGAACCTCTTCATCAACAAAGGGAACAGTGGAACAGCGGAGCAAACCTTTTTTCTTTTGCACCAGGTAAAGTCATAAGTTACATTCATGAGCATACTTTAAGAGCATGTGAATCCGCTGGGTTTAAAATAATGTCTGCAAAAGATGTTATTAAACATCCTACATTATTGCAAAGTAACTATCCTCTGATTGTTACGGTAGAAGGTAGTGAGTTATCTAGAGGAGGAGGAGGACCTCGCTGTATGACTTGCCCTGTTTTAAGAGATTCCGTTTAATCTATATGTTCCCTTTGCAATGAACTCTATCTCAAGTCATAATTATTCGTGACGATATGATATTTGGATCAGAAGGGGTATAAAATAAATGCATGTTATGATTAAAAAAAAGAATATTTTAATATTTGGTATTTTAATATTAGTTCCTGTTACCCTTCTTCAAGTTTCTTGCTCTAGTAATACAATTTTAACAGAAAATCTCGAATTAACATTACCTGAGCAAAAACAGATGCTTTCTAGTATAAAACGGAAAAATGATAATTTTTATGTTTCTAATTTAAAAAACTATTCTCCTCCTAAGGAAAATCAGTTAATAGATGAAGCACAATTTCGTAACCTTAAGTTATATAATGAAAGTGCGAGAGTATTATCAGACTGGGTTTTAAGAAGTCTTTCTCAAAAAGAAAGAATTCAAATGTCTCGAAACTGCGATGCTTTAGTAGGAAGTTTTAAAAACCAATTTCCATTAAATGAACAAACTTTAGCATGTGCTGCTTGGTGGTTAGAAAAAAAGAACAATGATGAATCTTCTGCAGCAAGCCGATCAGCTTCTTCCACAACAACATATGTTCGAAATTTATCAAGTAAACAAAAACAAGATTTACAAAATTATAAAGGCATGTCTTTTTCAGAAGCTTTTTCACAAATGGATCCTCCAACTCTTTCTCAAGCGCAACGTTTAGCAAATTCTGCTTTAGATTATGCTTCGGATTGTTCTTATTCTGGAGTTTCTTCAACATTAATTTTAAGACTAGAATCTTTTTTACCAAACAAATTTGTTTATCCAGCAATTGAAAAAATATATACAAAAATGCAAAAATGTTTGTTACCCGATGCGGATCCTAGTGAAAAAATTCATTTACGTGTAGGTCTTTTAAGATTAATTTCTGGTTATCCTTTATTAGCTAAAGATGCTTTAGAAAAAACTCTCTTAGAAAAAGATCCTGGAGAAAGCTCTCGAAGCTTATTTTGGTTAGGAGCTATTTATCAAAAAAGTAAACAAAATTCAAAAGAAAATCCCTATTGGCAAAGATTATTAAAAGAAAATTCAATTTCTTTACATGCTATTTTAGCTTCTCAACAATTAGGTATTGATCCTATTAATAACTTAGTTCCCGATGAAGATATTTCTATTCAAGCTCGTGATTCAAACGGATGGAGTGATGATAATTTAGAAGCATTTATTTTTGATATGTTTAGAGCTAGAAATGATATGTCTGCTGCTACGGAATGGTCTAATTATGTTGGACGAACTTCAAGTGTTACAAACCCAAATATGATTTTATATTGGGCATTAGGGCATAATGCTGTTCGAAATTATAGATATTCTATATTCATGTTAGGCCGCTATGGAAAATATATTAAAAATTATCCTGTCAGTAAGACGATGTTAGGTCTGCATTTTCCAAAACCTTATTTAAAAGAAATATCGAATTATTCTGAAGAAGTTGACCCTATATTTGTTCTTTCATTAGTTCGTCAAGAAAGCGCATTTGATCCTTATGCGAGATCGGGTGCAAACGCGCGTGGTTTAATGCAAGTTTTACCAAGTACGGCAAAGTCAATTAAACGTAAAATATCTTCTAACCAACTTTATGATCCTGAAATAAATTTAGAAGTAGGGGTTTCCTATTTAAGCCGGTTATTAAAAAGATATGATGGTAGAGTTGAATATGTTTTAGCAGCTTATAATGCTGGAGCTTCCAATTTAGATAAATGGCGCGATCGTGTCTTAGATAATAATATGATGTTATTTTGTGATTTTATGCCTTTTAAAGAAACAAGAAGTTATGTGTCACTCATTTTAAGAAATTATTATTGGTACAGCAGAATTATTTCAGAAAAAGAAGATTTATTTGCGAAAAGAATTCAACAGCAGAGTGCTAAAGCACGTTGGAAATCCGATAGAGTTGCCGCATTGTTATCTTTTTCTTGGAAATCGGAATTAGAAGTAAAAAACAAATCTTTATTAGATAAGATTTATATATTTGGAAATAGTAACTCAAACATTACTTCTAATATTTCTGATCCAAGTTGGTTGAATGAGGATACAAAAAATAAAAATAAAAATAAAACTTATAAAAATATGAATGATGAAATTGAAAGTGATGAAAAAACGGCATTTTCTAATTCAAATAAATTAAAATAATTCCTATTTATATAATATTTTTCATATCGATGATTTCATCTGCAAAGGCAAGTATTCCGTATCGATGAGATACAATGATTGTAGTGCAAGATAATTTAATATTTTTTAATGCATCGGCTATTAAGGATTCATTTTTTTCATCCAAATTCGCTGTTGCTTCATCAAGAATGAGAAGAGAAGGTTTATTTAAAATTGCTCTAGCTAAACAAACTCTTTGTTTTTGACCAGCTGAAAGTCCTGTATGATTTTCACCAATTTTATATGATAGGCCTTTTTCAAGAACAAAATCTTGTAAAGAAACTAGTTTTAAAGTTTCCATAATTTCTTCTTCATTTACTTGTCTTGATAATCCATAGCATAAATTTTCTTTTAAATCGCCCTTAATTAAATAAGGCTCTGGGCCAACATAGCCAATGCGTGCTTCTTTTTTTGAGATATATTCCCAAGCGGGAACACCATCAATTTGAATTTTTCCAGAATTAGGTTGAAGTATTCCTGTCATAAGCATAAGAATTGTTGATTTACCCGTGCCACTAGAACCTATTAATCCAACTTGAGATCCTTTATTTATTGTTATATTAATATTTTTAAATAACGGAGTCGATTTGGGATAAGAAAAAGTAACGTTTTGTAATATAATTTCTGGCGATTCTATTTTAGATAATATAACAGAATCAATCTTTTTCTCTTTATTAGTATCTAATGGGTCTTTATAAGGACCAAAAAAAGTAATTTTTAAATGGGATTCCTTATTTATTTTCTTAAAATCGCTATTAGAAATAGATTCTAAAGAGAGTTTATATTGGGGGAAAAAAATATTTGAATTTCCAAAATAGCCCGTTAATATTGATAAACCTTGGACAAAGCGGGCTAAAAGATAAATAAAAGATAATAATACAACAGAGCTTGTGTGCCAAATGTTATTGCTAATAATAATAATAATGACTAATAAAAATATTCCTAAAAAAGGTCCCGTTTGAGCGCTTAAGTTGCTGTAAAAATTAGCGCTCACAGATTTTGAAGAGTATTCTTTTAAGGAATCACAAAATGAATTGAACTCATCTTCTCTTTTTTTCATAAGTTTTATAAAAAGATAGTTTCTTGCTATTTTTTCAATGCCTTCATTTAATTTTTTTTGCTGAAGTGGCACTTGTTTTGCAAAACGGGAAACATTTTTATTTATATAAATTATAGCTAGACCAATTATAGCAATTCCTGTTGTCGCTACGATAGCTTCTTTCCAGGCAATTATAAAAAGCATCAAAAATAAAAAAGTGCTTTGCACAAACATAAAAATAAAATGAGTAAAATTTAAAACAAACTCAGATGATTTTGAAAATACTTCTGATAGTTTAAAATTAATGTTTGAAGAGCTTTTTTCATGGACGTCATCTTCATAAAGAATACGATAAAGCGAGTTTTTCTTTAATCGAAGTAAAACGTAATCTCTTAAAAAAGCTGCTGTTTGAGTTGTAGTCAATTGCACTGAAAACCGGATAATAGCTACGATGACAAGTGCACTAGATACAAAATAAATAGAAAGCTTTGGCAGTTCATACCCAAAAAATTTAAATTTATTGTCAAAAAAACCAAAACTTGTCAAAAGAAGCTGAATTATAAAAGAAATACAAAGTTCAACAAGAGCAATACCCATCGCAGCAATGATGGCAATGCACAAATATTTTACACCTCTTCTTCCAAGAAGATTTAAGGAGTTTTTAAGAATTGCTTTCGTATCCAAAACTATCTCCAAGCATTCGGTCCATTGATGTATTTATATTCAAAGTAAAATCCAACATTTGTTATAAATGAGGCTTCCCATGCTGGCTTTACATGAATCTGATAATAGCATAACGAATAAATTGTAACATTTTTTGAGCATGAATTAAATTCTTTAAGTTCAGGGATCGAGAAATAAACCCATGAAGCATTTGTTATAATATAATTCTTTTGATTAGAAAAACCATTTTGATTATAAAAAGTGATAATAACGTTGACGGGATAGATTCTGTTTTCTGGTCCTATATAAATCCTATAATTAGAACCCGTTAAGATAAATTGTGTACTTGGTTTAAACCATTGACCTTCGAGTGAGTCCTTAGGCCTAAAAAATACATTTTTTCCATGTAGAAGAGCAGAAAAATAGACTTTGTCTTCATCATGATGCCCTTCTGGTTGTGGAAGCGTGCCTATTGGAGCGGGTACTTGAAATTTTCCCGTTTTTTCATATTGAAACAAAGGTACAATGGGAGTTGTTATTGCTAAATATATACTTACTGAAAATAGATAAGCACTCATAAAACAAAAAATGATAGAGACATATATTTCATTCGTTTTGTTTTGTCTCATAAAAAGAATGAGATAGGTAGCAAGAATGCAACTTCCAATATAAGCAAGAGAAGGCATATAAAATAAATAAGAGACAAGACCTAAAATAAAATAAGAAATTCCAGCCCAAATTGGTATCATTTTTAATATATTAGTACTATTCAGTTCTTTTTTATTGATATTTAATTTGTTGTAATTTATGAAATAATAAATGATTAAGTAAGACGAGAAAATAATTAAAATCAATCCAGCAAATCCAAGTTCTGATACTAAAGAAAAATAAGTATTTGTAGGAATGTCTGAACTAATATTTTTTAAATTTAACTTATTAACTTGATAATAAAAATTTGACGGAAATGAACCTAATCCAGTGCCTGTAAAAAAGTTTTCTTTGATTGTTTCCCACATAATTTTTAGGTGGGCAGAGCGCTGAGTATCAAAAAGAGCATATTTTTGAAATATATCTCCATTTGAAATGATAGCATTGAAAGCATTTTTTAATTTTATGAATGGAATAATTTCATAATATTTTGAGAGTAAATTTAATAAATAAAAGAAAAAAATTGTAATTAAAGATATTGAGAATAGGTGTTTATATTTTTTTTGGGCAGCATTTTTAATGATTTTATATAGCAAAAAAATTAAAATTGTTGCTATAAAACCAAAGTAGTATGAACGAGAATTATTTATAATTCCAGAAATTATACTTAAAAACAAAAGTGAAACTAAAATTATTTTATATTTAAGTTTGTTATTATATTCAAATAATAATACAAAAAATGTAGAACTTAATATAGCAAAGAAAAAACTAGCAACACCTGAGTCATCTAAAAGACCGGGGGCTCTTTTCGCGTCTATGGCGCTTAAACTTCCTTTTGAAAGAAAATGAATATCAAATAAACCTTGATAAATTGATGTAAAAGCATTTAAAATAAAACAAATTAGAAAAGAAGTTAAAAAATATTTTCTTAAATTTTTAGACTCATTATTATAAATTGAATTAAAAAATGTTATTGCTGGAAATATAAAACAAACTAAAAAAATCATGTACAAACGAGTTTGTGCTATTGCAAAGTCTGAGGTTATATTTGGTTGTAAAACATAGTTTTGTATAGATATTCCGAACCTTAAAGAAGGTTGATAAAAATTTGAGAATGCATGAATAGCAATTGCAATAATAAAAATAAGGAGAGAAAGGACAAGTTTCTTATAAATTTTATAACTGGTCATGACTCCTAAAATCAAGCCGAATAGAAATAATAAATATATTCCAAATCTTAATAAAGGAAATTGGAATATATTTGGAAAACGTATAAAAATTAGCGAAACAAATGCGTTGAATAGAAAAAAGTAATTTGAAATTTGATTTAAAACTATCATGTAAATTTTAATACCTTAAATTTTTATTATTTGTCTTTTAATATATTTAGTATTTTTATAGCATTGCTTTCCCATGTTTTTTCTTCTTTTATTTTAGTACTTTTAATTTGTATACTATTTTTATCAAATTTATTTTCCCAAATTTCGGCCATTTTTTGGTTAAACTCGAGTTCATTAAGGCTTAATCCACCATAATTTTCAATCAATTCATCTATGGGTTCGCACCCTTTTAATGCTAAAACAAGGCAATTATGAAATATGGATTCAGCTGTAATAATAGAATAAGCTTCGAGCCTAGAAGTTATAACAAGAGCTAAAGCTTTTTTCAAAAGTAATTTTTTTTCAAATTCTGTAATTCTTCCAATGTATTTAAATCTAGGATCATTAGGGAATTCAATCTTTAAATCACCTGCAAAAACAATAAAACAATTCTCAGGGGTGTGATTAAAGATAAATTCGATATTTTTATTTTTATCAATTCGTCCTATATATATAAAGAATTTTTTATTGGTAATTTCTTTTATTTCATGACTTAATGAATCTTCATTGATATCCGTAGTATCAATACCTGGTGGGAGCAGAATGGAAGGTTTTTTATTTGAAATAGGCCATATTTTGTGGCATAATTTTTTTTCAGCTTGAGAAACAAAACCTAAAATATCCGATTTATTTAAAGACTTGTATACAAAATTTAATTTAAATTCAGGCTCTTCATGAGCTGTAACAATAAATAGCTTTTTTACAGAACTTGAAGTTTTTAATAATGAATAATGATTGGGAGAATATAAGTAAGATTTGACTATAATTAAAGAATATTCATTTTCATTTTCTTTTAAGTATTTCCAAAGACTTGGGCACCATGGGCCTTGTGATTTTAGAAAAATAAAATCAAGAAAAGAGCTAAAAAGAATATAAAATTTATTTAAATATTTATTGAGTTTAAAGTTAATTCGCTTTACCAAACCAAATAGAATTCTTTTTCTGTTATGCTCAACAGGATACCTTTTTATTAAAAGTGATTTGCCTGAAGTAGGAATCCATTCTTCCTGATTCAGATGATTATTCCAATTAATATAGTCGTCACTCATACTTGTATGAATTTCAACATTTGCATTTTTTTCCGCAAGAGCAATAGCTAGTTTTAAAGCATAAACTTCTGCTCCAGCCAAAATTTCGGGACCACATCGTTGTACTACAATCGCTATTTTTTTATTATTCTCGATCAATTTGAAAAAGCCTTTCCTGAAAAAGAAGATTAACAAGACATGTTGTTAATCGTTTCGAGATTATAATTCATTTTTTTAAATGTGTGAAGTTTAATAATAGAAGAGTTTTAAATTCAAGATTGGGAATCAGTTCATTGTTTTTTTATTTTGAATTTTATAATTATTATAAAAAGCAATTGGAATTTCTGGAATGCTATAATGAGGAAGAATATTTGTTAATAATTTTTTTCCATCAGAGAATTGCTCTACATTTTGAACAACTTGAACAGATTTAAACTCTAAGCAATCACTAAAATAGTAATTACACTTTATCGTTTTTAAATTAGGATGAGTAAATTTTGCCATAATAGAAAGTAAAAGTGATTGTCCTTTATTTAAAGGATAGCAATTAAAAAATTCATATTTATTTGTATTTACAAAACCGTATTTTAATAACTCTGCAAAAAGTCTATCTGTATTATTTAATCCTAATGCGGATGAGTTTACCATCATATAAAAAATAGAATTTTGATTTTTTAAAGATTGAATGGCACAAGACATAAACTTATTTAGATCTTCATAGTTTTGCGGAGGGTCAAAACAAACAACATCAAATATATGATTTAAAAATTTTGGAAAACCTTCATACAGATCGACATGAAAATAGTTGACTGGGTATTTTGCTTCTTGTGTTAAAATTCTTAATTTATTTAGAAGTTTTAAATCGCAATCTAAAACAGTGATATGTCTAAAGTTCCTTGCAACTAATTCAACAGAAAGAAGATCATCGTCTCCAATTAATAAAATTTCTTTATCTCTAAAACCATTTTTCTCTAAAAGATCCGCTCTTTTTTTTCGGGTTTCAATGGTACAAGGAAGTTGATTATAACTTTCAATAAATTTAAAAGAGTTATATTTTACAAATGATACTTCTTGTTTTTCATTATTTTTATATTTTATATTTTCATTTATAATTTTAGTTAAAAATTCTTTTTTTTCTGTTCCGTTTAATTTTAATATATGTTTTATTGTTCTGCTTCTGAAAAAAATACTCAAAAATGAGCAAAAAATGACTTGAATTTTATTAGGAATTTTCATTTGGGTTTTCCCATATATTAAGAAAAGAATATTTTAATGAATAAAATGGAAGCGACAAAAAATAAAATGTAACCAGCCCAGATTTCAATTTTGGCAATTTTAATCTTAAAAATTTTCTCATGAAAGTGACCCGCAAAAAATCGATATATTTTAAATATAAGCAGGTCTCCAAAATAAACTCCTAAGGCAATAGGAACAATAAGAATGTAAAAAGGTTGCTTGTTGGTAAAATTTTGACCCATCCACCAAAGATACCAGAATGGGAACAAAGTAGGAATCGTCAATGTTCCAACTATTCCTTCAAAAAAATGCCAAATAAGTTTTGTATTGCTGACTTTTTCGAACTCAATTATACTAATAGGACTTTCATTTGTATGTAATTTTTTTTTTGCTCGATAAATAAAACTAACTCCAAGAATTATTATCATTAAAATAAAAGAAAGTTCAATAAATATTAAATATTTTTTGTGAAGATCCAAAAATATATCTGCTTTAAAAGTTTTTTGTGCTAATGAAAAAGCAAAAATACAACAGCACAAATCAGTTAGAATTATGCCTGTTTGGAAAGCAATTAACGGTTTTTGTTCTTTTTTTAGAAAAAAAAGAACAAGTCTCATATTAAGAGGCCCTGGGGGGGACGTAGAAATTAATGCACCAATAAATGCTGTTATAAAAAAAATAACAGATACCTCAAGTATCATTTCTGACTTTCATTAAATAAAAAAAGAGTGTCATTTAAGAATAACACTCTTTTAATCAAAACCCAAATAAGAAAATTTTTACTAAGAATTATTTATCTATTGCGCTTTTGGTTGTGTACTTAACATAACTTGTTTTCCAAATATTGGAATGAATATTATCATGGATTTCTTGTTCTGTAGTAACAGGAGCAACTCCCGTTTGTTGAGCAGCCTTTGAGGTTGCATAAGCAATTTTGTAGGACACATCAAATATATCAGTAAGCGAAGGCAATAAAGATAAACTTGGATCTCGATTTATTTGAGCGCATTCGCTGATTACTTTTGCACAAGCCACTAACATTTCATTATTTACTCGCGTTGCTTTAGAAGAAACAACTCCTAATCCTAATCCAGGAAAAACAAAAGCGTTGTTACATTGTCCAATAGGATAAACTTTACCGTTATATCTAACATCTTGGAAAGGGCTTCCTGTAGCAACAAGAACTTTTCCATTTGTCCATTCAATTAAATTTGAAGGTAACGCTTCACAGCGAGAAGTCGGATTGGATAAAGGAAATATCAGTGGACGTTCACAATAAGAAGCTATCATTTTCACGATTTCTTCTGTGAAAGCACCTGTCTGTGTGGAAGTACCTATTAAAATAGTGGGCTTCACATTTTTTACAACTTCAGAAAGTTGGATAATTTTACCTTTTACTCTATCCCAGTCCGTATAGACATCTACAGGCTGTGCATATTTCTTTTGAAAATACTCTAAATGATCCATGTTAGAATGAAGCATTCCGTTCATGTCTATTAAAAACATTCTTGATAAAGCTTCTTTTTCTGACAGGCCATCCACCATCATGGCAGCTACAATTTGATCGGCAATACAGCATCCAGCGGTACCGGCTCCATGAATGACAACACGTTGTTCACTCATTTTTGTTCCGTTAACTTTTAGCCCCGCAAGAATTGCTCCTAAAGTAACAGCAGCTGTTCCTTGCATATCATCATTAAAAGTACACATTTCATCTTTATAACGATCTAAGTTCTTTCGAGCAGTTTGTCGGCCAAAGTCTTCCCAGTGTAAGTAAACATTAGGAAATCGTTTGCGAAGCGCAGTAACAAAGGCATCAATAAAATCGTCGTATTGATCGCCACGAATTCTTTCGTGACGCCATCCTAAATAAAGTGGATTTTGTAAGAGTTCTTTATTATTTGTACCAACATCTAAAACAATTGGTAAAACTTTTGTTGGGTGAAAGCCTGCGCAAAGAGTATACATGGCAAGTTTTGCTATGGAAATCACAATTCCGCCGACACCTTGATCTCCAATTCCTAAAATTGCTTCAGAGTCGGTAACGCATACAGCGCTGACATCGTAGGCTTCTGGTAGATTATTTAAGATATCCTCAATTTGGGCCATTTGAGGATAAGAAATAAATAATCCTCTTGGTCTTCTAAAGTTTTGATTAAATTGTTGAACAACATCACCAACTGTTGGTGTATAAAAAACAGGAACCATTTCCACTAAATGTTCCTGAAGTAACCTAAAAAACAAAGTCTCATTTCTATCATAAAGCTGAGTTAAAAATATATTTCTTTCGATATCTGTTTCTTTTTTTAGATATTGTCCATAAACACGGACTGCTTGTTCATCTAAGGTTTCTACCACATTAGGAATGAGTCCATTTAGCTTAAACTCTCTTCTTTCTTCTATAGTAAATGCGGTATCTTTATTTAAAAAAGAATTTAAAAGTAACTGTTTGCCTGTAATAGAAACTTCGTAATATTTTTTTCCATCAAATGAATTTCGTTTTTCTTTAAACATGAAAGACTCCAAAAAAGTAATTTTATAAATTCCAATCAATTTCATTTTGTCGATATGATTTTAATATTTCATTAACTGTTGAAAAATGTTTGCAGCCAAAAAAACCTCTATGTGCAGAAAGAGGTGATGGATGAACCGTTTTTAATATTTTGTGGTTTTGATTTGTGATCATTTTTGCCTTTGATTGCGCGGCTGCGCCCCATAAAAGAAAAATAATTGGGCTTTCTTTTTCATTTAATAGAGAAATAATTTTATCGGTAAAAACTTCCCAACCTTTTTCACGATGAGAAAAAGCCATATTTTCTCTTACAGTTAAAACTGTATTTAATAAAAGTACTCCCTGTTTAGCCCAACTTTCAAGGCATGTTTTTGTTGGTCTTTTTCCAGTGTTTGCCTCTATTTCTTTAAATATATTTTTTAAAGAAGGTGGTATAGCTGTGCCATTTTCTACAGCAAAAGACAAGCCGTTGGCCTGGCCTTTTCCATGATACGGATCTTGTCCTATGATTACAACTCTTGTCTCATTGTAGTCGACAAGCTTTAAAGCTCGAAATATTTTATCTTTAGGTGGAAAAAAAGTGTGGCCTGCCTGAAGTTCATTTTTTAAATGCAAACGTATTTTTTCCATATAGGGTTTTGAAAACTCATCAAAAAGAAAAGACCTCCAGCCTTCCGCTAAGAAGTTGAGGTCTTTATTTTGATTTATTTGAGTATTACTCACAAGTATATCTCCAGTAAAATATCAAAAGAAGTTAAGTGCTAAGAAGCACATTTCTCGTTTTTTTATCCTACTATCATTTTACAGATATACTCAACTATTTGCTGTTTTTCCTTATAACAACCTAAGTTTTTAGGTAATTATTTTAAGCAATAGGGTAGTTTCTTTTTCCGGAGTTTTCAGAAGATTTTTTAGCAACACCTCTGCCACCAAATCCGCCCATACGCTCAGGTTTGTTACCAGGCTTTTTATTGTCTCCAAAACGATTACCGGAGGAGCTGTTTCCACCAAATTTTCCACCACGGTCGGAAGAAGAGCGACCTCCTCCACCGTAACGTCCACCGCGGTCACCACCGCGACCGTAGCCGCCTCTTTGGGAGCGTCCGCCGCGTTCAGATGATGTAGAAAACTTTGCATTTTCTATATTAGAACCAAACTCTGTTTTGAAAGGGGGAGCAATGTCTTCTACATGAAGGCTTTTTCCAAGTTGTCTAGAAGCTTCCGATTTTAGAAGTGTAGCAAGAATTTCTTTTAATTTATCGCCATCAAGTTTTGAAATAATCTGTTCAACAGATTGATTGATGTAGTCTTGAGCGGCAACAGTATTTTCATTTACGCGAAATAACATGTTGTTAAAAAATTGGGTTGCAATTTTTTTAGCATCAGGAAGTTCAATACGTGTTGGGTTGATTTTAATTTTGTTACAAACAAATTGAAATTCTCTACGCTCAACATGAGTTATAATTGTCCAAGCTTTACCAGTCGCTCCTGCGCGGCCTGTACGTCCTGCTCTGTGTGTGTAAGTTTCTACATTTGTTGGAACAGTATAGTTAATAACGTGGGAAAGACCTGTGATATCAATACCGCGTGCAGCAACATCTGTTGCCACTAAAATGCGAAGTTGGCGATTTTTAAAACGTTCCATAGTTTGGCTACGGTCATTTTGTGTCATTTCACCATTTAAAACGCCTGCCGCAAAACCTCTTTCTAAAAGAGAGTTATGGATATTGCGTGTGTCTTCACGTGTTTTGCAGAATATAATTGCATGCTCTGGATCATGATAAATAAGTAAGCCAAGAAGAGCATCTAAGTTACGGCCCATTTTTACTTCAATAAAACCGTGTTCAATTAAACCAGTGCTTGTATCTGTACTAGCTACTTTCACTTCAAATGGGTTTGAAACCATTTGGCGTGCAATATTAGTTACTTTTGGAGGAAATGTAGCTGAAAACAAGAGTGTTTGAGCTTTTCTTCCAATTGCGCCTTTGATTTTGATAATGTCTTCGGCGAATCCAAAATCAAGCATTTCGTCCATTTCGTCTAAAACAAGAATTTCAACGCCTGTAAGGCTGATAGAACCTTGCTCTAATAAGTCATTAAGACGGCCAGGAGTTGCTACGACAGCGTCTACACCGCGTTGTAATGTAGATGTTTGGTAACGATAGCTTTTACCACCTGTGATTGCGAGAATTTTGTAACCTAGAGGTTTAAAATTTGTTTCAAAAACATCTGCTACCTGTTGAGCTAGTTCTCTTGTAGGAGTAAGTACTAGAATACGAGGTTTGCCTGCGACTGGTTTTTCAAGTCTAGCAAAAGCAGGTAGTCCAAAGGCAAGGGTTTTTCCTGAGCCTGTGCGACTTTGAGCAATTACATCGCGGCCTGCAAGAACAGGAGCGTAAGTTGCTTGTTGGATAGGAGTTGGTTTAGTAATGCCTTGTGATTCAAGGCCTGCGCGAATTGCTTCTGGCAATAAGTTAAAAATAGAAGACTCTTCTGTTGCAACAGTATTGGTATTTGTCATTTGCTTCCCAAAAAATAAAGAAAAGAAGGGGTTAGCTGCATAGAGCTAAGAACACTCAGGCGAGAATTGAGAAAGAATCATACAAGCCTGTATAAGAACAAGCAATATTAATAGGTTGCAACTTTGCGCGTCTAAAGCGTACGCTTTGCAACAAAAGAGTTAGTCTTTCTGAACCCCTGCCAGCAGACCCTTAAACTGTATTATATGAAGGGTGTCAAGAGGGTTTTTTTTATTATTCAAAAATGGTATGTTAAGCGAGTTTTTGAACAGATTGATACGATGAGGTGTAACTATGGAAAATCATGATGAATTAAGAGTAGAGTTAGAAAAACTTAGAGCTGAAAACGCAGCTTTGAAAAGCGAAAAAAAACCAGCTTCTTTAAGAGAAATTAGCTTTAAAGTTGCTGAAAAAGGAGGACTTTCTGTTTATGGATTAGGCCGTTTTCCTGTTACTCTTTATAAAGAACAATGGGTCCGACTTCTTGACAAACAAGGAGATATAAGAAATTTTATTAAGGATAACGAAGAAAAGTTAAAATCAAGAGAATAATTTTATTTAGATTGGCAACAAAGTTGTGAAATTTTTAAAAGAATTTAAAGAAATTGTTATTGTTTTTGTTTGTGTGTTTGTATTTCGATCTTCTTTTTTAAATTGGTATTTAATACCTTCAGGCTCTATGTTGCCAACATTAAAAATTGGAGATCACGTAGTAGTAAATAAACTCTCATATGGTTTTATGTTACCTTTTATGGAAACTAGGATTATGAGTTGGGACAAACCTAAAAAAGGCGATATTGTTGTTTTTCAGGGTCCATCCTCTGAAGGTGCGCAAGTATTAATTAAAAGAGTAATTGCCACTGCTGGCGATAACGTTTCATTTGATAATGGTGTATTAAAAATAAATGGAATACCTTCTAAAGAAACAATAGAATTAAATAGATCTGTGCTTGAAGATATTGGCAATAATGATGATCTTTCAGATTATTTATTAATAAATGAATCTGGATTTTCTAAGTTACCTTATCATATTTTGCGCAAGAAAAATGGCGGAGTAACAAGCGCTGAAAAGAAAACATGGATAGTCCCAGAAGGAAAAATCTTTTGCATAGGAGACAATAGAGATAATTCTTATGACGGGCGATTTTGGGGATTTATCGATCAAAATTCGGTTTATGGAAGAGCATTTTTAATTTCTTATTCCACTGGCGATAAAGGAACTTGGCCTCATTTTAGAAACGAACGTTGGTTCATGAAATTAACAAATTAATTGTTGTAATTATTTAGAAACAAGTTTATCCGCTAGATCTTGACCTATATGATATAATTTTATTTTTGAATTTCTCATGAGTTCGTTCGCGGTATAACCCATATTTTCTTCTTCAACTAAAGTAATAATTTCGGTTAAACCCAATTTTAATTTTAATTCTTGTTTATTTTTTGTTACGTTACCAAATATTCCGATAAGTTTATGCTGATTTTTTAAAGCAAGTTGCGAAACGGTACTAACAGTTTTCCCATATAATGTTAAATCATCTAAACTGCCTTCACCACAAACTATTAAATCAGATCCTGTAAAACTAGGTGCTAAAGCAATTGCTTTAGCAATTTTTTTAGAACCCATTTCAATGCGAATATTATTGAATACAGCCGATAATCCAATGCATATACCTCCTCCAGCGCCCGTAAATGCATCTTCTAGTCGAGGGATGGATGGGAAATCATTTTTTAATATATTCCAAAAATGATAAATTTGTTTTTCAATATAAGGAATAGTGGAATCCTTTGCTCCTTTTTGCCTTAAAAAAGAAGCTAAAGTAACACCTGGGCCTTTGGCAGGAGCATTCACATCACATAAAGCTGTAATGCGACATTTTTTCATATAATCTGGAATTTCTTCTTTTTGAAAAGATCTTATTTTATGCATATTTTCTATACAAGGGCGCAGCCTTTTTCCATTTTCATCGTAGGCAGAAAGCCCAAAGGCGCTTGCTATGCCCCAGCCGGCATCTGCTGTTAGTGTTCCGCCAATACAAAGCCAAACTTCTTGAGGTCGTAAAGGAAATGCTTTTTGCAATAGTTTGCCAAAGCCCCATGTATTTGATTCTAGCAATATTTCTTCTGTTGCTAACGATTTTGCATTTCCCAATATTTCTGCAGATTCCAAAACAGCTAATCTTCTTGCATTTTGCCAATAAACATTTGCTTCTGTAGGTCTTCCAAGAAGGTCACAAACTTCAACTCTCAAGGATTCCATTCCAAGACTTGCTGCAAGAAGAGAGGCGCTACCTTCTCCGCCATCTGCCATAGGTCTTTGAATAATTTCGATTTTTGGATTTCTATTCCGAATGCCATCGGCGACGAGTTCGCAAACTTGGCGTGCAGTAAAAGTTCCTTTGAATTTATCAAAGGCAAGAACGATACGCATGAATTTGGCCCCCTACCTCCGATCCATTTTCGGAGATTATAAGTTTTTTAACCCTAATTTAGTATATTATGAAAATCAGAGTTGTTCAAAAGTTACTCTAAATTGTGCATTGCTTTTATCATTCCTCTTTGTTAAAGAAGCCTAAGCAGAGGTATTTGTTAGTAACACTACAAACTGCTTCGTTTTTAGATTAAATTCTTCATTTGGGGTAATTACAATGGATACGCAGCTTGACGCAAAGCAAATGGAAATGAAACTTATTAAGATCGTAGCGGAAAAGTTGAATATAGAGGAAAAAAATATAACAACAGCTTCACGCTTTCAAGAGGATCTTGGTGCAGATTCACTTGATATTGTTGAGCTTCTTATGGAAATCGAAGAAGTATTTGGCGTAAATATTTCTGACGAAGAGTCTGAACGTCTTAAAACAGTTGGCGACGCTGTAAAATTCATCGTTGCAAAGCTTTAAAAGCTAAAGTGAATGAAGGCACCGTTTTTGGTGCCTTTTTTTTTGTTTTGAAATCGAGTTTCTCCATATGTACCAATTATACTTATGAGGATTTATTATGAAAATAGCAATTGCAGCAGATCATGCTGGTAGAGAATTGAAAAGTTATGTTATCGATTTTTTAACTCTGACTAACCATCAGGTTCTTGATTATGGAGTCGCAGCAGATTCTTCAGCATCTGTAGATTATCCAGATTATGCAGATATTGTAGCTTCTGAGGTTTCAACGGGAAGATGCGATAGAGGAATTTTAATTTGTGGAACTGGAATCGGAATGTGCATTACTGCCAATAAGTTTCCTGGTGTTAGAGCGGCTGTTGTCAATGATGAATTTACAGCTCGCATGAGTAGAGCGCATAATGATTCTAACATTATGTGCTTAGGTTCAAGAATCGTAAATTATCAACGTGCCATCGATTTTGTTAAAATTTGGCTAGCCGCTGAATGTGAAGAAGGTCGCCATAGAAGTCGAATTGGTAAAGTAACAGCTATAGAAAAGAGGCTTTCACAATGAATCATTTTCTTTCTTTTGATCGCACCGATTTATTAAAATCAGATCCTGAAATTGCTAATTTGTTGGCTAAAGAGAGTCATCGATTGAATGATGGATTAGAATTAATTGCTTCTGAAAATGTAGCAAGTCCCGCTGTATTAGCTGCTTTAAGCAGTGTTTTATCAAATAAATATGCAGAGGGTTATCCAGGTCGTCGTTATTATGGAGGTTGTGAATTTAATGATCAAGTAGAGCAAATTGCTATAGATCGTATTAAAAAACTTTATGGTGCAGAACATGCAAATGTTCAACCTCATAGCGGTGCTCAAGCAAACCAAGCTGTCTTTTTAGCATTTTTAAAACCTGGAGAGACTTTTTTAGGTATGAGTTTACCTCATGGTGGTCATTTAACACATGGCTCTCCTGTAAATATCTCAGGTCTTTATTATAAAGCGGAATCTTATGGTGTCGATGCAAATGGTTTTATCGACTACGAAGAGCTTGCTAAAAAAGCTCGTGAATGCAAACCAAAATTAATTATTGCAGGAGCAAGCGCCTATCCAAGAGTGATCGATTTCGCTAAATTTCGCCAAGTTGCGGATGAAGTGGGAGCACTTTTAATGGTTGATATGGCGCATATTGCTGGATTAGTTGCGGGGGGGCAGCATCAAAGTCCTGTTCCTTTTGCTGATTTTGTTACAACGACAACACACAAAACTCTTAGAGGTCCAAGAGGTGGTGTTATTCTTTGTAAAGAAAAATATGCTAAGGCTATTGATAAAGCTATTTTTCCGGGATTGCAGGGCGGTCCTTTAATGCATGTGATTGGAGCAAAAGCGGTTGCTTTTGGAGAAGCTTTAAATCCTTCATTTAAGTTATATTCAGAACAAATTGTTGTAAACGCCAGAGTATTAGCAGAAACATTATTATCAAATGGAATTCGCCTTGTTTCTGGCGGAACAGACAATCATTTAATTCTTATCGATCTTAAAGAATCACCGCTTAGTGGAAAAGATGCGGAAGAGCGTCTTGCAAAAATTGATATTACTGTGAATAAGAATAGTGTACCAAACGATCCTCGTAAACCTATGGTAACAAGTGGGATTCGAATTGGGACACCAGCTGTAACGACACGTGGTCTTGTTGCTGAAGATATGAAGATTTTAGGTGAAGCGATAGCTTTTGCACTAAAAAACGATGATTCCCTTCTTGAAAAAGCAAAAGAAAAGGTTTCGTCTTTATGCAAAAAATACCCGCTCTATAATGGAGCTCTTCTCAACAAAGGTTATGTTTCCCCTTATTAGGAAAGTTTTTCCCATGAAGTGTCTTCAATGCCAAAACCCTGAAAGCAAAGTGCTTGAAAGTCGCGAAAGTCGTGATGGGAGAACGGTTCGAAGAAGAAGAGAGTGCGTAAGTTGTGGATATCGATTTACAACGTTCGAGCGCTCGGAAGAACAACCTCTCTATATTATTAAACGAGATGGAACTCGTGAGCTTTTTAGTAGAGAAAAACTACTAAAAAGCATGGGAATCGCTTGCCAAAAAAGATCCGTTAGTTCAAAAAGTCTCGATGCCATTTGTGATTGGCTTGAAAGTGTATGTCATTCCTCAGAAGAACGAGAAATTACAACCCAGAAAATTGGAGAGCTTGTTCTCGAAGCTCTTTTAAAGCTGGATCCTGTTGCTTATGTCCGTTTTGCATCCGTTTATCGAGCTTTTTCAAGTCCCGAAGATTTTGTTCTAGAATTAAAATTATTAATTGAAAGAGCGCAAAAAAATAATTTTAATTTAGATCTTGAAAAAGAGAATTGAACTGAATATTTTGAATATAAAATGATTATACTGTTAATTGGAGTTTCATATGTTTACTGGAATTGTGCAAGATATTGGTATTGTAGAATCTATATATCGTAATGAAAACTCGATAAAAATGGCAATATCTTCTAATCTAGATAAAGCTCATATGGCTTTAGGAGCTAGTATATCTTGTAATGGTTGCTGTTTAACTGTTGTGGAATATTTTCAAAAATCAAATAAAAATGTTTTTGTTGTTGATATTGGATATCAAAGTCTTGCCTTAACAAATTTTGATAAAATGATTGTTGGTTCTAGCATAAATTTGGAACCCGCTTTGCGCGTCGGTGATGCACTTGGAGGTCATCATATGACTGGGCATATCGATTATTTGGCAAAAATAAATGAATTTCACAAAATAAGTGACGAGTTTTGGAAATTGGTAATATTTATTCCAAAGCAATATTCTAAATGGATGGTTCCTAAAGGAAGCATTGGAATAGCTGGAATTAGTTTGACAATTGCAGGGATTGCTTTAGAAAAAAATGAAGATTCTCTTATTGAAATTATGATTATACCACATACATATCTAAAAACAAATTTGCAGTTTTGCGCCTCACAAATGAGCATTGAAATTGAATTCGATCAATCTGTCAAAGCTATTGCTTCTATAGTCGAATCTATGTTACCTAATTATATTCAGGCTCGTAAATAAACGGCTTTAACAATTCAGGAAAATAATACAACTTATGTCATTTGATCTGCAAAAACAAAATGTTGCGGTTCATGCCTCTCGCCTTACTCCGGAATTCAGAAAAGCAATTCACTCAGAGTCTGGTATTACTCATTTGAAGCATGTAAAATCGATCCGGCAAGTAAATGATACAAGTCAATCTCAGGTTCTGGTTGAAACTTCAAAAGAAGATTCCCTTTTGATTTCAGATTCAAAAATTTATGCATTGAAAAAGAGGCTTCTCGCTCCATCATGGTGGGTAGAGGGTCTTTTGCTGACATTAGGTTCAAAAGAAGCTTGGTTTGATTCTTTAATTTCAAAACGAGCGGGAAAAATAATTACCGCACCTACAAATATTAATGCAAAAAATATGACTCTCATGTTTGCTATATGGCATGAGGCTTTGTCCCGAATTTTTTCTTTAAAAAATGATGAAATGACATTAAAATTTCCAATTAATAAATATTTAATTGGGACCCAAAAAGATGTTTATGAAAATTGTAAACAATTGGAAGATCTTTGGGCGGCTCCTTTAAACTTATTTGAAGTTAAGCCCTCAAAAAAATCAAAATCTTTATCTTTGTCACGTGCAGGAAGTCTTGGTTTTGTTCGGCATGCACAAATAGAAAATGATGTCGATGGTATTTGGTTTTCACTAAGTCTTTCTCAATCCATTCAATCCTTTTATTATCCTCAACGATTAAATCAGGATTCTTCTGCTATAAAAGCTTCATTTATTAGTATAAATCCTGTTGTTATTCAATCTATGGGAACAAAAGCAAGTCTTAAAAAAATTCTAAATTATTTGTTTTTGGAATTTTCAAAACAAGAAGGTGTTGAATATAACATTAATAATTGGAGTTCTGTTCCGTTAGATGCAAAAAATATCAGCTCTTTTCATAAAGAAATTTTAGCTAATGTACCTGCTTTGTACGATCATGGTGTTTTAGGTTGGAATATTGCTGCTCCAAATATAAAACTTTCAGATTTAAAAAATAAAATACTAGAAAATTCTTATAATGTAGACAACTCTTCAATGGGATCTGTTGTTTATTGCTGGCAACTTTCTGAGCAAGCTAAAGAAGCTTCTGAATTAGAACAGGCTATTAGTGATAAATTAATGTCTATGTCGCCCTCTGCTTCTTATGCGCATCAGCACCCTTCTTTTGCGGCTCCTATAGCTAAAATTGCGATGAGGTGTTCGGCAACTGGGGAAACCCTTTTTCCAGAGCCACCTCCGGATCAATTAAATAAAATCCGTAAAGAAAAAGCTTTAAAAGCAGAGAAAATTGAAAAAATTGAAAAAAAACAAGATAAAAAAGTTATCGTAACAAAAAAAGAAACTATAGTAAAAAAAGCCTCTAAAAAAGTAACACATCAAACCCTTTTTGATTCTTCCGAGCTTGTTATTGCGGAGGATTTATCTTTAGATAGCGTTTTAAATGAAGGTAAAAAGCAAATAATTAAAAAGAAAGTAATTTCCGTTAAAGAAACGTTATCAGATAATGATTTTATTATTTTGGTTTCAGAGTTTTATGAATCTTTAAAGCCTTTACAGAAAAAAGCTTTTGAGAGAGAACGGGCTGGTATGAATCCGGAGCAATTTAGAGTATACATGACCCCTATTTTAAAGAGAAAAAAAAGTAAAAAATTAAAATAAAAGTATTTTAGTTTACTTGTTTTTCTTTTTTAATATTTGTTTCATGGTCTCTAGTAGGCGGGTTTTTGCTAACGGAAAGCTTTCTTTTTCTAAAAATTCAGTTTCTGAATTTGTGAACTTTCCTAAAACCCAGTTTGCTGTAGCACTCTTATGTTCAGGCTTACCTATTCCAATTTTTACACGATAAAACTTGTCTGAGCTTAGTTTATCTAAAATATCACGGATTCCATTGTGTCCTCCATGACCTCCTCCTAAACGCGTTTTAACGGCTCCTGGAGCTTGATCTAAGTCATCAAATACAACGATAAGCTCTTCTTCGTCTAATTTAAAAAAGGAAAGGGCTTGTTGTACACTATTGCCTGATAGGTTCATGTATTCTTGTGGTTTCATTAGAAAAACATCATGCCCCTGCCATCTTGTACGGGCTGTAAGTGCTCCAAATCTATTTTGAGACAAAAAAACACCGGATTCTGCTGCGATTTGATCGATTAGCATGAACCCGATGTTATGTCTTGTATTTTCGTAATTGCCCCCAGGATTACCTAGGCCAACAAGGATAAACACTGCTTTTTAGAGCTTCACAAGAGAAGCAAGAGCAAGGTTTTGGCCTTTACCAGTACGAACAACAATGCCTTCTCCAAGAGTAATATCATGAAGTTGGATGGATTGTTCCGCTTTTAAACCACTTACGTCAACATCAATTTGTTTTGGTATTTTAGAAAGTGGAGCTTTTACTTCTAGGTAACGAGTACGGATGCTGAAGGAGCCTTCTTTTTCTTGCTCACGTGTTAAACCAATAAAGTTTAAAGGAACGTGTGTACGAATGAGGTCATTAGACTCAACTTCTTGAAAGTCAAAGTGAATTGGCTTGTCGTTGAGTGGGTTTACTTGAACTTCACGCATAAGAACTGTTTTTTCAACGCCGTCAAGAACGAGTTTTAAAACGCTAGAACGTGTGTGACCTTTTGGAAGGTCGGAAACAGAGATTTCAATTTTTGTTGAAACGCCCTTTTTGTAAAGGATTCCAGGTACAAGCCCGCTATGGCGTAGCTTGCGAACGGTTCCTTTAGATGCATCTCCGCGTAATTTAGCGCGGATTACAATGTTTTCTAATGTCATAGAGTTTACTCCTGTTAAGAGATCATTACCATAGAGTTTTATGGCAATGGAGTTCCTTATATCAAAAAACAGCCTTGAGCAATAGAAGGTTTTTAAAGTAATAAAAAAACATTGCAGTTAAATAAAAGAACATTTAAGGTGTTTTTCAATTCTAAAAAGATGAGTTATTTATTGACTTTTACATTGTTTGAAATAAAGAGAAATTGTATTTGATTTTTATTAGTTTCTTCGTATATAACTTCATTTCTTAGTAGTTTTAAGGTCGTTAGTTTAACGTTAACTATGGAGTCCCCCATGAATTTTTCTAAAGTTATTCTTGCATCATCTGTACTTTCTTTAGCATTTCTTGCTGCAAGTTGTTCAAGTACGAAAAAAGCAGAACAGCCAGCAGAACAACCAAAGCCAGTTGAAGTATCTTCTGAGCCTGCAGCAAAAGTAGCAACTCAAAACCCTGAAACAGCTGGTGAGTTTAAAACTATTTATTTTGACTTTAACAAATTCGATATTCGTGGTGACCAAAAAGAAGTAGCGAATCAAATTGCCGAAAATTTAAAGTCTGCTCCTACTGTACAAGTTCAAATTCAAGGTAATACAGATGATCGCGGTTCTACTGAGTATAACATGGCTCTTGGACAAAAACGTGCTCAAGCTCTTAAAAACTATTTAATTGCAAATGGTGTTCAAAATACAATTGAAACTATCAGTTACGGTAAAGAGCGTCCTGCTGTTGCTGGAAATGACGAAGAAGCTTGGTCTAAAAACCGTCGTGATGATGTTGTTAAAATGAAATAATTTCGTATAAATCATTTTTTCTAAATTCCCAAATAAGGTGAAAATATCTTTTTGGGAATTTTTTTTATTTGTATTTGAGCTTATTTAAATTAAATATTTGGTAAATTTTTGCAGTCAAATATCTAGAATCTAGGTAAAAAATTCTTTTTTGTTTTAAAAAAAATATTATAAATTAATGAGAAATGTGTTAATAATTATAACGTAAAATTTTATAATGGTAAAATTTATGAAACGAAATATGCTAAGAAAAATAACTTCAATTTGTTTATATATTTTTTTGTATTTATTTAATGTTTTTCCATTGTTTATTTTAACTGGTTGTAATCAACTTTATGATTTAACCGATGCCTATATTCCTTTAGAGTCGTCAACATTTAACTCTATGCAAGAACTTGTAAACTATTCAATTAAATTAGGTTATGTTCCTTCATATAGCACAAATGGCGGAGAATATGGCTTAATTAGTATGGGAGATCAAACAGGTTGTGTTGTAATGAGAAGTGGAAAAGTAAAATGCTGGGGTAGTAATGGAAATGGGCAACTTGGAATAGGTGATATCGTTAATAGAGAAACTCCTACCTTGTCATCAGCTTTAAGTTTATCTGATGTAACAACAGGTAACGATTTTTCGGTATCAATTTCAGCAGCAGCATTGCATTCATGCGGATATTTTAAGACGGGATTTAAATGCTGGGGTGACCAGACGAATGGAAAATTAGGAAATGGCCTAACGACGGCTGCAAATGTTTTATCACCTGTTTTAGTTTCAACATTAGGTGGAAAAGCAGTCAAAAAATTTAATGTCGGTGATTTTCATTCTTGCGCTCTTTTTACAGATGGTGTTCTGAAATGTTGGGGAGCCAACACTAATGGGCAACTTGGCGATGGCACAAATACAACAAATGTAAATGGTGTTACTCCGAATGCAGGGGGAGCAGTAACAGAATTTTCATGTGCCGATAATTCAAGTTGTGCTATTAATTCAAATAAAGAATTAAGGTGTTGGGGGGTAATTACATCAACTTCTTCTCCATCTCTTATTGCTTCAAATGCGGTTTTTATTGGAAGTAGTGATTCAGATGCCGGAAACCCCGACTTTTTTTGTTACATTAATACAAATCAAAATGCATTATGTTTTGGAGTAAATGCTTTCGGACAACTTGGCAACGGTTCAACATCAAATTCATCCACTCCTGTTTCTGTAAGTAATATTACAGGTGTTAGTATGGTTGTAGAAGGTGAAAAACATGCTTGTGCGGTAGTAAATAATAATAAAGATGTTTATTGCTGGGGGCAGGGTACTTCCGGGCAGTTGGGAAATGGGGGTACATCCAATTTTTCTGTTCCACAAAAAGTAAATGGCCTGCCTTCTGGGCAAACAATTGTTGATATTGCTTCGGCAGATAGGGTTTCTTGTGTTTTACTTTCTGGAGAAGATGTATATTGTTGGGGAAATAACTCGGGAATTGATTATCTTGGTGTTTTAAGAAGTTCGATGACAAGCTCAAGCTCTGCAATTAAAATTTTAAATAGAGCGGATCCTTAATTTATACCTTTAAGTTTTGTCTAATATTTTCTTCTAAAGAATCTACAATATCTTTTAGACTTAATTTATTTCCAACCAAAAGAGTTTGAATGCCTAAGGTATGAGCGGGGAGATCATAATAGGGGTCATTTCCTATCATAATTGTTCTTTCTGGGGTTGTTCCAATTTTTTTTAAAGTTTCATTAAAAAAGTTTTTGTGGGGTTTTGTACTTTTCATCACATCCCATGAAGTAACAAGATCAAAATCATGTAAATACAAATCACTTGCTTTTAATCTTAATTCAATTTCTCTTCTGCCAAATACAGCGTTGGTTGCTAGTGTAATGTGCCTATTACTTGTATGTAAAAGATCAACTAATTTTCTAGCATACGGGTCTGAATGAAGAAATAAACAAATAAATGGATAATCGGAATCAAAAAATTTAGACATAAATCTTTCAATTTTTAGTCTATTTGTATTTAACTCAGATGCAAGAGTCTCAAAAAAAGCATCTTCATTTGAAGAAAAAGAATGAGATGAGAGAAGAATTTCTTTTGTTTTTTGAGCTGCTTTAATTAATTGTGAGATAGATCCAAAACTACGCATTCTGAATAAAACACCAAGAGCAAATAAATTATGAAATAAAGCCCCAGGTTGATCAATTAAAGTTCCATCCATATCAAGAAGAACATGAGTTTTACCATTCCACCAATCACCAGAAATTGTAATTTTATTACGAATTCGTTTTAACTCTGAACTTTTTTGAATTGGTTTAGAAAGTTCTTGTTTCTTTTTCATTTTAAAGTACCTGTGGAAAAAATAACCATAGTGTTACAAAAAACTTTAACAACTTAATTTAGAATATTCCTTTTTAATAAGTTGAAGTCAATTGATTAACAGGCTAAACCTACAGGACTTGAATTATTTTTGTTTCCTACGGTTATAAAAATTTCTTCAACCATCTTTTGCTCGAAAGAATTTGTAGGATATATGTGGAAAAGTTGAGTTAAGGATTCTTTTGTTGTGTTGTTTAGCTGACCAGCTCGTTCTAGACCTTTAATTAAAAAGTAAAGACTTTGAATTGAAGCATTCGTGCTAATATTATTTTGCATTTTTTCTATACCAACAGAAAATTGACCTTGAGCAACAAGAATATAACCATGTAAAACTTTTGTGTCCAAAGGTACTTTTTGAATATTGTCATAAGAATCAATTGCGGCTTCAAGTAATGTCTGTGCTTTTTTAAAATCTGTGCCTTTCATAATAATACTTAAAGCTTCAAGTTCAAATAATTTTTGTTTTGTTACTTTTCCAGATAATCCATGATTATTTTTCGCTATGGAGAGCCATTCGTCTACAAGTGACCAATTTCCAGATAAACTGTAAATTTGTGCGATACATGCAGATAAAGTAGCAAAATTTAACTCTTTATTATTTTTTTGTTTAAGCAATAAAAGCATTTCTTGAACTGCTGTTCGTGAATTATAACTCGCACCAGATTTTGCCACAAAAAGAAGAAGATTGTCGTTTAAATTTTCGCTGACAAGTATAGCGCATTTTGCAATATTCCAAGCAAATTCAGAAAAATTATTTTGAATACATTCTAATCCATACTTCATTAATTTTTCACAAAGAGCTTCTCTCTGATTTGCAGAAGAATTTGTAGTTAAAATAAATTCTTCTAAAAACTTAACGATAGCTTCGTTTTCTTTTAAAAATTTATTTGATTCAATATTTAAACAAGATCTTAATAACAAGATGAGATAGGAATGATTCCATGGATCAATAGACAATGATTTTTGAATTTCAGAATATGAATTTTGAAAGTCGCCTTCAGAATAATAGGCAGCAGCAATACTCCAGTGCAACTCATTTGATTGTTGTTCTGATAAACTGGTTAATTGCAATCCTTCTTGAGCTATTTCTCTTGCTGTTGAATAATCTCTTATTTTTAGAAGAAAAAAGATATATCTTAATATTCCATCTGAATTAAAATAATCCAATGAAAACATATATTGGAAATATTTTTTAGCATCTTTATGGTTTCCAATTTTTGAATGAATTTCAGCAAGATAATAATGAACTTCTGGGTCAAATTGATAAATATTATAAAGTTCTTCTAAATGAATTAATATAAGTTCGCTTGGAGTCTCATTTGAGATAGAATCCCTAATTTTATTTTTTTTCAGCATGTAATCGCTTACGTCTACTTGAGATACTTTTAATCCACAAAGTAACATGCAAAAACGAATTTCAGGGCTTCCATGTAAATTTTTATAAGCAACCTTTAGGCATTCTAATAAACCATCTGAAGGATTATTACTGACACAGTGTGATGCAGTTTGAATAACAAGATCATGAGAGGAATCCTTAGAAATTAAAATTGCAAAGTAACAGATTCGGGCAACGGGCTTAAGACCATATTCATCGCAAAGTTGAGCGATAAAATAAATTTGATTCATATCGCGCGGCGATTTTTTACATGCAATTACGATATTTTCAACTTCAGCACGACATGCTTCTGATGCGGGTATATTATTTGCCAATTTGTATGCTTGCATAGCTCCTAACAAGCAGAGAATTTCAATTTCTACTGGAACTTCTCCATATTGTTTTTGAAGCCAATCCGCTAAAGTTCTTAAAGCATTTATTGCATTTTTATGGTCACCTAAATTTAAAAACTCATTATAAAGTGCAGTATGTGTTTCAAAATGACCATGAACTAAAAACTTATCAAGAGATTCAAATCTTTCAGCATAATTTGTATTTGGATCCGATATTGCGCCAATTTGTTGAAGTTCTGTCAAAGTTGCTAAAATGGAAGTTGAATTTGATTTTAATGAAAAAGCATGTTTCCAATGCTCTATTGCTTCACTAAGGCGGCCAATACTTTCTAAGGCGCAACCAGAAATGAACCATGCAGCATAGTTCTCTGGATAACTCATTTGAAGCTCTACAGCCTTATTATAAAGTTCTTCTTTGGCATTTAGGTTTTCAGTCGTTCTATTTTTATTTTCATTTGGAAAATGAAGTTCTTGAATAGGAAAATCTTCTGGAAAATAGTCATCTGGAATATCGAGAGTTCTATTGATTCTAATTTTTTTATTAGAAAGTATATTTATTAAAGGAGTTTTTGAATTATTTGGGTATTCAATTTCTCTATGAGAATGTTCAAAGTGTTTTCTAATGTCTGCTTTTTTGTCTTTTTCGGTATCATTTTTGGATGAAATCCGTATACTTCCTAATAGTATAGCAAAATCGATAGCCTTTGATTCAGGGTGTTCTTTGCTCAATTTTTTTAGGTCGTGTATGAGTTCAGAGAGCGTATCTCTTTTTGTAGATACTTCCACTCTTCTAAATAAGATTTCATAATCATTAGGGAACTTAACAGAAAGTTGTTTTAAAATGGTTTCCGCATTTTCAAAATCTTGGACAAATATAAATTTGTTTGCGGTTCCTAGTTTGTTTTCAGGTTCATTATTGATTAGCTTCCTAGGACGTGTTTTAGAGGAGAAATTCATGCTACAGACAATATTTTGTCTTAGCTTCAGGCTTTTGTATTGTGAACCTTTTGCCCTTACCTGCATAATTTCTCCAACAAAGGTTTGACTACTTATATGAATTCGGTCTTTCTGAAGGATAGCTGAAGTTTATTTTAAGCACTTAATGTTATTTGACTATATTTTAAAGGTGGATTCATATAAAGCACTGAAAGTGCTGCCTATTATGGAGATGATAGAAAAATGCAGAAGATTCTTGGCCTTGATATTGGAACGTATTCAATTAAGGCTGCAATTATTTGGAATGATTATAAAATTATAAATGATTATAAAAATTACCTTGTACATCAACTTATTGAACAAAAAATTGAATATAAAGAAGGTATCAATGAGAAAGAAGCTCAAACTCAAGCCATTGATGCTCTCATAAAAAATTATAATTTAGAATTTGATACTGTTTATGCGGCCATAGATTCAAAAAATGTATCTATTCGAAAAGTTGATTTTCAAAATATTCGCAAAAGAGATATTGTTGGATTTTTGGAAAATGAACTAGAAAGTTCTAGTCCTTTTGCAATAGAAGATTCCATTTTAGATTATCAAATTATTGAATATACTAAAAATAAATCCTCTGTTTTATCTGTTTTATCTAAAAAAGAAGTTATTAAAGATATTTTAGAAATTATTGAAAAAGAACATTTAAGAGTTAAAGTTCTTGATATTGATAACTTAACATATTTGAATATGCTTTCTTTTTTGGATAAAGAAACTAATAGTAACACAGAAAATATTCATGAAAAAGTTGAAGATGGTGAGAAACAAAACATCTTTTCAAATTTAATTATTAATATTGGGCATAGTAAAACAACACTTACTTTTTTAGCAGATAAAAAGGTATTATATACTAGAATAATAAGTATTGCAGGTGATTATTTTAATCAGGTGTTAAAACAAAAGTTTGAATTAAATTATTCAGAAGCAGAAATATTAAAACATTTTGTGAGTTCAATGGAAATAAGCGCTACTGAGGAAAACGATAGTAAGAGAAATCTAGTATCTATTGTATTATCTCAAGCTATTACTGAACTTGGTATTGAAATTTTAAGAACAATACAATCTTTTATTGCAAAAGAAAATATTAAAATTAAATCCGTATTTTTAACGGGCGGTTCTAGTAAAATAAAAGGCTTAAAAGATTATTTTGAGGTTATCTTAAATTTGCCTGTAACTGGTATAAAAATCAGAAAAGAAAACTTCATGTTTCAAGATGATGAATTTTCTGATAATGCGAGTGAAGCAAGTTTATCCGTCTTTTCTCAATCTCTTGCAATTGCTATGCGTGGACTACCTGTAATTGGCATTGCTTCTAAAATAAATTTAAGAAAAGGTGAATTTGCTCAAGTTAGTAACTATGATAAATTAATCAAACAAATATTTCTTTATTCCAGTTCAGTTGCAATCGTTTTATTTGCTTTATTTTTGAGTTACTTTATTAGGTCATTTTTGTATAATAAAGAAATAGACACTTTAAAAAACCAATTTCGAAGAGATGTCGTTGCCATGTCAAATGGAGAACCTTATACTTTAAGGGCAATATCTGGCAAAAAAGATTGGGATTTTAAAACATATGGTGATGAAGCCATTCTATTTCTTAAACAAAATATGAAAGATAAACAGATTCTTATTGAAAATTATTCTTCCTTAGAACCCGCGCTTCCTTTAAGGTTAATGAATCAGGTTTCAATGGCAATTCCTAAAGATATTTACTTTGAAGTATCAGAATTTAGATTTCAAGATAATCAACTTTATATTGAAGCTGAAACAAATAACCCTGATAATATAAATAAAATTATTGATAAATTATCAAAAATAAAAGAATTAAAACAAGTTTCAAAAAAATCACAATCAAACAAAGTAGGTAGTGAAAAGAAAATAACTCACTTTTCTATTATTGCTTCAGTAACAAATGGAGAAGGGTGAAAATGAGCAATAGATATTCTGAAAATTTAGCTCAGGTAACACAAACGATAAAAACATTTATTTTTGGAGAAAACAATAGCAGACTGGATTACTTAATTGAAAATTTTTATAGATTAAATCATGAACGTCGGTCTTTGATTATTGTTTCTTCTATTATTTCTGCAATCGTGTTATTTACTCTTACCATAATAATTTATTTAGTTGGTCTATTTTCTTTACAAAATAAACTCTCAAGTGCTTACAGTAACTCAAATGCTTTAAAAGAAGTAAGACCTGCCTATGTTGCTGTTCAAACAAATTTTGACGAACTTGAAAATGGAATTAAATCTACAAATGCAAATTTATCATTAATTAGTTTATTAGATCAAAAAGCAAAAGATTTAGGGCTTCAAATTTCTGGTTTTCCTGTGAAACCTATAATTTCTAAACTTCCGAATCAAAATCCCTTAGCAGAACAGTTTCAAAAAGTAAGTGTTGATTTTAAATTATCTGGTGTTAGTTTAAAGAAAATGATGGAATATATAAATAGTGCTGAACAAATGCCTAATAAACTGAAGGTATCAAAATTTCGTTTAATATCTATAACGGAAGCAAAGCTATATTTTGATGTTTTGTTAACTGTAGAAGGTCTTATGCCAATTGAAAAACAAAATAATTCAAATTAAATTTATCAAGGTGTTTTATTAATTATGAATAAAAAAAAAATTATCGGTTATTTTTTATTAGGTATAATATCTTTTATTTTTTTAATATATCAAACGTTTCCCTATTCTTTAGTTAAAGAAAATATTGTTATAGAAATTCAAGGTATTTTAAATAGATCTAAATTCCCCCTAAATATTTCTATAAAATCTTTAAAACCTTATTGGTTAACGGGTATTGAAGTTCAGGGTCTTGAAGTTTCAAATAAATTTGATTCCAAAGGTGCCTTGGTGATAGATAACGTAACAGCTAGACTTTCTATTTTATCTTTATTTATTGGAAATATTTCTATAAATATAGATGCAAAACAAAATAATGGAGTCTTAAATTCATCAATTACATTACCTCTGTTTTCAACTATTTCTGGAGATGCTTTTGTAAAAAAAGCGGATGCGAATTTTAAAGATTTTATGCTTGATAACATTTTCAACCAAATATTGTTTGCAGTGAAGTCGTTTGAAAAACCTGAATTGGCTTTAGTTCTTCCTATCATTTCCAAAACATCTTTAGGTGGAAAATTAAACGGAAATATAGAATTTCAAGATAAAACATTTGCGAAAGTGAATTTAAATTTAAAAAATGGATATTTAAATATGGCAAACGAGTCTTTAAATATTCCAAAACAAATTTTTTCTAAAGCAATGTTAGATTTAAATTGGAATGGTAAAAAAATAAATATATCTAATGGAACAGGATTTAACTCAGAAAATATTAAGTTAGAAACAAATGGATTTATTGAAACTCCTCCCGATCCAAAATTACCTTGGCAATTAAATTTAATGATAAATCTTATAATGACAGGTGAAGTCGAAAAAGATTTTGGTTTTATCATTCCTCAATTGTTAAATTGCCCTTCAAATGTTATTTTAGCAGGTGTTATGAAAATAAATTTAGTTGGAGATTCAACTGGATTATCATGTCAATAAACAATAATTTTCATTTGATAATGCAATAAAAATTAAATTATTAAATTGTAAGCGTTAATATAATTAAATAAGACTTAATAATGAAGTATATTTTATCCCTCTTATTATATATTTTAATTATAAGGTCATTATATTATTAAAATAATTTATAAATCATTATCTTATTTATATTTCTTATCTTATCTTTTTTACCAAAAAAATTAAATCCCTTCATTTTTCTAATTAATTTATCCTAAATTTTATATAAGAAACCCCTACTCAGATAAATAAGATATTTAACATTTAATTCATTAATAATATAGAGGTTTCTTGTAACTAATTGGATTTTAATCAAAAAAAATATCAATACATTCTTCTTGTTACATTATAAAATGAAATATTAACATTTTATTACGAACAATGAATTGTTATTAATTTTTGATTCATCTTATATAAATACTGCATATGTTATTTATATATTCGTAACTTTTTTTGTTTTCGCGAGGGATATACCATATGAAAAAAATTATTTTTTTAACGACAATATCAGTAATAATATTATCTTCATGTTCAAAAAATGAGAGGAGCAATTCTCAAAATGATTCTAAGTCACCAGTTATTGAATCATCATTATTAGAATCTTCTTTGTTATTTACAGGGGATGAAAGCTTTTTATTACCGCAAGAATGCATGCCATAATTTAAAATTAACAAGGTGTTACTTTTAAAAAAATAATAAATTTTTATTTAAGAAAGAAAAAAAATGATTTACCAAAAAAATAAAACAAGAATTATCAAAACCTCTCTTTTAGCGATTGCAGGAGCTACTCTGTTTGTTGGATGTAGTAATGGATCATCATCTTCAAATGAAAAATCAAATGATGATATTCAAACAAGTCAATTAATAAATGAAAAAAAAGCAAAACTCGAAGTTGTTGGAGATATTCCACAAATCAAGTCAAAAATAAATAGGAACGTTGTAGAAACTTCAATTTTTATCCAAAATACTGGTGGTGAAGTAGCTAAAATAACCAACATTCAAAGCTTAGCTGATGAGTCTATTTCTCTTGTTTTTCCATCCACGACAATTGATCCAACTGCTTCAAATCTATTCGTAGGTGGACGCCCTATTCAAACTTTAGGTCCTAAGTCTCTTTCAAAAGAAAGTGAAATCCAAGAGCAAACTCAACAGTCTTGCACAGTTGATATTTCTTTAAAGCCAGGAGAATCTTGTCAAATTACAACGGCATTTAAGCCATCTAAAGTTGGGAACACAAGCCAACAAATTTTAGTAAATTATACGAATATTCAAGGAAATACATCTTCTACTAAAGAAATAAATGTAGATTATCTT
>RRZT010633832.1_pt1 | contig 88209 bp, 80 predicted proteins | sample 2165551 | NCBI WGS metagenome assembly RRZT01 (sample SAMN10456910, study PRJNA506462) | wastewater metagenome | biome: wastewater; feature: sludge; material: wastewater sludge; isolation source: wastewater sludge with Escherichia coli K12::gfp cells carrying plasmid... | place: USA: Moscow, Idaho... | reverse complement strand
ATTTAGTAGAGAATTTATTTGCTAGATTAAAGCAATTTAGAAGTATTGCTACTCGTTACGATAAAAGTAAAAATAATTTCGCTTCAATGATTTATATGGGGTGTTCTATCATTTGGGGAAAAATTTGAGAACACACCCTAATCTGTTTATTTTTATAATCTACTCGAACAATTGTATCTAAAAAACCCACACCCAATCCATTGCTATATCCTTGTTCATTTGCTTCGATATCATGTAATGCGGGTCGCCATCTTAAATCTGAAAAAATATCTCCATTAAATGAGGTACCAAGACTTAAAGAAACAAGACCAGAATCATGTCCTAAATGAGGGGCGCTTGATTGTGGAGAATATAATAAGGGATCCGCTTTAACTCCGTCTTGTGCTCTTGCAATTAATAAATTATTTCGTAAGTTTTGAAACTGAATAGGATCATTTGAACCAACAAGTTTTTCTTTATAGTCTATATATTCAAGAGCAGAATCAATTGTTCGTGCTTTACAAAATTTATCACATTCATTTGATAAAGAATTAACTGATAGATTTTCATCATTAGAAATTATTTTACTTACAATCTTTGTTTCATTTTGATTCAAAACAGACATTCTTGTTACATAACGTGACAAAACAGATGGTCTATAATGAATACTTTTTACAAAATTGGGGACACGATTTACAATTCGAATGGTATCAGAAGGAATGGCATATAACCAAAGCTTTCCTGTTAATTCTAATTCAGGTTTAACAGCTTCAAGAACAGAGAGCATAACAAAAGCACAATTATCATCTATATAATAATAATCAATATATGACCAACCAACTTCCCATAATAATTTTTCAAGTAAACGTATTTCATCTTTAGATAAATTTAATCTGTATTCCCATAAATCTCTACTTTCATAATTATTATATTCTTGTATTTTTTGATAATATGGAACAACAGCAAATCGACCTTTATACCCTCCTGCTAATCCTTTAATTGGATAAAGTAATCCTTTTTCTTGAGGAACAAAAGCCGAAAAATTTGCAATATCATCTAGGAGTGCAAAATCACTATTTGCATCAGAATTTCGATGAAGTCTTAAAAAGGTATGTCCAAATAAAGAACCAGGACCATCGGCAACATAATTAGAAAAAACAAGGGAAACACCTTTATAATCTAAATAATCAATAAATTTATGCAATTCAGGACAGGACTGAAATGTCATTTTATTTGGATCAATATCGAGTTCTTTAACAAGCCAATGAAAACGAGCAGCATATTTACATTGGGGGTGCATATACTCTTTGACAGAACTATTCATAATTAAAGGTTCATTGAATGCTTTAAGAGTTGAAATAAGTTCATTTTCAGGATTATATTTTCCATCTGACGCCAAAAAATAAGACTTATCGCTAATCAAACTTCGTTTACTTTTATAGAGAAAATGATCTGGAATAAGCAATAACTTACTCCAAGCTCTCTTATTCCAAAGTTTTTTATATTGAGCGTCAGCAATTAATTTATCTATATAACTTAACGACTCTCCATAAACTTTATTTGTTTGTAAAATTAAAATACAAAAAACAAATAATGTAAAATAGAGAAAATATAGTACCCTATTTTTTGACATCATTATTATATAGTTCTAGTAAAGTTTTTTGCTAAGTTTTCATTGGACTTAACTTCAGTAATATAATTTTTTAAAACAACTTTAGGTTCATTAATGCTATATATTTTTTCATAATGACATTGACTTAACTTTGCAAAGTACTCATTTGGACAACCAAATACTTCTGCTAAAGCAGAAATATGCTCACCATTTCCTTGTGCAGCTTCTTTAGATAAACTAGACAAGTTAACAGTAATAAAAACTTCTTGTTTCTTTAATGCTAAATTACTTCTAGAAGCAACACAATTCGATGTTCCGGACGATATCGTAAAAGATTGAGTTGAACCAGAATATATATTTACAACCGAAGCTCCAATTTGTGCTAACATGTCTTTTTCTTTAATAAATAAAGAAACAAGGCCACACCCACCCATTCCCCACGGATCTACATCTTTATATTTCCCCACTTTTGCTATTTGGTTTTGAGCCCATGAATTAATATGAATAGATGAAATTAAAACAAACAAAGAAGAACTTATCAGTTTATAGTTTTTCATTAAATAATTCTCCAAATTGACTTATGATGAATTAAATGACAAGAGAACAACCACTGGCCAATTGAGGTTTATTTTTAATCTCGGATTGAACGACATCAAGCGCTGCCATGATACCTAGAGCAACAAAAATTCGAGAATATGAGCTTTGCATTTTTGCTACAAAATCATTAAATACTTCTTTTTTAAAACCAAATGTATTGGAAAAAGCTTTTAATGTTTCTCCATCTCCTTGAGCCATTTCTTTTGATAAAATAGAATAATTATCTGCCATAAATCTTTGTTGCGCATTAAGTGCCGCTTCTTTAGAAGGCTCCAAACAATTAGAAGTGCCAGATGTAATTCCGAATACTTGACTTCCTAAAGTTTCGTTTGTAGTGGATGCAGAAACTTGATTTCCTTCAGGCCATATTATTTGCGATCCGAGTCCACATCCAGCCATTCCAAAAGGTGTTTTTCCATAAACACAAAAAGGAACAGAAAAAATGATGACACCTAAGGACAAATATTTTTTCCGAAACATCTTGATAAGACTCCTTACAATGTTACGAATAATTGTATATGTATATGTTTATTAAGGATTTATATATTAGTCAATATTAAATCTATTTAACATGATTTTTAAGGAGTCTGAAAATTGACTAAAAGTATTTATTTTTATTTATTTATTATTATAAATTTCGTTTCAGGTTGTAACCACCTTTTTTATTATCCTGATTCAGAAGTCAGAGTAACACCAGATAAATTAAGCTTAAAATATGATGAGATTTCTATTAAAACAGAAGATAATGAGAACTTAAATGGATGGTTTATTTATTCTAAAAACAAAGAACCATATGCAACTATTTTACATTTTCATGGAAATGCAGAAAATATAACGACTCATTTTATGTATCTTTCTTGGTTAGCAAGTTATGGCTACGATATTATTTCATTTGATTATCGTGGATACGGTAAATCTACAGGTAAATCAACGAGAGATGGCTTATTTATAGATAGTAAGTCTGTATTAAATTGGCTTAAAGAAAATTCAAGAACAAAAGATATATTTATTTTTGCTCAAAGTCTTGGAGGAGCAGTTGCTGTTCCTGCTTACGTTGAAAACCCAATTCAAGAAGTGCAAGCAATTATTTTAGATAGCACATTTGCTTCGTACAGAACAATTTCGCGCCAAAAATTAGCTAGTATTTGGCTTACCTGGCCTTTGCAATGGCCTCTTAGTTTTTTAGTTTCAGATAATTTAAGTCCTATCGACTATATAAAACAAGTTAAAATACCTACATTATTTATTCATAGTACAGAAGACCCCGTTGTTCCTTTTGAATCAGGATCATCTTTATTTAAAGAAGCTGAGAATCCTAAAGAGTTTTGGGAATTAAATGAAAAAGGACATTGCTCTGCATTGGTAATAAAAGATGACATTTATAGAAGAAAGTTATTAAATTATTTATGCATGCATTTAACTCAAGCGAAAGATAAATGTGAAAAAAATTTAAATGATAATTTGACAACATATGTAGAATTATTTCCTAAATCTTTTTATGATTCAAAATAATTCTTTAAAAATCATTTCATTTTCATAAATTTCATCATAATTTTGATTTCCTAAAATATCTTCAATATTCTTTTTATCAGTAAAACAAGCCTTTGAACATTCTATCAAATTTTTATCTAAGAAATTTCTAGAATTAGATATATCAGAATTTAAAAGTTCTATATTATTTGAAAAATATTTATTCATTTTTGCACTAACGGGTAAGCTAGAAAATAATAAAATAGATAATGATAAAAACTTTTTAATCATAATTCATCCTCAATATCTAAAAAATTTGATAAAATTATAATTCAATACAATAGTATCTAAAAAATTTTAATTAAATAATTTTTTTTAGTCAATTTTATATATTAATTATTTATTTAAAATATTTGGTTATCTTTAAAAATTATTTATTATTTATTATTTATTATTTTTGTTTACTTTTATGATCTTATTTAAAGTAGATTTTTTATTAAAATAACAGCTATTATGACCAAAGAACAGAATAACGAATGGAGCCAAAACTAAGAACTCCTCTTTGGCCTGAAGTCACAGGTCCTACCCCGGCTGGTGTTCCTGTAAATATAAGATCTCCAGCAACAAGTGGAAAAAACTTACTAATGTAAGAAACACATTCGACAGGAGACATGGTCATATTTTTTCCAAAACTTTCTTGTTTGACTTTATCGTCAAGAGAAAATGTGAATTTTTCTTCTAAATAATTTGGAAATTCAGATACTCTTAACCAAGGACCAACAACAGCACTGTCTACAAAAACTTTGCTAGTCGTCCAAGGATGTCCTTCTTTTTTTTGTTTTGCTTGAAGTTCTCTTAGGGTCATATCTAGTCCAATTGAAACGGCTCCAATTGCTTTTTCTGCTTCTTTTAAATCGAGCTGAAATCCACCTTTATCTAAGCGTAAAACAATTTCTGCTTCAAAATGCAAAGAGCTAGATACTTGAGGAATAACCAAGGAAAGCTCTTCATGATCGATTGCAGCCCTTAAAATACTTTTGGGTTTAATAAAAAGGACGGGTTTTTCCGGAATAGCATCACCCAACTCTTTTGCATGTTCCATGTAATTCTTGCCAACACAAACAATTTTATCCATAACTAAGTCTCCAAGGGACAAGATGCCCTTTTACAAATAGGCACATCAATATTTTTATTGGCATGTGCTAATTTGTAATTTAAAGAAAGCTGTTAACAATGTCTACTAGCATTAAAAAAGAGTTTTATACTCTTTCATAAATAGCGTACATTGAGCTTGAAATAAATATTTGCATTTAGTTTGGCCTATTGCAACATTAGTTTTGGAGAATGAAAGTATGGGATTTAAAGGGAATAACAAGAATACATATCGTCCAAAACCCCCAAAAGGGCCGATTCGACTCACATTTGGAATCATCGATGATAAAAAAAATGATATTAAACCAATAATAGTTGAACAACCTAAATTTGAAAAACAAGAAATAATTGGTACTTTAAACTTAAAAAAAATTAAAATTCACCTTGCTCCTCCTCTTCAATCAAAACATTTAGATCGAATATTAAAAAATATTTCTAAAATTTATGAAGAAGGCCGGTACTTAAATACAAATACAATAATTGATATAGAAGAAGGTAATTTTAAAGTTACATTTAACTATAATCAAAATACAATTGATAGAATTAAAGGTCTTGATCGAAATGAAAGACAATGGGATCCTGATAATAGGGCATGGAAAGTATTTATCGGTGCATTTGATGACCTTTTTGATATTATTGGAAAAGGTTTTAGAATAACGGATGAAGCATATAAAGAAATAACAGAATTTGTAAAAGGAAAATATTATGCAAATATTGCTCCAAACAAATTGGGTAAATTAATTCTACGTGAGAGTTGGTTTGAAGAATTTGATTTAAACACAGAAGTTCAAGCAAGTATTGGTAGTGAAGCTATGATTGGATCTACCTCAAAAGAACAAAAAATATCCGTAGATCAACTCAAAATATTAAACAAAACGAGAGAACAATTAGCTTTATTTCCATTTAAAAGAAAACCTTATTCACACCAAATTACAGGTATTGAATTTTTATTGCAAAACTCTGCATGTGCATTATTAGATGAAATGGGTTGTGGTAAAAGTTTTCAAATTGCTTCCTCTGTTGCAATGCTTTTACAAAATAAATCTATCAATCGTTGTTTAATAGTTGCTCCAAAATCTCTTGTTAGAACGTGGCAAGAAGAATTATCTTTAGCCACTTCAACTCCCTTTACAGTAATTGAAGGTTCACCAGCGCAAAGAGCAAAATTAATGCAAAGTGATTCCCCAATATTTATAATTCACTATGAAGGAATTCGACTAGAAAAAGAAGCTTTAGCTCAATGGATTCAAAATGGGGATGGAATGATTGTTTTTGATGAAAGCCAAAGAATTAAAAACCTAATGGCTCAAACAACAATTAGTGCAAAATTTATTCGAAACGGAGCTAAGCGTTGTGTTATTGCAACGGGTACTCCGATTGCAAATAGACCAATTGACCTTTTTGCTCAATATTTTGTTATGGATAATGGAAATACGTTTGGAACGAGTTTCCCTGCATTTAAAAATACCTTTTGTTATATAGATATTCTTGAAATTAACCAAGGTAGAAGAAAAGTAAAAATAGAAAAATTTATTGGCGTTCGAAATGGTGAAGAACTTAGAAAAAGAATTCAAGCAACAAGTTTACGCCGTTTGAAAAATGAAGTTTTAGACTTGCCTCCAATAATTTATAAAGATTATAGTATTGAGCTTAAAGCAGAACAAAAAACAATTTATGCTAAAATGAGAGACTCTGTAAGAAGTGAAATAGAAAATATGAGTCCTGAAGAATATTCCATGCAAGCAAATAATATTGTAGTTAGATTGCTTCGTTTATCTCAAATTTGTTCAAATCCAATGCTTATTGATCCTAATTATAATGGTCCTAATGCTAAATTAACAGAACTTGAAGATATTTTAACGGATATATTTTCAGATGATACAAAAAAGGTAATTTTATGGAGCCACTTTGTTGGAAACGTAAATTATTTAGCAGAGACATATGCTGAAAGTTACGGAGCAGTTGCACACACAGGTGAAATGAATACTCAAGATAGAGCGAATAGCGTAGAACAATTTCAAAATAATCCTGAATGCCGTTTATTTATTGCCACACCTCAATCTGCTAAAGAAGGTTTAACTTTGTTACCTAGAGATGGTAAAATGAAAGCTGATACAATGATTTATATGGATTTAAATTTTGATGGAGGAAGTTACGTTCAGTCACAAGCTCGTTTCCACCGTATTGGCCAAAATTCAGAAAAATGTTTAGTAATCCATTTAGTTGGCTTAGAGACAGTAGATGAATATATTAAAAAATCCTTAATTGATAAAATTCAAACCGCTTCACAAATTTTGGATAATGCTTCACAAGAACAATTAAACCAAATTAAAGGTGAAAAGTTTACTTTATCTAAAGAAGAAATATTAAATATTTTATAAAATGATTATAAATAAGTAACAAGAATGTTTCTTAATTTTCTTCCTGATAATTCTATTTTATTTCTGTATCCCAAACCTCTATCTTTATTATAGGAATGGTAACAGTTTATCCATTTATCACCACATGTTTTAACATATGTTTTTAAAATTTTATTAGATAAAAAATCAACAGAAAATTCACCGTTTAAATAATTTATGGGCTCATATTCCCATTTTGAGCCATTTGCTTTCCAATTAATTTGCAACGGACCAATATCAACGTTTTTATTTTTAGGTAACCCTTTTAATAAAAACTTTTTAGCATCATTTCCAGTAAGAACCTGTTTTCCTTCAATATTTACTATTCTTATTTTAAACATTGATTCAACATGGGCAATTTGCCACAAAATATCAGGATTTTGAGTGTCACAAGCTGCTTTTGCAAAATTTAACATAAGCAAACGCTCATCTGCGGGGAGTTTATTTGATGAGGCTTTACCTGCCGCTGCTAAAAAAAGCACATGACAAGGAATATCTCTTTTTTTTGAAACATACTGAATTGCTTGGCCTTCAGGGATAGAAGCCAAAAAATCGATATTAGGAACCACAAATCCCTCAGTTTTACTAAGTACTCTAAAAACATAGAAAAAAACACCGAGAACATATAACAAATTATTTTGTAAATGTGGAGATAAAGTTGCTAAAATTTTTATCAATAATGAAGTTAATATTTATTTTATTTATAATATTAATTAATTATAGAGTTTATAGTGATAGCTCCATTTTAATTCCACCTCTCCCAATCTATTTAGGTGCTAGACCATTAGGCATGGGGGACGCTTTTGTTGCTGTTGCAGATGATGAAAATGCCATTTTCCATAATCCTGCTGGAATTGGTTCGAATAATTTAAAATCGAAATCCATTTTAAAAAGTGCTTCTTTTCCAAATATTTCATTTTCAAGCAATTCTTTTACATCAGATTTATTAGTAAATTATTTTAATTCATATGAATATCCTTCTAGTATAATAAATAAAGCCGTTACAAACCGAGATAGTAGTAATATTGTATTTACAAGATTAAGCTTATTTCCAAATGTAGTTATAGGACGTTTACAATTAGGAGTTTTAGTAGATTCTTATGTTAATGGATATACTACAATATTAAATTCAACCCAAACAAGTGCTTATTCAACTAGTATAACTCCATTAACTTACGATAGAACATTCACTTTAATTAGTCGAGATCAATATGGGCCTGTAATTGGATTTAGTTATCCCTTTTCTAGGCGTATTATATTAGGATTAGGCTCAAGATTTATGCAAAGATCAACAAAAATGAATACAATTGAAGCCAATCAATATGGAGCTATAGACGCTTCCAACAAAGCATCTGATAAAAATGTGAATTTTACTTATGGTTTTGCTTTTGATACTGGCATCATTTTACCAATTCAAGATAGTATAAATACAAAAATAGCTTTTTCATTTCTTGATGTTGGAGATACTACTTATAAAGCTGCAAGTTCAACATCAAATAACGAAGTTGAAAAAATGAATATTAAAGGAGGGTTAAGTATAAGCCCTGAAATTAGCAAAAACGTTGGCACCATTTTCTCTATCGAAGAAGAAAGAATTAATGATCCCAGAGTTGATGACCGAAATAAGTTACGTGCAGGATGTGAATTCAGCTTTGGTGAAAAAACTGGAGCTAACGCCCCATTCTCTGCAAGACTAGGTTATGGAATGCAGACTTTTAGCGCTGGAATGTCAATATATATTCTTTTTGCTAATTTAGAGTTCGCAACTTATGGCGAAAGCGTTCCAATTAACAATGGTTATGTTATCGACAGAAGATATATTACGAAGCTCACTGTCGATCTTTTAAATTAAAGATTTTAATGCATTTTGTTTCGGGAGGTTTACGTGGATGTTCAGTTAAAGGATGGCATATACCTTGTCTCTGGAGACATCACCGAAACTTGTAATTTAGGAGACTTTGGTCTTCCTTCCGGAGTGGTAAAATTCGATTTAGGTAACATAAGAACTATCAACAGCTGCGGTGTTCGTGAATGGATTTTATGGATTACAAAACTAAAAATAACTCCTATTTATTATAATTGTCCTCAATCCGTCGTTATGCAATTTAATATGGTTAAAGAGTTTTTATCTAATAATGCCAAGGTAGAAAGCTTTCAAATACCTGCTTATTGTGAAAACTGTGGCGAACAAAAAGTATTTTTAATGAATTCTGGAAAAGAATTTACAATGGGAAAAAAATTAGAATATGAGCTTCCTAAATGTGATAAAGAAGGTTGTAGTATTGAATCCGATGTCGATTTTGAATCATATTTTTATTTTATAGAAAATTTAAAATAAATTAAGGATTTCTATGATAGATAGTGACAACATAAATCTGGATGCAATTATTGATGTACAAAGCGAACATTATAGAAATGAATTAGTCGCTTTATTTAAAAGTTGTGCAATATCTACTATTATAGCATCAATGGACAAAACAATCATAGAAATAAAAAAGCTGGCACAAAGTGGTTGCAAACAAACCATGTATATTACTGACAAAGTAGATGAAAAAAAATTAAAGGAACATGAATTAATTCCATCTATTCGAATTGAAAATTTGCTTCTAGTAGATGAAGAAACTAAAGATAAAATAGTAGACAGCGAAGGCTTAATGCTATTTGGGCATGTATTATCTTGTAATCAAGAGCATGTACCACATTTACAATTAATGAGCACAATAAGAAAAATACGTGAAAAAAAATACTTTGGTGTTGATAAATGTGTTTCATATGGAGCTTATGTTCACAGATATGTCTTATCTCATTCCGATCAAAGACAATGGTTTAGAGATGCTTTATTTGAATTTATTAAAGGATTATCTCAAGTTTTAGGCAGACCAACAGATGCATATGCTCAATTTGGCGTTGAAGTCCAAGAAGAGCTCCTTATGAACGCTATATGGGATGCCAATCCTAAATTACAAGATGTCGATAGAAGAGTTCCAATCGCTTTACTGCCTCAAGAAACTGTCCAAATTGAATGGAGTTTTGATGGGACCTATTTAGCCGTTGGGGTAAGAGACTCTTTTGGGTCTTTTAGCAAACATACTGTTTATAAGTACTTAAAGTTTTTATTTGCCAGTGATAGAAAAGCGATGATCCGCCTTCAACAAGAAGCAGCAGGCGCGGGTTTAGGGCTTTTTATGGTGCTTGAAAGACTAAGTTCATTGATTATTACTGTTTCTCCAAATAAAACGACGGAAGTAATAGCAATTTTAAACTTAACCACCAGCCCTAAAGCTTTTACTAGAAAACAGCGCTCATTTCAGTTCTTTAGCATATAAAGTCATTTTTTTTTAATTTAATTACCGATTAGGGTTGAACTATCTAAAAATCTCATATACAGAAGGACATCGAGCGGATGTGGTGAAATTGGTAGACACGCTGGTCTTAGAAGCCAGTGCCTTTGGTGTGAGAGTTCGAGTCTCTCCGTCCGCACCATCTTAAAGTCTAAAGAACTACCTAGGTGTGCCTATGAGCATTCAGTCTTCAATCGAATTAAAATTAAAAGAAAATTTAAATCCTCATTTTTTAAAAGTCGAAAATGAAAGTCATTTGCACAGTGTTCCAAAAGGCTCAGAATCTCATTTTCGAATTGAAATTGTTTCCAATCAATTTGAAAATAAAAGTCTATTAACGAGACATCGTTTTATAAACGAAATTCTTTCCGAAGAAATTTCAAAAATTCGTGCTTGTTCCCTTCATACTTTAACGATAAATGAATGGGAAAAAAAGAATGGAAAAACAGAAAACTCACCTACATGTGCAGGTGGTTCTAAAAAATAATATTTTATTTAATTTAGATTTTCTATAAATCCATATCTTCCAGAACTATTCTTAGAAAATTTTATAATATTAGCTTTAATATCTGAAGGTGGAGTCGTATTTTCAATTATAATGAGTTGATCATCACTAAATTCTTTTGATAAAATAGAATAAAAATAATCTTTAAAATTCTGATCAAAATTAAATAAATCATTATTGTTTTTTTCAGGTTCTTCATAAGCGACCAAAGGCGAATCAAGCACAATAAATCCAGGATGAGGAGTGTTTTTTTTCTTACAATATTCAAATAATGAAACTATAATTATCGAAAATAATATAGCCCGAACTCCTTTACCAAAAACATTACGATCTTTGCCATTTATAACGAAATCAAAATTTTTTTTATTAAAGATTACTTTATTTGACTTATCTATATTTAGCAAATTCAAGTTTTTAATTAATAAATCAGAAAGCTCATCAAAATATATATCTTCATCTATTTTAATTTCACTTTTTTCAATTTTATTAAAATTTGTAGGGCAAATCATTTTTTCTAATTCTATAATTTTTTCTTTTTTATAATTAATCTCTTTCAATTTAAAAATAGATTCCTTAATTATAATTAGCTCTTCTATTGACTTAATCATAATTGGTTTTAACAAATTTTCTATTTCTTCTTCAATATTTTTATATTCTAATTTATTTTTTTCAATTTCAATGTCAAGATTAGATTTTTCTTCAAATATGCTTTTTTTTGTTAACATTAAATTATAATTTAAATTACTTATTTTAATTTTTTCAGTATTACAAGCTTCAATAATTTCATGAAAATTATAATTTTCATCTAATTTTTCATCTAAATTTAATCCACATTTCGGACAAAATCTATTATCTATTTTAAAAAAAACTTCAGAAACTTCTGCTACCGCCTCAACTCTTTCAAGATCGCTTTTATAATGTTGCTCTAATAAATCAAGCCTTAAGGAAAAATCTTCAATATTAGATTTTCTGTTTTCGTTTTTTAAAATATCTTCTCTTAAAGCTTTAAATATATTTTCTTTAAGTATAAACTCAGCTTTAAAAGCACTTATTCTACTTTCAGTTTCATCGAATTTCAAGTCTAATGCTTTGATTTCTTCATCTAACATTTCTATATTCTTTTTATTACATAATTTAGGAATTTCACTCTCAAAACTTTTAATAAGATTTAAAATAAGCTCATTTTTAGCAATTATTTTTTCTTTTCTTTTTTTATCAACTTCTACAATATTTGAGTCATCACAACCAGAAAGAAGAAGTTTTATTAAAGAAGAGTATTTAGTATTATTTATTATATTATCCGAATAAAATGGAGACTTTTCTTGTATTATTCTTTTTTCATCTATTAAAACTAAACAATTAATATCCCTATATGATAAATTTTCTACTTTATTTGAATTATTTTTTTTCAATTTTTTATTACTTAAACCAATCAAATCCAAAAGATATGTTGAAATATTATTATTATTTTTATCCAATTTGTATTTTAAACTCGTAGTAACTCCATTATTATTTAATTCAATATTAGATTTATTATTCTTTAAATCTCGCTTAAAAATTAAATTTTTACGATCAACATTTACTCTGATTTTTAAAATAACCTCATCATACCCTTTAATTTCTGCAATTTTTTTTGGAGTTTTTGCTTTGCCTAATACGTAGTCAATACAATCCAAAATAAAAGATTTTCCAGTTTCAGATGGCCCTGTTATTACATTTAAACCTGGTTTAAATTCAACATAAGAATCTTTAATATTTGAACCAATCAATCTTAGTTCAACTAATTGAAAACCAAATTTATACATTTAAAATTTCCTCAATCCCAAAGAATCTTGATTATTTATTCCATTCTGTTTTTTATATTCTCTAACATTATATTATTTAATTGATTTTCATTCATTTTACCAAAATTTTTTATAAGCCAATTATTTATATAACTTCTTAATTCTTTAGAATAATTTGACTTAAGACAATCAAGAAAAACAATTGAAGACTCAGTTGCTGAAAATAATATACCAATATCTTTATAATAATATTCATTTATTAAATATTTGCTTTTTAATAGTTTTAAAACACCATCAAGCTCATTTTTACGAATAAAATATTCGCCACTTCTTTGAGGTATTTTAGGATGTAAACCATTTGGCCCACCTAGTGTATCATCAGAATGTACAAGTAAATAATCTAGAACAGCTAGCTGTCTAATTGAATATTTATTAGGAAAAGCTTCTGTCAATATTGACAATACTCTTAACCCAATTTCCAAATGACTATTAAAAGGAGAAATATGCTTATTCTTCAGCGGCTCACCCATACAATTTCTTCCTTCTCATTCGCTAGTTGATGGCAGATACCACCTCTATCTTTCACATTCATTCGATTGATTAATCCATTATTTGTAATAATTAATCTTCTTGCTGCTTTTATAACTTCTAAAACCTTTTCATAACCATCATTATATTTTTTACGAACTTCATCTTTTATACCATCTAAAAATTGTTCTTGAAGTTCTTCAAAAGCCCCTGAAGGAAGAGAGTCTCTTGAAAAAGCTCTGAGAGCCTCTGCACTAAAAAATTCTTTTCTTGAGTCAAAAAAATGTCCTTTAATATTATCATCAGGAATTTCATTAATGCAATTAAAACTTCTTTTCAAATGATCTTCATATGCCTTAATTAACTTTTTAGTATAATTTAATTCTTTTTCTTGTATGTTTTTTGGTGGTTCTTCTACTCTGGGTCTATCAGGAAGCCCACCTCCAAAACGATTAATGTGATTTGTTGATTTTTTATGTTGTTCTATTATTTCAAGTGGAGGTATATACTTGAAAATTGAAAAATCCAACGAATTTAAATATTCTTCTAAATCATTTGTCATTTCAATTTTATGAGTATCTGTTATTTGATTTTTACAATATTGATTCCAATTAGATTTTAATTCTTCTTTTAGTTTAATTGAATCTTTTAATAAGCTTGATAATTTTGTACCAACTCCTTTTGGTGATACAAAAAAATAATTTCTAGGAAATTTATATTTCTTTTGAAAAGAATAAAAAACAATTTTTCCAAATTCAACCCAAACATCAGATGGCTTTAAAGGATCTTTATAATGCTTACATTGATAATTATCCCATATTGAAGGATCCTTTGTTATACCTTTTACATCAATGCCCATATCACCAGAACCACCAACACTTTCAATTTCCTCATATCCATTAATTTTTTTAATACAATAAACCCACTCTGTGATAAAATCTTCCCATTCTTTCGGACTAAATAGCTGAATTCTTTGAAGAGGGAGTATTATTTGACCTTTTAGAAGTGTATCAGGATAGCAATTGAAAATCATTTCTCCACCTTAGTAAATCACAAATAAAATGAATATAAAAGTGATAAGGAAATTAGCAAAAATAATATTGTTACTTTTATTTGGTAACTAGTTTAAAGATAAATATCAAATTTATTTTTATCTTAATTTTAAATTTTTTTCAATATGTTTTAAGCTAAAATTTAATCAGACTTTTAGTTATTTATAAAATTTTTCCGAAGAAATTTCAAAAATTCGTGCTTGTTCCCTTCATACTTTAACGATAAATGAATGGGAAAAAAAGAATGGAAAAACAGAAAACTCACCTACGTGTGCAGGTGGTTCTAAAAAATAATATTTTATTTTTTTCTGTTTATTTATTCAAATCGAATGGGTGCAATTTCAAAGTGCTCTAAATGATAATCCACAAAAGATTTCACGACTACTTTTTTTCCATGTCTAGCTTTAAGCTCATCAATAAAAATTTTATCTTCTTCCAATAATCTATCTGCAACATGTGGATGAGCTTTAACAACAAATCCTTCATTATTTGATCGAGAAAATTCTCTTAATAACTCTCTGATTACTTCATACGAAACTGTAGAAGGACTTTTTACATGACCATTTCCATCGCAATAAGGACAATCAACAGTCATTTTTTGCATTAAACTTTCTTCAGTACGTTTTCTAGTCATTTGGACTAGACCCATTTCAGAAATTCTTAATACGGTTGTTTTAGCTTTATCTTTTTTAAGTTCTTCAACAAGAGCTTGAAAAACTTTATCACGATCATCATTTCGATCCATGTCAATAAAATCGAGAATAATAATACCACCTATGTTACGTAAACGAAGCTGTTGTACAATTTCTTTTACAGCTTCAAGATTCGTTTTAACAATAGTGTCTCCAAGGGATTTATTACCAACAAACCTTCCTGTATTAACATCAATTGCAGTTAAGGCTTCTGTTTGTTCAATAATTAAATAACCACCCGATTTAAGCCACACTTTAGAACCTAAAGCACGAGAAACCTCTTGCTCAATTCCAAAAGCATCAAATATTTGAGTGTCACCTTGATAAAGCTGAACTTGAGCACCTAACTTAACACTAAAACGATTTAAAAAACGCACAAGATCTTCGTAACGTTTTTTGTCGTCTATCACAATTCGATCTAAATCACGTGAAATAAGATCTCTGGTAGCACGGAAAACAAGATCTAAATCTTCATGAACTAAACAAGGTGATTTCGATTTTAAACTTTTTGTTCTTAAAGATTCCCAAAGTTTAACTAAAAAATCGATATCCGCAATTATTTTTTCATCTGGAACATTTTCACTAGCAGTTCTTACGATAATACCAGCACCATCTGGCTTTATTTTTTGAACAATAGTGCGTAATCTTGTTCTTTCGTCTTCACTTTGAATTCTTCTACTAACACCAATATGATTAATACTTGGCATTAATACAACGTATCTTCCAGGTAAACTTAAATAAGTCGTAACCCGAGCGCCTTTTGTACTAATTGCATCTTTAGCAACTTGCACAAGGACTTCTTGACCTTCTTTTACGAGGTCGGATATTTTATAATTTTTTTGAAAATTTTTATTCGGGTTTCCTTCACTATTTTCATCATCATCAACATGATTATGAATGGGCTTACCCTCTTCATCAAAACCTTCGGGTAGTTCGTAAGAACCTTCAGGTTTTATATCTCCCCCATATAGAAAAGCAGCTCGTTCCAGACCTATATCAACAAAACAACTTTGCATTCCAGGAAGAACACGAATTACTTTGCCTTTATAAATACCACCAACGATTCCTCTATCTCGACTTCTTTCAATGTAATACTCTGAAACCTGACCACCTTCTATAAGAGCAACACGCGTCTCATAAGAAGTGCTGTTTATAACTAATTGCTTAGCGACCATGACTCATATTCTTTTTTTAAAAAGGTTCAAAAATCCAAACACAAATGGAGTTACCTAGTCTTTACTATTTTTACCTTCTAAAAAGGCTTGCAAGATAATTTCACTTGTATCAGGAATACTTTTAAACAGCTCTATCGCTTTTGACCTTGCTTGGCCTAATTGAATCGCTGGATGGGTTGAGTCAGCCCCCTTCTCTACCAAACTAACCCACTGGGCAAGAAATTGGAACAACTCATTTGAATTTTGAAAAGAAATTGCTCCTCCCGAGTTTATCAACTGTGCTGCCTCTCTAGCTCGCAAAAACATTTTTCCGATTAAAACAGGAACGCCATGGGCTGCGGGCTCTAGAACATTATGAATTTGGCCATCAAATCCACCACCAATAACGGCAGCATCTGCTAGCTCATATATTTCTGCTAAATAACCAATTTTATCTACTATAATTATTTCACTTAAAGACATTAAATTAGGTGAAAATTTTATTTCATTTTTATAATTATAAATATTATTTGGCAACCTTAATTCATTATGATGATCATCATGTTTTTGATATAATATTTTATCTATATTTTCGTTTATATTTTCAGAAAACTCATATTTAATATTATTTATTAGATCGGAAAACAAAACAGCTTTTGTTCCTAATTTATAAAAATCTTCTAATATATTTTGACAAACTTTTGGATTAACATCATGTGGTACGTAAATAATTAATATTTTTTCTTTTAAAGATGCACACTGAATTGCTATTTTATGCTCGTCATTATGAGGCGAACCAAATACTACGCATTTTTTGTGTAAAGATTTTTTTTGAGCGATGCAGTATGAATAAAAAAGAGAAAAATCTCTTTCCACTTTTTTTTCAGAACCATTTTGTGCTCTTTCATTTGCTCTAGCCCATTTTGCATCGCCAGATAAATATATTTTTGAACCGTTCATAAATTCAGAAAAATAAGAAACATCTTCATTAGAAACAGCAAAAATATTTTTAAAATTCATATAATATTTTTTATTCCATATTTTGCTTAAAAAGCCTAATAATCCTTTTTTTGTTTTCTCAGATGATGCTGAAATTAAGTTTAATTCAATATTTTTTTGTAAGCATGTTTCAAATAATCCAGGCCAAATATCATATCTAACAAAGAACATTTTCTCAATTTTTATTTCACTAAAAAGAATATGATATAATTTTCTTATATCTATAGGCAGACCGACACAGCCTATTTTTGCAGGAAAATTCTTTAAAAATGGTTCTGCACTTGGAGAATAATATGTAACAAAAAATTGAGCTCCTAATTTTTCATTTAACTTCCTTGCAACAGGAATAGCTTGTTCCATTTCTCCTGCACTAGCAACGTGAAACCAATAAATAATAGGATAATTTCCACTATTTTGAGATAGATTATTAATTTTTTCTTTTGTGTTTTTTATTTCACTCAAAAAAAAGGATGAATTTCTTAATTCACAAAATCGTATAAATTTTTTATTTACAATAATTTTAGATAATATTATTAATAAAAAATAAGCAATTTTTTGAAAAATTTCATATATAAAAAACACTAAAAAAACTCCTGTCTATATTTTATCTCTGTTCAATGGGAATATAAGGAATATTTATATCACCAATATATTTTGAATTAGGACTATACACTTTATTATTTTGTCTGAGCTCTAAAATATGGGCACACCAACCCACCATTCTCGCAGCTGCAAATATTGCTGAATAAAGCACTGGGTGAATACCTAATTTTTTATAAACAGCGCCACTCCAAAAATCTACATTTACATGAACGGGTAACATTTTTTCTTTAAAATATTTTCTAGCTTCTTCTTCTATTTCAGATAAAATTTTTAAATCACTATCTTTCTCATCTTTTTGGGTTAATTGAGTTAATAAATCTTTAAAAATAACAGCTCTAGGATCTAATGTTTTATAAACACGATGTCCCATTCCCATAATTTTGCCACCAGAATTTAATATTTCTCTTGTATATTTTACAGGATTTCCACTTAATTTTGCTTTTTTTAACATATCAATAGTTAATTCACTTGCACCGCCATGCAAAGCGCCACTTAAGGCTCCCACAGCAGCACTTGTCGCTGAATAAAAATTTGAGAATGTTGATGCAACTGCTCGGGCTGTAAATGTTGATGGTGTAAAACCATGATCCATCTGAATTATTAATGCAATTTCCATACATCTACTTTGATTTTTTGAAGGTATTTTTCCAAAAAGCATATAAATAAAGTTTTCAACAAAAGTTAAATCCGATCTTGGTTCTAGTAATGGAACACCTAAATAATGGCGATATGCTGCAGATAATATTACAGGAGTTTGTGCAATAACACGCATAACTTTTTCAATATGATTTTCTTCTTCTAAATATTCATCTTCTCTATCTATACACGCCAAAGAAGATAATCCTGTTTGCAAAACGAGTAATGGGTTAGAATGCTGAGGAAACTCTTCAATAATTCGTATTACTTTTTCTTGTGAATGGGACATATTACTTAATCCCCATTGAAATCCTTCGAGCCTACTTTTAGAAGGAAGTTTTCCAGTTAAAAGTAACCACGCCGTTTCCTCAAATGAGGCATGAGCAGCAAGTTCTGCAATATTAATTCCTCTATAAAATAAGCGTCCATTTAGTCCATCAACCCAACTTATTCCCGTTGTATCAGCAACCATGTCTTGCATATTATATTTTAATTCATCATTTTGCTTTGATGGGTCTTGTTGACTCATTTCAAACTTCCTCGGTTTTTTTGACCATTACGCTCAATTTTGCTACCAACTTTAACAATGCTCGAAGTTAGTTTTGAGCTGTACTCATTGTGACATACCAGCACTTTAAGAGGATTAAAACAAAATGGACATTCTACAGCTTGAAAAACCCCTTCTTGAACTTTATAATAGAATATCTGAACTTCGAATTGCTGCTCAACAATCCTCTATTTCACTATCAAAAACTGAAGATACTAAAGGCCTTAATGAAGAAATTTCTATACTAGAAAATAAATTTGAACTTTTAGCAAAAGAAATTTTTTCTAACTTAACACCTTATCAAATCACTCAGCTTTCTCGTCATCCAAACAGACCTTACACTTTAGATATTATTAATCAGTTGTGCTCAGATTTTATCGAATTGCATGGAGATCGAAATTTTGCTGACGATCAAGCAATTGTAACAGGAATTGGGATAATTCGTAAAAAAAGAGTTGTTATTATAGGTCATCAAAAAGGACGCGGCACCAAAGAAAACATGAAAAGAAATTTTGGTATGCCAAGGCCAGAAGGTTACAGAAAAGCTTTAAGAATAATGAATTTAGCAGAGCGTTTCAATTTACCAATAGTAACTTTTATTGATACTCCTGGTGCTTACCCTGGAATGGATGCGGAAGAACGTGGACAAAGCGAAGCAATTGCTAAAAATATTATGGTCATGAGTAGGTTATCCGTTCCTATTGTCTCTATTGTTGTTGGAGAAGGAGGAAGTGGTGGAGCGCTTGCTATAGGTGTTGCTAATAAAACTTTTATGATGGAATACTCGACATATAGTGTAATATCCCCAGAAGGCTGTGCTTCTATTTTATGGAAAGATGGCACTCAAGCAGATAAAGCTGCTAATATTCTTGGCTTAACTGCAGATATTGCTTTAAAAAATAAAATCATTGATGGAATTATCAAAGAACCTCTTGGTGGCGCTCACTGGAAAAGTAAAGAAGCAATTGAATCCATAGGTGATGTTATTGAAAAAAATGTAAATCAATTGTCAAAATTAAGTAAAGAAGAACTAAAACTAGATAGAATTAAAAAATATTTTAAAATTGGTTCATTTGAAAATATGCCTGCAATTTCGCCAATGCATACTGAAAAATCCCACATTCCTGATTGGAATGAAGCATGGGAAGATGTTGAATCCTTCTTGGGTCTGCAATAGAGGAATTTATGATAAACCCTGATTTAAATTTGCAAGAAAAATTAAAGGTAATTACCATAGATGGGCCTGCAGGATCTGGAAAAAGTACGGTTGCGAAAATTGTAGCTCAAAATCTGGGTTGGATATACGTAACTACAGGTGCCATTTACAGAACCCTAGCTCTTTTATTTCATGAATCTAATATTAAAGTTACAGATTTAGAAAATACCGAAAGATTTATTTCATTTATTACAGAAAGATATAGGCAAGAATCCAATTCGGGAAAAGTTTTTATTGGCGAACGTGATATTACAATTGAAATAAAAGCTCCATTTGTTTCGGAATTAGCCAGTATTCTTGCTCAAGAAGATTTTGTAAGAAAAAGGCTCCTTCCTATCCAAAGAAAAGTTGTTTTAAATAACAATGGTGCTGTTGTTGACGGCAGAGATATGGGAACAGTTGTTTTTCCTGACGCCCCACTTAAAATATTCTTAACAGCCTCAGTTAAAGAAAGAGCTGAAAGAAGGCTAAAAGAATTAAATCAAAGTGGTCAAAAAACAGATATAAAGGAATTACTTCGTGAAATACATGAGAGAGACGAAAGAGATTTAAATCGAACTTTTTCTCCATTAAAACCAGCTCTTGATGCTATTTCACTAGATTCCACTAAATCATCTCAAGAAGAAATTGCAAAAAAAATCTTGCAATTAGCTGTACAAAAAGATTTAGTTATTTCACAAAGCGAATTTTAATTTAATTTTGGAAGGCTTTTTTAATGGATACTGCATTAGAATCAACAAAAATAGATTGGTTTTCCATCCTATTAAATGGCGGCCCTGTTGGCATGGCAGTCATGGTATTATTATTATTTATGAGTATTTGGGCATGGGTTGTTATTGTTGGCAAAATGCGTTCTCTAAAAACGATGCAAAATCTCTCGGAAAAATTTCTCACAAATTTTTGGGAAGCAAAAAGCCTTTCTGAATTAAATCTTAAAGTAAAAGACATGGATTACAGCCCAGCGCGCGAGGTTTTTCGTTCTGGCTTTAATGAAATGATTCGAGTATTACAAACTCGTGAAAAAAGAGGAGCTTCTGGCCCTATTCCATTTGATACCGTTAAACGAACATTATCTAGACAAAAAATGCTAGAAGAGGCCAACTTAGGTAACAATTTAAGTATTCTTGCTGTTTGTTCTTCTGCCGGCCCTTTTATTGGACTTTTTGGTACTGTTGTTGGTATTATTCGCGCATTTCATGACATTGGCTCTAGCGGTACTTCTAGTTTAGCTTCTGTTGCTCCTGGTATTTCAGAAGCACTTATTGCCACAGCTTTAGGTTTATTTGTAGCTATTCCTGCTGTTATTTTTTATAATGTTTTAATAAACAGAATAAAAAAACATCTTGTTTTATTAGACGGATTTTCCTCTGATTTCATTAATATATTAGAACGTCATTACACAATTAAGCCAGATCAAGAAGGTAATTAAAAGGATATCTTAAAATGTCTTTTCAAATTGATAATGAAAATGATAGCAATCGCAAAGCAAATTTTATAGCAGAAATCAACATGACTCCATTTGTTGATGTTTGCCTTGTGCTTTTAATCATTTTTATGGTAACAGCGCCTTTTGCAATTTCTGGAGTCAATGTTCAATTACCAAAAACATCTCAATCTAAATCTCTTTCCTTATCTAATGATTCTTTGATATTATCCATTAATAAAAAAGGCGAATTCTATATTGGTAAAGAATTTATAAAAGATACTAATCTTGTAACTGTAATTAAAAATTCAATAAAAGATCGCGAACATCCATCTATTTTTATTAGAGCAGATGATGGTGTTCCCTATGGTAAAGTAATGGCCGCCATGACAGCTGCTCAGAAAGCTGGAATCGAAAGAATCGGCATGGTTGGCGAAAACAAACGTGATAAGAAATGAATAAAAACGAAATACCTATTGAAATAAAATCTTATAGATATCCTGAAGTCGACGAAAAAAACATGTTAAAATTTAACAAGCCGACTTATACTACAAAAAATAATATTTATTTTTCAAGCTCATTTGATAATCCTATTCATGATGATAAAATTCTAACTGGTCCTAGATACATAAAAATTTCCGAATTACCTTTAAATAAAAAAGTAAAACAACCTTTAATAGATATAAAGCACAATAGCTTTAAAATTCCTTTTTTATCACCTGCTGAAGTAAGTGAATATTATAATACAAAACCATTTCATTTTTTAGTGGCTTTAATCGTTCATTTAAGTATTGCTTCATTTTTTATTGTTACTTCTTATATTTCATCTATCACGCAAGATAAAGCAGAAATTGTTGAAGTCACATTTGGATTAAATGACACAGCAGCTCAAACAATACAAAAGACAACTACTGAAGAAATTGGAGAAAGTGAAGCAACAAAAACAATACGTGAATTACCTCAATTAACAAAAAATGTAACTCCAGATACAGTTCAAAAAGTTCAAGAAAAAACTCCTTTAATTGACAATCCAACCAGCACTCTTACATATAAAGAACAAGAAAAAAAAATAAAACCACTGCCTATTGAAAAAAAAGAAAATAAAGAGAAAGTTGAAAATAAGCCAATTGGTCCGGAACCAGATAAAGATAAACAAAAAATTAAATTAGATGATTTTTTAAAACGAAAAGAGCTTGATACTAGAAAAGAAGCCACAAAAAAAACAGATGGTATTCGTGAAAAAAATCTTGCTAAACCAGATGGTAACAAAGCAAATCCAAATAAAATTCCAACTTCTCCTTTTGCTTCTCCTAGCGATCTTCCTGATAGTCCTTTTGCAGAAGCTCCTTCTGGTGTCCTAGAAGGAAAAATAAGTAGCAAAAGCTATAATAGCTATAAAGCCTACATTGGTAGACAATTAAAGTTAAATTGGGGAACATCGGAGGGAAATAATTTTCCTTCTAATTTAAAAGCAAAAGTCGAATTTATAATTAATCCATTTGGCCATTTAATTGGCAAACCAAAAATTATTAAATCAAGCGGTAATAGTGAGTTTGATTCTCTTGTTATTAATTCTCTTGAAAGTACTTTCCCTGTTTCTGAACCACCGCCTAAAGATATCAATCCTCCAAAAAGATTTGAAGCATCATACTCTGCTAAAAATGTACAATAATAAGGAATTTTTATGATATTTCCGAATAAGTTTAAAAAATATTTTTTACTAACAATTTTAGGTTCTACAAATTTTTCTTTGTTTAGTCATGCACAAAATAATTCTTCATTTTCTTCTACTGGTGCCTCTAGTTCTTTTGATTCTAATTCAAAAACAAATATTAAAGCTAAATCAATTGAAAAAAAACCTTCTGCCGTTACTGAAGATTTAATTCCAGAAGGAAAATTAGATAATACGATAGATGTTGGTGCTCCTGGCGTAAAAAAAATAAGAATGGCAATTCCAAGTTTTGTCATTAATGACAAAAGCGTTACTTTAAGCTCTCAAGATCTAAACTTATTAACAAAAAGAATGAGCTCAATTTTAGGATTTACAAATTGGTTTGAGTTTATACCTCAAGATTCTTTTCCTAAAGTGGCAAATATTGCTCTTCAACCCTTTCAATCAGCTCAATGGAAACCATTAAAAGCAGAATATGTTATTCTTGGAAAATTTACTTCTGGTAGTATTTCTAATAAATTTAACTTTGAAATCAGATTGTTTGATGTTAAATCACAAAATCAAATTGTTGGTAAATTATATACAAATTTAAGCTTAAAAACAGCAGATATCGCTTTAAGAAGATTTGGAGATGTAACGGTTGGTGCATTAACAGGTACTACAGGTCCATTTATGTCTCAAATTGTCTTTGTTGGTAAAAAACAAATTAATGGTAATGGTCAAATATATATTGCAGATTTTGATGGGGGTAATATAAAACAAATTACAAATAATAATGCTGTTAATTTAAGTCCTACTTGGACAAAAGATGGGAATAAAATATCTTACACTTCTTTTAAATCAGGTAGACCTGAAATTTATAATTACGACTTAATCACAAAACAAGAAACAAAAATTGTAAATAATATGCCAAATAGCTCAGGCGCTTCTTGGACTCCAGATGGAAACACCATAGCTTTTTCCTCAAGTACAAAAGAAGGCTCCACACATATATTTTCTATGAATAAGTTTGGTGGCAATAAAAAAACCTTACTCGATACGAGCGCTATTGAGGTAGAACCCGCTTACTCACCTAATGGAAAATTACTTGCCTATACAAGTACAAAGTTTGGTAAGCCAATGATTTTTATAAAAAACTTAGCAACTGAGTCTAGCACGAGAATAACATACGCGGGCTGGTACAATGCTTCTGCAAATTGGACTCCAGATAGTAAGACAATTGCTTTTGCAAGTTACGATAGAGATATCGATCGTTGGGATTTATTTAAAATAAATGCAGATGGTTCTAATATAGAACGTTTAACCTTAAATCAAGGTGACAACGAAAAACCCACTTGGTCTCCAGATGGAAGATTTATTTTGTTTCAATCTGACAGAACTGCTAAAGGAACAAGACATGGACCAAAAAGATTATTTGTCATGACAAAAGATGGTTCCTATCAAAAACCTCTTGATATTCCTCTTGTAGAAGTGAAACAAGCCACCTGGGGCCCTCAAATTTCTGACTTTGAAGATGACTAGGCAACAGAACAATTTATATTTTTTTTATTTTTTCAATCTCTTCTTGATATTCAGTCATAATATTAAAAATAAATTTTTTTGCAGGTATAATTTTTTTAATTTTCCACACAGATTGCCCACACCATAATGACATAAACTCTGGATTTTCATTTTTACTTGCAAAGGAACGAATATCTCTTGTCATAGAATTTTGAATGGGGAACTCAAATTTTTTTGCTTTTTTAGAATGTAAATTTTCTATTAATAAATTGAATTTCCCCCTAGCCTTTTTCCCAGAAACAGACTCCGTTAAAATGGTTTCATGTGAATGACAGTTTAATAAAGAATCTTTGTAAGAATTAGGAATACCACTTTCTTCTGTTAATAAAAATCCTGTTCCTATTTGTGAAGAAGTTGCACCAAGTATTTGAACAGCTAATAAACCTTTTCCAGTAATAATTCCTCCTGAAGCAATCACAGGAATATGAACCAAACCTTGATATTCTTGTAATAATGAAATTAAGCCTATTTCATCTCTCATATTATGATTTAAAAACGATGCTCTGTGTCCTCCTGCTTCTATTCCTTGGGCTACAACAGCATCTAATCCTAAATCTTCAATGATTTTAGCTTCAATAATATTTGTACTACTTCCAATAGTATAAATATTATTTAATTTTAATTTTTCAATTATTTTTTTATTTGGTAGTCCAAAAGTAAAACTAACAACTTTAACGTTATGTTTAATAATAACATCAATTTTATTATCTATTTCTTCATCAATATGAATTTTTATTTTTTTTGTTTTAAAAATTCCTAATTGTTTTTCTATTGCGCAAATATTTTCTGGTTTCACAAAATTATTCTGAATTAATGGATCTATAATAAAAAGATTCACACCAAAAATTGTATTTGTTTTTGCTTTAGTCTCTATTATTTGTTTCTCAAGTATTTCAGCAGATAAATAACCTGCTGCTAAAAAACCTAGAACACCCTCATTTGCTACAGCAGCAACAAGATTGGGACAGGAAGATCCTCCAGCCATAGGAGCTTGTATGATAGGATATTTTAAATGAAAAATTTGATAAAACTCATTGCTGAATATTTTTGGAAGATTTGTTGAAATCATTTTTTATTTTAAATGCCTCCATTGCAAATGCTCTATGACTTAAACGATTTTTTTCTTCCATAGTAATGCTTGCAAAAGAAAGATCTTTATTTGCTAATGAAAAAAATTGAGAATCATACCCATGACCAGCACCAGAAATCAAATTTTGCTCTTTAGAAGAAACTTCCCCATTACAATATCCATAGTGAATATTCAACTGAATGTCTTTAGGAAATTCATTGTAAAACATAGAAAAAGGTAATGATATAGAATGAAAACCTCCTACTTTTTTTAGATCAACTTTTTTCAAAAGTTGATTTTCATTTTCTATTAAATTCTTGTTTACAAATGATGACGCCTCAGAAAAATCAAAATCATTTATAAATTCAAACTCATTTATTTTATTAAAATTTATTTCAAATAAAAAACAAACAAAAAATGCGGATAATCTTTTTTCATTTGCATAATCAAAAGATAGTGAACTTTTTGTGATTTCATCGGCAAGCTTTAATTTATTTTTTTTATCATCTTTAGGGTAACCAGCATAATTTGCAGAATGAACACCAGGCAAATAATTTAAACTTGGTACACACAAACCTGAATCATCTATAATAATTTTTTTTATTTCATTAAATTTTTGAATATTTTTATTATTATAAATATATTTCAATGCAACAAATGCTTTTATAAAAGCATTTGTTAAAAAAAAATCCGAATTTTCAATAGGCTCTATATTTTGTTTACTTGATAATTCATTTAATTCTTTTAGACCGACTATGTTAATTTCATTTTTTAACATTTTTTGAAATTCAACTAATTTTCCATTATTACTTGTAAATATTAAAATTGTCATAATTATCTTTTATTTTAAGGGATAATATTTTTTTGGCCCGATTTTTCCCATTCTTCAATAAATTGAGCAAGACCTTTTTCTGTTAAGGGATGATTATAAAGCTGTAGTAATACTTTATAAGGAATAGTTGCAATATCGGCACCAGCAATAATAGCATCGGTAACATGTCGAGGATTGCGAATACTTGCTGCAAGTATTTTTGTTTCAACTTTATGCGCAGAATATAATTCTTTAATTTCAGAAATAAGGCGTATTCCTTCTTCACCAATATCATCTAATCTTCCAATAAATGGAGAAACATATGTTGCTCCTGCTTTAGCTGCAAGCAATGCTTGTCCTACACTGAAGCATAAAGTAACATTTGTTTTAATTCCCTTACCTGTTAATATTTTACAGGCTTTTAAACCTTCTTGCGTAAGCGGAAGTTTTATGACTATGCTATTGGCTATTTTTGCTAGTTCTTCTGCTTCTTTAAGCATTCCTTTTGAATCACTTGATATCACTTCTGCAGAAATAGGGCCTGGAATAATATTTATAATCTCAAGTAAAACTGTTTTAAAGTCTTGTCCAGATTTAGCGATTAATGTTGGATTTGTAGTTACACCATCACATACACCAAGTTCAGCTACCGATTTAATTTCATTAATATCAGCAGAATCAATAAATATTTTCATAATCTTCTTCCAATTCTTCCCAAATTTTTAATATGGAGTAAAAATAACTGGATCACTATTAGCAGATGATGAAACATTATATCTTGAGATGGTTGAATACAAATAGTTTACGCAAAAAACTTTCGGATTATCTGTTGTTGGTAAAACATCGGTACAAGATTGAGCACCTGAACCTGCACTAAAATTAAACACAGATGGTTTTGTTGGATCTATTGTTAAATTTTGATAGGTCGAATAGCCACTTGAAGAAGATGTCATAGTTACTGGGCTTGATATAAGCCAAGCTGTATCTCTTCCTAAAGAACCAGATGATACTGTATTTCGAGCCCAATATGGTCTACATGTATTTGATGTTGCAAATTTTACAACACCCATATTACCAATTCCTGCACCAGTATTATCAAAATTACTCACATTCGAAGTTCTAGAAAACATAAATGGGTTTAAAGGGCTCACGGTTGAAGGCCATGTTGTTCCTGTATTTAATGAAGCCTTTGCTGCATTATAAAAGTCTATTATTTGATAAGAAGATATTTTATTAAAATCTGAATCACCAGAAGCCGTTCTTGAGCCTTTAATCACATTGATATTTGATCTTAAGTTATCAAAACCAGTTAAAGCAAGAACTTCCGTTCCATTTCCCGTTTTACCACCATTTGAATTGTCATTATTTCCATTTAATCCAGTTTTAGCCACAAAAACCGAATTATCTCCTAAAATTTGATATTGATTTGCACTTGTTGTTCCTGTTGTTGCATAACAAGAAGAAGCTCCAGAACCTACATTTGGAGTATTTGCCCAATATGAAGACGAAAATCCATATTGAAATGAAAATGAATTGAGATCGGCATTATTCACATTATTTGGATAAGTGATTAAAGTTCCGTTTGTTGTAGAACGATAACCCATACCATTTTGATTCCATAATAAAGGAACGAAATAGGTTGAATTATTAATTGAATTTCCCGCTACGATTGCAGCCATGTCGACCGCTGCTAATGAAACTGTTCTAAAATCAGGTAAAATTTTACAAGCAATACCATTACATGTCGTGCTATTTGAAGTACCTGATAAGTATGTCAAAGCATCTGGTAAAACAGGGTACGTGTTTATTCCACTATTAAATCCACCAATTGATCCTGTAGGAAAGGCAATAAATAAATCGTTTGTTCCACCAACGTAAGTTGGCGCGCCATATCCAAAAGTGTACTGTGCATTATTTGAAGTTACTGCAGAATTTATAGAAGTCGAATTTAGCGACAAAGAGTTAGTATCATTTAAACCGTAAGAGAGAATAAATAATAATTGAACAGAAGAAAAACTACTATCAATTTTTGCAACAAAAACTCTTGATGGAATATTTCCGTTAGAACCATCGTCATTTGGAAATGTTAAAATTGAACCATAAAAGTAGTAACTAGTATCGGCAGTTCTTTTAAAAAAACCAATTCTTTTAACCGCCTGCTTGCCTCCCGTAGAAGGCAAAGATAAATTTATTGGGAGTAAAGAAGGACTATTTTTATTGGAATAATTATAAAATTGAACTTGAGTATTTGAATAACTTCCATCAAAAGATAAAGCAACTAATTTACTATCAGAGCTCACAGCTATTTCTGTTCCATGAGCCGGAACGGACATAGCTGAAATAAAGGTATGGTTTCCTGAAGAATCTACTGAATATCTTTGAATAGACCCATCTGAATAGTCACCATTTGCAGACGTGTTTAATAATAAAAAATCCGTTGATCCTAAGGCAACCATAGAACCAGGAAAAGACATATTGTTACCAATTGGTGGTGCCTTAGATCTTTTACCGCATGATAATGCTAAAGAAGAAATCATAATAATTATAGAAGAAAAAATAAAACTCTTGTTTAATTTTAATTTCATTTTAATTATTCAACCTCTTCAACAGACTCTATTTGAGTAACAGGCGTGTCATCAAATTCACTTGGTGTGGAAACAGAAACAATTTTTTCATCTTCAAGAATTCTCATTAAACAAACACCTTGAGTAACTCGTCCCATAACTCTTAATGAAGAAACTGAAATTCTTAAGACTCTACCTGTATTTGTTGTAAACATAATATCGGAGTCTTCAGAAACCGAAATCATTGTAATTACTTTACCGTTACGTTCACTTATTTTAATCGTTTTTACGCCTTTTGCGCCACGACTTGTTTTTCTATATTCTTCTAATTTACTTCTTTTGCCGTAACCGTTTTCAGTAACAACTAATAAACTTTCTTCTGGGTGTGCAACTTCTGCAGCAACTACATAGTCTTTTTCTTCATCGTCTATTGTAATTCCTTTAACGCCTTTGGCTGTTCTTCCCATTGAACGAACATCATCTTCATCAAAACGAACTGCTTGGCCATTAGCTGTTGCAATAATAATTTCATTTTTTCCAGATGTAATTTTAACAGAAACTAAAGTGTCTCCATCTTCTAAAGTAACAGCTCTTAAACCGCCAGCTCGAATATTTGAAAACGAAGATAATTCTGTCTTTTTAATTGTTCCTTGTTTAGTTACCATTAAAATATGTTGATTTTCAACAAACTCTTTAACAGGCAACATTGCCGTAATTTGTTCATTACTAGACATGGTTAAAATTTGATTTATAGATTTACCTCTTGCAGTAGCGGATGCTTCTGGCAATTCATAAACCTTAAAGCTATAAACTTTTCCAAGATTAGAGAACATAAGAACATAATCATGAGTATGTGCATGAAAAGTAAATTTAACAACATCATTTTCTTTTAATGCTGCACCTGTTTTTCCTTTTCCAGCCCTATTTTGCGTTCTAAATTCGTCTTGATTTACACGTTTAATATACCCAGAACTTGAAAATGTTACAAAAACATCTGCAGGAGGAATTAAACTTGCTATATCGACATCTCCAGCATCAGCAACAATTTCAGTACGTCTTTTATCGTTATGTAAATTTTTTAAATTGATAAACTCTTCTTTAACAATTGCACGAACTCTTTCTGGTTTATCTAAAATATCTTGCAAGTCTGCAATAATTGCTAATGTTTCTTTATGCTCAGCGATTATTTTATCTCTTTCCAAGCCAGTTAATTGAACTAAACGCATATCAAGAATAGCGCCAACTTGTTTTTCAGACAGTGAGTAGGCTGAAATTAGTTTTTCTTTTGCATCATCGCGGCTATCTGCACCACGTATAATAGAAACAACTTTATCTATATTATCAACGGCTATTTTTAAGCCTTCTAAAATGTGCAAACGATCTTGTGCTTTGCGTAAGCGGAATGTCGTACGTCGCGTAATCACTTCAAGACGGTGTTCTAAGAAATATTCCAATGTTTCTTTAATATTAAGTAAACGAGGAACACCTCTTACAATACAAACCATATTTACGCCAAAAGAGTCTTGTAAACGAGTTCTTTTGTAAAGATGATTTAATATAACTTCTGCATTTTCGCCTTTTTTAACTTCAATAACAACGCGAATACCTTCTTTGTTACTTTCGTCACGAATATCAGAAATTCCCTGAACTTCTTCGTCTTTAACAAGTTCTGCAATTTTTTCGATCCAAGTTAATTTATTCACTTGATAAGGGAGTTCTGTTACTATGATTTGCTCTCTACCACCTTTTGTAGATTCAACAGCAGCTCTACCTCTAACAACAATACTTCCTCTACCTGTACGGTAGGCATCTTGAATCCCTTTTAAACCACAAATCATGCCATAAGTAGGAAAATCTGGACCTTTGATAAAATGCATAATTTGATCAACAGTTGTTTTTCCTTTTTCTAGCATATGCAATAAAGCATCAATAACTTCGCCTAAATTATGAGGAGGTATATTTGTTGCCATTCCAACAGCAATACCACTTTGTCCATTAATTAATAATTGAGGCAATACAGTTGGCAATACAAGTGGCTGTGTTTCACTGTTATCATAGTTTGGACCAAAATCGACAGTATCTTCTTCAATATCAGCCATAAGTGCTTCAGAAATTTTTGCTAAACGAATTTCCGTATAACGCATTGCCGCAGCGGAGTCCCCATCAATCGAACCAAAGTTTCCTTGACCATCGATTAAAGGGTAACGCATAGAAAAGTCTTGAGTTAGCCTAACAAGAGCTCCATAAACTGCGCTATCTCCATGAGGGTGATATTTACCCAACACATCACCAACAATACGAGCCGATTTTTTAAAAGGTTTATTATGAACGTTATTTTGTTCATACATAGCATATAAAACTCGCCTATGAACTGGCTTCATACCATCGCGTACATCGGGAAGAGCGCGACTTACGATTACACTCATGGCATAATCGAGATAAGCATTTTTCATTTCATCGTTAATATTTGCTGAAAGAACACTCATTTTTTCTAGTGACATAATCTTTTTTCCAACTTTTTTTTATACTTTAATTAAGCATCAAGATTTCTTACATTCAATGCATTTGATTCGATAAATTCTTTTCTTGGAGGAACATCATCACCCATTAACATAGAAAAAATATTATCTGCTTCAATTGCATCCTCTATTGTTACCTGAAGAAATTGTCTTGTAGAAGGCTGCATTGTGGTTTCCCAAAGTTGCTCGGCATTCATCTCTCCAAGACCTTTATAGCGTTGAATATAAGCGCCACTTCTTCCTTCTGAAAGTAAAAATTCTCTTAATTCAACCCACGAAGAAATTACTCTAGATTTTTTATCATGAGAAAATTTTAATGGTAAAGCAAAAGTCGATTCTAATTGAGAAGAAAGTCTTTTTAATTCTTCAAATTCAGACGAACTTATAAAATCAAAATCAAACTTAAAGTGATAAGGTTTGCCAGATAATTGAAGATCTAATACCGCAAAATAACGATTATGCTCATTGTCAAAATCTATTTTTGTATGAATATGTCCGTATTTTAAAACATGTAACTTTATTTCTTCAATAAGTTTTTCAAAACCAGATTTATTATAAAATATTTCTGGAGTTAAAGTATTATAATTAGCTAAAAAGCTAACAATTATTGAACTTCTTCTTCGAGATAAAATACTTGTTATTCTGTTTCTTCTTTCAACACAAGATAACATATTTTTAACAACAGATAACTCAATTACTTTAGAATTATTATCAAGAATAGAAGCGTCTTGCATAGCTGTTTCAACAAGAAATTTCTCAAGAGCAGAATCATCTTTTAAATAATGCTCCACTTTTTGTTTTTTATATCTATAGAGAGGAGGTTGAGCGATATAGAGATGCCCTCTTTTAATAACTTCCTGCATTTGTCTATAAAAGAAAGTTAAAAATAAAGTACGAATATGAGCTCCATCGACATCCGCGTCCGTCATAATAACGATTTTATGATAACGAAGTTTAGAAATATCGACATCATTATCGTGTCTTCCAATGCCTGTACCCAAAGCTTGAACTAATAAACGGATTTCTTGATTAGATAACATTTTATCCGTTGTTGCTTTTTCTACATTTAAAATTTTACCTTTTAAAGGTAACACGGCTTGAGTTTTTCTATCACGACCTTGTTTAGCAGAACCGCCCGCAGAATCCCCTTCCACAATAAACAATTCACAGTTAGCGGGATCACGATCTTGGCAATCTGCAATTTTTCCAGGAAGACCACCTAAATCTAAGGCGCTTTTTCTGCGAGTTAATTCTTTTGCTTTTCGAGCCGCAATACGTGCTCTGGCAGCATCAACAATTTTTGAGACAATTTTCTTAGAGACATCTGGATTTTCATGAAAATAATCCGTTAGTTTTTCATTTAACGAACTTTCTACAAGTGTTCTTATTCTCGAATTTGCTAATTTATTTTTAGTTTGTCCTTCAAACTGAGGATCACGAAGTTTTACATGAACAACTCCAGTTAATCCTTCTCGAATATCTTCTGGAGATAAGCCTTCTTTTAAGTTTTGAACTGCTTTGTCATTTGAAGCCAATTGATTTACAACACGAGTTAATGCACCTCTTAAACCAGTTAAGTGAGCACCACCTTCCATTGTATTTATATTATTTGCATAAGAATAAACGCTTTCAGAATAACTATCATTCCATTGTAAAGCGATTTCAATAACAGTTTCTTCTCTATCAACAAGCATATAAATTGGTTTTGGATGAATAACAACTTTACTTCTATTTAAATATTCAACAAAACTAATCAATCCACCTTCATATTTAAACTCTTGAGTTTTATCTTTGACTTCATCAATAAGACGAATACAAATTCCTTTATTTAAAAAGGATAATTCCCGAAGACGAGCACATAAATAATCAAAACTAAATTCAGTTGTTTCCTGGAAAATAGTTGAATCAGGTTTAAATGTTGTAGTTGTTCCATGAGATGATGTATCTCCAATTCTTCTTACGTCAAATTGAGGAATTCCGCACTTATATTCCTGCTCATAAACACCACCATTTTTTTTAACTTCTACTCGACAATAACTAGATAAAGCATTTACTACAGAAGCACCAACACCATGTAAACCGCCTGAAGTTTTGTAAATTTCATTATCAAATTTACCGCCCGCGTGTAATATTGTCATTACAACCTCAAGAGCGCTTTTTCCAGATGGATGTTTATCCACAGGAATACCACGAGCATTATCAGAGATTGTAACACTGCCATCAAGGTGCAGAGTGATTTCTATTTGGGAACCGTGTCCAGCCAAATATTCATCAATAGAGTTGTCTACAACCTCATAAATTAAATGGTGAAGGCCAACAGTACCTGTATTGCCAATATACATTCCAGGCCTTTTACGAACAGCCTCTAGTCCTTCAAGAACTGTGATGTTCGAAGAACCATACCCATCATCTTTTTTTTCATAATTTCCAGGATCGCAAACAAACAAATTGAATTTATTAAACATAGCTCTTTTCTTTAATCAAAAATTAAAAACTCAAATACGGGCTTAAAAACGAGCTGGCACAAGAAGATAAAAAACTTCTAAACCTCTTTGACTTTCGCCAGTAATTTTAACAGGTCTGTTCATATTTTCCCAAGCAAATTGAACACGTAAACCGGATAAAACCCCTAAAATACCCATAATCAAAGATCCGTTATAGTTCACTTCAAATGGAGATGCTATAGATGCACTCATTTCGATCACCTCTTCGCCTTCTTTTTGACCAGGGGTGGAACTTGCCATTGTTAAAAGTGAATTTTCAAAATGTAATTTCATCACTTTATTTTTATCCGCAAAAAGAAGAGAACGTTTTACACTATCCTGAATTGATTTTAAATCTAGCTGAATTTCTGTATTTATTTTTTGAGGTATAGCGGCTTCATAAGGCGGATATTGACCCGCAATACATTTTGCAAACATCGTGTATTCATCAGCTTCAACAGAAAAAAAGAGCTCTTTTTCATGCCATTTTAAACTAAATTCTTTTTCAGGTTCCAAAGTAGCTACTCTTTTTAATTCTTCTAAAGCTTTTCTAGGAATTAAAACTTGACTTGAATCTAAATTTTCAATTTGAATGCCTTCATTCAATGATGATTTTGCTAATCTTAAAGCATCGCTTGCCACAGCATGTAAAATAGAACTATTTTCCGAATTTTTTTCTGCCCAAATTAAGGCACCATTTGCATAAAATCTATTATCATCAACAGAAACAAAATCTTTAAAGCTTGAAACCCAACGTTCAATTAAATTTCCTTTAATTTTTACTAAAGTTCCTGCTTGTGGAATATCAATTTTACTTTGTGATTGATCATGTACAAGTTGTATTTTAGCAGAACTTCTCCCACATCTTAATTGTATTCTAGAAGGGAGTTCCGCTTTTAAATAGACTTTAGTTGAAGGAAGTTGTTTAACATAATCTGAAAACTGTTTTCCAGAAACTTTAATAACTCCTTGTCCTGTATAAGGCGTTTCTATTTCACATTTAATTGCAAGATTGTGACTAATAGAAGAAATAACAACCCTTTTACCACCGGAAAAAGAAAGTTGTACCCAACCAATATCAGGGTCAATTTGAGCTGCACTTACCGATAATAACGCACTAGCTAATTTGTCCCTGTCAAACTCAGCAGAAATTTCAGGACTTATACTTTGGACGTCGGATGAAAAAAAACATTTGCTCTTTTTAAACATGTGTCCACCTTTGAAAAAATTCATCTATACAGTGTTTGCTTAACCTATTGTCAACAGCTGTTCAAGCATGAGTACTTGAGTAACTCTTCTTATACACTTTATAAGAAATTTAAAAACTTTTTATTAGAAGTAGTAGTAGGTGAAGCTATTTTATGTGGATAACGTGTATGAGGATTTAAAATATATTTTATAAATCAATAACTAGAGGCGATTTAGAGCACTAAAAACCCTGTGGATAAGATGTGGACAACCTGTGGATAAAGTGTGGATAAGCTAAAATTAAGGTGGATAACTCGTGGCTATAAATTATAGCATAATAGTTATCCACAGGTTGTCCACACATTATCCACATCTTATCCACATAGAAAAAGGACTCTGTAAAGATTCCCAAAAGTGAGATAGAGTAACTAAATTTTTATGTGAGTATGTGGATAACTTTGATTTTTGATGTGGATAACTTTTTGTAAAAACCTTGAAAATCATTCTAAAATATGGAAAAAATGCGATTGAGGTGAGGTCGTATTTTCTATGTGGATAACATGTGGATAAGTCTATTAAGAACTCGAAATGAAACAAAAATTGGAGATACAAGTGGCAAAAATCTTAAATTTCTCTGAAGAATCAATGGATCTCTGTGCCCAAGCTTTACAAGCAAGTAACTTAGTCGCATTTCCGACGGAAACAGTTTACGGCTTAGGAGCAAATGCGCTTGATGAGAAAGCACTAGAAAAAATTTTCTTTGCCAAAGGAAGGCCAAAGTCAGATCCTCTTATCGTTCATATCAGTGAATTGTTCCAAGCTGAAAGCTTAACAGAAATGACTTCATTTCAAAGACAATGTTTTGACATTCTTGGTAAGAAATTTTGGCCAGGACCTTTGACATTAATTGTTAAGGCTTCCAAAAATATTCCAAAACTTATCACCGCTGGAGGGGATTCTATTGCGATTCGCATTCCATCAGGAAAAATTGCTTTAAGTTTACTAAAAAAAGTAAATTTCCCAATCGCAGCTCCTAGTGCAAATCGATTTGGTCATGTTAGTCCCACGAAAGCAAGTCATGTTCTTGATGATTTAGGAAACTATCCTGATTTATTTATAATAAATCAAATTGAAGAATGTGATATAGGAATTGAATCTACTGTGGTTAAAATTTCTGAAAAAAATGAAATTTCTATTTTAAGACCAGGTGCAATTAGTTCTCTTCAATTAAATAATGAATTAAAAGAAAATAATATAAATATTAAAGTTAATTTGATTAAAAGAGAAGTTAAAATAATAAATGACGAACAAGAAATTTCAACTCCCCTTGATTCTCCTGGACAACTATTAACGCATTATTCTCCAAATATAGAATCGTTTATTATTAAAAATAAGGAATTAAAAATAAATAAAAATATTCCATTATTTTCAAAAAAATTATTATCAAAATCTGTTTTAATTGATTTCAATTCTAAAAACTTAAAATTAAAAGAGCTTTCATTATGTTACTTAGACTTATCTGTTTTAGGAGATTCTAAAGAAGCAAGTAAAAATTTATTTCATTTTTTAAGAAAAGCAGAGATGGTAGAAAAGGCTGAATTTATTTTATTACCAGATCTAAATTATGAAAATAATGAAAATTTAAGAGCTATTTTTGACAGAGTATATAGAGCTGCATCAGGTAAATTTATTCAAATTAATTAGATTGCATTAATGCTTCTATTTTTCTTTTTACCTGAATGAAACTACCCCTAAACTCATCATCTTTATCTAAAAGCTCTTTTACTTTTGACATAGCATGTAAAACTGTTGTGTGGTCTTTTTTTCCAAATGCGTTTGCTATTGCTACTATTTGTAATCCAATCATTTCTTTTGCCAAAAACATTGCAATATGTCTTGCAATTACAAACTTTTGTTGACGGCTTTGTCCCATCAAATCAGCCATTTTTATTTGAAAATGATTTGCCACTACTTTTTGAATTGCAGCAGTATCAATTGTTGATTCAACAGAGCCTGTAGGAAATCTTCTTTTTAAAATTGTTGTTACAGATTCAATTGTAGGGCTTCTTCCTGTCATATGTTGATTCATAAGAAGATCTTTTAATAATCCTTGAATTTCTCTTACGTTTGTTTTTGCATGAGTTGCAATTAAAAAAGAAATTTCTTGATTTATTTTAAGCCCAATTAAATTTGCTTTTGTTTCAATGATAGCAACTCTATCTTCAAACCCAGGTGGTTCAATATCTACAAGTAAACCTTGTAAAAATCTACTTTTTAAACGTTCTTCAATATTTGGAATGTCTTTAGGAAACTTATCACTTGTAATAACAATTTGTTTTCTTTTTTGATAAAGTTCATTAAACGTATGAAAAAACTCTATTTGACAAGCATCTTTCTTTTCAAGAAATTGAATATCATCAACTAATAAAACATCACATGCACTATATTTTGATCTCACTTCATCCATTTTTCCAACACGAATCCCTCTATGAATCACATCATTTACAAAGTCTTCACTTGTAATGTAAAGTATTTTTGCGTTTGGAATTTTTTGAATTATTTCATTGCCTACCGAGTGAAGAAGGTGGGTTTTACCAAGTCCCGTTGCTCCATAAATAAATAATGGATTTGATAAGTTCCCAGGATTTTTTGCAACAGCTTCACATGCAGAATAAGCTACAAGGTTACTTTCACAACGAATAAAAGTTCCAAAGTTTTGAGTTGCATCTAAAGTTCTTGGTTTTTCATTATTTATTTGAAGATTATTTTTTTCATCAATTTTTTGGTTTATTTCTTCTGGTTTAATAGTATTTGCAGGAATTATTTCTTGAAAAGAAATTTTTGGTTTTAATTTTTTCTTTTTTTCAGGAAAATAATTATTTTCATCAGGAAAAAGTGTAATTTGAGACTCTTTATTCGTTTTAAAGCTTTTTGTTTTACCAGAACTATTTTCTTCAATAGGATAGCCTTCTATTTTAAAATCGTATGCTTTTCCCCAGCAATCTTTTGCAATTTTTTCAATTTCTTCTATTTTGGGGGAGATAATATGATCTCTATAAAAAGCATCGGAGCAGTAGGAAATGATGGTATTTCCATCTATCTTTACAGGTGTGATAAGTTTGGTTATTTTTGTTGCAGTTTGTTTTGAAAGACCCAACTCAATAAATCGAGTACGGAGTTTTTCAGAAAAAATTTGGTTCGATTCTTTATCTAACATGAAATAACCTCGTTTTGGGTTTTGTCGCCAGCGAGGCATTTAGCCTTTGCGTTGCGTTTTGATTCTTACGAGCCAAATTCTTGAGGTCAAGTGTTTTGCCTAAAAAATGGTATTTTTTTTATGAATAATGAATTAAGAACTCTTGCAATCTTGTTTGGTCAGATCAGTTCAACGATTTTGATCATTGTAATGATTTGGGTCTTAGGAGATATGGAAAATGGAAAAAAATTAATAAGTTATTTATTTTTTGAGCCATTTACAATAAAAATAGTATTATCCATACTTATTTTTATTGTATCTTTTATATCTGTATATAAAAATTTGAAATTATTAATCAAAAATGATCTCAAGGACAATTGTGATGAGTAGTTTATCCATGCAAATAATGTTTGTAATATCGGCTATTCTAATTATGGCCGGAGTTTTTATTAATGCTAAATTCATATTAAATAAATACCAAAACACGACTGTCTTTACTAAGTTTTTAGTAAAAACTATGAAGTACCTTGGCTTTGCAATTTTAGCATATCTGGTTTACGAGTGTCCTTCTGATAAATTGATTTTGAATTTGTCTATTTTTGTTGCAACATATTTTGTCAGCTTAATGCTCTACCTACTTGCAAGAAGAGTCTCAATAATGTAATTGGCTTGTGTTTGCTTTGATATTTTACGAAGGGATCCTACATTAATATTATGAAACGTAAAATTATTCATATCTTAACCTTGTTATCTATAGTTGTTGCGCCAGCAGCCTATGCAGATTCCTCAGGAGTGCATGTTGTGAATTGGTATCATGAAATTTTAGAAAACTTTTTTGTCTTTTTTAATCCAGACATAACCCAGGCAGCTGCAAGTTTAAAAGCGGAGCAATGGTCCCCTGTTTTTGCTTCAGCGTCAGCAGTGCTTTTGTTAGCGGCGATTGCTATATTTTCTGGTTTTTCAAAAATGAAGCCAGAGCAAATGAGTGATGAAGAAATTCTTCCTCCTAAAAAGTTTGGACTCGTTGCCTTTATTGAGCTTTGCTGGTCTGTTGTATCTTCAACTCTTGAGTCTACAATTGGTGAAAAAAATTGGATGAGATTTGTTGGAGTTTTAGGCGGTACTTTTTTTGTTTTAATTATATCTAACTTATCTGGTGTATTACCTGGTTTTTCACCTGCTACATCAAATATGTCGTTTACGTTTGCTGCTGCTATGGCAATATTCGTTTATTTTAATTATTATGGTTTAAAAGAATCTGGTTTTGATTACATTAAGCATTTAGCAGGTCCTGTTTTATGGATGGCTCCGTTAATGTTCTTAATCGAATTTATTAGTTTATTATCAAGGCCAATCTCGCTTTCTTTGCGTATTTTTGGAAACGTATCTGGTGACCACTTTGTGTTTGCTATTTTCTCAGGACTTATGAAGGATTTATATATTCCTTTTATTCCAATTCCTGCAATTTTTCTTGGATTTGGAACATTTGTTGCCTGTCTACAAGCGTTTATATTTATGACTTTAAGCGCTGTATATATAAAACTTGCACTTGAATCTAAAGAGCAACATTAAAATTGTTTTTTAGTTTATGTTTATTCAGGATTTATTGAATATATCAATTCCTATCCATTCAGGTTTAAGATTTAATTCATAAATTTCCTTACCTCTTATTTAGAGGTGATTCCAAAAGAATCATTACATGAGAACTAGTATTCTGCATGTAAAAAAGAAACGAATGGCAGTGATTAAAAGTTTTTTATTTTTAGGAGTTTTTCATGAAAAAGAAATTTGCTATGGTTTCCGCTGCTGCTGCGGCTTTATCTGTTAACGTTTTAGCTTTTGCTAATGATGCTGCAACTACTGTTGCTACAGACGGCATGTCTATTGGAACAGGCCTAAAATTAGTAGGCGCTGGTTTAGCAATTGGTTTAGCTGTTGTTGGTGCCGGACAAGGTCAAGGACAAGCTGCAAAAGGTGCTCTAGAAAGCATTGGACGTAACCCACAAGCTTATAATAAAATCTTTACTCCATTCCTATTAGCAATGGCTCTTATTGAGTTTCAAGCGATTCTTGGTTTAATTATTGCATTTATTATTATCGGTAAGTAATATAAGTTTTATTTGAAAAAAAATAGTTTAAAGTAATTTACTTTAAACTATTTTTTTATATTCATTCCTTGACTTAGAAGTTCATCTTAGATAACTAAGTGGAAACAAAAGTGGAGGGTTAGCTCAGTTGGTAGAGCAAGAGACTCTTAATCTCTTGGTCCAGGGTTCGAGTCCCTGACCCTTCACCATTTATTATCTTAATTGCACTAAATCAAATGACAAAATTTTCAAATTATGTTGGACGCTTTGCTCCATCTCCTACTGGCGATCTTCATTTTGGTTCATTGGTAACAGCTGTGGCTAGTTATCTAAGAGCTCGATCTCAAAATGGAAAATGGCTATTAAGAATTGAAGATATTGATCAAAAAAGAAACCAAAAAGGCTCTATTTATTCTATTTTAAAAACATTAGAAATGCATGGCTTAGAGTGGGATGACGAAATTATTTATCAATCTCAAAGAAGCGAAATATATCGTTTTTATTTAAATTATTTAAATGAAAAAAAATTAATTTATAAATGTTCTTGTTCAAGAAAAAAGTTAATAAATTATTATAAAAATTTACAAACTATGGAATATATTTATCCAGGTGTTTGTAGAAATAAAGAGATTGAAAATAAAGATTTTTCAACCAGAATAAAGGCATTTAATACATTTAATATTAAATTTACTGATAATATTCAAGGCTCTATTGAACAAAATCTTGAAAAAGAAGTTGGTGATTTCGTATTGTGGCGAAATGAAAATATTGCATCTTATCAATTGGCAGTTGTTGTTGATGATGAAATTCAAGGTATAACCGAAATTGTTAGAGGTTCTGATTTACTCTTTCAAACTACACGTCAAATTTATCTGCAAAAATGTTTAAATTTTAAAACTTTAAATTATGCTCATATTCCAATTTTATTAAATAAAGAAAATCAAAAATTATCTAAACAAACAAAAGCAGAGCCATTAAAAAATTTAAATGCTAAAGAAAATATATGCAAAATTTTAAATTATATTGGATTTGAAGAATTTATAATAAATTATTTAAATAAAAATAGTAAAAACTCAATTGAATTAATTAATAACTCTGTTCCTTATTTTGATTTAAGTAAAATTAATAAAGTTATCTCTGTCCAGTTTGAATAAATATATTAATAAATATTTTTTAAATAATTGAAAAATAAACCTAATATTTCATATTAAATTAACCGAAATGTAATCATGTTATATTATAATGATATTCTGGTATAATGCATTGTTTTGAACTGAATTGCTTTAGATTATTATAATTATTAATAAATTTAATATAATGGTGTTAAATGAAAACAAAAAATTTACAAAAATTTCTATCGGTTTTTTGTTCTTTATTAATTCTTTCTTCTTCTTTTCAAACGTACGCTTTTGCAAAAGGAATTTCCAAAGTAACATCAATTATTTATAATTCGAAAACAGAAAAGTATATTAATAACAAGGCGTTGCTCGTTGATGCTTCAGCTCAATCGGCAAATGGCGCAACTAATTCATCAAATCAATCATCAAATATAGTTAGTGATGCTTATAATTACAAAGATTTAAGTAAAAATGTAGATCCAAGAACTGGCGCTTTTTCGATATCTTATAAAGTGGCTGATATTGTTGGAAATGGCTTTGAAGATCCTACTTTTCCTCTTTCTATAAACTATTCCTCATTATCTCAATCTGACCGTTTTGGGATAGGAAAAGGATGGTCTTGGAACTTAACTTTTTATGATCCAAAAACAGGTATGCTGAATTTATCAAGCGGAGGGAGTTATAAGCTTGATATTGGACAAGGAAAGTTAAAATATTATAAATTAAATGATTTAAAAATTGAAATTGGAAGTATCTATTTAACTTTAAAATATAAAGATGGTAGAGAAGAAAAAATAGAAAAAACATTTGGAAATTTGGTTTCTATAACTAACAAAGAAGGCTATCAAGCCTCTTTTAATTACATTAATGGAAATAAATTAGAAAATATTAGTTATAAAGATTTAAATAGTGATTCAGATATAAAAAAAATTGAATTAATATATTCTAGCAACACATTTATTACAATAAAACTAAATAACGGAACTAATAATTTACCAACTACTACTTTAACAAAATCTAGTAATAGTAATTTATTAACTTCTATTAAAAACCCTTTATTACAAGAAGTTAATTTTTATTATGGAGCCTCATCTGAAAAAGATTTTCCTACAGATTCTTTAATAACAAAAATTTCTTTTCCTACAGGAACTTCAGTAAATGTAACTTATTTAACTGGAGGGTTAAATTCTCCTCTAGATGGTATTTCTTTTCCTGCTGTTTCAAAAATTGAAACTAATTCTTATACATTGAAAAGTAATTCTAATAGACTTGGAATGAATTCAGAATCTATTTCATATATTTTTAATCAAGACTCATCAAACTATTTAGGAAAAGGTTTTACAGGATATAAAGAAGGTGAAGATACTTTATTTTATACGCCTAATACATATACCTATTCTTCCTTAGAGAGTAAAGATTCTCCTACAGGATCAAATATTAAAACAGAAAGAATATATAATCACTATCATCAATTAATTAGTGAAAAAATAAAAGAAAATGACAAGTTGATTCAAACAAAAGAATATACTTATCCAGATTGGAAAAGTAAAAACTTTGCTTCTCTTGATCCAAATTATAATTTTCCAATTGAAGTAAAAACCACTTACTATAAAAATGGTTTAAGTAGAATAGAAATTGTAAAAAATTTATATGATAATTCTGGGAATATTCTTAAAACTGTAGAAGCAAATGGAATAATAAAAGAATATCAATATTTATCAGCAGAAAAAACATTTAATGGTTTAATAAACTTAATAGAAAGAGAAATAAAAACATCTCCAATAGATAAAGTTAGTTTAATCACCGAATATAAATATGAAAATACAGAAAATTTAACAGGAAAAAAATTTCAAAGACTTTTAGCTAAAATTTATAGATATAATACAAATATTTGTGGAATAACTGATGAAAACTGCGGCAAAATTTATAAAACCGAAGTGAATACTTATAATAAGGAATCAAATAAATTTAATATTTATTCATTACCTTCAATTGTTAAAATTAAATCTGCTTCTGCTGGTAAATGTAAAGTTTCTATTAATAAAAATAGCTATTCATTAAATTCAAATTTTAATATTACGAATAAAGAATATATTGATTATAAAGGTAATATTCTAGCTAAAGAAATATCAAAATTAAATTCTTTTACTAAAAAAGAAGAAAATAAAATTGAAACAGACGGTAAAAATATATCTTATCAATATGATAATTTAGGTAGAATTTTAAAAGAAACAATCACATCTGTTAATGGTGAGAACTCTATATCTACAAACTATTTGTATTATTTAAATGATTCTAAATATGGCTTAGGATTTGGAACTTCTGCCGTATTCATAATGAATCCAAATGGATATGCCACATATAAAATAAACGATTCTTTAGGAAGAGAAATTCAAACTTTTTTACAATCTAAGAATGATAGTACATTCAATTTAATTTCTTCAATAAGTTATAATAGCACTGGTCAAAAAGATTCTCAAAATTTTTATGATATTGATAAAGATGGTTATAAATATCAAATTTCTACAAAATATAAATATGACGTTTTAGCAAGAGAAAACATGGTAGTTTCTCCAAGTGGAGAGACTAAAGTAACAAATTATGACGATGCTAAAAATAGCACTGAATCCTATATGATATCAAATACAGGAAATTTATCTTCAATAAGTCTATCGTATTTTGATTTAAATAAAAAACCAATTCGACTTGAGTTATTTACTAAAGATAGAACATTATTTAGCAAGAGTTCAAGTGTATTTGATGGATTTGGAAATTTAGTTGAATCTACCGATGTAAATGGAAATGTTGTTAAGTTTAAATACACCCCTTTGTCTCAAAAAATTCAAGATATTTATTCAGATGGTAGAAAAATATCTTACGATTATGATCCATTATTTAATGATAAAATAATTAAAAAATCAGTAATAACATCGGACGGAACTATATATACATTGGGATCAAGAGAATATGATTCAATTGGTCAATTAATAACTGAGTCAGATTCATATGGTAAATCTATAAAATATATTTATGATTTATATGTTAATGTTACAAGTAAAATATTAAGATCAGGTAAAGAAATAAAATATTTATATAATGGATTTAATAAATTAATTAAAAAACAAGTATCGGGTGAAGAATCTAATTATACAACAAATTATGAGTATGATTCATTTTCTATGTATTTAGTTAATATGGTTGATTCAACTGGTAAAACAAAATACAATACTTTTAAAGATGGTAAATTAAAGTCTGTTGTATATCCTGATGGAAAAACGATTAGTTATGAGTATAATTTACAAGACTACCCAGTTACGTTAACTGATATTAATCAATTAACGTCAAATTATATCTTTAATAAAACAAACGGTCGATTAGAAAAAATTCAATTCAATTCGAAAGAAGGAAATTTTCAGGAAGAAAAATATTTTTATGATGATTTTGGAAGAATATGGTATAAAACTCTTCCAAATAACACAAAAATTTCTTATTCATACAATTCAATGGGTGCTTTAAACTCTTTATCATATACAGATGTAAATAACTCTAATATTCTTTCCTATACATATTCATATAATATAGATATGAATATTGCTTTAAGAAATAGATATAGTTATGATTCAAATAAAGTTGACTCCCAAGAAAATTATACTTACGATTCATTAAATAATCTTCAAAAATATGATTGCTCAGGTTCTTTATGCCCAAGAGATACAAACGGAAATATTATAAAATCTGAAGAATATTCTTTTGACGCTTTAAATAATATTAAAACAGCAAGAGTTAAATACTCTGATTCTACTCCAGATAATTTAACGACATATAATTATAATAAAACAGATGGAGTTAGATTAGAAGGTTATACAACAAATGGTTTAAAAAATACATCTTCTACTTTAGAGTATGATGAAGATGGAAATATAATTAAAGATGGAAATGATAATAAATTAGTTTATACTCCATTTCAAAGATTATCCAAATTTATTACTAAAGATAAAACAATAGAATATAATTACAATGGTTCCGGAGAAATAATATCACAAAATGATAGTGAAAATGGCTTAGTTAAATTTTATTACAATGGAAATAAAGTTTTAAATGAAAATTCAAATGGAAAAGTAGTAAGTTATTTGCAAATTAATGGATATATTATTGGTAAAGTAAACCCTGGTGGAGTTTACCAATTTTATTTAACTGATCAAGCTAGAAGTGTTATTCGCGTTATGGAAGGTTCAAAATTATTAACTAAGAATTTTGTATACACACCATACGGAGAGCAATTTGATGTTTCAAATGCTGCTGTAAATTCTCCTAAATTAAGTGATATTGGTTTTAATGGAGAAAGAACCGATGGAAAATCAGGTTACCAATTTTTAGGTAAAGGTTACAGAGCATATAACCCTGCTTTAGGAAGATTTATGCAATATGATACTCAATCTCCATTTGGAAAAGGTGGAATTAATGGGTATATATTTGCTGAAAATAACCCAATAATGAAGTTTGACCCCACAGGCGAAAATGCTGCAAATGTGATGCTAGGTGTTGGACTTGGTTTGTCTATATTAGGAATATTTCTTTCCATATTTACTTTAGGTACAACTTTAGCTCCTGCAATAGCCGGAACAGCAGCTTTAACGGCAGCAGATATTGCGCTAACTGTTGCAGCTTCTGCTGGTATTGCTTCAAGTGTCATTGGTATAACTGGACAAGTTTATGGAAAATTAGCAAGTGATGCAAATGCTGCTGGAAATAAAGCAGATGCAACAAAATATGGGGACATCTCTTATGCATTAGGATGGACTTCATTTGCGTTGGGTATGGCTGCAAGTTCAGTGGGTATTGGTCTTGAGGTTTCATCTTTGGTTGGCGTTGCGTCGGCGGCAAAAAATACTTCTGATAATATTATTAAATTGAGTGCTTCTAGTGCCAGTAAATTACCGAAAAATTATTTATCTGATATGTATGATATTCCTAATGCGGTAAGAGCGAGTTCACAATTTAAATATACAAAAATGATTATGGGATATACGAGTGATGCTGCTTGGATTGCTGGTAAAGGTTTTGGAGAAGCATCAAGAAATGCGGGTAAAGCTGGTGATAATGAAAAATCAGATTTATATGGAAAAATAGCAACTAATATTTTTTGGATATCCATATCTACAGGTTGGGTTTCAGCAGGTATGTCTTTATTTAAGTCTCCACTTACTTATAAAACAACAGTAGATAAGTTAAATGCTGATGGTATGTAAAAAAGGTTTAAGATAAATGATTAAGAACTAAATAAAAATTTTAGATCTTAATACTTATGTTATTTGGCAATTAGATTATTTAATTTTAATGTTTTATAAACTGAAAAATATAATAATTACTACCATAACCCATTTATAATTATTGTAATATATTTAATAATTATTTGTGTTGACAAGTAAACAAATCTTATTTATATAGACCCTTGATCCCAATGCGTCTTTTTTATAAATGCTCTAAATTAAATTATAATAATTCATTAAAAATTAAATTTGACATTGAATCTATATTAATTTAATAAATAACTGATAAGGAATGAATCATGCGTTCTAAATTTTCAGCTCGTTTTTTTGTAGCACCATTCGCATTATTTTTGGCATTAACTATGTATATTTCAGATGCTTCATCAGAGCAATTTGAAGCAGGACCTAAAAAAATAAGAATTTGTACACTTGATGACTGCTAAAATAAAAAAAATAAGAATTTTTATTTTTTGATAAATTATTTTTACATTTAAGTCCATAAAATATTAATATTTTTTAATTAAAAATTTTCAAATACTTTTAAATTTGATATAATTTCCTTAATCTTATTAAGAATTAATTTTTTTGTTAATTTTAAGGATAATTATGTTTTTCAAATTCATTAAAATTTTTCTATATTTCTTTTTTATTTCGTTATTTCAAAATAAATTATTTGCCCAAAATAGTTTGGAAACAAATTCAAATACCTGCCTAGGGAACAAACTCTAACGGACATGAAAGATTAATCATGTGCCCTAATACAAAAAGCAAGTATCCTTTAGCCATAATAATGCATGGCACTCCAAGAATCCACGAGGAAAATCTAAAGAGAACAGCTATGGTTTTTTTATCAAGCAAAGTAATTTGCAAGAAGAGCATTTGGCATGGCGGTTGTAATGAGAAAAGGATATGACCATTCTGGGGGTGTGGGTTGTCAAAGAATTTAAATGATTCGTGTACATCTCTACTTTACTTAATAAGAACAAAATTATTTTATTAATTAACTGGATTTTTGTTAATGAAACGTGAAGAATATATAAACAGACTTCAAAAAGCAATAAATTTTATTGAAAAAAATATAGATGAAGAAATAAAACTTTCTGATGTATCTAAAAAAGCCTTTAGTTCCTTATCTCATTTTCATAGAATATTTTCATTTATGACTGGTATATCTTTAAAAGAGTATATACGTAAAAGAAAACTTTCTATTGCCGCAGAAAAATTATTATTAGAAAATAGAAAAATTATAGATATTGCTTTTGAAGCTGTTTATCATTCTTCTGAAAGTTTTCAAAGAGCGTTTAAAGAAATGTTTCTTTGTAATCCATCTTATTTTAGAAAAAATCCATCTAGAAAAAAGCTGTTTCCAGTTTTTAAAATTGAGGAATTAATTAAAAAACAAAAAAATAGAAATATGGAAATTCCGAAATTATCTTATGTTCTATTAAATAGCGCTAAAATTTATGGATTGAAAATAAAAACATCTTTAAAAAATAATAAATTAAAAAAAGACATTCCAAAATTTTACAAAAATTGCCTTAAAAAAAATTATTTTATAGATATTATTCCTTCTATAAAAACAAAATCTTTATATGGAATATATAAAAATATGACTGATGAAGAAGACTTTACATATATGCTTGGTTATGAATGTACTGAAAATTTAATTTCAAATTATAAAATTCAAATATTACCAAAAGGAAAATATGCTTGTTTTGAAGTTATAGGTGGAAATAAAAAATTAGCTAATGCATGGAAATATATATATGGAATATGGTTTATTGAGTCAGAACAAGAAAGGGAAAAGGGTCTTGATTTTGAAATATATAGTGATAATAAAACTGAGATTTTTATACCATTAAAAAATATTTAATTTTATAAATGAAAAAATTCTCAATTCTAAAGTTAGGAAAATGAATATGTTTCAAAAAAAAACGATAAATAATGAACTTTATAAAAGCTTAGGAGATAAATGGTATCATGGAAATGATTATGTTGAACTTTTAAGATCAGAAGCAAAAACGCGTAATCCATGGATCATGGATCACATTGTAAAACATTTTAATAAAAATATTGAAATACTTGATATTGGCTGTGGAGGCGGATTATTATCCAATGATTTATCAAAAATTGGTCATCATGTATCAGGAATTGATATTCATGAAGAAGTTTTACAGGTAGCTCGTAATTATGATCAGCTTAAAAGAGTAAAATATATAAAAGCAGATGCACTAAATTTGCCTTTCCCCGATGAGAGTTTTGATGTTGTTTGTGCAATGGATTTTTTAGAACATATTGAAGATTATCAACTTGCTTTAAAAGAAGGGACAAGAGTTTTAAAGAAAAATGGTTTGTTTTTCTTTCATACTTTTAACAGAAATTTAATTTCTTGGATTTTTGTTATTAAAGGCATGGAATGGTTTGTTAAGGGAACACCAAAAAATCTTCATGTTTCCCATTTGTTTATAAAACCAACTGAATTAATTAATTATTTTTCTGAATTAAATTGTCAACAAATAGAATTAAAAGGATTAAGCCCAAAAATATTTTCAAAATCTTTTTTTAACTTAATTCAGAATGGAGTTGTAGATAAAAATTTTACGTTTCAAATAAATTCATCGCTACTTACTGGTTATATTGGTTATGTCAAAAAAAATTAGTATATATTTAAATGATTTATTAATTTTCATAGGTTAATATTTTTTTTTGAATTTCAAAATCTCTTACTTTCCCAATTTCAGACCATAATTTTTCTGCTATATTTTTATGTTCATTTATAAACTTTTGACTAAAAATTAAAAAATAATCTTTTGAAATTACATCTGGTTTAATTTTAACAATATTAGTTAGTTTTAATTTTTTGATAAAGTAATCTACAGTTATAGATTGTCCTATACAGGTTGAAATACGAGCTGAATCTAGTTTTTTAAGAAGAATTTCAGTTCCTTTACTTTCCTCATAGGGTATTTGTAATTTTTTAAGAACGTCAATAACCGCATAACCTCGATTCACACCAACAACTTTATCTGTATTGCTTAACTTTTTACCATCCCATGTTACATTAGAATCTTTTCTTTTATAAAAAGAATATATCATTGTGGCAATTCGTCTTTCGTGATCCAGCTTTTTTTTATTCATTGGAAAAAATCCATATTCTAATCTTTCTTCTAAAAATGAAAAAATAAAGGCTCCATCCACCTCATTTTTTTTTAAAGTATTAAAGACACGGTTTGTTGGTACACGAGAATAAATTACTTTGATATTTAAATTACTAGCTGCTTTTGAAATAATGTCTAAAGAAAGACCTGGAGGTGTAAAAACATGATCGCCATTTCCTATTTGCCAAGGAGGCGCATCATTATCTGGATAGCATAATTTTAATTCAAACTCTTTTGCTATAGAAAATAGGGGGTATGACATAAATATAAGTATTATAGAAATTCTACTTAAAACTTTTATTAACATTTCAAAATCCCCGAAAAATATTATTTATAAATATAACAGGTTTTTAAATTATTTAATTAAAGCTATAAAAGAAAAATTATGACAGGCATATAGATCTATTTTAAGATATTTATATTTATAAAAAAAGATCAAACAATAAAAAACCCCCTTCTTAAAGGATTAAGAAGGGGGTTTAATATGGCGGAGAGAGAGGGATTCGAACCCCCGGTAGGCTCACACCTACAACGGTTTTCAAGACCGCCGCCTTAAGCCACTCGGCCATCTCTCCAAATAAAATCTTTTAATTAAAATTACTTTTTAGTAGCAGATTTTTTTGTTGTCTTAGAAGCTACTATTTTTGCTTTAATGCGTGCTTTTTTAGCAGCCTGAGCTTTTTTTCTTTTCATTTTAAAAGTACGACGGTTATCTTTCTTACCCATTTTAATCTCCTCATTTAGGTTGAGAAGGTTGTAACTTCTCTAATACAGAAGCTGACCTGTAACATGTGTATAGGAGCTTCGCAAGTTCTTTTAAAAAAAAATAAGATTAACAAAGAGAATCGATTCTTTCTCTCATTTCTTGCCTATGATCAGAGACTTGCTGTTTTTCAATACTATCAAAAAGAGCCTTAAAATTACCTTCTCCAAAGCTTTCATCACCTTCTCTTTGAATAATTTCATAGAAAAAAGGCCCTGCTGTTTTGTTATTCAATTGAACACACTGCTCTTTCATGAATATTTGAAGAAGATATTTGCCGTTAGATCCGTCTAATAAAATATTGTTTTTTCTAACAATATCATATGGTTCATTTATTTTTTGCAAATTCATTTGTTTCATACGATCAGGTAATAGTTCATAGTATTTATCAGAAGCTTCTAGAAAAACCGTTCCTCTTTCTCTTAGTTTCTCAACAGTTTGAATGATATTTTTAGTGCCAAATGCGATATGCTGAATGCCCGATCCTCTGTTATCTTCTACATAAATTTGAATTTGAGAATTATTAAAATAGGGCGCTAAGGGTTGATTGGTTGCAAATTTAATGCCGCTTTCTTTATCCCACATCACAATACTTTCTAACCCAGAGCCTGTTCCTAATTCTGGTCTATGATGAGTGGTATGAAATTCAATACCCCAATACTGCTCAAAACCCATGCAGTGTCTATAAAACTCTGTTATCGCATGCATGGAACGTCCATTGCATGTAACATGATCTATGCCTAAATCTAAACCAATTTCATTTAATTTTGTTTTAGCATTTTTATTTGTCCATTCAAAACCTGGGGCAAATTGATCAAAATTATTTTCCTCTATAAAACGAAATCCAACATCATCAATTGCTGTAGCGATAGAAGTTTCTCGCCATGAACCATCATGAGGAGATGAATGGCTTTCAATATCGTAAAGAATGGAAGCTTTTCTATCTAATAGAAATTCGGCTGTATTTTTTATATTTTTAACTCTAAAATTTAAATAGGCAATTCCATCGGGATGATTTGTTAAATATCTACCAGCAGTCGATGATTTTTCTATTGGCTCCGTAATTATCCAGCCAAGTTTTCCTGCTCCTAAAAGGACAATTGCACGCATTCCATGACGTTTTTCCCAATTTGATGTTGATTTTGCTATTTCTTCGAAACCAAATTTTTCTTTATGCCAATGAACGCAAGATTTAATATCGCGCGTAAAATATTGAATAGAATGATAACCAATAAGACCAAGTGATTTATTTTCATTTTTCATAGCGGTACCTCCTGATTAAATATCAAGAGATATTGGATCAAATTTTTTTTAAAGTAAAGAATTTGTTTATTTAATGATTTGAAATAATATTTAATTTATTTTTTTATCTTTAATTTCTTTGCTAAAGTGACATGAAACAAGATGTGGATTTTCTGTTGTTCCCAAATTTTTTAAAATAGGAACTTCATTTGTACATATTTCTTTTGCAAAAGGGCATCTTGTATGAAATCGACAACCACTTGGTGGATTGATAGGGCTTGGAATGTCACCTTGCAATACTTGTCGTTCTCTTTTTTCAACAATATTATGTCTTGGAATACTGGATATCAAAGCTTGTGTGTAAGGATGCAAAGGATTTTTATATAAGTTTTCAGATGAAGTATATTCTACTATTTTTCCTAAATACATGACGGCTACATTATCTGAAATATGTTCTATTACAGATAAATCATGTGCAATAAATATATAAGATAATTTATATTTATCACGAAGATCCATCATAAGATTTAATATTTGGCTTTGGATAGAAACATCTAAAGCACTTACAGGTTCATCGCATATAATAATTTTTGGATTTAACGAAAGAGCGCGAGCAATACCTATTCTTTGCCTTTGTCCACCAGAAAACTCATGCGGATATCTATCAATTGATTCGGGGCTTAATCCAACTTCTTTTAATAAAGAAACAATTTTATCAAGACGTTCATTTTTATTTTTATATAAATTATGAATCTCAAAAGGTTCAGATAATATTTCTTTTATAGACATTCTGGGATTAAGGCTTGCAAAAGGATCTTGAAAAACAATTTGAAATTCTTTTCTAAGGGGGCGTAAAGCTTTTTGAGATATATTTGTAATATCTTTTCCTTCAAATATAATACTACCCGATGTCGGTTCGATTAAACGCAGAATTGTCCTTCCAAGAGTACTTTTTCCACATCCCGATTCACCAACGAGACCTAAAGTTTTTCCTTTTTCAAGTGTGAAAGTAACATCATCCACCGCGTGTACTTTTGCTATTTGTTTGCCTAAAATTCCACCATTAATTGGAAAATATTTTACCAAATTATGAATCTGTAAAATATAATCTGTAGACATATTATTTTAAACCTCTTTAATAAAGGAACTTCTTTCAAAACGAATTCGTGGACCATAAACACCATTTGGTGCTTTTTCACCTGCTCCAATTACCATGACAACATAAGCATCTTTTGGAAGTTTAAGTATTTTTTGAATTCTTTTCGCATCAAATCCTTCCATTGGACATGAATCAAAAGAATGCGCCCTTAAAGCTAACATAAGATTTTCTGCTGCAAGTGCACATGTTTTTGTTGCCCATAATACCATATCACTATTTGAAACAGGATTTCGAGGCGTTGGTGTTTTTAATCCTCTAATATATAAAATTGGTTTTTTTATAGTTCCAATAATACTTAAAAACCCTTGAGTATAAGCTAAAGGAACAATTTTTTTATAATAATCTATTGCTGTTTTTGGAACTTTATCTCCTTGGCTTTCGAGCAAGTTCAACATTTTTTTTGCATTTTGTTTCCATGTATTTGTACGAGCAACACACACAATTAATTCAGCAGCTGTGCTTGCTGCTGGCTGGGATAAACATGCTTTAACTAGTTCTTGTTTTTTATCTTTACTTCGCACCCAATAAAACTCCCAAGGCTGCAAGTTAGATGAATTCGGGGCAAGAAGAGCAAGATCTAAACATTCATTCATTATATTTTCAGGAATAGATGTCTTTGTAAAAACTCGTACACTTCTTCTAGAGGTAATAACTTTTTTAAATTCTTCCGAATTTATTTTAGGGTTTGCTTCTTCATAAATTTTAGTTGGAATGGTATTAAAAATATTTTTTGACATAATTTATTATCTCCTAAGCCTTAAAGCATGAGACTTGTTTATCATTTTTTAAAGTTTTTAATTCGGGTTCTTTTATTTTACATTCATCTGAAACTAAAGAACATCTGTCTTGAAAACGACAACCTTTAGGTAAATTTGATAAAGAGGGAACAATTCCAGGAATGGTATTTAATCTGTGTTTTTTTTCACCTAATTTTGGAATTGAATTTAGTAAACCAATTGTATAGGGGTGTTTTGGGTTTTCAAATAATTCTTTTGTAGAAGATTTTTCTACAATTTTTCCCGCATACATTACTACAACATCATCACAAGTTTCTGCAACAACACCAAGATCATGTGTAATTAAAATAGTAGACATCCCAGTTTCTTTTTGTAAATTATTCATTAGAGCAAGGATTTGAGCCTGAATTGTTACATCTAAAGCTGTTGTAGGCTCATCTGCAATTAAAAGTGAAGGTTTACAAGCAAGGGCAATTGCTATCATCACTCTTTGACGCATCCCACCTGATAATTGGTGAGGGTAATCATCAATTCTTTTTTCAGGAGATGGAATTCTTACGAGTTTAAGCATTTCAATTGAAAGATCTCGAGCTTCTTTTCGTGTTGCTCCTTTGTGTAAAGTAAAAACCTCTGCAATTTGATTTCCAATAGTATAAACAGGATTTAAACTTGTCATAGGTTCTTGGAAAATCATTGAAATTTTATTACCGCGAACGGCTCTCATTTCTTTTTCAGATAAAGTCAATAAATTTTTATTTTCAAAAATAATATTTCCAGAAACAATTTTACCGGGAGGATTTGGAATTAATCTCATTAAAGATAAACTGGTTACACTTTTGCCACAACCAGATTCGCCTACAATTCCTAATGTTTTTCCTTTTTTTACAGTAAAGGAACAATTATCAACAGCATTAATTTCGCGTCCTGATACTTTAAAACTTGTTACCAAATTTTCAACTGCCAGAACGGTTTCGTCTTTCACTTTAAAACTCCAAATAGATTTTATATTTTTTTACCCAAGCCTATTTCCCTTAACCTTTGTAACAAAAATTCATTTGCTAAGATAGGGGGGAATTTTGCTGATCTTGATGGAGAAACACATTTATCTAAAATATTGAGTTCACAGTTTTCATATGCATGAACAAAAAATGGCAATGAGTATCGTGAAACATTTTTTGCATTAATAGGATTCACAACTCGATGTGTTGTGGAGGGGATGATTTCATTTGTAATTCTTGATAACATATCTCCAGAATCTACGATCATTTGGCCCTTTTGGCTTTGGATTTCAAGCCATTTTCCTTGTCGGGTTAATATTTCAAGCCCACCTTCCGTTGCTTCACAAAGTATCGTAATTAAATTGATATCTTCATGGGCTGCAGCACGAATTGCTCCAGAATTAAATTGATCTCCAGTAACAGGGGGATAATGTAACGCCCTTAAAACAGTATTTCCATCTTTTGCCATATTAGGAAGAGTATTTTTTGGAATTCCTAAATACTCTGAAATAGCAGAAAGCAATACAAGAGATATTTTATCCAGAGAAGAATATAAAGTTGTTAATTTATCTTTAAAATTTGGTAATTCTTTTACAGGCCAAATATTTTTTGCGCTTTTTAATTCAAGATCTTTATTTTCATAATATTCTCTTCCAATATGCCAAAATTCTTTTAGATCACCTTTGTTGTTGTTTTTAGCATGTTCTAAACCAAAACTAACATAACCTCTTTGACCCAATCCACCGTCTTCAATATATTTCGATTTCATATTATTTGGCAATTCAAATAATTGAATAATTTGATCATAACAATCTTCAATTAATTTGTTTGGAACCTCATGGCCTTCAATAATAACAAAACCAAATTCTTGAATTGCTTTGCCAAAAATATTTATAAACTCTTTTTTTTCTTTAAGAGAGCCTTCTGTATATTGTTTTATATTTGTTAATGGAACCTTAGACATAAATATTATTCTCCGATATTATCAAAAATACTTAATAGTTTTTCTACTAAGTCTCTTTTCCTTCTTGCTTTAGGGCCAATTAAAACGAATCCTCTTCGAGCAGCGCCGAAGACTTTTTTAGCGGTGTCTAAAATTTGTTCTTGCGTTATAGATTTAACAATATCAATTTCATCATCTACGGACAAATTAGAGTTCATAAAATAAGAAGATACTTCTCTGTTTAATAAACGTGATGGTGTTTCTTTAATTTGTTTTAAATCAAAACAATATCTAAATTTAATATGCTCTATTTCATCTTTTAGGGGATACTCTGAAATAATTGTTTTTAATTCGCTGGCTAATTTTTCAAGTAAGTCGTTTAATCGATCTTCAGAGACTGTGGCGTCTATACTAAAAGTTCCTATCTCATTGAAAAATTGAGTATCACAACTAATATCATAAACTAATCCATGTTTTTCTCTTATATTTGCTGGCAATCTTGTGCAAATTCCATCATCAAGAATTCTTTGTAAAAAGGTAATTAAAACAATATCTCTTGATAGACCACCAATTGTAGGAAATATCATTTTTACAGCAAATTGATTATCCGGATTATTTTGTAAACATAACGCATTTTGTGGTTTTCTTAATTTAGAAAGAGAGGGTATCGTATTTTCAGCTGTTACTCTATTTGGATTAGATTGTTTTGTGTGATCCCAAAAATGTCCAAAATAAGCTTCAAGAGCTTTAATTGTTTCAATTTCAGAATAAGAAGTATTAATTGTTATTATACAACGTTCTGGTGTATAAAAATTTCTTCTTTTTTCTGATAATTCTTTTTCTGATATTTTTTTGACTACATCTTCGTTACCAATAATAGGATTTCCTAATGGATGATTTGAAAATAATGTAGACATAGATAAAGATTCTGTATCAATACTATCTCCAGATTCATTAAAATCAGAAGCCATTTCTTGTAAAATAACAGAACGTTCTATTTCTAAATCAGCATAATTTGGATGCAAAAAGAAATCAGAAAAACATTCAATTGCTTCAATTGTTCTCTCAGAATCACCTTTTAACCAATAAGTTGTATGTTCTATCCCTGTCATTGCATTTGTTTCACTACCAAAAGACTCCATAGCTTTTGAAAGAGAAAGTGAATTCGGATATTTTTTAGAACCACGAAACATCATATGCTCTAAAAAATGGGATACACCATTATTTTCTTCAGACTCATCCCTTGCACCTGTATTTATATGAATAGATAATTCAAATGAAACGGAATCGGGCGTGTGGCAATATAGTACATGTAACCCATTTTTTAGATTGTGTTTACTTATTGAAAAAAATTTCATTTTAATTCTTTCTATTCAGAACAAAATACGAGATTTCACGAAGTGCTTCTAATGCATGAATTTGTTCCGTATTTAATTTTAATTCTTTTTCTATTTTATGAAGAGCATCTCTTGCTTTTTTTGAATAATTTTCAGCTGCTTTATAAGATTTTTCCAATCCTTCTGTTTCGATAACAAAACTTAAAAGAGTTTCTTTATTTTGCTCTGTAGCTTCACCTGTTTCAATAATAGAATTTACAAGTTCATTTAATTTAATTTTAGAACTGTGTTGCGAGTTTAAAGCATAAATTAGCGGTAATGTAATTTTGCCTTCAAACAAATCGTTTAAAACGGGTTTGCCTAAAAGAGCTTGTTTTCCTTCATAGTCGAGACAATCATCAAATATTTGAAATGCATAACCTAAATTTTTGCCATATTCTGCAAAATAATTTGAAATTTGAGTATTTGTTTCTTTAAGGTAACAAGGCGTTTTTGCACTTGCTTGAAAAAGAACTGCTGTTTTTCCTGCAATAACTCTTTCATATTGATCTATTGTTGTATTTGGTTTCCATAAAAGTTCTAATTGAAAAAGTTCACTTTCACTCATAAATCGAATACATTCAGCAAAATCATCTATCAGCTCTAAACTCTTCGTTTTGACCATGAGTCTGCAGGCTGCTGAATAAATAAGATCACCAGACAAAACCGCAGTTTCATCTCCCCAAACAGAATTAACCGTAGGTTTATTTCTTCTAAGTGTTGAGTTATCTATAACATCATCATGTAATAAACTTGCAGTGTGAATATATTCACATACGGAAGCAATTGGGAATTTATTTTCTCCACTATAACCAATTAATTTAGAGCATAAAAGAAAAATAGCTGGTCTTATTCTTTTTCCACCCGAAGAAAAAATATGTGATAAAACTTGATTTGTAGGCTCATTTGGAGTTAATAAATATTCAACAAGTTTATTTTCTAAAGAGATAAGTTCATCAGATATTGGTTCGTAAAATTTAGGTATCATATTTAATCTTCTTTAATAAAGTTAAAATTATTTAAGTCAATTTATTTAGGCATTCTTTAAAGATGCTTTTTTAATTTTTTGAATCGCTTCAGAGTAATTTTCATAATTAAATACAGCACCACCCGCAACAACAATATCTGTACCCAATTGTTTTAATGTCATAATATTTTCTGCATTTACTCCACCATCTACCATAATTTCAAAATTTAAATTATTTTCTTTTCGAAATTTTGAGAGTTCATGAATTTTTTTATGAACAAGAGGTATGTGTGATTGTCTTGAAAACCCAGGATTAACAGACATAATCGTAACTTGATCAAGAATAGGAAGTAAATATTCAATTGTATTCCAATGTGTTGAAGGATTTAAAGCAATTCCAGCTTTTTTTCCTGCATCTTTTATTTTCATACAAATGCGGTGTGGGTGTAAAGAAACTTCTTGATGAAAAGATAAAACGTCAGCTCCTGCATCTAGATAGTCTTGAAATACTTGATCTGGGTTTGTTACCATAATATGCACATCAATAGTCATTTTTGTTATTTTTCGCATTTGCTCAATAAATGGGACACCAATGGTTAATAGAGGTACAAAGTGACCATCCATTACATCAAAATGAATACTATCTGCGCCACTAGACTCAAGTTTTTTTACTTCTTCTTCCAATTTCATCAGATTAGCAGCTGCAATAGACGGAGAAACTTTAATTTCTTTTTTCATTTTGTAACCTTATTCAATATAAAAATTCTATATAGGATTAACATAAGTGTGTATTAATGTTTTTTCACCTACGTTACTTCTTTCAAATTTAATTTTAAGTCTATAACCTTGAGAACTTTTTTCTATTTCTCGAATGATACCTTCACCAAATACTTTATGATTTACTCTTTGCCCTTTTCTCCAGGTAGGAGTGTCTTCATTTGTGTGATTTGTTTCTTTTTGAAGAAGATCGTCACCTTTGAATATTCGAGGTTTATCTATAAATTTATTTTCAGTATTTATCTTACCGAATTCTTTTTTTACATTTTTATTAATGGCATCAACTTGATCAATAAATTCAAAAGGAATTTCAGAAATAAATCTGCTTTCTTGGGCAGGTAAAAAATCTTTATATCTATTTCTTTTGCAATTTGTAATTGTTAACTTGTTTTTTGCTCTTGTAATAGCAACGTACATTAAGCGACGCTCTTCTTCAATTGCCTCAGGAGAGTCCAGAGAGTTTTGATGTGGAAGAACCCCTTCTTCTAAACCAGCTATGATGATATTTGGAAATTCTAAACCTTTTGCAGAGTGAATTGTCATTAAAGTGATTGCATTTGCAGTACCTTGTTGAACATTAACAACTGTTGGTTCGATAGTAAGCATTGCCTGTTCAATAAAACGAGATAATTTTTCTAATCCTGTAAAAGGTTTTTCATTTTGTATAAACTCTTCGTCATATTCAAAATTTTCAAATTCAATAATTGCGTTTCTTAACTCAATCACGTTAAGCCATCTTTCATCAAAATCTTCAGGATGTGTTGTTTTCAAATAAGCTTCAAATTTAATATCTGAAATTATATCTGCCAAAGTTTGAGAAGGTTTATTATGTTCATTTATATTATTTCGCCATTTTTGATAGCTCATAATAAATTCTTTTATTCCTGAAATAGATCTAGATATTTCGTTTTCTATGGATCCATATACAATTTCAGTCATTGTTTTTAATAAAGTTTCATTTCTACTTAAAGAAAGGTCTTTTAAATTTTGCAAAGCTTTATCACCAAAACCTCTTCTTGGAGTATTTATTACTTTTTGAAAAGACGCTTCATCTGTTGGATTTATAATTAATTTTAAATAGGCAAGAAGAATTTTAATTTCGGCTCGTTCATAAAAACGAACAGAACCATAAATAATATATGGCATCATACGTCTTCTTAATTCGTCTTCTAAAGAACGGCTTTGCGCATTTGTTCTATATAAAATACAAAAATCGGAAAATTTTTCATCATTTTGTATGGCTGAATATATTTCATTGGCAATAAAACGAGATTCAGAATAAGAATCATCACAGGATTTAAACTTAATTTTTGAACCATTTGTTTTTTGAGTAAAAATAGATTTATCAGCTCTTTTATAATTATTTTTAATTACTCCTGTAGCAGCGCCAATAATGGTATTTGAACTTCTATAATTTTCTTCTAGTTTATAAACTTTAGTATTTTCATTTTCTTTATCAAAATTTAAAATAAAAGAAGGTTCAGCTCCTCGCCAGGAATAAATACTTTGGTCATCGTCACCAACAATAAATAAATTTTTAGTTTTCGAACTTAAAATACGAATTAATTTAAATTGAATTGGATTTGTGTCTTGAAATTCGTCTATTAAAAAGTAACGAAAGCGATTTTGTAATGAAGCAAGGACATTTGGGTTGTTTTCTAATAATTTATACATAATTAATAATAAATCATTAAAGTCCATTGCATTTTGTTGTTTCATTTGTCTTTGGTATAGTTCATAAACTCTTTGAATAAGTTCAGGATCGTAATGTTCACCAAAATTTCTTAGCTGGCTTCTTTCTTCTTTTATAGTATAATCTTTATTATTTTTTATTTCTTGTAAATATTCTTCAGGAGTATGTCCCTGATTTTTAATTTTATCAATTTTAGATTTAACAGTATTTAAAGATAATAGTTTGTCTGGAACATTTAATTGTTTTAAAATATCTTTTAATAAACTTTTTTGATCATTATCGTCATATATTGTAAAACCTGGTTGATAACCTGCTTCATGAGAATAAATTCGAAGAAATCTTGCGCAAAATGCGTGAAAGGTAGAGACAATAATATTTTTTGATTTTTGTCCACCAATATAACTTTCAATTCTTTCTTTCATTTCTTTGGCGGCTTTATTGGTAAACGTTACTGCTAAAATGGAAGAAGGCGGAACGCCTTGCTCAGTTATTAACCAGCCAATTCTTGAGCAAATTACTCTTGTTTTTCCGCTACCAGCTCCAGCATAAACAACTGCAGGGCCATCTTTGTGTGTGCATGCATCATATTGGGCTTTGTTTAAAAGAGTGAGATCAGGAGTCCCTGTTTGATTATGCATAATTGAAATTATCCTTTTATAAATGCAGAGTAAGATGTTACTTTATTTTTTTTTCTTTTTAGATTTTTTCTTTTTACGTTTTGGCGTAACATTTTTATTACTCTCATTTTTGCTATTAATATTTTTTCTTTTTAGATTTTTAATAGCTGCTAGACCAGAAGAACCAATAGCTAATCTTCTTATTTTTTTTAAATATTGTTCCTCTAAAGCGGCTGCTCTCGATTTATGAAGTAAATTAGAATAGAGAGGATTGTTTTCAATATTTGAAGTTAAAAACACATGCTGATGTTCTTGATCAAATCCTTTTTTCTTAAAAAATTGAACTGCTCTATTATTACTAGGGTCAGTGTCTGCCATTATAATGCGAACACCTTCATTTTCTACAAAGGCTTCAACAACTTTATCAATAAGTTTGCTAGCCACACCTTCTCTTTGCCAATTTGGATGTGCGCATAACCAAACAATATATCCGTAGCTCCAAGCTGTTCCTGGCTTAGACATGACCGTTCCTAAAACAAAACCTACAATACGTTCATCTTCAGGATCTTCACCTTTTTGAAAGTCATCATTTTCAGCTACAAGGCAATAATCACCATCTGTATTAAACATACTTGTGACTTCATATTCATCCCAGCCTCTGTATAACATTGGCCATAAATCAGCTCTAAAGCATGTTTCACCTAAATTATAAGCTTCAGCTAAATCTTGGATTTCCATTTCGCGAATAGAAAAGCTACGTTTAGAATCAAGATTTTTCTTTTCTTCCTTACTTTCTTCTTTTTCTCTTTTTTCTTTCACTGTCATAAAAACCCTTTTTTAACTAAATAAGCCTATTTAGCTATAACGTAAGGAGAGCAAAACACAAAATTTGGTCCCATTTCAATGTTAATTTTACCATCATTTGAATTAAGGAGATCACCGTCTAACGAATAAAGAGTGCTATCATTGCAAGTTAATATAGCTTTTTTAAATTTTACAGAATGAACTTTAGAAAAATTGTAAATATCTCCCCCTAAAAAAGCTTTTACAGCTCCTTTAATAAGTTTTCTCCCTTTTTCGGAAATAGCTATCATTTCAGCAAAATTATCGCCTAATTCAACCCTTTTAAAAAAATGTGAAGTAAGTGGAAGTTTTTGAACAGTTGAAGCAAATACTAAACTAAATTCATCTGGTGTGTTATGAAGTTTATGAATAGACTGCCAAATTGGAGAAGGTGCTGTTTCTATTTTCATATTTTGCTGTTTAACTAAACGCGGAAATTCGCCATTTAATTTACCTTTAAAAAGGCCGTCAGCAATATATCCAGCCATTTTTAGAGCAGCTCCAAATGAGTTTGTTTTATCTTTATAAAACTCTTCAAGAAATGCTGTGGCTATTCCATTTGCGAAGATAAATCCAATTCGCCCATTGACATACAATGTACTCAGAATAGCTTCATTCATGATTTGTTTTTTGTTGATGAGTTTTAAGGTATCTTCTAGGCAAGTCAGAGCTTCTGTTTTTATGCCTAAATTTTTAGCTAAAAAATTGATTGTTCCGCCTTTTAGGAGAAGAATTTTTGGAAGATTATTAGGCCCATAGGCTTTTAAAATGGCTGAAAGAGTTAAACTAATGCTTCCATCACCGCCAACAATCCCAACAAGATTTATTTTTCTTGCACTAAATTCTTGGCAAACTTGATTTAGTTGCTCAATAGAACGAGTGACTTCAAGTTGCCCATAATTGGCCAAAGTATACCAGAGGCGCGTATTGTACTCAGGATTATGTTTGATAATTTTTGCAAAAGGGTTGGAAATGATTCCGACTCTGAGCATTGTGGATTCCTTTTCAGGGAGTAAGCCCTATGACTCGTAAGAAAGAGATTGTGATAACTGATGAAGAAAAGCAAACAGATGATTCAAATAAAACAAATAAAAAATCTTTTGTTCGAGTTTCTGGACAGAGCAAACAGAAATTAAAAAACAACCATATAAAAACAAATCTGAACTCCAAATCAAAAAAAACGGATCTGCTTGATGCAGAAGTTTTAGATGAAGATGATTATACAGAAGAATCTTCAAAAGAACGACAAGATATAATAGATATTGATAATTATAAAGACTCTGAAACCGAAGTTATTTTAGACGACGGTGATATACTTCCCGCCCTTCGTGAAGAAGAGACCGATGATGATGACGATGTAGACCTTGATGATACTATTGAAATTGGTGGTAAAGAAAATGGTTTAATAACTACAAACGCTTTACAAAAATATCTTGCTGAACTTCGTAAATATTCCTTAATGACAAGAGAGCAAGAAAAAGAAGTCGCAATAAAAGCTTATGAAGAGCATGATATTGAATCAAGAAATCGTCTTGTGACCTCTAATTTAAGACTTGTAGTGAAAATAGCTATGGAATATAGAAGAGCTTATTCACAAATATTAGATTTAATACAAGAAGGTAATGCAGGATTAGTTCAAGCTGTTAATCGTTTTAATCCATATAGAGGTGTTAAGTTATCAACATATAGTGCATGGTGGATAAGAGCTTATATTTTAAAATTTTTAATGGACAATAAAAGTCTTGTAAGAATGGGTACTACCGATGCTCAAAGAAAATTATTTTTCAGACTTAGAGGAGAAGCTGAAAAATTATATGCTTTAACTCAGAAATTTGATGCTAATTTGTTGGCTGAAAAAATAGGTGTACAACCACAAGATGTTGTTGAAATGCAACAACGTTTAACTAAAAATGATGTTTCCTTAGATACCCCTGTTGGAGAAGATAATGATACAAGACAGGTTGATTTATTATTTTCAGATTCCGAAGAAGCTGATGTTACCTATGAAAAAGAGCAGCTATTAAAAATATTGCGAAAAGAAGTTTCATTTATTGAAAAAGAATTAAATGAAAGAGATGCTTATATTTTTCATAATAGAATTATGTCTGACGACCCTATTACTCTTCAAGATGTTGGAGATAAATATGGAATTACTCGAGAAAGAGCAAGGCAGCTTGAAGCACGAGTTATAAAGAAAATTAAAGATAGAATTATTGCAGCAGGAATAAATCGGTGAAAATAATTTTTATTTATATTTTTGTTATTTTTAATTTTTTAATTATTTCAAAAGCATCTGCAAATAAAAATCAAAAAATTGTTTCACTAGCACCGAATCTCACAGAAATTGTATATGCACTAGGTCTTGGCAATCAATTGGTTGGAAATACAATTTTATGTGATTATCCAGAACAAGCGAAAAAAGTATATAAAGTTGGTAATTTTAATAATCCAAATATGGAAAGAATCATTTCTTCAGGAACAAATATTGTATTAGCTACTGAAGGTAATCCAGTGGAAAAATTAAATTCTTTAAAAACAAAAGGAATAAAAATAGTCCAAGTTAAACCTCAAAAAGCTACCGATATACCAATAATAATTCAAACTATTGCAAATAACCTAGGAGTTTCAGAAAGAGGAAAAGAGCTATCTGGTAGTATTGAAAAGGCTTTGCAAAAAATTTCAAATGGTAAGAAAAAAAATAAATCATTTTTACTCATATTACAATTTAATCCTATTTATTCCATTAGTGAAGAAACTTGGTTAGGAGAATTATTTAAACTATCGGGACTTAAAAATATTGTAGGAAAAAGCGTAATCAAGTATCCTGTTATTTCAAATGAATTTTTATTAAAAAATAGACCCGATTTAATCTTGGTTGGAGCTGTTGAAGGTAAAAGTAAACAGGAAAGTTTAGAAATACAAAAACAAAAAATCCAACAAATTTATGGAGAAGAAACCAAAAAAATTGATATAGAAATATTACCTAAAGATGTCTTAGTAAGACCAGGACCTCGAATTGTTGAAGGAATTCATTTTATAGAAAGTATATAACATTGAAAAAAAATTTTTCATTTAAAATTTTTATAATCTATATTTTAATTTTTTTGGTTTCTTCATTTTTAAGTATCAATTTTGGTTCAACAGACATAAATATTTTTAGTTCACATTTAATTCAAACTAATAATGATTTATACTTTAAAATTCTTGAATTGAGAATAAATGGTTTATTACAAGCTGCAATTATAGGCGCTATTTTAGCTTTGTGCGGATATATTCTACAAAAACTATTAAGAAATCCTTTAGCAGATCCTTTTATTTTAGGAATATCTTCTGGTGGTTCTTGTTTTGCTTCTTTGTTTTTTATTTTTAACTCTCTCCCAATAATTTCAAGTCTTCCTTTAACAATTCTTTTTCCAATACAATCTATATTTGCATTTATTGGATGTATGTTTTCATTTATAATTTTAATTTTAGCTAGAAAAAATATAAAAAATTTAAATGATGATTATATTTTCCCAGTAATCGGAATTATTATAAATTCATTTTTTTCTTCTATATTAATGTTGATATTTTCTCTTGCAAAACCAGAGCAATTATCAGAAATTCATAATTTTTTAATGGGATCTTTGCAGCCGATATCAATTTATCCTTTATTATTTATAGTTACTTTATCTATTTACCCAATTTACTATATTTTAAAAAAATCAAAATTTTATGATTATATGTTATTTGGAGATGATTTTGCAAAATCAATGGGAATTAATCCTGTAAAATTAAGAAATAGCTCAATTTTAATGATTTGTATTCTTATTTCTTTGGCAGTGTCAACTTCTGGAATTATTGCTTTTATTGGTTTAATTATTCCACATATCATTAGAAAAATTCATAGATTTTCATCCCATTTTGAAATCATTATTTGTATGATTTTAGGTGCTATTGTTCTAGTAAATGCAGATACTTTATCAAGATCTTTATTTTCTCCAGCACAATTATCAGTAGGCATTTTTACAGCAATTTTAGGAGCTCCTATGCTTTCTTTTATTCTTTTAAAGAGGCATAAAATATGACTCCTATTTTCTTAAAGTCATTAGATCTTGCTTATGCTGTAAAAAGCGGTAAAATATTATTTCGAAACGTTAGTTTTGAGTATACTGGCGGAGATATTATCTGTTTGCTTGGCAATAATGGTGCTGGTAAAAGTACTTTGTTAAAGGTTTGCGCAGGTTTATTGGAGCCAAGTTGTGGTCAAATCTCTTTATTAAAATCTCAGGATGATTCATTAAAAAGTCATAAAAAAGTGAAATCAATCTCTTGGTTACCGCAACAACTTATTCGACCTGAAAATTTTAACGTTATTGAGTTTATATCATTGAGTAATTTTATAAATAGGAATACGAGTTATTTATCAAATGACCTTTCTATTGACTATGATAACATTTTAAGAGATTTTGATTTAATGCACTTAAAAAATACGGAATTGGTTGATTTAAGTGGCGGTGAGTGGAAAAGAGTACAATTGGCCAGAATTTGGGCTAGTAAGGCAAAAGTACTTTTTTTAGATGAGCCTGAAAGTGATTTAGACGCAAGACACAAGCATGACTTAATTTATAAATGTAAATTATACGCTCGTGAAAATCAATCAATCATTTTTATCACTTCACACGACTTATTTTTTGCTAAAGAGATTGCAAATAAAATATGTGCATTAAGTGATGGATTATGGGTTTGGAATTCGGATTCTAATTTTTTTTGGAGGTCAAATATCGCACAAAAATTATATGGAATTCGAAGCTCATTAGAATAAAAAATATTTTTATTCTCAAATCCAATTATTGAAAGGAATTTTTAGTGAATGAAAATAATTTAAATAAAAAGAATGATATTATTGATGCTGAATTTGTTAATGAAGAAAGTACTCTTACTAATAATTCAAATTCTAATTTGAATGAGAATCAAAGTAATAGTATAAAAAAAGTGAATGAATATCATTTTTCAGATCAAGAGTTTTATTCTTCTGAAAGTCAACAACAAAAATTTAAATCTTTCTATTATTCCTTTGGAAACAATTCTAATATCAAATTAAAAAAGCCATCTATTTTAAAAATTATATTATTACTTCCCTTTATAATATTAGGACTTTTATTTCTATTAATAATAGGTTTAATTATGTTTGTCATTTTTTTGCCAAAAATTTTCAATATATTTAGAAAAAAAGGAATTTCTGGTTTGAAAATGGATTATAATTTAATTAGAGGGCTATTTAGTCAAATCAGAACAAAGTAAATATGCTTTAATTTCACCTTTACTATTATGGGTGCCATGATGCCGGTAAATGCTCCAGAGTTTCCTCCAGAGTTTAAGTGGATAAATTCGGAATCTTCTTTAAGCCTTGAACATTTTAAAGGACATCCTATTTTATTACACTTTTGGACTTTTTGTAGTGTAAACTGTCTAGAAGTATTAGCTGAATTAAAAAAATTAGAAGATGAATTTAGTAAAAAAGGATTGGTCGTTATTGGGGTTCAAAATGCTAAATTCTTTCATGAACAAGATTATAATAATGTAAAAGAAGCCTGCCATAGATTAAATATAAATCACCCTGTTATTGTTGATGAAGACATGCAAATATCAAAAAAGTTTGCTATTCGAAGTTGGCCTACTTTTGTAATAATTGATTGTGAAGGAAAAATATTTAATTCAACAACAGGTGAAAATAAATATGAGTTTTTAAAGGAACAAATTTCATCATTAATTTTAAATAAAAATTTACCTCAAGTCCAATTAAGTAATTGGGGAACAATAGACGATAAATTTAATTTTAGATATCCTACAAAAGCAGTAGCTACAGAAATAAATTCAAACGTATTTTATTTTATTTCAGATACGTTTAATAACAGAATTGTTCAATTAAATCATGAAGGAAAATTTGTAACTTCTTTTGGTGAAGGCATTCTTTCTTCGCCATTAGGTTGTTGTATTTGGAAAGAAGAGCTCATTGTTTGTGATTCAGGACATCATCGGGTTATTGCATTTGATTTAGAAGGAAAGCCTCAAAGAAAATATAGAGTTCTTGCTGGTAAAGGTGAAAAAGGTTTATTCGAAGCGCGTTCAGAATATGATGCAAAACTAGCTCCGTTAAATTGTCCTGCTGATGTTTGTGTATGGGGAAATCATCTGGCCATTTCATGCTCTGGGAGCAATCAAATAGTACAATACATAGTTAAAGATGATTCTGTTTCACATATTGCTGGTTCAGGACGAGAAGATCTTTTAGATGGGCCCGCTTCGTTTGCTGCTCTGGCAGAACCTTCCGGTGTTTCTGCTGTTTCTGATACTGTTCTTGCTTTTACAGATAGTGAGACTAGCTCTATTCGACTTATTATTAAAAATTGGAATGAAACAGGAAAAACGATGATAGTGAGTCTTGTTGGTGGGGGGCTTTTTGATTTTGGTTTTTCAGATGGCCTTGGCGCAGAAGCAAAAATGCAGCATCCTTTAAGTTGTGCTTGGAGCCCTAAATCACAAAACTTATATATATTAGATTCCTATAATAATGCGATGAGAATTTATTCTGTAGGCAAGGATTATTTAGGCACAGTTCCTTTATCTGAAAGTTTAAATGAACCATCTGGTATTACTTGGTTCAATGGAAATTTAATCATAACGGATACAAACTCTCATCGTATCCTAATCATTCATGAGAATGAGATATCACAAAAAGAAGATATAGATTCTTTAAATGTAACATTAGTAAAACAAATATTTGAAGGTCCATTTGCAAGAATAGCAGACTATCCAAAAAATAATTTAAATGTAAATTTAGTATAAAATGTTATTCTATAATTCTAATTGTTATTTAAATATCTTATAATTGCCTTGAATAATTTATAAAAAAAATATAAAATAATGAATGATTTTATTTCTTATTCCTTGAATAAGTTTTTACTATCTCAGATAAAGGAACAGGTTTATGTCTGCATATAAAAAAATATTAATATGTACTGATTTTTCAGAAGCGAGTATCAAGTCTTTTCAAAAAGCAATTCCTCTTTCTAGCGCATTTAATGCGGAAGTACATATCTGCCATGCCGTAAGTCCTGTGGCATCTATTCCTGTTCATGGTTACTACTATCCTGTAAATATCGATCTTGAAAAAGAAGCCATTCAAGATGCAGAGCAAAAAATGAATAAACTTGTTGCTGATTTAAATGTAGAAAAGCAAAATATTCACGTTTTTTTTGCTGATCCTAAAGAGGGTATTGTTGCTTTTGCTAAAGAATTAAATATTGATTTAGTTATTATTGCTGGCCATCACCATTCCTTTATTGGAATGCTAGGTTCAACAGCAAATTACATTGCAAATAAAATTCATTGTGATGTTTTAATTTTAAATTAAATATTATTTTTCATTTATTAAAGTATAAATATAAGAGTCAAAATAATTTCCATTTTTTAAAAGATGTTTTTTTATTATTCCTTCTCTTTGCATCCCAATCTTTTCCAGTAATTTAAAACTAAATATATTTTGTGTAGCACAATAAGCTAAAATTTTTTCTATTTTATAGTTTTTATTTGTAAATGATATTAAAGCAGTTGCTGCTTCATATGCGTATCCTTTTCCCCACCATGTTTCCCCTAATACAAAACCAAGTTCATATTGATTTGGTAATTTAGGATTTTTAGGAAGGAGTCCAATAGTTCCTATAATTTTTTCGGATTCAGAATCATTATTATTTAACAAAATTGCTAAATTACAAGTAGGAAAGTATTTATATAATGAAATAATTCTGTTTAAATAATCCATAGTTTCTTCTGTATTTTTATGGTAATCCCAATTTAAGAATTTTGTTACATTTAAATTTTTTGAATAATCAAAAATTTGTAGATAATCTTCGATTTTTAATGATCTTAAAGTAATTCTTTTTGATTGAATTTGAATTAAATGACTCATAATAAAAACCCTGATATTTTCTTTGTTTCTTTAATTACTATAAATTAAATTTTTTTAAATACAAAAATTATTTTTGACATATTTTAATTTTATAAAAAAATGAAAGAGATTGGGTATCTAGTTTAAAATTTTGAATTATTTAATTGACCGTTTGGCTAATTTAATATAATTTAATCTTTGAAAATCAAAAAATTAATATAATATTTAAAAAATAAAAAGGAATTTTTATGAAAATAAAATTTATATATTTAATTTTATTTATGATGAATACTTTTAGTATTCAAAGTGTTTTTGCTGAAACAACAGAAGTATTTTGCGCTACGAATGACAAAAAATGGGAATGGTTAAGAGCAAATAATCAAATTGTTTCTGTAAGTGGAGAATGGATATTTTTTAGAAAAGATATAACTTCTAATAGATATTTAAACATAAGATACTTTAAAATAAATGGTGACTGGAGTGATATTGAAGGTTTTCAAAAAGAATGCATTAAAAATTTTGGACCTTCTTATGTCTTTGCCCAAGTTGCAGATAGTATGTTTTCTAATTGGTATCTTATTGGAGTTTCAAATAATTCTTTAGCAAAAGGAATATTTGAATTAAATAATTGGTGTATATTTTGTTCAAGAAGCCTAAAACCTTTTACAATTGAAAAAATTAATTATTTTAATTATTTTAACTTAGAAGAATATTTTAATCAGTTTTAAAATTGTTTAAATATAAAAATAGAAATAGTATATAATAATGAATTATATAAATTCACTTGAAAATTTTAAATTTATAAGTTATTAAAATTTTATTTTAAGGATGTAAATATGAAATTTTTTAAAAGTTTAATACTTGTTAATTATATTTTATTTGCTTTATTTAGTTCCTTTGAAGTTTATGTAGAAACTGCAGATATTTATTGTGCAAATAAAGATAAAGAAACAAAATGGTTATATTATAATAATAATATATTAAAACTAAATGGAGAGTGGCAGTATTTGTCTAAAAAAATAAATTCAGATTATAGATTGATAACACAATATTTTAAATTGAATAATAATTCTTTAACCATTAATGATGTCCAGGAATTATGTATTAAAAATTTTGGCTCTGATTTTCAATATGTGCAAGCGTCAACTGGAATTTTTTCGGCTTGGATACCAATTGGTATTGATAATAGTAATCTGATGCAAAGTTTTTTTAGCTTAAGCTATTATTGTTCAAAATGTTTATATCGAAGAACTATTCTAAAGAGTATTAATGAACTTTCTCAAAAAAATAATAATATTTTTGATTTTATGTATTAATGTTCTTAAAATGGTAATTTTATGAATTATAATAAATTAAAAATATCAAAATCTTTTTGGAAAGGTATTTAATACTTGTCTTTCATTTTCTTTTTTAAGTACAAATGTTGATCTTAGTTTCCAGCTTTCTGCAGCTCGTTCAATTCTTCTATTTGTTTCTTTTAAGGCTTCTTTTAATAATAAAATTTCTTCTTGTAAATTTTTAATTTCATTTTTTAAATTTTCTTCTAAAGCCGAACTATTTTTATTATTATTCATTTCAATAGGAAGATTTTTTTCTTTATAAATATAATTTAATATAAAAGATGAAGGTTTAAATAAATTTTCCTCATTATTGTTTAGAATAAATATGCCTAAAGAAATCATTTTGTTTTTCCAATTCTCAAAATGCTTTAAGTCTGAAATAAGTCCAGCTTGTAAAACTTCTTCTCTATTTATAATTACAGAGAAATCTTGTTCCTGGGTAAAAGACATTTGATTGAATAGAGATAATAGAAAAAAGGCATGTTTTCCTGGTTTATCTAGTTTTTTTCTTCTTAAAGATTGTTCTAAATTTTTTTGATTTTTAAATATTTGAGCCATATATACAATAAACCTCGCAACTTATTTATTCTTAGTTTCTATCGGCTAAAGTATTTAATATTTAAAGATATTTATTAATTTTTTTATTTTATGTAAAATAATATGTTTAAAACAAAAAAGCCTCCTAAATAATTAGGAAGCTCTTTAAAATGGGGTGACTGAGGGGATTCGAACCCCCGCATGATGGAATCACAATCCATTGTCTTAACCGCTTGACTACAGTCACCATCTCAAGCCTGAAAGCAATACTTTACAAATATATGAGTGTCAAGCAGAGAGTAACAAACTCTTTAGTTTACGCGATCTTCATGTTATCATGACAGAATTTCACCTGTCGCAGAAACGATTAGAGGGAAGGATAGCTATGGAGCAGTTAAAGATTGAGAAAATGAGGCAGTTTTATGACCTTTTCCCCTATCCTAACCGTCCATTTTTTGTTTCTCCTAAGGTAGAGGCCCAGCTCACGGCTCATGGTGGTTTTGTGATGATGTTGTCTAAGGGAAGGACGATTCTTGCTGAAAAAATATGGCGCTTAAGCTCAAAGTATAAAAACTCAAATATAAAAATTTCAAAAGAAGAATTCTTGCCTGTTTATAATGAAATGAAAGAGATTTTTCCCAATACAAAAAGAATATTATTAGTAGGTTGTGGAACTGATGAGCCTCTTCTTTTTAGGAAATTACATCCTGAAAACGAAATTATCGGTATGGATCTCAGTAGAAAAGCAATCCAAAAAGCAAAAAAAAAGCTCGCCTTTCATACTATTTTAAATGTTTTTTGGAATCAAAAAACATTTAAAAAAATAGAGTTTCTTTTAGGAAACGCAGAAATGATTTTAAAGGAAAAAGCAATTGGAAAATTTGATTATATTCAATGTTTTGGAGTGTTACATCATCAACCCGATCCTACTGGTATCCTTCAGGCAATTTCACAAAAACTAAATGAAAACGGTATTTTGAGGCTAATGATTTATAGTTTTCATGGACGAAAATTAGAACGACGCATACAAAATCGTTATAGTGGAACATGGGATTCTTTTTTACAGAAAAAAGGATTTAAATTTCATATTGTTATTAAATATTTTCAATTAAGAGTATGGCAATTTTTTAACTTCATAGGTTTTTTTAGATCTACTTTTGAAAGATTTCGGTATTTAGGGCCTGGCTCCGCTTCTGTTGCTGATGCCCTTATGCATCCTTCTGATCCCGGATTTTCATTATCCTACTTCCAAGAACAATCTCAAATATTAGGTTTAGAGCTTGTTTACTGTGAAGGAAAATTAGAAAATGAAGGCTATGTGAATGGGTTTGAAAACCCGTTTTTAGCCTGGAATAAAATTATAGAAGCGGATAAGAAACAGGAGTTGTTAACAAACCCTATTCTTATTTTTCGTAAGGCGAACAAAGTTGAACAGCAAATTTAAAATCACTCATTTATTTTTAAATTCAAACCCATGGTTTTCTGCGGTTTCTGATTATAGCTTACAAATTGCGCTTTATGTAAAAATGAATCATAATATTCTTTATTGTGCTGAAGTTGGAAGTACAGCTATGAAGGATAAATGTAAGCAACATGATATTCCTTTCGTTCATTCCCCAATTCACAATCAAACATTTATAAATTTTTTTAAAAGCCTTTTTTTGTTAATAAAAATTTTATCTAATCATAAACAAGATTTAAAGTATATTTGGGTTTTTGAAGGTCGTGAACATACATTATGTTGCATAACTAAAATTCTTTTTCCTTTTTTCTGGAGAAACAAAAAGTTAATTCGTGTTCGAGGTCAAGCTCAAAATATCAAATCAAATTTTATATCTAAATATATTTATAACAAAATTACAGATAAAATTATTTTTGCAGCTGAATGTGTTAAAAAAAGAGTTCAATTTAATTTAAAAAGCGATAAATTCATAGTTCATTATTATGGGAAATCACTTTTACCAACAAACTATAACAACTCTTCTTTTTTAATCCATCCCTCATTCCCATCTATAGAAGCTAAAAAATTAGTTTTTACGGTTATTGGAAGGTTTGATCCTGTTAAGGGGCATGACTATTTAACAGAAGCCTATTTAAAAGCAAAATTTAAAGATTTAAAGGGCAATTTCATAAAGACCCAAATGGTTTACATTGGATATAAAGCAAATGTAAATCCTAAAGATATTTATTTAAAATATTTAGATATTTTTGGAGAAGGAAAATATATAGATTCTAAATATTATCTAAAGAATAAAAATGAAAATAAAGAACTTTTTATAATAGAAGAAAAAATAACGAATATTGAAAATTTGTTAAGTATAACAGGATTCGGGGTAATTCCAAGTCTAGATAGTGAAGTTATCTGCCGTGTAGGGGTTGAATTTTTACAAAGTAGTGTTCCTGTTTTAAGTTCAAATGTGGGCGCTCTTCCTGAAGTTTTTTGCGATTTTCCCGAACTTATTTTTAATGCTGGTGATATAAATAGTTTAACGAATAAGCTTGAAAATTCTTTAAACTTATTTTTAGATAATGAAAAATATAGTAATTTAAAAGAGAAGTCTAAAAATATTGGGTTAGAAAAATTTTCGTCTTATAATTATAAAGATATTATTGATTTTATAGATAAAAAATAAAATATTTATGTTTGAAAAATTTTTATTCATTCATAGAAATAGAGTTTTTACTACTTTCTTGAACAGGGTTTGAAACAAATTTAAAATTTGAACTTGCGAAATATTCAATAAAATTATTTGTATTAATACCATTAAAATTTAAAGGCTCGCTAGGGTTCATGTATACAATAAAACCTTCTGGTTTTAGTATAAATTTTTTGATTTCAGATTTATTGTATGGAGACAATATTTCATTTTCTGTCTTTTCAATATTAGAAATAAATTCTTTTTTAACTGATTTTGTTGATTTTTTACTTTCTTTAGCTATAAAATTGAAAATTTGATTGAATAAATTTTTTCCAAATAATGAGCAGTTGGAGTCTACAAATTTCATTTCTTTGTATGAATTTTCATATATAACATTGCTGTTACAAGAAAAGTTATAAACATTTTTTATATTAGAACTATAATTAAAGTAATTATATCCTTTATCGTTTTTACTATTTAAATTTAAATCTAATTTAAAATTTAAAAAGACATCATTTTTTCTATTTCCAAATAATTTTGTAATGTAAATATTATTAATCAATTTATTAATTGGAAATGGAATATCATTAAATTGAATCTTTAATTCTTTGAGTGGAAATAATTTTAATACTTCATATAGATGATTTTTTAATTCTGTTAAATGCTCAACTTCATTATCATGAAGCTCTTCTTCTGTTTTATTTAAAGTATCATTCATACGAGCGGTTATTTTTAGAAAATTTTCATCGTGATTTGAAAAATTAATTGCTTGTATTTTTGCTTTAATAAACGAATTTTTATTGTTTGATAAATCTATGTTAGTATTAAATGTATCTTTATTCTCATCATATTCACCATATGAGTTCAATTCAAAATCTTCTACAAAATATTTAAATGTTGGAATTAATAAATTTAATTCTTTATTTTTTTTATTTTGTATTTTTTCTATAATTTTTTTATAATCAGAAATTTTAAGCTGTTTTAATTCATAATAAGATGGAATTAAGGTGTTATTTATTTTTTTAATATTTTTATAAGAAGTTTTATTTATATTAATTATAAATTCATTGTCTCTGTTGCTAGAATAGAATTTAGAGTGATTAGATTCAATATGAACGGGATATAAATTTTTTCCATCTAAATATAAATCTTTTAAAGATAAACTATCATGAAAAATTTTTGTTTTCACTTTTTCATAGTTTGATGAAAATTCTATAAATTCAATATTTTTAGGAATTAAAATGCCATTTTTTTCTTCAAAATTAGTGGCTATGGTTTTTTTAATAATTGTGACTCTTGAGTTTTCAATGTCGTGTAATTTTACGTTATTCAACTCAATTTTATTTGGAATAGGAGCGTTTTTTTCTCTTTTAAAAGAAAGTATTTTACCATGATTTAATTTTATTTTACTAACATCTTTGTCATAGAAGTATGTTAAATCAGAGAACAAAAACTCTTTATTTAAATGTAAAATTTCATTTTCACTTGATAGGCTGTTGAAATTAGACTCAATTTTTTTATCAGTGCAATCTTGACACTCTGTGTTTGGAGGAGGTGTATTGGTTTCAGCATTAACTGAGTTTGTTATAGATGAATTTATACCTAGTATAATTAATGTTGTGCTTAGTGATTTAAATTTCATGTCTTTCCTTAATCATCGAAGAATTCATACCAAGAAAAATAAAATATATTTATATTTTTTAAAAAGTAAATAAAAATAACAAATAGTTTTAGTATAATTTTATAATTACATTAAATATTATAATTAATAATATAAGTTATAAAAAAATATGTAATTTTTAAATCTATTTTTTAATTATAAAATATATAGAATAAAGCATCATTTTTTTGACGGATAATATTTTATATTAAATTTTTTTAACATAAATTATAGATTCCATTCACAACAACATAAAGGAGTTTCTATGCTTAAAAAAGCATTGTTATTAAGTTCCGTTGCTGTTTCTTTATTTGCAAGTATGAGCGCTTTTTCTTTAGATAGACTTATGCCAAATCAATATATTACTTCAGGGCAAAGATTAGATTCCGCTAGAGGTTGCTTTCATTTAGATATGCAGGGCGATGGTAACCTAGTTATTTATAGAAGTTCAAATGGTCAAGCTATTTGGTCATCAAAAACTCAAAATACAGGTACCTATGTTGCTGTTATGCAAGGCGACGGTAATTTTGTAACATATAATTATGCAGGTAAACCAACTTGGAATTCACGTACCAATAATCATGAAGGTTCTTGGGTTGTTCTTCAAGATGATGGAAATTTAGTGATTTATGCTTATAATTCCTTCCGTCCAATATGGGCATCTAATACTGTGACTCATTGCTAGTAAAAGAGCGGTTTTATACCGCTTTTTTTTTAAAATTTTCAAATCATTTAAAATTCATTAAATTAAAAATCAAAAAATTCTATTTGCTTATCATTATTATAGATTGAAAATTATAATAAAAAAAACTATACTAAAATTTGATAAAATTCCTTTTATTAAGGCTAAATTTATGAAATTTAAAATTTCAGTTTCATTTTTTTGTATATTTTTAACTCAATTCGCCTTTTCAAATAATCGTCCTTTAAAATTTTGTTATGAAGATCAAGATTCTTTTCCCTGGGTTTTAAAAGATGGAACAGGCCTTAACATAAGTTTAATAAAAATACTTGCACTTAAATTAAATACAGAAATCATTTTAACTCCTGTTCCCTGGAAACGTTGTTTAGATGATTTAAGAAAAGGAGATGTATTTGATGGGGCTTTTGCTGCAAGTTATAAAGAAGATAGATTAGAATTTGGAAGATACCCAACTCTAAATGGTTTAAAAGATGGAAAACCAAATGAAAATAAACGACTTCATAGAAATGAATATTCATTGTATGTTTTAAAAGATGAAAAAACCATTCGATGGGATGGAAATATTATTTATGGTGTTGATGTCATAGGATCTTTACCAGGTTACTCCATAAATGATTTTCTAAAAAAATTGAATATTCGGGTAGATGATGGGACTCGAATGCCTTTAGGTGTATTTGAAAAATTGATAAGCAAAAGATACCGCGCAATAGCAATGCAAGATTATAGAGCCGATTATGTTCTTAAACAAAAATCAGAACTAAATAATCAAATTAAAAAAATATTACCTCCATTAGAAAAAAAGTCCTATTATTTAATGTTATCTACAAAAATGTTTGAAAAAGAAAAAGAGTATTCAAATTTAATTTGGAATAAAATAGAAGATATTCGAAATTCTAAAGATTATAAAAATATGTTTGAAGAATTTTTTAAAAATAAAAATAAAAATTAAATTATTCTAATTCCTGTTTCTTTATTAAAAAAATGAAATTCATTTTCTGGTATTTTAATAAATATTTTTTTATTTTCAGATATACTTACTGAAGGTGATTTAATAATTATTTCATTATCTGTATTTTCAATTTTTCCATAGATAAAATTTTCATGCCCAATGCTTTCAAACATATTAACGATAAATGGTATATAAGAAGAATCATTTTTTAAATTATTGTCTTCAGATATTTGAATTTTTTCTGGGCGAAATCCTAAAATTAAATTGGAATTTAAGTTATTCGTTTTTAAATATTGAATTGCGATATCACCAGGTAAAAAATTCATAGGTGGATTTCCAATAAATCCACCTACAAAAACGGAGGCTGGTTTGTGATATAATTCAAGAGGTGTTCCAATTTGTTCTATTTTACCTTTGTTCAGTAATACAATTCTGTCAGCTAAAGTCATTGCTTCAATTTGATCGTGTGTAACATAAATGCTTGTTGTTTTAACTTTTCTGTGAATATTTTTTATTTCAAAACGCATTTGGGTTCTCAGTTTTGCATCTAAGTTACTTAATGGCTCATCAAATAAAAATACATTTGGTTCCCTGACAATTGCTCTACCCATTGCAACACGTTGACGCTGTCCGCCACTAAGTTGATTTGGTTTTCTATTTAATAAATCTTTTAATTGAAGCATATCGGCAGCGATATTTACTTTTTTTTCTATTTCACTTTTTGGTACCTTATGTAATTTTAAACCATAAGCTATATTCTTATAAACCGTCATATGTGGATATAAAGCATAATTTTGAAAAACCATGGCAATTTTTCTATCTTTGGGCTCTAAATTACAAACATTTTGTTCTCCAATTAAAATTTCGCCTTCGGTAACTGTTTCAAGTCCAGCAACCATCCGTAACATGGTCGATTTACCGCATCCACTTCGCCCTAATACAACAATAAATTCACCATCATTTATCTCTAAATTGATATTATGTAAAATATGATGATTTTGGTATGATTTTTTTAAATTTTTTAAAACCACTTTTGCCATTTTTTTACCTTTTTATAATTATTTTTCTGAATCAATCAGTCCTTTTACAAACCATTTTTGCATTAAAATAACAACACATATGGGAGGAATCATTGCTATAATAGCGACACCCATTACTAAATGCCAAGGAGTTGTTCCGTCATGAGAAATCATTTGGGTTAATGCAATTATTATTGTGTTCATGCTTTGTTTTGTTGTGATTAACAAGGGCCATAAATATTGATTCCAGCCATATATAAACAAAATTACAAATAACGCGGCAATGCTTGTTTTTGAAAGAGGAAGTACGGTATCCCAAAAAAAACGAATGGGCCCTGCCCCATCTATTCTTGCTGCTTCGCATAATTCATTTGGTATAGACATAAAAAACTGTCTAAATAAAAAAGTAGCCGTAGCTGATGCAATTAAAGGAACTGATAAACCTTGAAAACTATCTAATAAATTTAAATTTGAAGCCATTTGAAAAGTAGGAACAATTCGAACTTCAATTGGCAGCATTAACGTTAAAAAAATAATAGCAAAGGCAAACTTTTGAAAAGGAAATTTAAAGTAAACAATGGCATAAGCGGAAATGATCGATATTGCTGTTTTTCCAAATGTTATTAATAATGTAACAATTAAACTGTTTAATAATAATCTCCAAATAGAAATACCTGGTAATATTTTTTTATCAGGAGATAAAATTTCTAAATAATTATTAATAAAATCACTGCCAGGAATAATACCCGATTTTCCGTGCAAAATACTTTCTATATTTTGAGTTGAAGCAATAAATCCAAAATAAATTGGAAAAGCGACAACTATAACTCCAATAATTAAAATAATATGAGGTATGATATTTGATGTTTTTGAATTTTCATTCATTTAATAGTGCACCTTTTTTTCAACAAATCGAAAATGTAAAATGGTAATTAAAGAAACAAAAATCATAAGAATAACAGATTGAGCAGCAGAGCCACCTAAATTTAAGTTTACGATTCCATCGACGTAAACTTTATATACAAGGTTGGTTGTTGAATAACCGGGGCCACCTTGAGTTGTCGTAAAAATAATTCCAAATGTATCAAAAAATGTATATATTAAATTCATAATAAATAAGAAAAAAGTAGTAGGAGAAATTAAAGGAATTGTGATGTCTATAAATCTTCGTAAGGGTGTTGCCCCATCTATAGAAGCAGCCTCTAAAAGTGATTTAGGAATAGATTGTAAACTTGCTAAGTAAAATAAAAAATTATAACTAATTTGTTTCCAGCTTGCGGATAAAATAATTAATATTAAAGCGTGATTTCCATTCAAGCTAGGATCCCAATGAAAACCTAAAATATTTAAAACATTTGCAATGTATCCTATAGAAGGACTAAATAAAAAATACCACAAAACACCTGCAATTGCAGGTGCAACAGCATAAGGACAAATGATTAAAGTTTGATAAATATATTTTCCCGCTTTTATTTTATTGACAAGCCCAGCTAAAATCAATGCAGAAATTAAGCAAATTAAAGTAACGCTAATGCTAAATATTAATGTAATAAATATTGAATTTAAATAGTTTGAATCATGAAAAATTTCTTTATAATTTTCAAACCAAACAAATTCTGTTTTTAGTCCAAAGGCATCTTCTTTTAAAAAGGATTGCCACACCGCTAAAAGAGCAGGCCAAAAAAAGAAAATACCAGAGATTAAAAGTTGTGGTGCAAGAAATAAATAAGGTAATAATTTTGAATTAAATCCGGATCTTTTTTCCACTTATTCACCCGATTTTTTAATGATTGCATTTCCTTTTTCAACTGCGTCATCTAAAGCAACTTTTGCAGTCATTTTATCTGATAACATAGATTCAAAATTTGCTTCAATAATATTTCGAATATTTGGTAAACCTACGATTCGTAATCCTTTAGAATTATTTGTTGGAGATTTATTATTTAATTCAGAAATGGCTACTTCATATCCCGAATTCTCTTTATAAAAACCACTTTGTTTTGTAAAATTATATGAGGCATTTGTTACGGGTAAATAACCACTAGATTGATGCCATTTTGCCATAACTTCAGGCTTACTTAAATAAGAAATAAATATGGCTGCTGCTTTTTGTTTTTCTTTTGAAATACCATTAAATACCCAAAGACTCGCGCCACCAATAATTGTATTTTGTGGAGCTCCTTCAACACTTTCATAATAAGGTAATTGAGCAACTCCAAAATTAACTTTAGCTTCTTTTACATCACCATATGAGCCTGTAGAATCTAAGTAAATTCCACACTTTTGAGTTGTAAATGCCATTTCTGCTTCTGTTGTTCTACCATAATAAGTAAAGTAACCTTCTTTATTTGCTTTTTGAATATTTTCCCAATGTTTAACTTGTAACTTTGAATTAAAAAGTAATTTTGGTTTTGTAGATTCCATACCATTATTATTTGAAGCATACGGAACATTGTGCCAAGCACTAAAATTTTCAAGTTGGATCCATGCGGGCCATGTAGTCGTAAATCCACATACAGCAGAGTTTGTTTTTTTAATTTTTTCAGCAAATTTAAAAAGTTCATTCCATGTTTTAGGAGGTGTATTTTGATCAAGCCCTGCTTTTTTAAATATTGTTTTATTATAATACATTACTGGAGAAGAGCTGTTTAATGGAAATGAGATTAAAGTGTCTCCTTGGCTATAATAACCTTTTACTGCTGGAATAATGTCGTGGGTATCTAAGGTAACATTGTTTTCACTCATTAAAGTCGAAACAGGAATGATTGCTCCTTTTGCAGCCATCATGGTCGCTGTTCCTACTTCATATACTTGGATCAAATCAGGTTGTTTTTTTGCTCGATATGCGGCAATACCAGCCATCATTGTTTCTTGATATGTTCCTTTTCGAACAGCATTCACATGATACTCTTTTTGTGAGCTATTAAAATCATTGACAATTGCATTTAAATATTCTGCAGTAATTCCAGAAAAACCATGCCAAAATTGGACTTCTGTTTTAGGTAATGCCTCAGTTGAATATATTAAACCTATTGCTGAACTTAAAGTAACTAAATTAATTATTTTCATTTTTATTACTCCTTCCAAGGAAAATCGGTAAATATTGCGGTAACACCCATATCAAATAATTCGTTCGCTCTTTTTTGATCATTAACTGTATATGTAAGTAAAGGATAACCCTCATTTTTTATATCATTAATCATGTTTTTATTCACTATTTCGTGATCAATATGTATGGTTTTTGCTTGAACCTCTAATGCTATTTTCTTCCAATCGTGAGGGAGTGTCTCAAATAAAGCTCCAATAATCAAATTTGGATCGACTTTTTTTGCGGCCACAAGAGATTCCATACTGAAACTAGATACTAATGGCGGCGGAAGATTTATAGGCCATTTGTTTTTAATTTCATTGGCAATAGCTATGGCAGTTCTTTTTTCTCTTGTAGGGCAAGGCTTGATTTCAATATTTGCACCTAAGTTTAATTCACTTAAAAGCAAAAATGTTTCTTCTAAAGTTGGAATTTTTTCATTAGTAAATGAGGAATGAAAATATGATCCTGCATCAAGATTTTTTATTTCGGACCACTTCGATTTTATAATAGCACCTTTGCCATTTGTTGTTCTATCGAGATCATCATCATGCATAATAATAAGGACACCATCTTCGGTTTCTTTTACATCGAACTCAACCCATGTAGCACCAAGTTCTTTTGCTTTGCGAAAAGAAACTAAAGTATTTTCTGGTGCAAGTCCTTTTGCTCCTCTATGGCCAATTATTCTGGGAATTTTTGTGCTTGTTAACATTTTTACTCCTTTTACAGTTCATTGACATGAATTGATATTCTGGCATATAGTAAAGTGATTTTTGAATTTTACAAGTTTACTTTTATTTAAAATACTTTCTTTAATAGTATGGAATCTTAATTTTGAATCAGTTATGATTTTGATCTGTGAGTTACCTTATAAGGTATATAAAGTAAGAAAGTAATTTTCATGAAAATATTTTACAGTTCTCTCCAAAAAAAACATGTCATTAAAAAAGAAGTTTATAATGGAAAAGCACACCCTTATAATGATAAGGTGAGCCGCATAGATTCCATATTAAAAGCATTTAAACAAGTTGGTCATTATGAAATTATTGTGCCCGAAATTTTACCTTATGACGCATTAACCACAGTTCATGATGAAGATTATCTTCATTTTTTGGAGTCCTCTCAAAATTTAAAAAATGATGAAATTATTTGTCCTTACGTGTTTCCTTGCGATAGTCGTATTCCAAGACATGAACCTTTTATTCCAAAACGTGCCGGTTATTATTGTTTTGATGCAGGTACTTCTTTAATGAATAACACTTGGAATGCTGCTGTTGCTTCTGCAAGTGCTGCTTATTCTGCTGCTTTACACACCAAAAAAACAGGAGAAGCGACTTATGCATTATGCCGCCCTCCAGGACATCATGCTTCAAAAAATATGTTTGGAGGTTATTGTTACTTAAATAATGCGGCTATTATTGCAAAATATTTATCAAAATCGGGAAGTGTCATGATTGTGGATTTTGATTATCATCACGGCAATGGGACTCAAAGTATTTTTTATGATTCCTCTGAAGTTTTTTATTTTAGCATTCATGCACATCCTTTAGTTGAATATCCTTACTTTACAGGATTTGAAACCGAAATTGGAATAGATGATGGCGTGAGTTATAATTTAAATGTTCCTTTAATGCCATTGTCTTCACCTAATGAATATTTTAAAGCTCTTTTAAATGGAATAAATAAAGCTTTTAAGGCTATGGAACCTGACTATTTAATATTATCGGCTGGTTTTGACATTGAAGCAGGTGATCCCATTGGTCACTTTAATATTAGTATTGCCGATTTTCAAAAATTAGGTCGTGAGTTTCGTAAATTAAATAAAAAGACAATTATTCTGCAAGAAGGTGGCTATTTAGTAAGTGAACTTGGAGTAAATGTAGAAAGTTTTTTAAATGGGTTTGAGTATTGAAAATTTATTCTGCTAATGCAACTGCGGTTGCAATTCCTATCGCTGCAAAGCCAACAGGGTTACTTGCTATCACAATATAGCCAACTATAGCAGCCACAACAAGAGCTCTGCCTAAATATACATTTAAATCATTTTCTTTTTTAACGAGTACAATTCTGTTTTGCATATCTTCATTAGATTTTTTATATAGCAAATGATTAGGATAAACATTTACATACCAAAAAGAAAATGGAACTTTATCTAATACATGTGAAAATTTGGTCATATGTAATTCAGTGTGATGATCATTTAAAAAGTCTTTAATACTATTAATTTTCTTAGCGTTTAGATCAAATTTATTTTTTCTTGCTAATAACATATTTAAATTTTTAACATGAGTTTCATCATAATAACCCATTAGTGTAATTGTTTCCGATTTTGTAACTGGTGCCGTGAAGGTAACGTCTTCATCTTTAATTTGAGGATATTTTGGATTTGGCCTTTTAACCTTTTTTTTATTTTTCTTTTGTTTTGGAACGTTTACTAATTTTTCCCCAGGTTTTGTTTTATGTTGGTAATCTTTTTGTAGTTTATTCATATATTCAATTAAAATCATATACTTAAGTGAATTGTTAAGCAGGTCATGATCAAAAGGATTTTTTTTCTTTCTGTTTGGTTTTTTATCTTTATCTTTTTGTATTTCATTGAACGGAAAATAATATACTGTAAGGCTTGCCGAAACTTCCTCTAAACCAATTTTTACACTTTCTCCATTGTATTTTTCTTTATATATTTTTTTAATAATTTTTTCACTTGTTTCTTTTGTTAATTCTTCACCAAAAACTTTGTCAATTTCAAATGCTCCTGAAAATACAAAAATGGGACCAATAGGAATAGAAGCTTTTAAATCAACTTTAATTTCCAAAGGTCCAAAGGGTGACTCTAATTTTGCACTTTTATCATCTAAAATATTTGATAATTTATTTGAATAACCAATGCTGGGTAGTTTTGATGTTTTATCCATTTCAACTTTAATTGATCCAAAAGCAACTGATGCGCTTGGGTTCGTAATATCAGGAGAAACTTTATATGTAATGGTTGAAAAAAATTCTTTGGCGACATCTGGCAAAGAATTAAATTCATTTACAAAAGCAGAAATATCTTTTTTTATTTCAATTTCATTCGTGTTTTTATCTTTTGTTTTTATAGTGTGTGTATAACCTATAGAAGAGGGAGCGGTGCTTTCTTTTTGAACACTTAGTTTTCCAAAATTAAAAACAAGTTTATAATGAATTTTTCCCATTTTTTTTATTTTTAATTCACCAGTTTGGTGTTCTAGTCCTTTTAAGTCTATTGATAGTTTTCCTTTGATCTGATTTAAGATTTCATCGTCCTTTCTTTCACCTTTTTCTTTTCCACTTATTTGTATACCATCATCTACTAATCCAACTTCTTTTAAATTTTGATTACTAGAAAATGTTCGTATTTGTGAATGAAAGTAGGACATGCGAATACTATCTAATAGCCACTTATCCTCTTTATCATACCATTCTTTCACTTCGTGTTTTAAAGGCAAATATATTGTTGTATTTGGGTATAGAAGTAATGGAGAAAGTATTGATATTTGAGATAAATGAACAGGGTAAATATTATTTAGCCATATATAAGGCCAATACTTACTATCGTTATATTCTTTAAATGAGATATCCCAAAGAGTATCTCCTTTTTTAATTAAATAGGGTTTTCCAAGTGAAATTCTATTTTTAAATTGTATATTTTTTTGCATTCTAAAAGGATAGCTTCTATTTTCCATATTTGACATTACCTTTTTGATTTATTAAAAATTTAAAAATTGTTAATTTAAACAATTTGGAGGATTAGTTTTATGTATAAAATAAAAAATAGCAATTTGATTTACTATGCCCTAATAATATTTATTATAGTAGGTATATACATAATTTTTAGGGACAACAATAATACAATAAAACAACCCAATTCCGAAAATAGAATAAAAGGTAGTATAAAGACGTTAGAAGCCGATATGCTTATTAATACAGCTAACGAAGAGAAAGATTTATTGGTAGCAGAAAATTTATATAATTTAGCTTTAAGTAAGTTACCAGAAGAAAGACATTGGCAAGTATACGTTAATTTAGGACATACTTATTTAGATCATAAAGAATATAAAAAAGCGGAAGAAAATCTTACAAAATCAATAAAATTAAACCCAGATTGTGATATCTGTTATCAAAAAAGAGGAATTGTTTATAGTAAATTAAATGAGATTAATAAATCTTTAAGTGATTATAATAAATCAATTAGTATTAAGCCAGACGAAATTACATATTATAATCGTCATTTATTGTATGATTCATATTTAAATGATGAAAATAAATCATTAGAAGATCTTAAATCAGCAATTAAAATTAATAATAGTTATATCATTCCTTATATACCATTAATTATGTATTTATCTAATAATAATTACTATAAAGAAAGTCATGAATATTTAACTTTGCTAAAAAAAAGTATTAATAAAAATGATATAAAAAATAATACAATTCACCTTTTTTTAGAATCATTTTTAAATTACCGTGAAGATAAAATGGATGATTTTTTTAATGGAATAAATAAAGTATGCGAAATAAATTCAGAATATATTAAAAATAATAATGAAACAATATCATCTAAAATATTTCTTAGTGTTTACTTTATAGCAGTAAAAGAATATATCAAGTCTAAAAAATTCAATGAGGGATTAAAAATATTGGAATATTCACTTGAAATAGCAAAAGTTAAAAAAGATAAAATTACAGAAGATAAAATATTAAAAGACATCGTTTTTGTTAAAAGTTTAATAAAAAATAAAGATTTTGCTTACCACTATGTAAAAGAGGACTTAGAAATTAATAAATGAGTTTAAAAAGAGAAAAATTAAATTTATCTTATTATGCCCTAATCATTTTTATTATAGTAGGTGTATTCCTAATTTTTAGGGACAATAATAATACAATAAAACAACCCAATTCCGAAAATAGAATAAAAGGAAGTATAAAGACGTTAGAAGCCGAAATGCTAATCAATACAGCTAATGAAGAGAAAGAGTTATTAGTAGCGGAAAGTTTATATAAATTAGCTTTAAGTAAGTTACCAGAAGAAAGACATTGGCAAGTTTATGTAAATTTAGGACATACTTATTTAGATCATAAGGAATATAAAAAAGCAGAAGAAAATTTAACTAAGGCCATAAAATTAAATCCAAATTGTGATTTATGTTATCAAAAAAGAGGAATTGTTTATAGTAAATTAAATGAGATTGATAAATCATTAAGTGATTATAATAAATCCATTAGTCTTAAACCAAATGAAATTACATATTATAATCGTCATTTATTGTATGATACATATTTAAATGATGAAAATAAATCAATAGAAGATCTTAAATCAGCAATAAAAACGAATAAAAAATATATTATTGCTTATATAACATTAATAATGAATTATTCAAATAATGATAATTTTGAAAAAAGTCATGAATATTTAAACCTATTAAAAAATAATATTAATAAAAATGATATTAAAAATAATACAATTCATCTTTTTTTAGAATCATTCTTAAATTACCGTGAAGACAAAATAGAGGAGTTTTTTAAAGGAATTAATAAAGTATGTGAAGTAAATTCAGAGTATATTAAGAAATATAATGAATCAATGTTATCTGAAATATTTCAAAGTGTTTACTTTATAGCGGCAAAAAAATATATCAAATTTCAAAAATTCAATGAGGGTTTAAAATTATTAGAATATTCTCTTGAAATATCAAAAGTTAATGAAGATAAAATTACAGAAAATAAAATATTAAAAGACATTTTTTTTGTTAAAAGTTTAATAAAAAATAAAGATTATTCCTATCACTATGTAGATGGAGATTTTGAAATTAATAAATGAGTT
>RRZT010697771.1_pt1 | contig 93262 bp, 89 predicted proteins | sample 2165551 | NCBI WGS metagenome assembly RRZT01 (sample SAMN10456910, study PRJNA506462) | wastewater metagenome | biome: wastewater; feature: sludge; material: wastewater sludge; isolation source: wastewater sludge with Escherichia coli K12::gfp cells carrying plasmid... | place: USA: Moscow, Idaho... | reverse complement strand
TCGATCTCGCGTCAATCCGATCCGGGCACGCCGCCATAGCGAATTTGCACGCCTGTCGAATGGCCGCCAAGCGTGCCGCCCGCAATGCATAGCATAATCCCGAATAGCAAAAGACCTGCCGCAATGAGCGGAATGGCTTTTATAAAGCCTTTCATTGTGTGCCACCTGCCTTTCTGTTATGAAACAGCGATTGAAACAAGCTGCCAATGGCGCGCCCTGCGGCGGGAACACCCTTGCCAATCAGGAACACCATGCCCGCCGTGAGCAAAAGGCCAACAGCAAGCAAAATCATGCCGATGCCCGCGGTTAAAAGCGCGCTTGGCACGCTTACGGTAAATACAAATATGCTGGCCACAACCACCGCGATGCCGCCCACTGCCAGCGCAATGCCCGCAACAAAAAGCGCAAATAGCGTGGCCAATATGCCCACCAGCACGCCAAACGCGCCGCCCAAAAAGCCGACCCAAATTGGAAAAGTAACCACAGCCAAAAGCACCAGCAAAATAGTGCGGTTTGTGTTATTTGGCGGCACGGCTGCTTGCGCAGTGGCATGGGCTTTGCCCGCGCCATCTTTATGATAATCGCCCGCGGGGCGTATGGGTGCGGGCACGCTGCCGCAATTGGAGCGAATATTCGCGGCCAGCGGCGCGGGGCTGCCCAGCTCCTCTAGCACAGAAGGCTCGTTTTCTACACCCGCATCCGCAAAATATTCGCTATAATAATCCAGCGCGGCCTCGCGCTCTTCGGTGGTGACGCTGGCGAGTTCTCCTGAAAGCGCCGCCAAAAATTCCGCTTTATTCATTCCCGATCCCTCCGAACAATACATTGTCGATTTGCTCCTCATACTGCCGCCATTCCGCGCGGTAAACCTCTAGCTGTTTCACGCCTTGCTCTGTTAATCGGTAATAGCGCCTGTTTCGCCCGCCAAATTCCTGATCATAGGTGACAAGGCAGCCATCCTTTTGCAAGCGACGAAGCACCGGATATAGCGTGCTTTCGGATACGTCCATAACGGTGCGCACATCGTGCGTGATTTTATATCCATAGGTGCTTTCTTGGCTTACTACGCTAAGCACCAATGCATCCAATAACGGCGCGCCTGTGTTAAATGCCATTGTATTCCGCTTCCTTTCCAAAGAGTACTTGTGTTTCGATAACAATATTATAGCGCGTATAATATTGTTAGTCAATAGATTATTATGAAAAACATAAAAAGATTTTGCATTTGCAATTTTAAAAGCAAAATTTGGCATAAAACGCATAGCACGCTTAACACAAATAATCGGCATAATGCAAAACTGGCAAAACACATTCGTATCGTAAAACGCACACTCGGCTGCAAACGCAGCATCGGCAAACAGCAAGCCGCCATGAAGTAATCTTCATGGCGGCTTTGTAAAAGCGCACGCTGTGCAAGCTTAATCGATAACTTGGATGGTTGCAATTTTTACAGGGGTGAGGGGCTTGTCGTTATAGTCGGTGGGCACCGCGGCAATTTCGTCCACAACGTCAAGGCCGTTTACCACTTGGCCAAAGGCGGCATATTGCCCGTCAAGATGCGTGGCATCCTCGTGCATGATAAAAAACTGGCTGCCTGCCGAATCCGGCATCGCGCTGCGCGCCATGCTGATTACGCCGCGCGCGTGCTTGATAGGATTGTTCCAGCCGTTTTTGGCAAATTCGCCCTTAATGTGATGCCCGGGGCCGCCCATGCCCGTGCCGTCGGGGCAGCCGCCCTGAATCATAAAGCCGGGGATAATGCGGTGAAAGGTAAGCCCGTCATAAAAGCCCTCGCCTACCAGCTTGAGAAAGTTTTCCACCGTGATGGGCGCGGCGGCTGCGTCGAGCGCAAGGTCGATAGTTTTGCCGTTTTCCATAGTAATACGAATCATAATTTTCTCCTTAATCATACAGTAATATGGCCATGCGTGCATGGCCGTTTCATAAAACAGCAGGCTGATTTATGTAAACTGATAAACCGTTGTTTCGTGATGCTCCTCGGCGGGGTGCAGCACCACGTTTGGAAATGCGGGATGCGAGGGCGTGCAGGGATAATGCTGCGTTTCAAGGCAAAAGCCCGCAAACTGGCGATACGGCGTTTTGCCTTTGCCTAATACAGCGCAATTTGCCAAAAAATTGCCCGTATACAGCTGCACGCCCGGCTGCGTGGTGTAGCATTGCATGGTAAGCGCGCCGTCCGTGCTTTTGGCCACGGCGGCAAGCGCCAATTCGCCGGGCTCTTTATCCAAAATAAAATTATGGTCATAGCCGCCGGCTTGGAGCAGCTGATAATACTCGCACGCAATGTCTTTGCCGATAGGCTTTTCCTGTGTAAAATCCATCGGCGTGTTTTCTACCGGCAGGATAACGCCCGTGGGCAAATTTTCGGCATCGCTTTCGGTGAAAAAGCGGCTTTCTAAGCGCAGGCCTTGCGATAGCACAGGGCCGGCGGCGTGGCCGTCTAAATTAAAATAGCTGTGGTTTGTTAGGTTGACAATCGTGGTTTTGTCGGTGTCGGCGCGATAATCCATCACAAGGGCGTTATCCTCGGTAAGCGTGTACGTAACGGTAAGGTGCATATTACCGGGAAAGCCGTCCTCGCCATCTGTGCTTACAGCGGTAAGCACAAGGCTGTCGCCTGTGATGCGCCCTTGAAACACCTTGCGCGAAAACGCGCCGTGCAAATGGTTTTTGCCGTCGTTTGGCACAAGGTGATATTCCTCGCCTTGTAAGGTAAAGCAGGCGTTTGCAATGCGATTGGCATATCTGCCCACAAATGCGCCCAAATACACATCGCCCGCCTCGTAATCGGCAAGCGTGTCGTAGCCCAGCACGATATCGCGCGCGCTGCCTTGCTTGTCCTTTACAAAAAGGCTTGTCAGCGTGCAGCCATATTCTAAAATTTCGGCTTTTGTGCCAAGCGTATTTTCCAAAGTGTAGCGGTATACCTCTTCGCCGCTTTCGGTACGGCCGTAATAGCTTGCGGTAATCATTTGTAATCACATTCTTTCTGTTTGCACGTTTATCAAATGGATGTTACTATTTTAATGGAATACAAAACGATTGTCAAATATCGTTTTATCGCCGCGCTTTTATTAATGTAGGCCTGTAAATTGGCAATTGCATAAAAAATTGCGCTTATTTGGATTCTTAACGCAAATTTAACGTATTTATCATTATAATGTATATATAATACTGCGCAAAAAGCAGAATTTGCACGAAAGGAATGCGATTGCGATGAAGATATTACTGCTAGAGGACGAGGCCGATATCCGCCGTGCGGTTTCAAAGGCGCTAACAAAGCAAGGCTATCTTGTGGACGAAGCCGAGGACGGCAAACAGGCGCTTTTGCTTTTTGATATAAACGAATATGATTTATTGGTGCTGGATTTAAACGTGCCGTTGGTGCACGGCCTTGCGGTGCTGCAAAGCGTGCGTGCAAGCGCGCACGAACAAAAAAGCAAGGTGCCCGTGCTGATTCTTTCGGCAATGGGCGAATGGGACGACAAGGTAAAGGGGCTGGATCTTGGCGCAAACGATTATTTGGCAAAGCCCTTTCACATCGAGGAATTATTGGCGCGTGTGCGTGCCAATATCCGCGCGGCTTCGCCTTTTGCAGCGCAGGCGCTGCAAGCGGGCGGGCTGGTGCTATCGATGGCAAAGCGCCAAGCGTGCGCTGGCGGCGTGCCGCTGGCCTTGACGCGCAAGGAATATGATATATTGGAATATCTGCTTTTGCACAAGGGCAGTGTGTGCACCGAAACGGATTTGCTGGAGCATGCATGGGCAAGCGATGCCGACATGTTTTCAAACGCCGTGAAGGTGCATATCAGCTCGCTGCGCAAAAAGCTTGCCGCTGCGGGCGAAGCCGAGCGCGTGCGCACGGTGCGCGGGCACGGCTACATGATTGCATAATCGCTTTACGGGGCGATGCATGTTTTTACGGAAAGGATTTGCAAAATGAAACTGAAAAAGCTTTCGCTGCGCGCGCGCCTTACGCTGTTTGTGGGTGTGCTATTAACGGCAGCATGCGTATTTTTAACCATGTCCAATTATTACAGCGCCTATTACGGGATGCGTGCCACCGCTACGGATGCTATTCAAATGGCCGTGTCGATTACGTCTGCCGCGCAGCCGGGCGAAGAAACGTTGGCGGCGGTAACCCTTGTGCCTTCTGCGCCCACACAGGCCACAAGCGCGGAAGTGTTTACGCCGGACGTGCGCGCAGATTTAATTACACAAACGGTGTATGCGCCGCAGCTTGTGTTTTTGCGCCAAAGCATCGTGGTGATGCTGGGCGTGATTTTGCTTAGCTGTGCCCTTGTATACTGGGCAAGCGGGCGTGCGCTGCGCCCTGTTGTGGAGCTGGCCGAAAGCATCGAAAAGGTGAGCGAAGATAATCTTTATGAGCGCGTGCCCGAAAACCCCGCCTCTAAAGAAGCAATGGCGCTTGGCGGCGCATTTAATAAAATGCTGGCACGGCTGGAGGCAGCTTTTGTGGCGCAAAAGCAATTTGCCGCAAATGCAGCGCACGAACTTAAAACGCCGCTTGCCAGCATCCAGGCCAATGTGGAAGCACTGTATTTAGACGAAAACCCCGAAAAAGCCGATTACGAGGAAACTCTTGTTGTGGTGAATCAAAACACAAGCCGCTTAATTGTATTGGTGGAGCAGCTTTTATCCATTGCGCGTAAAGACGATTTACCATTTGCTTTGTGCGACATCAACGCCATTGCCCGTGCGGCGGCTACGAAAGCGCAAAGCCAATATCCCATGCTGCGCGTGGCGATTGCGGGCAGCGCGGGCGGGCTATCGGGCAATGCCGCGCTTTTGGAGCAGATGGTTTATAATCTTTTGGAAAATGCGGCAAAATATGCGGGCGAAAACGCCGAAACACGCCTGACGCTTGCAGAAAACGATGCGCAGATTAGCATCGTGGTAGAAGATAGCGGCCCGGGCCTTGACGAAGAGAGCATCGCAAAAGTGTTTGAGCCGTTTTATCGTGCCGAGGCCTCGCGTTCGCGCAGATTGGGTGGCTCGGGGCTGGGGCTTTCGATTGTAAAAACAGTGGCCGAACGGCACGGCGGCACCGCCGAGGCAGGCAAAAGCGCGCTTGGCGGCGCAAAATTTACGGTGTATTTGCAAAAAGCATAATCAAATCAACAGGCCGATTGGTTTTAAAAATACTGCGCTTTTGCTTTGGCAAACGTGTAAAGCGCTTATGTGCAAAGGATAATCAGAGGGCGGGCAAAGGCAGCTTGCATGCCCGCTGCTTGCACATAAAAAGGCCTTTCTATCAAAACGGTTTACCGATAAAAAAGGCGCGTGCCAATCAAAATCTGTTTGCCGCTGAACATCTGCTTGCATGTGAAAAAAAGGTGAAACCGTATGGTTTTGCCTTTTTTTCTTTTTTCTTAACCGTTTCTTAACGCAGGGTTTTGTATGATACAAACATCGGGAAAACAAAGCAACGCCTTTGCATGGCAAAAGGCGGTGTGCGCGGCAATGTGCCGTTTGAAAAAGGAGTTTTACACATGCACAAAAAAACAAAAATTCTGCTTGCAAGCAGTGCGTGCGCGGCAATATGCCTTTGCGCGGCATTTACGGTAAAGGCACTGGGCAAAAAGCCCGAAGCGCAAAACCAAAGCGTGCGGGAATACACCGTCACGCGCGGCGACATCACCGTGGGCGTGGAAGGGGCGGGGCAGGCCGCCGTGGATAAGCTGCCGCAAAATGCGCCCGCAAACGGCAAGCTGGAGGAAATCCGCGTAAAGCAAGGCCAAAGCGTGAAAAAAGGCGATGTGCTTGCCACGCTTTCTGAAGAGGATTTGCGCGAAAAGCTGGCACATGCGGAAGAAGCCTATCAAAAAGGCATGATTGCGCTGGAACAGGCAAAGCTGGCAAAGCGGCAATCGGATATCGGCGCGCAAACAACGTTTGATGACCTTGCAAACCGCATTAGCAATACCAAAAACGAATATCAAGCGGCAAGCGCTAGGCAAAACGAGGCAATTGCCGCCTTGCAAACGCAAATTGACGCATTAGCCGCCGAGATAGCGGCGCTGCGCGCGCAGCTTGATGTAGCGCTAGAAGGCGACAAAGCCGCATTGCAAGCGCAAATAGCACAAAACGAAAAGCAGCATGCCGAGCTTTGCGCAAAGCGCGATGCGCTGCAAGAGGAATTGCGCGCGCTAACAAAAACCTATAGCGAAACCGAGGACGCTTGGCAAAACGATGCAAAGCACGCAGGCGAAAAGAAAGACATTGCCCTGCGCACGGGCGATTTATCGTTGCAGGTGGCGCAAATGGATTTTGCCAATCTAAAAAAAGCGCGCGATGATGCCAAAAAAGCGCTGGAACAGCGCGACATTTACGCCGAACAAGATGGCATCGTGCTTTCGATAGAGGGCAAAGTGGGCACGGAACTTGCAAAAGGCATGCCGCTTTTAACCTTGGGCAATATGGGCGGGCGCACCGTGCAGGTGCTGGTGCCGCAAACAGAAATTTTTAAAATTCAAGCAGAGCAAACAGTAGAGCTTTGGTTTGAAGCACATCCCGACGCGCCCGTGTATGGCAAAGTGGAAAGCATCGGCTATGTGCCCGAAACGGCAAACGGCGCGGTAAATTATCGCGTAACCATCCGCCTGCCCGATACAGAGCTTGCCATTTACGAGGGCATGACAGCCGAGGCTACCTTTATCCTAAAGCAAAAAAAGGATGTGCTGATGCTTTCCAATAAGGCCATTCGCTTTCAAGATGGTAAACAATACGTGCAAAAGCGTACCCCCGACGGCGATTTTGTGGAAACCGAGGTGGAAACAGGCTTTTCTGATGGAAAGGTAACCGAGATTACCGCAGGCCTTGCCGAGGGCGATATTGTGGCCGCAATCGCAAAAAGCGCTGCGGGTAACACGCAAAGCGGCACAGGCCCAACACAACAAACCACGGTGATTGTGCGATGAAACTGACAGAAATTTTCTACACCGTATGGGTGAATATTTTAGCCAATAAATTTAAGGTGCTTTTAACAAGCCTCGGCGTAATTGTGGGCGCCGCCACCATCGTGATGGTGATTGCCATTGGCAAAGGCGGCGAAGCCACCATTCGCGACCAGTTTGCCGATTTATCTGCCGACACGCTGTATGTCAACCCCGATTTTACCAATACCAATCTGGATTATTCAAAGCTCCCAAAATTTACGCTGGGCATGCTGGAAACACTGCGCGAGGAATGCCCCACGCTTTCGCTGATTACGCTGCGCACCAATTTATACCCTAAGGTGCAGCTGGGCAGCATGAATGAAAATGCGTCCGTTACCGCCGTAACGCCCGATTATGCAGACATCTCAAACCTAAAGCTTGCAACAGGCGAAAACATTGACGAGATGCACATGGAGGATACCGCGCGTGTGGCGGTGCTGGGGGCAGACATTGCTAAAAAGGAATTTGGCAGCGCACAGGACGCTATTGGCGAAACCGTGCGCATTGAAAACAAAAAATACACCATTATCGGCGTGTTGCAGCGCAAGGGCGACAGCATGCAAGGCTACGACACCGACATGGGCATTTTTGTGCCGTATACCGTGGCGGAAAAATATTTAATAGACGACTACAATATGCCGCAGCTCACCGCGCGCACCGGCGATGTGCAAACCATTGAACAAGGCAAAGCCGAGCTGCGAAGCGCGCTGGACTATATTTGGGAGGACGACAGCGCCAACTTTACCATTGATGACGCAGGCAGCCGCATTGAATCGGCCACGGCCTCGGCGCGCACCATGAGCGCATTGCTCATTGCGGTAGCAGGCATTGTGTTTTTGGTGGGCGGCATCGGCATTATGAACGTGCTTTTCGTGTCGGTTAAGGAGCGCACGCGCGAAATTGGCGTTTTAAAGGCACTGGGCTGCGCAAAGCGCGACATTCTTTTGCAGTTTCTGCTGGAATCGGTGATGCTTAGCGTTTTTGGCGGCGTGCTGGGCGTTATCGCAGGCAACGCGCTTTTGCCGCTGGTGGCGCGTTTTGATATGCGCGTGGTGTTTTCGTTTAGCGGCAGCGCCGTTGCCATGCTGTTTGCCGCGTGCACAGGCACCATTTTTGGGTTTTATCCTGCGCTGCAAGCAGCAAAGCTGCAACCGATTGAAGCGCTAAATCAAGAATAAATCGCATGGGCAAATAGCAAAATGCGTATCTGTGGGCATTGCGTTTGCGAGGCGATACATCGTGCGCCGTTTTGCGGGCGGCTTTGGTAAAAGCCCTGCGGCGTGTGCGCATAAGCGCTATTTTGCGATTCCCTGCGACTTTATATAATTTAAAAGGAGTTTTACAAAATGACAAAATTAAACAAAAAATTACTATGTGTATTATCCACGGCGGCGCTAAGCTTGGCGCTGGCAAGCTGTGCCGGCGGTGACAAAGCGCCGTCTGCACCTACTAGCGGGGGCGAAGCGCCTAATGCCGCGCAAAGCCAGCTGGCGCCCGACAAAACGGATGCACAGGGCACCATGCAATATGGCAAGGTAAGCGGTGTTGTGGGCAATGAACTAAGCGTAAAAAATTGCAAAACGCCCGAAGGGTACGACAGCATCCAATTTTTTGCCGCCCCGCCTGAAGCAGCGGACAGCGAAGAAAAAAGCGAAGGCGGCGGCATGGTTGCTGCCACGATGGCGCTTACACCCGCCACGGCGGCAGGGGGCGACGCGGGCGGCGTGCAGATGGATAAGGTGGATAAAAACGAGGTGGGCTTTGACGTGGAGTTTACCGGCGAAGAAAGCGATGTTACGGTGCCCGCGGGCGTGCAGATTTTGGACACTACGGGCAAGGGCCGCAGCGCAGTGACGGATATTAAAGAGGGCAATATTATCGGCGTGGATATCCGCGATGGTAAGGTGTATGGCATTGTGTTGCTGTCGTAATTGGTTTTGCTTGTAAAATTTATAGGGCAGGGGCTTATCTTGCCCAATCTTGATACGGATTTTTTGGAAAGGATGATTTTATGGTGCGGCTGAATGCTGTAGACAAATATTATCACACAACAGGGCAGGCGCTGCATGTTTTAAAAAATATCAACCTCACAATCGAAAAAGGCGAATTTGTTTCGCTTTTGGGGCCGTCCGGCAGCGGCAAATCCACATTGATGAACATCGTGGGCTGCATGGACACGCTTTCCGGCGGCAGCTATTTTTTGGACGGTGTAGACACCACCGCTTGCACCGACAGCGAATTAACACGCCTGCGCAACGAAAAAGTGGGATTTGTGTTTCAAAAATATCAATTGATTGCGCAATACACCGTGCTGCAAAATATGATGCTGCCGCTTTTAATCCGCGGGCATAAGCGCAGCGAGGTGCTGCAAGAAACCCTTGCATGCGCCGAACAGCTGGGCCTTTCCGAGCGGCTTTACCATAAGCCCGGTGCCTTATCCGGCGGGCAGCAACAGCGCGTGGCCATTGCGCGCGCGCTGATTACAAAGCCCGCAATATTACTGGCCGACGAGCCCACCGGCGCGCTGGATTCCGTAACGGGGGCAGAGGTGATGGCGCTGTTTGCGCAGCTGCATAAGGCAGGCAACACCATTTTGATGATTACGCACGATAAGGATATTGCCGCAAAAGCCTCGCGCACAATTCGCATTCACGATGGCAGCTTGCAATAAATTCATGCGGGCGGGAAAGCAACAATGCTTTCCCGCCTTTCTTTTTTTTAGGGGATATGGTACAATCATTGCAGAGCAATGGTTGCACCTTATAATTAAAAAGCGCCGGCCAAAGGCCGATGCGCAATTGTACCAATCCTGCGGATATGGTACAGCCATTGCAGAGCAATGCTTGCACCATATGATTAAAACGCGCCGGCCAAAGGCCGATGCGCAATTGTACCAATCCTGCGGATATGGTACAGCCATTGCAGAGCAATGCTTGTCGGGCATGTGCGCATTTCGTGCCCACGGACATACAATAAAAAGCGCCGGACATGTGGGCATTTCATCAAACAAATAAAGGGGAGTGGCATGATGTTTTTCTGGGCGATTTTAGTAGCTGTTTTGGGTTTTGTGGCGGTGCTTTTGTTGCGTGCGGCTGCGCTAAAACCGAAAGCGGTGGCAAACATGGATGTGCCGACGGTGTTGGTACCGGAAAAAGCGGTCGAGCATCTTGCGGAAATGATTAAAATTCCCACCATTTCAAATTATGATAAGGCGCTGATGGACGAAGATGCGTTCGAGGCTTTTCGCACGCTTTTAGCCGCCATGTATCCCGCCACGCACGCATCGCTTGCATCTGTGCGCATCGGGCATACGGGCGTTTTGTATCGTTGGCGCGGCAAAAGCGATAAAAACCCTACGGTTTTAATGTCGCATTATGATGTAGTGCCCGTCAATGCCGAGCGCTGGCAGCACGCGCCGTTTGGTGCAGAAATTATCGACGGCGAATTGTGGGGGCGCGGCACGCTGGACACCAAAATCACAACGCTGGGCATTTTTGAATCCATCGAAAGCCTGCTCAAAGGCGGCTTTGTGCCAGAAAACGACGTGTATATCAGCCTTGCGGGCGATGAAGAGGTGTCGGGCGAATCCACACCCGCCATCGTGGCCTATTTTAAAGAAAACGGCATTGCGCCCGCGATGGTGCTGGACGAGGGCGGCGCCATTGTCAGCGGCATTTTCCCTGGCGTTGCAAAGCCCATTGCCGTAGTGGGCATTGGCGAAAAAGGCATGATGAATGTGCAGCTGCATTGCCAAAGCGCGGGCGGCCACGCCAGCACGCCAAAGCTGCCCTCTGCACTGGGGCAATTGGGCAAAGCGATGACAGATTGCGAAAAGCATCCGTTTAAAGCGCAAATCACAAAGCCCGTGCAGGAACTATTCACTACGGTGGGCGCGCACGCGCCGTTTGGCCTGCGCATAGTGTTTGCAAATTTATGGTGCTTTGGCGGGCTTTTAAAAGCAATTTCGCCAAAATTGGGCGGCGAGGTGGCGGCCATGCTGCGCACCACAATGGCGTTTACAATGGCAAAAGGCTCGGCGCAAATCAATGTTTTGCCAAAAGAAGCCACGGTGGGGCTAAATATGCGCTTATTAAACACCGATACCCCCGAGAATGCCGCCGCGCGGCTTTCGCAGATTATCAATAACCCCAATGTAAAAGTGGAGGTAACGCATAGCCAAAAGGCCAGCCCCTATGCCGATACCGAGGGCGCAAACTGGCAGCGCGTGGCAAACGCCATCGAGCTTACATGGCCCGAGGCCATTGTGTCGCCTTATTTGATGATTGCCTGTTCCGACAGCCGCCATTATAGCGCCATTTGCCGCGATGTGTATAAATTTTCTGCGATGCAGCTTTCTAAAGAGCAGCGCGATATGATACACAATGATAACGAGCGCATTCCGCTGGCCACCATCGGCAAAACCGTGGAATTTTATTTGCGCATTGTGCAAACATTATAAAATAGCGATGTACATTGAACGAAAAGGAATGAATGTTAATGAATAAAGAATTGTTGCAAAAATATGCGGATTTTGCTGTAAAAATTGGTGCAAACCCGCAAAAAAACCAAACGCTGATTATCCGCGCGCCCATCGAAGGCGCAGAGTTTGCGCGCATGTGCGCCATTGCGGGCTATGCCGCGGGCGCAAAACGCGTGGTGGTGCATTATAACGATGAAAACCTCTCGCGCATACAAATGGAGCACACCGCCGTGGACGTGCTGGAGGATATAAAGCCCTGGTCGCAGCGCATGTTTTTGGATTATATCGAGGACGAGGGCGGCGCGTGCATGCTGTCGATTACTGCGCGCAACCCCGAAATTTACAAGGGGCTTGATGCCGTGAAGGTGGATAAGGCCAATGTGGCGGCCTCTCGCGCTGCCGAGGCATGGCGCTGCTATACAATGGCCGATAAAATCCAGTGGTGCATTGTGGCAATCCCCAGCGAGGTTTGGGCCAAAAAGGTGTATCCAAACGAGGAAAACGCCGTGGAAAAGCTGTGGGACACCATCTTCAGCGTGTGCCGCGTAACCAATGGCGACCCTGTGCGGGAATGGCAGGCGCATGTGGCAAAAACCACTGCGTATAAAGATCAGCTAAATGCTTTGCAGCTCGACAGCGTGCGCTTACAAAGCGCCAACGGCACCGACCTTACCATCGGCCTTGCCGATGACGCAGTGTGGGAAGGCGCTTCCAGCAAAACGCCCGAGGGCTATGCGTTTATTGCCAATATCCCCACAGAGGAAGTGTTTACCGCGCCGCACAAAGCGCGCACAAACGGCGTAGTTAAGGGCACAAAGCCCTATGTGTACAATGGCAATTTGATTGAAAACTTTTCCGTCACTTTTAAGGATGGCCGCGTAACAGAGTTTTCGGCCACAAAGGGCGAAGCACTGTTAAAGCAGCTTTTAGATACCGACGAGGGCGCAAGAAGCATCGGCGAAATTGCGTTGGTGCCGGCTTCAAGCCCCATCAACCGCGCGGGCGTTTTATTTTACAACACGCTCTTTGATGAAAACGCCGCATGCCATATTGCGTTTGGCGCGGGGTATCCCGGCACCGTAAAGGGCGGCACCGAAATGACAAGCGCGCAGCTTTTGGAAAAAGGCGTAAACGACAGCGTGGTGCACGAGGATGTAATGGTGGGCAGTGCGGATATGACCATTACGGGCATTACCAAAAGCGGCGAAACCGTGCGCATTTTCACAAACGGAGAATGGGATTTAGGAATTTAGAGGCCAGATATTAGAGAGTAGAGGTAAGAAATCAGAATATAAATTCTGACCTCTGACTTCTGACCTCTTATCTCTATATTCTGACCTCTGACATCTTATCTCTATTATCTAACATCTAAAAATGGGGCGGATACCATCCGCCCGCAAAACAATATTGGGGGGCCTAGCATGCCGTTAATTTTGCCTAAAAATTTGCCCGCGTGTGAAACGCTGGAAAAAGAAAATGTGTTTGTGATGAATGCGGTGCGCGCCAGCGTGCAGGACATTCGCCCCTTGCGCATTGTGGCGGTAAATTTGATGCCCACCAAAGTTGCCACCGAAACGCAGCTTGCGCGCGTTTTGGCAAACAGTCCTTTGCAAGTGGAGCTTACCTTTGTGCACACAGGCACGCACACCGCGCGCAACACAGCGCCCGAGCATTTGGCCGCCTTTTACAAAAACTTTGACGAGATACAACACGAGCGCTTTGACGGCATGATTATCACGGGCGCGCCCGTGGAGCAAATGCCCTTTGAGGACGTGGATTATTGGGCCGAGCTTTGCCGCATTATGGAGTTTAGCAAAACGCAGGTGTATTCCACCTTGCATCTGTGCTGGGGCGCGCAGGCCGCGCTATATTATCATTACGGCATCACAAAGCGCGCTTTACCGCAAAAGGTGTTTGGCATTTTTGAACACAAGGTGCTGCGCCCCGCCTGCCCGCTTTTACGTGGGTTTGACGAGGTGTTTTATGCGCCGCATTCGCGTCATACCGAGGTGGATGCAAAGGCCGTGGCAAAATGCGATGCATTGCAGGTTTTATGCAAATCCGATAAAGCGGGGCTGTACTTGCTTTCTAACAAAGACGGGCGGCAAATTTTTGTAACGGGGCATCCCGAATACGACAGGGGCACTTTGCATTTAGAATATAAGCGCGATGTAGAGAAAGGCCTTGCCATTTCCGTTCCCGAAAATTATTATCCGCACGATGACCCCACAAATACGCCGTTATTTCGCTGGCGCAGCCATGCAAATCTGTTGTATACCAATTGGCTGAACTATTATGTGTATCAAAACACGCCCTATGATTTAAGTAAGGAATTTTAAACGATGAAGATAAACGCAGTAATTTTTGATATGGATGGCGTGCTGTTTGACACCGAGCGCTTATCCGAGCGCACGTGGCTTGCGCTGGCACCGCAATTTGGCGTGCCGGTACAGCCGGCGCATATTTCGCGTTTGCGCGGGGGCAGCTTTGCCAACGGAGAACGCGTTTTTAAAGAGCTTTTTGGCGCAGATTTTGATTTTGCCGCGATGCATCGCGCCGCGCATGTGCAGATGGATGCAGCGCTGGCCATTGCGGTGCCCATCAAAGAGGGCGCGGCGGAATTGTTGCAATTTTTGCGGGAACACAAAATCAAAATTGCGCTGGCTTCGTCGTCCCCGCGCGTGCGTGTTTTAGAAAATTTGCGCCAAACGCGCCTTGAACCATATTTTGATGCCATTATCTGTGGCGATATGGTAACGCATTCTAAGCCGCATCCGCAAATATTTGAAACGGCAGCGGCCGCGCTTTGCGAAGCGCCCGAAAACTGCATGGCCATAGAGGATTCCTACAATGGCGTGCGCGCTGCGGCTGCCGCAGGCTGCAAAACCGTGATGGTGCCAGATTTGGATGCCTCCACAAGCGAAACCGATGCGCTGTGCGCGCATGTGGTAAAAAGCCTTTTGCAAATACCCGCTTTGATAGAAACCTAGCTATATAACAATGCGGCACGGGTTTACCAAAGCCGTAAAAATAACAGAAAAGGATGGGAAAACCAATGATTACAAACGAACCGAAAAGCAAAAACCCCGTTATCGTGGCCGTGCGCGAGCAGCTGGAGCATCGCGCCTTGTGGATGTATCTTTTGGTGGATGAAGCCGCAAAGAAAAACCTCACATGGGAGGATTTTGCCCCCGAGGCCATCCACCGCTGCGGCCTATATCAAGGCAAAGGCCTTGTGCAAAAGGGCGGCACCAACAGCCTAAAGGGCTTGCGCAAAACCTTGTTTAATTTGCCCGCGCGCATGGTGTTTGACATGAAAATCGTGGAATCCACCGACGACAAGCTGTCGATTGATTTTCACTATTGCCCGCTGGTAAAAGCGTGGCAAAAGCAGGGCTGCACCGATGACGAAATCAGCCGTTTGTGCGATATCGCCATGTGCGGCGACAGGGGCATCGGCGAAAGCTACGGCGCAGTGCTGGATTTACCGAAAACCATTGCAAGAGGCGATGATATCTGCCAAATTCGGTTTCATAAATAAACAATTATGTACACAAAAAAGCAGCCATCAATTGTACAATTGATGGCTGCTTTTTCAGTTTTTGGGGTTTTTGGTTTATGGGGTGGGCGAAAGAGCCGCCAAAGCGTTACTTAAAGCGCACGGCAGGGGCGTAATATTCAAAGATGATGGCGTCGTTTTCTTCGCCCAGTGCGGCGGCGTCATTGTTTTCCCGCGCTGTCCAGCACACGCGCAGCGCGCCCATAGCCTCGCACAAACGCACTGTCCACGGCTTTTTGCCAATGCCATACGCAATAAATTGCGGGCGGGCGATGATATTTGTGAAAAGATGCCCCAGCGCAAAGGCCAAAAGCGGCGGCTCGCTATCAAAGTTTTTCGGCGCGTCCGACAACTGGCCGCGCAAAATATCGGGCGCGTTTTTGCGAAACCATGCCACGATGCGTGGGTCAAAGCTTTCGATGCAATAGGGGCCGTTATACGCGCGCAAAATCACAAGTGTTTTTTCGCATAGGGTGTGATTGTGCGGGCCGGTTTTCAGCTCCACAATCAGCGGCACGCGCCCGCCCACTGCGGCAAGCATTTCGGTAAACAGCGGGATGCCCTCGCCCGTGCCTTCTAAATGCAACTCGCGCAGCTGCAAAAGGGTGTAAGCGTCTACACGGCCCTTGCCCTCGGTTACGCGATCCAGCGTGTCGTCGTGAAACACCACCACTTCGCCGTCGGCGGTAAGCTGAATGTCTAGCTCGATGCCATAGCCAAAATCCGCCGCGGCACGAAACGCCGCAAGGCTGTTTTCGGGCACGGTTTTATCTTTGGTGTGTAAGCCGCGGTGTGCATGGTTTACGCCATACAGCATATCGCGCTGCGCCGCGGTATAGCGGCCCGGGCGCAAAAGCACATAAAATACAATAATCAATAGCCCGATGCAAATTGCGATGCTTGCCATAAAAATCATCCATTCTGCCGCTTCGCGTCGGCATAAATTTGAATGAAAGTGCGCATCTTACCACGCGAAGCAAAGACTGATAAGATGATTTTTGCAAAAGGGGGCGGGGGTGCGCTAGGCGCGCGCCAAGCGCGCAATGTCGTCTTTGGTTAAACGCCATGTTGTCCACTCGGTCATGGGCTTTGCGCCAAGCGCAGTGTAAAACTCTTGGCTGGGGGTGTTCCAGTTTAAGCAGCACCACTCCATGCGCCCGCATTGTTGCGCTGCGGCAAGGTTAAACAAGGCTTGCATCAATTGTTTGCCGTAGCCTTTTTTGCGCATTTCGGGCAGCAAAAACAAATCTTCTAAATAAAGGCCCTTTGTGCCAACAAAGGTGGAAAAATTGAAAAAATACAGCGCATAGCCTACGGCGCGGCCGTTTTCTTCCGCCAAAAGGCAACCGGCCGAATGCTCCACAAAAAGCGCGTGGTGCAAACGCTGGGGCGTGGCCTCAAGCTCGTTTTCCATCTTTTCGTATTCGGCGATGCCGCGTATCAGCGCCAAAATGGTGTCTACATCGGCGGCTTGTGCTTCTCGTATTACTAAATCGGGTTTCATGGGTGATACCTCCTGCTTGCAAAAAGGCGCTGCCATCAAAGCAGCGCCTAATTTTTACGATTGTTTAATGTTTTTTGGCGAATAGGCTTTCACGGCTTTTTCGCTTGGGGTAACGGTGTATGCATCGGTAACGGCTTTCATTTGATCTTCAAATACCTTGCTTTGCATTTCATTGACAATAGAGGGCTTGTAGCTTTCAAACTCTTCGTCGTTTTCCACGGTGTCCACTTTGCTCCATACAAAGGGCGCGCCATACACTTCGTCGATGCCTGTGTCGCCCACTTTGGCGGCAACCAGCTTTTTCACCAGTTCTTCGGGATAGGTGGTGGAGGCTGCATGTATAAAGTTTTTGGCGATATACGAAGCGGAAGCCTCTGCCGAATATTCACGCCCAGTCACCGTAAAAGCTTTTTGCAAAATCGGCTCGGCGGTTTTGGCATCCAGCGCTTCGCCCGCGTTGGCTTTGGCCAAAAGCTCATCGGCCAGTTTTTTAATTTCGGCAGTTTTGTCGGCATCCAGCTCTTTGTAATCCGAGGTGGTAACGGGCAGCGTTACGCTGGCAATGCGCGAATATTTTTCTTCCATATAAGCGCGTGCGCTTGCGTCTGTAACTGCGTTGGCTGTATCGGCCACAAATTTATCCGAGAAAAGCAGCGATTTTTTCGCTTCGTTCATGTTATACGCAATATAGCTGGCTTTGCCAATGCCGTTTTTGGTAAGCTCTTTTTCGTTTTGCGTCCAAGAGGTTTCCAGCTGCGCGGTGTAGCTTGTCAGCATGTCATCGGTAAACGAAAGGCCGCTTTCGGCAAAGGCGCGTTCCACATATATATGGGTTTTCACGCGGGCCACGGTTTCGTCGTAAATCCAGCTTTCGGCGGATTTGCCGTCGATTTCCTGTTTGAAAACATCTTTGGTAAAATCTGCGGCTTTGCTGCGCGCATCGGCATAGGCGCCAAATTGATAAATTAAGTAAATGCCAGCGGCTACATCCTCGCCGTCAACCGTCATCACAACGGCAGGTGTTGAAAATGTGCATCCGGCAAGGCTAAAAGCCAGCACGGCGCTTAAAAAAATTGCAGTTAATCGTTTGAACATTCAAAAATCCCTCCCGCGGGCATTACCCGCAGCTATTTTATAATTGCAAAACGTATAGCAGTAAAAGCTATTATATCGCAAATTACTGGGATTTGCAAGTAGAGAAACACTATAAAGCGCCCAGCTTATCCTTTTTAAACAAAAGCCATGCAACGCCGATGGCAAGAGCGCCCGATGGGATAATCAGCAAAGACACATTGGCCACCATCGAGGGCACCAGCACGCACAAAAGGCACATTGCCGCAAGCGGCACCGACGTGATGCGCAGGCTTTTGGTGTAATATTTAAATGCCATTGCGCCAAAAAGCGCGGGGATTACCGTGTTAAATGCAGGGCGCAAAACGGGGTTTTCCAGCACGGGCGTCAGCGGCACAAGGCATAAAACGCCGATGGCCAGCACGGCCACGTTTACAAGCGAGCTTGTGGCAATGGACAGTGTGGAGATAATCTCGTTTTCCGGCGTGCCCACCTCGGTGCCGCAGATATCACGCGCGTTTACCGCACAAGGGATTTTTAAATTAGACAAATTGCCCGTGATAAAGGCAAGATAGCTGCCCCCAGCGCCCAATAGCGGCGCATAAATTAAAAACTCCACAATGCAAGAGGGGATGTACAAGGGCGCTACTTGCAAAAATGCCGCCCAAAAGCCGCCCATGTCTACGCCCGCGCCCAGTACCGCGCCAAAGCCCAGCGGCACGGCAAACAGGATGATAATGCCGAGGATAAGGCCTATGCGCCCCAATAAATGAATGGTGTTTGTGTAGCTGGTGTAAATTTGTTCTTTTGTGTTCATTATTATGTCAATTCCTTTCTTGGGGCATTGTGCCGATTCGCCATAGTCGAATGCGCGCCACTTTGGCGTGCAAGGCACAAAACCCAGTTTGAAAGAGTGATCTTTCAAACGTATATTCTTTCCTTTCTCGGGGGGATATCGTTTATTTTGGCGCGAATATGCGTTTCGCTTGGTGCAGCGCACCGCGCTTTTTGTAAGGCGCAAGCGATGGCAAAGCGCCTAGTGAACCTTATAATAAACCCAGCACAACGGCACCGCCCATGCCCACCAGCATGCTGCCCGCCATTGAAAAGCTGTCAAGCCACGCAAAGCCGCGCTGATGCGAAAGCGCCTCCAGCCCAGCCATCGCCGCCGCAGCCAAAGCCGCAACCGCAAGGGGAATATAATCGCCCGTAGAAGCAAAAACACCCACATAACTGCCTATGTACGCGCTTACAAGCCCCACAAACATGGCCACAAATGCCACATCGGCAAAGCCTTTTTTGCCGTCTTTTTTAATGCTGGGCTTTTGCATGCGCGCAAGATATTTTTTCAGGCCAAAAATGCATAAAAGCATGCTCCAAATAATGCCCGCTGTCATCACAAGGCCAATGGTAACAAATGCCGACGCGGTAAGCGTGCCGCTGCCGAGGCCCCCCGCCACGCCCACATTGCGCGCGGCAATATCCGCCACGCTGGCCTCGTAATGTAACGCCCCGATAACCGAAAGGCGCACCCACGGCAGCGGCACACCCAGCGAGCCTGATAGCGCAATAACGCCCAGCAAAATGCTGATGCTGGGCAGCACGGTAAATGCGGCAGAGGCCGTAATTGCTTTTTTAAGCTTGGCTTTATCCATGCCGATGGCAATGCCTGCGCGATAGCTTTTTATCAAAAACACCACACACATTAAAATCACAAAGGCAATTGCGCTTCCCGCAATTAAAAACATGGGTAAACTGTTCAGCTGCGCCATTAAATTCATACTATTCCGTCCTTTTCCCTGAAAATTGTGCACAATAGAAATACAATTGTATTTATACATTAATTGTACCATATATTGGGGTTTTGTGCTATACTATTATTGATTTTATTACGCGGGCTTTACAGCTTTGCCAGTTAATAAAAAATTGATTCGTTTCTTGGAAGGGTAAGGCATTTTACTATGAATATCAGCCTTTTTGACATTATCGGCCCCGTGATGGTGGGGCCGTCATCGTCGCACACAGCGGGTGCGGCGCGGCTTGGGTATGTGGCAGCCGTTATTGCCGAAAAGCCATTTGCCGAGGTGCACTTTGGGCTGCACGGCTCGTTTGCCAAAACAGGGCGCGGGCATGGCACGCATGAAGCGCTTTTGGCGGGCACACTTGGCATCCGCGAAGATGACGAGCGCTTAAAAATTGCGTTTCAAATTGCGCAGCAGCGCGGCATCCGCTATCACTTTGAGGAGCTGGAGCTTGCCGATTGCCATGAAAACACCGCGCGCATTACCTTTATAAACAGCGATGGCACAAGCAGCATCATCGAGGGCAGCAGCATCGGCGGCGGGCGCATACGCATTACGCGTATCGACGATATGCCGACCGATTTTTCGGCAGAGTGCCCTACGATATTGATTACACAGCGCGATGCGCCGGGCGTGGTGCGCGAGATTAGCGGCATTTTAGCAGAAAACGCTATCAATATCGCCGTGATGCGTGTAACGCGCACTGCGCGCGGGGATATCGCCAGCACGGTTATTGAAACCGATAGCAAAATCCCTGCAAGCGTGCAAAGCGCGCTTTGCACAAAGGCCAATATCCTGTCTGTTCGCATGGTGGACGTAAGGGAATAACGCGCATAAAATAGCATCAAACAGGGTAGGCACTGCGCAAAATAGCACCGCATAGGGCAATGCCCTAAAACAAGGCACCGAACAATGCCAAAAAGGCAGCACACGGATGGCAGGCATTGCGCGGCAAAGCCGCACAGCCGCTTTTGGAAAGGACAAACACACGATGTATAACACCATTGCACAATTATTAAACGAGGCTAAAACACAAAAGAAAAGCCTTGCCGATATTATATTGGAAAACGAAATGCAGCTTGCCAATGTGCCGCGCGAGGCCGTAATGGAGCGCCTTGTTGCCATGCTTGGCGTAATGCGTAATTCGGCCCAGCGCGCGCTGGCGCAGCCGCTTACCATGACGGGCAATTTAATCAGCGGGCAGGCCAGCCGCCAAACGCAGTATGCAAAAAGCGGCGGCCTTTGCGGGCGTGAAGTAAACGACATGCTGGCCAGCGCCTTTTCGTCCAGCGAAACAAACGCTTCTATGGGCCGCATTTGCGCGGCACCCACGGCGGGCGCGTGCGGCATATTGCCCGCGGTGCTTTTTGCCGTGCAAAAACGCCTTTCTCTTTCAGACGAGCGCCTTTGCGAGGGGCTTTTGATAGCAAGCGGCTTTGGCGCGATTATCACCAAAAACGCCACGGTTAGCGGCGCGGAGGGCGGATGCCAGGCCGAGTGCGGCACCGCCGCCGCGATGGCGGCTGCCGCTGCGGTATGGCTTGCGGGCGGCACAGACGAGATGTGCGCCGAGGCGGTGGGCATTGCGCTTATCAATTGCATGGGCCTTGTGTGCGACCCTGTGGCGGGGCTGGTGCAGCTGCCGTGTTCGTTTCGCAATGCCAGCCAAAGCGCAAACGCGCTTACCAGCGCGGATATGGCGCTTGCGGGGCAAACGGCGGTTATCCCGCCCGATGAAATTATTGCGGCCATGTATCGTGTGGGCAAAAGCCTGCCCAGCGATTTGCGCGAAACGGCAAACGGCGGCATTGCCGCCACACCCACAGCCAAAAAGATTGCAAAAGCACTGCTGGATGCCAACACCGAAAACAAATAAAACAAACGATACTCCAAAACAGCCGCAAATGATACTGCGCAAAAGCGCAAGTGTGCGCCAAGACGGTAAAGCCACAAATGCGGCTCTATAAGAAGCGCAGGGCAAAAATAAACAGCACCATTGCAGTAGAGATATAGCGCTGCATCGTTTGGCTGCAAGCCGGCAGGGCAAAGGGGCGGCCTTGCGTTTAGCGCACATATCCAATAAGCCGTAAGGCACAGGAGGATTGCGATGAAACGGGCAAAACGCCGCGGCAGCTTAAAATGGAATATGATTGTGCTTTTGCTGGTATGCTGGGTGCTGCCGGTGGTTTTAGTGGTAAGCTTTTCGGGCATTTACATCACCAATACTGTGCAAAAGCAAACACGCGAGATGATTCTGTCCTCCACACAAAGCGCGCTTGATACCACCAAATCGCGCGTGAACAGCGCGGTTACCGCTTCGCTTGCACTCAGCTATAATCCCGGCATGCTGGATACATGGCTACAGGATTATTGGCGCGATAATAATTATTATCAATTTGCGCTGACGGCAAATACGCTTTTGTCGCAGCAATATCGATACGACGATAAATTTATCGGCGCGTTTCTTTTGATGAACGACGCAGAGGAGCATACCTTTAATGTTTCCGACAATTTGCAATATTCGGAAATGCTGCAATTTTGGCGCACAATGAAAGAGCCTGTGAAAGCGCGTTGCGACCAGCTTGGCACGGGTATTGCATTTATGCAAGAGGGCGAGCATTTATATCTGGTGCGCAATCTTTTAACCAGCAGCTATTATAAATACGGCATATTGATTTTGGAAGTAGACACCACTTACTTATTTGGCGATATGGAGGGCGTGCCCTTTACCGACGGCTATTGCGTGTGGCTGGGGGATACTGTGCATCACTCAAAAAATGGCGTGCAAATGGCGTGGGATGATGCACTGCAAGCAAGCGCCGTAGAATACGGCGAGGTAAACGGCGTAACGGCGGTGTATGGGCAGATAAAAGAGCGCAATTATCCGATGCGCTACATCATGCCTGTGAATATGCAGCTGGTGTACGGCCAGCTGCAAAGCACCAAAATTATTTTAATTGCCCTTTGCATTATTTTGCTGCCGCTTTTGGGCATTGTGCTTTTATTCTTTTATAAAAAGGTTACGCAGCCGATGGACAAATTTATGTTGGCGGCCAAAAAGATTGAAGAGGGCAATTTTGGCACACATTTGGATGCAGACGATTTGGCAAGCGCCGAATTTGGCTATCTTGGCGACAGCTTTAATAATATGAGCGATAAGCTGCAATATCAGTTTGAACGCATATATAAGGAAGAGCTTGCCTTGCGCGATGCGCGCATCATGGCGCTGCAAAGCCAAATTAACCCGCATTTCTTAAATAACACGCTGGAGATTATCAACTGGGAGGCGCGGCTTTCGGGCGATATCAAGGTGTGCAAAATGATTGAAGCCCTGAGCACGATGCTTAGTGCCGCGATGGACCGCAATGCCCGCCCGCTTGTGCATTTATCTGAAGAGCTGATGTATGTAGATTCGTATCTATACATCATCCGCGAGCGTTTGGGCAAGCGCCTTGCCATTTTTAAAGAGATTGACGAGGATTTACTGGATTGCTTTGTGCCGCGCCTTGTGTTGCAGCCCATTATCGAAAATGCGGTTGAACATGGCGTAAACCCCACACGGCAGGGCATTATCACCATTCGCGCTTATCAAAAGGACGGTAAGCTGTATTTAGAAATTGAAAACGACGCGGCATTATCCGAGGAGGATCAGCGCCGCATCGAGGCGCTGCTTTGCGATGAAGTTGCGCCGGAAGGGTATGGCAGCACCTCGCTTGGCATCCGCAATGTAAACCAGCGTTTGAGGATTTTGTACGGAAACGACTGCGGTTTATTGGTGGAAATGACCAATGAAGGCAAAACACTTTCGCGAATTTGTATCCAAATTCAACAAGGCTGACAATATTAGGCAACAAAAAACAAGTTCGTTCATTTTGCTTTTGGCATAAACGGTATATGATGTAATCACAGGGGAACCACCCCTTTCGTAACAAAAAATTGGAGGGTTAATATCATGAAAAAAGCATTAGCACTTGTTTTGGCGCTTGCGCTTAGCACGTCTGTGTTTGCCAGCTGCGGCAAGGCGCCCGCTTCCACACCCGCGTCCACCCCGGCGTCCACCCCAGCTTCTACCCCGGCTGTTGAACCGGCAAAGCCCGTTGAAATTCGCGTTGTTACCTCTTACGGCGGCGATGACGGCAACCGTGTAAACTATGAAACCGCAGTGAAAGCGTATGAAGCTGCCACAGGCAATAAAGTTGCGGACGAGTCTGCAACATCCAACGAAGAGTGGAAAGCCCGCGTCATGGCCGACTTTCAAACAGGCTCTGAGCCCGACGTGCTCTTCTACTTCAACGGCGTTGACTCCAATGAGTTTGTGAAAAACAATAAAGTGGTTTCGATTGAAGAAATCCGCAAAGAATATCCCGACTATGCTTCCAACATGAAAGACGGCATGCTGCCCGCTTCGCCCGCCGATGGCAAGCAGTATTCCATCCCCGTGAATGGCTATTGGGAAGGCATGTTCGTCAACAAAAAGGTTTTAAAAGCCTGCGATGTTGAAGTGCCCGGCCCCACCACCACATGGGATCAGTTTATGGAAATGTGCGAGAAAATCAAAGCAAAGGGCTACACCCCCATCGCTTGCTCGCTGCAAGAAGTGCCGCACTATTGGTTTGAGTTCCCCATTTTGAACGAAGGCAGCCTGACAAAGCATGTGGCTGTGCCGGCTTCTGCTACGGATGATGCAGGCAAGCGCTGGGTAGCAGGCCTTAACACCGTGAAAACCATGTACGAAAAAGGCTATTTCCCCAAAAACACCCTTACCGCTACCGATGCCGACACCTTCCAAATGATGGCCGACGATAAAGCTGCGTTTGCAGTAGACGGCTCGTGGAAAGTGGGCTGGTTCACAGGCAGCAAGGATGCCGAAGGCAAAGTCATTCCCGGCAACGTAGAAAAGCTTGAAGATTACACCGTTACTTATGTGCCTGGCAAAGGCGAGCGCAAAGCCACAGACATCGTGGGCGGCCTTTCGATGGGCTACTGCGTTACCCGCAAAGCATGGGAAGATCCCGCAAAGCGCGAAGCCGCTGTGAAATTTGTGCAGGCAATGACCACCGATGAAGTGGTAAACACCTTCTCGGCCGGCGCACCCACCGCATTGAAATCCGGCATGGCTGTTCCCGCAGACCCCAACTCGCTGACCAAAGATGCCATTGCAATGTTTAATGGCGCAACAGGCCTTGCCCCCGCCGTGCAGGATTCCTTGAACGGCACTGCCCGCAAAGTGTTGTTTGCCTCCGTGAAGGACATCGTTACAGGCAAAATCACAGCCGAAGCCGCTGTTGAAACAGCCCTGAAAACCGAGTTTGTTCCCGATGCGAAATAAGCATTTGCACAAAACCATATAGCATGTATCTGCGCACATGGCCGGAGAGCTGCACATCGGCTCTCCGGCTTTTTTTACCAAATGCGAGAAAAATGGCGAATAATGGCATTTTAAAAAAGTTATATAAACGCGGAAATGCGCGTTTTTTGAAAGAAAAGAGAGAAGGGGCATTTTGCTATGAATGCAATGATTTACAAAAACAAAAAGCCGCTGCTGTTGTTTTTAGCACCAACGTTTGCGTTTTTATTGGTGTTTTTATATTATCCGTTTGTGATGAACATGTACAACAGCGTCAACAGGATTGGCGGCATGGGCGAGGCGTCTAAGGGCATAAACAGCCCGTGGTATTTAAACTATGCAAAGCTTTTTACAGACCCATTAATGATAACTTCGCTAAAAAACACGATGTGGCTTATGGCGTTTACCATTGTGTTTCAGGTGGGCATCGCGCTGATTTTAGCGCTATTAATTGATAATATCCAGCTGGGCACCAAATTTTTTCGCACGGTTTACTTTTTCCCGATTGTTATCAGCGCCACAGCGCTGGGCCTTTTGTTCAATTTAGTGTTTTTATACGATGGCGGCATGCTGAATCAGTTTTTGATGAACGCCAAAATCACGCCAGAGCTGATTGACTGGAAAGACGAAACGCATTTTTTTGCCACAATGATGATTCCCGTTATGTGGCAATACGTGGGCTTTTATTTTGTAATTATCGTTACAGGCCTCAACAATATTTCTACCGATATTTACGAAGCGGCTGAAATTGACGGCGCGGGCGGCTTAAAGCGCGTGCGCTATATCACGCTGCCGCTGCTGTACAACACCCTTTGCACCTGCTTAACCCTTGCCATTACGGGCGCTTTAAAGGTGTTTGATTTACCGTGGACTATGCTGCCGGGCGGCATGCCAATGGATCAATCGTGGCTTACGGGCACATATATGTATTATCAAACCATGTCGATGGCCGATGTGGATTACGGCAGCACCATTGCCATTTTAATTGTGGTGCTGGGCGTGGTAATCAGCCAGATTGCGCATTGGATTTTTAAAGAAAAAGATTATTAAGAAAGGATGACTACACATGAAACAAAAATTTGGCATCTCTAAAATCGTTACGTATCTCATCCTTTCGCTTTGGGCGCTTACCACGATATACCCGTTTATTTGGGTCATTCAAAACTCGTTTAAGCCAAAGGGTATCATCCGCAGCGATTCGTTTTCCTTGCCGATTGGGGATAAATTTACGCTGGACAATTTCAAAACAGCGTTTGCGCGCGTGGACATCGGCAGCGCTTATATAAACAGCATTGTAATCAGCGGCCTTGTTACCATTGTGGTTGTGGTGCTGGCGGGGCTTTGCGCATATGCAATGGCGCGATACACGTTCCGCTTGCGGCCGTTTTTGCATTCGGTGATTATCGCCAGCATGATGTTTCCGGTGTTTTCCACGATTATTCCGGTGTTTCGCATGGAAGCCGCATGGGGCATCACCAATACAGGCAGCCTTTTATTAACATGGATTAGCATTATTTTGCCGCAGATAGCGGGTAATCTTTCGTTTTCGGTCATTGTGCTGATGGGCTTTATCCGCAGCCTGCCTGTGGAGCTGGAAGAGGCCGCCTATTTAGAGGGCTACAGCGTGTATCGCATTTTCTTTCGCATTATTATGCCGCTGGCAAAGCCCAGCTTTGCTACGGTGGGCATCTTTGCATTTTTGTGGAGCTATAACGATTTGTTTTTACAGCTTTTTTTCCTGCGCACCAAAAAAATGTTTACCATCACACGCCTATTAAACGAGATATCCAGCCAAGCAGGCGTAAACTACGGCCTGATGGTTGCGGCGGTGGTGCTGGTGGTTATCCCCGTGCTGATTGTGTATATTTTCCTGCAAAATTACATTATCAAAGGCCTTACCGCAGGCGCGGTAAAGGGGTAGCCACACAATTGAAGCCTTTTACGGGCATCCTTTGCAAAAGGCTTCCACTAAAAATTGCGTGCTCCTTTTCTTTCTTTCTGTGCAAAACACGCCCGACGCATTTGCGTCGGGCGTGTTTTGCCATTTGCGCAAGCGCGCGGGCGGCAGGGTAAGGCCACTGCACATATTTTGCGCGGCACTTGCATAAATTGTTGAGAAACGCAATTTGCAGGGGGGCGAAAGGGATACTGTATGTGATCTTTTATGTGCGCGCAGCATTTTGTGTGGCGCTTGCAGCAACGGCACTTACGTTGCTATTTTGCTATTTTGGTGAAAAAATATCGCAAAAATAGGGCACGAGCTTCGCAAATTGTGCGAAACGTGTGCCCTATTGCGTTGTTTTTTTGAGTTTATGTTACGGTATACTATAGGCTTTCGCGCAAAGGCTTTCGCGCGGAGGTTGCGCCCAAAGACTTTCGTTCGGGTGCGTTCGCGAGAAAACTTTCGCGTCAAGGCTTTCGCTTTCGGGGGAGAACATGCGGGATGCAGGTAAAAGGGCGGCCTATTCCGTCATAATGCTGATAATCTCCAGATCCGTTCTGCGCATGCCACAATGCCCCAGCCGCCCCACGGCGGCAATGGTGCCCTCGATATCCGCTTTCACAATGCCCTCGCCCGGCAAAAAGCCTTTGCCGTTTTTGGCAAGCTCCCATCCCAGTAAAGCAGCATCCACCGCGCTGGCAATCTTGGCGGCACAGGAGGGTTTGGCACCGTCGCAAATCATGCCCGCCACATTGCCCAATGTGTTGGTAATCGTTTGGCAAATCAGCGCTTCGTCCCCGCCCATTAAAAAGGCAATGCCCGCCGCCGCGCCCGATGCCGCGCTTACAGCGCCGCAATAGGCCGAAAGCCGCCCGATGCGTGTTTTTTGATGAATGGCCACCAAATTGCTAACCAAAAGCGCGCGATACAGCGCTTCTTCGCTTTTTTGATATTCCCGCGCGTAGGCAATCACTGGCAACGAAGCGGTCATCCCTTGATTGCCGCTGCCGCTGTTTGTTACCACGGGCATGCCGCATCCACTCATGCGTGCATCCGAGCCTGCGGCCGCCATTGCACGCGCGTGCACGCGTGCGTCGGGCTTTTCGCTAAGGGCCAGCAGCGCAGCGCCCACGCCTGCGCCGTATCGGCCCGAAAGCCCTTCCGCGGCAATGGCCGTGTTATACGCAATTTGCCGCGCCAGCGTTTCGCGCACGGCGCAAAGCTCCACTTCGGTGGCAAAATCTAAAATGCCCGCCACGCACATGCCCTCGCGATTGGTGCAGCCGTCGTCTGCGGCGTGCGCATTTGCGGTATACAGCGCCACGCCGTTGCGCAGAACACGCACAATGTTGGTGTGCCTGTCGCATATTTCCACAAATGCGGTGCAATCGCCCGCGCCGGCTGTTAATTGAATATGTAAAAGATGTGCGCTTTCCAGCGGCTTTACTTTGCAAAATTTTTCATCTAGCAAACGTTTGGTGGTGTCAATGTCTGCACCGCAAACGTTTTGCAGCACCTCCAGCCCCGCCATCGCATCGCCGCCAACTGCGCCGATGATGGCAGCGGCTGCAATGCCCTTTAATCCGCCGCAATTGGGCACCGTAACGCCCATAACGTTTTTAATGATATTGCCGCTGCATGCCGCCGTTATCCACTGCGGGAAAACCCCCAGCGCTTTGCGCGCCGCTGCTGCGGCCAGCGCCACTGCAATCGGCTCGGTGCAGCCCAGCGCAGGCACCAGCTCCTCTTGCAAAATTTGCAAATACATTGTTTTATCTGCGGCTGTCAATATGGCATCTCCCTGCTGTTTTATCAATTATGCGGCGGCGTTTGCCCATAGGCATGGCGCGCCGATGTGCAAAAATCTACTCGTTTGCAAGCTTCCAAGTGGCAATTTCGCCGTCGTCGCCTTCCAGCTCTGCCTCGGCATAATCCAGATACACAAGGCCGCATTCCTTGCCTGTGTCTTTATTATAATGCTCTTTCATGTCCGACATGCGCTCCTCTGCCGCCAAAAGCGCCTCGGGGGAATTGTCAAACTGGGCAACGCCGCGCACGCGAATCCAGCGCCCGTCTGTAGACATGGTGCACAGCTCAACATTGGGGTTTGCCAGCATCTGCCGATAGGTAGAGCGATGCTTGCCAATGCCAAAATAAAAGCGGCCTTTATACTCCATAAAATAATGGCATGGACGCACTCTCGGGCGATATCCCTCCACAGTAGCAAAATAGAAAACAGGATTCTCGGTTAAAAAATCTATAACCTTATTCATGCGTTCCCTCATCCCTTTCTCGTGTTGATTTCCTGCTTTAATAGTAACGCAAAATGCCGTTAAATGCAATGCTTTTCTATCTGCAAGCATCGCGGCGTAAAACGCCGCAGCAATGCACCAAAAGCGCGAGGAATGCACCAAAAGCGCAAAGAAAGCGGCAAAACACAATTTTGCAAACATAAACAATATAAAAGGCGGTGCGCTTATAGCGCACCGCCTTTTATATTGGATAAGCTTACAGCTTTTCCGATGTGCCCTCACACGAATCGGTGGCAAACAGCGCCGGTACCGAGCAAATGGCCGCCGCGCCCACCAGTGTGAAAATTGCGCGCGAAAGAAAGCTTGCTGCGCCGCCGAAAAGCCACGCCACAGCGTCAAACTGGAAGATGCCAACAAGGCCCCAGTTCAAGCCGCCCACAATTAAAAGCACAAGACAGATTTTATAAAAAATATTCATACAAAGGTTCCTTTCTTTTCTTGTAACTATCCGTAGTATGCGATAAAAGAAAGGTGTTTATACAAAAAAATGCAAATCAGTTTTTCAGCGCTTGCATGGGTGCGGGGATGCGCCCGCCGCGCCCAATGAGCACCGAGGGGTCAAACGTGGATATTGGCATCACGGGCGCATAGCCCAAAAGCCCGCCAAAATCCAGCTCTTCGCCGATGCCCTTGCCAATCGCAGGGATTACGCGCACGGCGGTGGTTTTGCTGTTTACCATACCAATGGCGGCCTCGTCTGCAATCAGGGCGCTAAGTACGGCGGCAGGCGTATCGCCCGGCACCACTACCATATCAATACCCACCGAGCAAACCGCCGTCATGGCCTCTAGCTTTTCAAGGCAAAGGCTGCCACGGCGCACGGCCTTTATCATGCCGTCGTCCTCGCTTACGGGGATAAATGCGCCCGAAAGGCCGCCCACAGAGTTCGACGCCATTACGCCGCCCTTTTTCACCGCGTCGTTTAAAAGCGCCAGCGCTGCCGTGGTGCCGCAGCCGCCGCAGCTTTCAAGGCCCATTTCTTCCAAAATATTTGCCACCGAATCACCCACCGCAGGTGTGGGCGCAAGCGATAAATCCACAATGCCAAACGGCACACCCAGCTTTTCACTGGCAAGCTTGCCCACAAGCTGCCCCATGCGCGTGATTTTAAACGCCGTGCGCTTAATCAGCTCGGCCACTTCGCCAAGCGGCGCGTTTTTGGGCAGCTTTGCCAGCGCGGCGCGCACAGCGCCAGGGCCAGAAACGCCCACATGGATTACGCAATCCGGCTCGCCCACGCCGTGAAACGCGCCCGCCATAAAGGGGTTATCCTCGGGCGCGTTGCAAAATACCACCAGCTTTGCAGCGCCCAAGCAATTATTGTCTTTTGTATGCTCGGCAGCCTCGCGTATCACATGCCCCATCATGGCCACGGCATCCATATTAATGCCGCTTTTGGTAGAGCCGATATTGATGCTGGAGCACACATATTCGGTAACGGCTAAAGCGCGCGGAATGCTTTTGATAAGCCGTTCGTCGCCGGCCGAAAAGCCCGCGTGCACCAGCGCCGAGTAACCGCCGATAAAATTCACGCCAACGGCCTTTGCGGCGGCATCCAGTGTTTGGGCATACCAAACAGGGTCTGCATCGGGCGCACTTGCCAAAAGCATGGCAATGGGCGTTACAGAAATGCGCTTATTCACAATCGGCATACCGTAGCTGGCCGAAATTTCATCCGCCGTGCGCACCAAATCCTTTGCGGTTGTGGTGATTTTATGGTAAATCTTTTCGCACGCTTTTTTGCCGTCGGCATCCGCACAATCCAAAAGCGAAATGCCCATCGTTACCGTGCGCACGTCCAGATTTTCGTCGGAAATCATTTGAATGGTTTCTATAATATCATTGGTGTTTAACATTGTCTTATTCTACCCTCTATCTCTGATTCTGACTTCTGATTGTTATTCTCTAGTGGCTGGCCTCAAAATCTGACCTCTGACTTCTAGTGTCTGACGTCTAAATCTGACTTCTGATTTCTTATCTCTAATTTCTGACCTCTAAATGCGGTGCATCGCGTCAAACAGCTCTTGTCGTGTTACATGGATATCCACGTTCATGCCCTCGCCAATTTCGCCCAGCTGCTTTTGAAACGCCTGAAACGGAATGTTGCACTTTGCAATATCCACCAGCATAATCATGGCAAAGGTGTCTTTTAAAATGCTTTGCGTAACCTCTTCCACATTTACGTTTGCGCCGGCACAAGCGCCGCTCACTTTTGCCAAAATGCCCACCATATCACGCCCCACCACGGTGATAACAGCCTCCATGATTCATCATCCTTTCTATTCGGAAAAAACTTATTTGTTCATTGTAGCACAGATTTTTGCTGTTTTCCATAGCAAAAATCCAAGTTTTGCAAACTGCACGCAATTGCGCGCATTTCGCTTATTTACTTTCGCGTATAAATTGTATATAATTAGTCTTTAAAGATATTTAATTTACAAAGCGTTTTGGTTAGTATACAACAAAGAGTTGAACGTTTGAAAGCGCAATCTTTCAAACAGGGTTTTGTGCCTTGCGCGCCGCAGTAGCGCGCATTCGGCTATGCCGAACAGGCATAATTCCTCAAGAAAGGAATGGTTATAAACATGATGGAAAAAATCTTGCGCATTTTAGAAGACAACGCGCGCACAAGCTGCGAGGACATTGCCGCAATGGTGGGCCTTGCACCCGCCGAGGTGGCGCAAAAGCTGGACGAGTATCAGCAGGGGCATATCATTAATGGCTATAAAGCCCTGATTGACTGGGAAAAAGCTGCCGTGCCGCACGTGCAGGCGATTATCGAGCTGCGCGTTTCGCCGCGCCGTGACCGCGGATTTGACGAAATTGCCTTAGCGGTGGCCAATCTGTGCGAGGTAGACAGTGTTTCGCTGATGAGTGGCGGATATGATTTGGCACTGGTTATTTCGGGCAAAAGCTTTCAGGATATTGCACTTTTTGTGGCAAAGCGCTTATCGCCGATGGACGGCGTGCTTTCTACCGCCACGCATTTTGTGCTGCGCACGTATAAAAAAGACGGTGTTTTGTACGGCGTTGATAATGAGGACGAACGGGAGTGGCAGTTATAATGGATTATGAACGCCATTTATCTCAAAAGGCAAAGGAGATGCGCCCGTCGGGCATTCGCAAATTTTTTGATATTGCCGCCGAAATGAAGGATTGCATCTCTTTGGGCGTTGGCGAGCCGGATTTTAAAACGCCCTGGGCCATCCGCGAGGCGGGCATCCACAGCCTTGAAAAAGGGCGCACCTTTTATACGTCCAATTCCGGCTTAAAAGAAATGCGCGAAGAAATGTGCCATTATCTTTTGCGCCGTTTTGGCCTTTCGTATGATGCCGCCGAAGAAACCATTGTTACGGTGGGCGGCAGCGAGGCCATTGATATGTGCATTCGCGCGCTGGTAAATCCGGGCGATGAAGTGATTATCCCAGAGCCATGCTATGTTAGCTATCTGCCCATCACCACGCTAACGGGCGGCGTTGCCGTGCCGCTGCCGCTTACGGCAGAGCATCAATTTAAGCTTACGGCAAAGGCGCTTAAAGAGGCCATTACCCCCAAAACAAAGCTGTTGATTATGCCGTTTCCGTGCAATCCTACGGGCGCTGTGATGCGCCGCGAGGATTTGCAAGAAATTGCCCAGGTGCTGCGCGGCACGGATATCTTTGTACTGAGCGACGAAATATATGCCGAGCTTACCTATGGCGAGGGGCATGTTAGCATTGCGTCTTTGCCCGATATGAAAGAGCGCACAATTTTGGTGAACGGCTTTTCAAAGGCCTATGCAATGACGGGCTGGCGGCTTGGCTATGCGTGCGGCCCCGCGCCGATTATCAAAGTGATGACAAAGATTCATCAAGCGGCCATCATGTGCGCGCCCACCACCAGCCAATACGCGGCGGTAACTGCGCTGCGCAGCTGCGATGAGGATATTGATAAAATGCGCGAGGAATATGATATGCGCAGGCGCTTTATCACCAAAAGCCTAAATGCAATGGGCCTTTCGTGCTTTTTGCCCGAGGGGGCGTTTTACGTGTTTCCCTCCATTCAATCTACCGGCTATACCAGTGAAGAATTTTGCGAAAAGCTGCTGTTTTCTAAAAAGGTGGCGGTGGTGCCGGGCACGGCATTTGGCGATTCGGGCGAGGGGCATGTGCGCATCAGCTATTCGTATTCGCTGGCGCATTTAACCGAGGCGCTGCACCGTATACAGGAATTTGTAAAATGAGTAAAATCGTTTGTTATCCCGTGCCCTCATATGAAAGCGACGCGCTGCAAGCAGCAGTGGAGCGCATTTTTGACGCGTGCGCGTGCACAAAAGCACTGTCGAGCGATACGCGCCTTTTGATAAAGCCCAATTTGCTGGCAAAGCATGCGCCCGGCGCCGCCGTTACCACCAATCCCGCGCTGGTACGTGCGGTAATTGTTGCGGCCAAAAAGCGCGGCGTGCAGCACATTGTATTGGCGGATTCGCCGGGCGGTGTTTACAATGAAGCCATTGTGCGCAGCATTTATGCGGCAAGCGGCCTTGCCGCAGTGTGCGAAGAAGAGGGCGCAGAGTTATATACCGCGTGCAAGTGGCATGCAAAAAAGGCAAGCGGCGCGCTTGTGCACGAATGGAATTGGATAGAGCCTGTGCACAGCGCCGATTTTATCATCAATCTGCCCAAATTAAAAACGCATATGATGATGGGCATGTCGGGCGCGGTGAAAAATTTGTTCGGATGCATTCCGGGCTTGCAAAAAGCCGAGCTGCATATGCGCTTTCCCGATGCGGCGCATTTTGGCAATATGCTGGTGGATTTATACGAGGCCGTGCGCCCGCAGCTTACCATTGTGGACGGCGTTACGGGCATGGAGGGCGATGGCCCTGCGGGCGGCGTGCCGCGCCATGTCGGCTATGTGCTGGGCGGCGAGGATGGCTATGCCATTGATTTGGCCATTTGCCATATCATCGGCATGCAGCCCATGAGCGTGCCTTTTTTGGCAGCGGCTAATGCGCGCGGCCTGTGCAAAGCGGCGTTTGACAGCGTCGACATCGACAATGCCGAGGCAAACGCATGCGTGCCCATTGCGGATTTTGCGTTGCCGTCGGGCCGTAATGGCGTGGATTTCAGCAGCAATGTGCCGCGTTTTTTGCGCCCTTTGGTAAAATATGCGCAGCGCGCTGCCGCGCCGCGCCCCGTTATTCGGCGTGCAAAGTGCATCGGCTGTGGCAAATGCGCCGATATTTGCCCGCAAAACACCATTTTGCTTGCAAACAAAAAGGCCAAAATTTTGCCAAAGCGCTGCATTAAATGCTTTTGCTGCCACGAGGTATGCCCTGTAAAGGCAATCGGCGTGCGCACTGTATTTCAACGAAAGAAGGCAGGTAAACTATGCGATCGGTAACGGTGCTGGCACCCGCAAAGCTGAATTTGACGCTGGATATCACGGGCCTTGCCGAAAATGGCTATCATAAGATGGACATGCTGATGCAAACCGTGAATTTGTATGAAACAGTTACTTTGCGCAAAGCAAGCGATTTAACGCTGCGCTTGCCCGGCTCCTCTGTGCCTGCCAATCAATATAACACGGCTATCAAAGCGGCGCTTGCGTTTTTTGCCGAAACAGGCCTTTTGGCTGGCGCGGATATCACGGTGCACAAAGCGGTGCCCGTGCGCGCGGGCATGGCGGGCGGCAGTGCCGATGCCGCCGCCGTACTGGTTGGGCTAAACGCGTTATACCGCGCGCGCTTATCAAACGAAGCGCTTTGTGCCATCGGCAAAACCGTGGGCGCAGACGTGCCCTTTGCCATCATGGGCGGCACCGCCCGCGTTAGCGGCATTGGCGAATGCATTCGCCCCATTGCCCCATGCCCGCCGTGCTGGTTTTGCGTGTGCATGCCCTCGATGGGCATTTCTACGCCCGAGGCGTATGCACAATATGACCGTGTGGGCGCAAAGCGCCATCCGGACACAGACGGCGCCGAAGCCGCAATTGCAAAAGGCGATTTGCATGGCATGAGCGCCTGCCTTTATAATGTATTGCAGGAAACCAGCACCAGCGCGCACAACGCGCCAATTTGCGCGGCGCTGATGGCGCAAGGCGCAAAGGCCGCGCTGATGACGGGCAGCGGCGCAGCGGTTTTTGGCGTGTTTCACGCAAAGCGCGATGCCATCGCGGCAAAGCTTGCTTTGCAAAAAACCTATCCACAATGCTGGGTGCTGCGCCCCGTGCCCTTTGGCGCAAAAGTGCAAGAGCAATAGGAATAAATTACCATTTATCGGTCCATACTGCACGCATAAGAGAAAAGCCGCTGCGCGGTTTTTCCAAAATGCGCAAAACGGGGGGCAATAAGCCCTTTGTTTTGACGGTAAAGAAACGGAATGGTAATCAGTATGAAAAAATGGGAATTATCGCTTTTATTAGGCCTAGTGCTCAGTGTGTTTTTAACCTCGTTTGGCAGCTTTTCGGCAGTGTGTGCCGATGTGCGCGCCGACACGCTGCGCTTGCATATCCTTGCCAATTCAAACAGCGAGATTGACCAAAACGCAAAGCTGTATGTGCGCGACTGCATTTTGCAGGAAGAGGGCGCGGCTTTTTCGCATAGCGGCAGCAAGGAAAACGCAAAAATAACCGCAGACCGCCTTTTACAGCAAGTGGAAGCAACGGCGCGCAAGGCGCTTTTGGAAAAAGGGCTTGATTATTCGGTGCATGCCTATCTAACCGAAATGTATTTTGCAACCACGCAGTATGACGGCTTTACCCTGCCAGCCGGAAGATACGATGCGCTGCGCGTGGAGCTGGGCGCGGCAAAGGGTAAAAACTGGTTTTGCGTTTTGTTCCCGCCCTTGTGCGTGCCGGCCTCGATGGATGATGCGGCAGGCTATACCGGCGCAGAAAATGCCGCCGTGCGCGAACCATATCAAGCAAAATTTGCCGTGGTGGAATGGGCGCAGCTGATACGGGAAAGCGGCAAGGACAAAACGGCGCAAACAAAAAACAAAGCACAACAAGTAAAAACGTCCGAACAGGGGAAAACGCCTGAACAAGCAACAACGCCCGAACAAGGGAAAATAAAGGAGAAAACAATTGTTATTGGAAACCATTCTTGACGCGGTAATCGACACCGCGAAAATGCTGCCATTCTTATTTGTGGCATACTTTTTAATCGAATATGTGGAACGGCGGCATTCCAAAGGCATCGAGGCGGCGCTGGCCGGCGGCGGGCGCTTTGGGTTTGTGCCTGGTGCGATGCTGGGGCTTTTGCCACAATGCGGCTTTTCGGCAATGGCAGCCAGCCTGTATGCCAGCCGCGCCATTACTTTGGGCACGTTGCTGGCCGTGTTTATCGCCACCTCCGACGAGGCGGTGCCCATTTTGCTGTCGATGCCTGGGCAATTGCCCAATTTGGCAATTTTGCTTACGGCAAAGCTGCTGGTGGCGCTTTGCGCGGGCGTGCTGATTGATTTTGTGCTGAAAAAAAGCATTTCCAATTCGCTGCGTGGCGGCTATACAGGCTCTACCAACGAGGTAGATTGCCACGAGCACGTGGAAAGCGACAGCATTTTGTGGGCGGCTGTTAAGCACACGGCGGGCATCGGGTTGTTTGTGCTGCTGTTCAATTTTGCGCTGGGACTTTTGGTTTCATTGGTTGGTGCCGAGGCAATTGCCACGTTTGTATCGGGCTGGGGCTTTTGGCAGCCGGTTGTGGCGGGGCTGGTGGGCCTTGTGCCGAATTGCGCGGCCTCTATTTTACTTACGCAGCTGTATGCGGCGGGCACGCTTAGCTTTGGCGGCGTTTTGGCTGGGCTGTGCACGGGCGCGGGCGCGGGGCTTGCCGTGCTTTTGCGCGCAAACAAAAGCGTAAAGCAAAATGTGTTTATCGTGGGGCTTTTGTATGTTATTGGCGTGTCGGCAGGGCTTTTGGCACAGCTGCTGCTATAATGTGTGCGCAAAGCAAAACCCGCAGATGCCATGCGCTTTAAAAGCATTTTGCATGCAGATACCATATTTTTCATAAAACCCATTTTTAGCATAGCAAAAAAACAGCGCGTATCCGCGGCACAATGCCGCGGATACGCGCTGTTTATGTATATAAGAAATGTACGGTTTACAGATGTGTCGGCTCTTTTTGCACAGTTTCGTCTGTGGACGGCGCAGCAGCCTGCTGCGCCCTTTTGCGAGAGGGCTTTGCCGCGCGCTGATTGGGCTTTGCACGCAAAAGCGCCACCATCTCTGAAATTTTTGCAAACAAAAAATACAGTGTTGCCAAGCTTAACACCCCTGTGCATATCAAAAGCACGGTTTGCAATTTGGGGTCAAAAATGGGCACCGACAGCAGCATTTTAAACGCAAAAACAATCAGCCCAACCATCAGCACCACCGCCACAACCGTGGCGGCAAATTTGCGCAAAAGCTCTTTTGTGCGCGTCATGAAAAACACGACCTTTCTGAAAGCTTGCAAAGATACGCTATCAAACGAAATGCCTTATTTTGTGCCGAAAATACGGTCGCCCGCATCGCCGAGGCCAGGGATGATATAGCCGTTCTCGTTCAGCTTTTCGTCCATTGCCGCGCAGTACACCTCTACGTCGGGATGCGCCTGGCAAAGGCGCGCCATGCCTTCGGGTGCAGCAATAATGCAGATAAATTTAATGGTGCGCGCGCCGCGTTTTTTAATTTGGGTAATCGCGTCGCAGGCGCTGCCGCCCGTGGCCAGCATCGGGTCCAGCACAAATACATCGCGCTCGGCAATATCTTCGGGCAGCTTGCAGTAATATTCCACAGGCTCCAGCGTTTCTTCGTTGCGGTACATGCCGATATGGCCCACTTTGGCGGCGGGAATCAGCGACAACATCCCGTCCACCATGCCAAGCCCTGCGCGCAAAATGGGCACAAGTGCCAGCTTGCGGCCTTGCAGCATGCGGGTTTTGGCAATGGCAATCGGCGTTTCAATTTCCACCTCTTCTGTGGGCAGGCCGCGTGTGGCCTCGTAACACAAAAGCATAGCAAGCTCGCTGACTAATTCCTTGAACTCCTTTGTGCCGGTGTTTTTGTTGCGCAGTAAGCTCACCTTATGTTGCACAAGGGGATGGTCCATAATCATTGCTTTGTTTTCCATTTTAAAAAACTCCTTTTATGTTAAATTTATCGGTTATCCAATGCAGTTAATTTGTCCACGCGCGCTTGATGGCGCCCGCCCTCAAATTCGTTTCCCAAAAATGCGTCTACCAGCTCGGCCGCAAGGCCGGCACCCACTACGCGCCCGCCTAAGCAAAGCGCGTTTGCGTCATTGTGCACACGCGTGTATTTTGCGCTGAAAATATCGGAGCAGCAGCACGCGCGAATGCCCTTGATTTTATTGGCCGCCATGCTGATGCCAACGCCCGTGCCGCAAAATAAAAGCGCGCACGCGCATTCGCCCAAAAGTACTGCCTCGCATGCGGGCACGGCGATATCGGGATAATCCACCGCCTCGCCGCTATGCGTGCCAAAATCGGTGTATGCATAGCCCTTTTCATCCAAATACGCTTTGATGGCTTCTTTTAAATCATATCCGCCGTGGTCAGCCGCAAGGGCAATGGGTTTTTGTGTCATTGTACATCCGTTCCTTCCTGTGCGGCAGCCTTGCTTTGTGCGGCTGCGCGCTCGTTGCGCTCTCTTTGTGCCTGTGACAGGCGATGATATTCGGCGCTAAGTGCGTCGCCGTTTGTGGATTGCCCCGCTTGATGCAGCTGCACAGCGGCAGCGCACACGCCGCTTGCATGCCCCAAAATATGCGCCGGCGCAGCCATTTGCACGCCGCTAATGCCGCCCAGTGCCGTATAGGCAAGCGCAGCGCCGTCGCCCATCAGCCAAATGGGCGTGCGTGCGTTTTGCACCAAAGGCAAAAGCGCCGTTGCGGGCATTGCCGCATCCTCGCAAAGGCGCGTCACCACGCCGTTATTGCAGGCAAACATGGCCGCATACACTTCGCCGCGCCGCGCGTCCAGCGCCGCCAGCACGGTGCCCTCGCCCATAAAGCTGCAAGCTAAGCTATAAAGCGTGGACACGCCCGCCGTGGGCGTGTTATGCGGCAGGCTAAGGCCTTTTACCAGCGAAAGCCCGATGCGCAGCCCTGTAAAGCTGCCGGGCCCTGCGTTAACGCCAAATAAATCAATATCCGCGCTTGTTAGGGATAATGTGTCAAACGCCGATTTTACCAGTGGCATCAGCGATACTGAATGCGTTAGGCCGTTTGCCAAATATACTTCGTATAAAAGCCGCCCGTCCTGCGTTACGGCAACGCCCGCGGTTTTCCCCGCGCTGTCAAGCCCTAAACAAATCATGTGCGCTGCGCATCCCTTTCTTAAAAAAGCCGCAAGGCTGCGGCGGCCGATATATGCCGCAAACGCCCGCTTTTACAGTGTGATGCCCTCTATGGAAATCACACGCTCGTTTTCTGCCGTTTGCCGAATGTGCACACGGATATTGGGCGGCACAGCAAATTGGCCGATGTTTTCGCTCCATTCGGCGGCCACTATGGCACCCTCGTCCAGATAATCGTATAGCCCCGCCGTTTCTAAATCCTGCTCGCTGTGCACCCGATATAAATCAAAATGTGCAAACGGCTGCGCCCCGCGATAATAGTTAACAATCGCAAAGGTGGGGCTGGAGGGCTTGTCTATACAGCAAAGCCCCTCGCAAATCCCTGCGCAAAACGCGGTTTTTCCGGCGCCGAGGCCGCCTGTAAATGCAATAAAATCGCCGCCCTTGAGGGCTTTTGCAAGGCGCGCGCCCAAAGCGACGGTATCCTCGCGCGAGTGGGTGATGTATTCCATGATACCCCGCCTTTCCAAAAGCCTTTGCTGCGGCACAAAGGCACAATGCCGAAATGCGGCAAAATGGCCTTTCGATTATTATACCCCATGCGCGCGGGCAATGTAAAGTTGCAATGGCAAAAAACTTTGTGAATCTTTGTTAAATAATTCGCAAAATATTTGCTTGCCACTTGCTAAACGCGCTTGAAACCAGTATAATTATATCGGTTACACTCTTCGTTATTTTCCGCGCGATTCGCGCGGGTGAATATTGCATAAAAGAAAGGAAGTAAATCCATGAGCTTAGGTAAAAAGACTGTTGACGATATTTCCGTCAAAGGGAAAAAGGTTCTTGTGCGCTGCGATTTCAACGTGCCGATGAAGGAGGGCGTCATCACCAATGACAACCGCATTTTAGCGGCACTTCCCACAATTAAAAAATTAATTTCCGATGGCGGCCGCGTGATTTTGTGCAGCCATTTGGGCAAGCCCAAGAACGGCCCCGAGGAAAAATTCAGCCTTGCTGCCGTTGCCGTGCGCCTTTCCGAGCTGCTGGGCAAAACCGTTGTGTTTGCAAACGATGACGCAGTGGTGGGCGAGAGCGCCAAAAAAGCTGTGTCGGCTATGCAGGATGGCGACGTGGTGCTTTTGCAAAATACGCGCTTTCGCAAGGAAGAAACCAAAAACGAGCCTGCTTTCAGCAAAGAGCTGGCAGAGCTTGCCGAAGTGTACGTGAACGACGCGTTCGGCTCTGCGCACCGCGCGCATTGCTCTACCGCAGGCGTTACCGAATATATCAAAACCACTGCTGTGGGCTATTTGATGGGCAAAGAAATCGAGTATCTTGGCAACGCCGTGAACGCGCCTGTGCGCCCGTTTGTGGCCATTTTGGGCGGCGCAAAGGTAGCCGATAAGCTCAATGTTATCGACAATCTGCTGACAAAGGTGGATACACTGATTATCGGCGGCGGCATGGCGTATACCTTCCTTGCGGCGAAAGGCTGCGAGGTGGGCACATCGCTGGTGGATATGGAAAAACTGGCCTATTGCAAAGATATGCTTGCCAAAGCAGAAGAAAAGGGCGTTAGCCTGCTTTTGCCCGTAGATACCACGATTGCATCGGCTTTCCCCGATCCGATTGACGGCCCGATTGACGTAAAAGTTGTGGAATCCACAGCCATTCCCGCCGACATGATGGGCCTTGATATCGGCCCCAAAACCATTGAACTGTTTGCAAACGCGGTAAAATCTGCTAAAACTGTGGTATGGAACGGCCCGATGGGCGTGTTTGAAAACCCTGTGCTTGCAGCCGGCACAAAAGCGATTGCCAGCGCAATGGCCGAAACCAGCGCCACCACCGTGATTGGCGGCGGCGATTCGGCAGCGGCGGTTATCCAAATGGGCTTTGCCGATAAAATGACGCACATTTCCACAGGCGGCGGCGCTTCGCTGGAGTATCTTGAGGGTAAGGTGCTGCCGGGCATCGACTGCATCGCCAACAGCTAAATAAAAAGTGCATCAGCATCACGCATTTGTCTGCGGCATAGCCAGCAGGGCGAATGCGTGATGCTTGCCTTTAAAACCAATTAAATAAGACAAGGAATGATAGTATGAATAAAGCTTTGCGCAAGGCGATTATCGCCGGCAACTGGAAAATGAATAAAACCCCCACCGAAACACTCGCGCTGATTGACGCGCTGGTTCCCGTGGCAGAGGGTGCAAGCTGCGAGGTTGTAATTTGCACGCCGTTCACCTCTTTGCCCGCCGCTGTTGAAAAGTGCAAGGGCACCAATCTGCACGTGGGCGCACAAAATGTGCATTTTGAAAAAAGCGGCGCATACACCGCCGAAATTTCGGCTGATATGCTGTGTGACCTCGGCGTTGAATATGTGATTACCGGCCATTCCGAGCGCCGCCAGTATTTTGCCGAAACCAACGAAACCGTGAATAAGCGCACGCTTGCGGCGCTGGCCGCCGGCTTAAAAGTAATCGTGTGCGTGGGCGAAAGCCTTATCGACCGCGAGGAGGGCATCACCGAAGAATTGGTGCGCCTGCAAACCAAGATTGCACTGCTGAATGTAACCGCTGCCGATATGCAAAACGTGATTATCGCGTACGAGCCCGTGTGGGCCATCGGCACAGGCCGCACCGCCACCAGCGAGCAAGCCGAAGAGGTTTGCCTTGCCATCCGCAAGCTTTTGTGCGAGCTGTATGGCGAAGCAGTGGCAAACGCCGTTACCGTGCAATATGGCGGCAGCATGAATGCCGAAAACGCCGACGAGCTTTTGGCAAAACCGAATGTGGATGGCGGCCTTATCGGCGGCGCATCGCTCAAGGCTGATGCCTTTGGCGCTATCATCAAAGCAGCAAATAAATAAACGCTTGAATTTTTCAAGCCACGGCTTTGCGCCTTGTCGGCAAGCTTTGTCGGCGGCATTGTTCCTTACGGGGCAAAAAGACGCAATTTTCGGGAAAGGAACAGTATGAACAACAAACCTTTACTTCTCTGCATTTTAGACGGCTTCGGCTGGGTGCCGGATGAGGCCTATGGCAATGCCATTACGGCTGCAAACACACCCAATCTTGATACGCTTTTTGCCACATACCCACACACAACCATCGGCGCTTCCGGCATGGATGTGGGCTTGCCCGACGGGCAGATGGGCAATAGCGAGGTGGGCCACACCAATATCGGTGCGGGGCGCATTGTGTATCAGGAATTAACACGCATCAGCAAAGCCATCAAAGACGGCGATTTTTTTGAAAACGAAGCGCTTTTGCAGGCTATACAGCATGCAAAAACCAATGCAACGGCCTTGCATTTGGTGGGGCTTCTGTCAGATGGCGGCGTGCACAGCCATAATACGCATTTGTACGGCCTGTTAGAATTAGCCAAAAAAGCAGGGATTACGGATGTATATGTGCATGCCATTATGGATGGGCGCGATGTGCCGCCCGATTCGGGCAAGGCCTTTGTGGAGGAGCTGCAAGATAAGCTTTGCCAAATTGGCGTAGGCAAAATTGCCACCATCACAGGCCGCTATTACGCGATGGACCGCGACAACCGCTGGGACCGCGTGGAAAAAGCGTATGCCGCAATGGTATATGGCGAGGGCAATAAAGGCACGGCGGCCGAGATTATGGCCAATAGCTACGCCGAGGGCGTAATGGACGAATTTGTGCTGCCCAGCGTTACCTGCGAGGGCGGGCGCATCAGCGCAAACGACAGCGTAATTTTCTTTAATTTCCGCCCCGACCGCGCGCGCGAAATTACGCGCACCTTTGTGGACGATGCCTTTGACGGCTTTGTGCGCAAAAACGGGCGTTTCCCCTTGCACTATGTGTGCTTTACGCAATATGATGTCACAATGCCAAATGTGCATGTGGCGTTTGCACCGCAAAGCCTGGATAATGTGCTGGGCGCGTATCTTGCCGCCAATGGCAAAACGCAGCTGCGCATTGCCGAAACCGAAAAATATGCGCATGTCACATTTTTCTTTAATGGCGGTGTAGAAGCGCCGTTTGCAGGGGAAGACAGGGCGCTTGTGGCCAGCCCTAAGGTAGCCACTTACGATTTACAGCCCGAAATGAGCGCGTATCTCGTGGCAGAAGAATGTGTAAAGCGCATCGAATCGGACAAATACGATGTGATTATCTTAAATTTCGCCAATTGCGATATGGTGGGGCATACCGGCTTTTTTGATGCGGCCGAAAAGGCTGTTGAAGCGGTGGACGCTTGCGCAGGCAAGGTGATAAACGCGGTTTTGGCCAAAGGCGGCGCAGTGCTGCTCACAGCCGACCACGGCAATGCCGATAAAATGTATGACGAAAACGGCGGCCCCTTTACCGCACATACTACAAATCCGGTGCCGTTCCTTGTGGCGGGCGCGGGCGATGTGGCTTTGCGCGAGGGCGGCGTTTTGGCCGATATCGCGCCAACGATGCTTACGATGCTTGGCCTGCCTGTTCCGGGCGAAATGACGGGCAAAAGCATTATCGGCTAACAAACGGTTTTAAGCGAGAGGGAAACCCGAACGCTTTTTACCAGCAACAAACGTAAAAACGGAAGCGGGCGCAAATTTGCGCCCGCTTGCTTTTGTTTAATTATCCAATATCTGCCCGTCGGTCGAGATGGTGGCCACCTGCCACGGAATCATTTTGCCGCAATTTTTCAGCGCTTCTTTTACCGCGTTTTCAAGGCCGCCGCAGCAAGGCACCTCCATGCGCACCACCGTAACGGATTTGATATCATTTTGTGCAAGGATGGCCGTAAGCTTTTCGCTGTAGTCGCCCTCGTCCAGCTTTGGGCAGCCGATGATGGTGATTTTGTTTTTCATAAATGCCGCATGGAAATTGCCATAGGCATACGCGGCGCAATCCGCCGCCACCAGCAAGTTTGCGTGCGCAAAATACGGCGCGTTAATCGGCACCAGCTTAATTTGCACGGGCCATTGGTTTAGCTGTGTTTGCGCGGGCACAGGGGCGCTTTCGGCGCAAGGGGATTGCCCACGCTCTAACGTTTTAGACTGTGTGCCGGGGCACCCGCAGGGCAGCTTGTCGGGCTGGGCCGCAAGCACGCGTTTTGGCGCAACAGCCTTGTTATATTCGGCGGCCTCGCGCTCTTCAAACGTAATGGCGCCCGTGGGGCAAACGGGCAGGCAATTGCCCAGGCCGTCGCAATAATCATCGCGCAGCAGCTTTGCCTTGCCGTTTATAATGCCGATAGCCCCTTCGTGGCAGGCATTGGCACAAAGGCCGCAGCCCACACATTTTTCTTCATTTATCGTAATAATTTTTCGTTTCATTTTGTAGCCTCCCTTGTTATTCTACATGGATTATACTATACTAAAAGCAATTAATCGGTTGCAATTGCAACAAGGAGGCAAAAATGGAACAATATTTTTCGCTGCTTTTACAATGCGCTTTGTTTGACGGCATTGCAAAAACCGAGCTTGCCGCAATGCTTTCGTGCTTGGGCGGCAAGGTGCACACTTATCCCGCCGCCAGCACTATTTTGCAAGCGGGCGCGGCGGTGCGCGATATCGGCATTGTTTTATCGGGGCGCGTGCAGGTGATAAAAGAAGATTATTTTGGCAATAGCAATCTGTTAACCGAGCTAAATGCCCCCGAAATTTTTGCAGAAACCTTTGCCTGCGCCGCCATACAGGAAAGCCCTGTCACTGTGCACAGTGTGACAGGCTGTGCAATTTTATGGATTCATTATCGCAAAATCATTACGCCTTGCTCTTCGGCGTGCGGGTTTCATACTGTGCTGATTGGCAATATGCTTCGCATTGTTGCGGGCAAAAATTTGCTGCTGAACCAAAAAATTGAATTTTTGTCGATGCGCACCATGCAAGAAAAGCTGATGGCCTATTTTACGCTGCAAAGGCAAAAAAGCGGCAGTGGAAGCTTTGCCATCCCGTTTTCGCGCCAAGAGCTGGCAGATTTTTTGTGTGTGGACCGCAGCGCGCTTTCGCGCACACTGTGCAAAATGCGCGATGACGGGCTTTTGCGTTTTAAAGGCAATCAATTTACGCTTTTGCCATAGCGGCAGGGCGTTTATTTTGGCAAGCCCATGTAAAAGGCCGAAGACATACGTCTTCGGCCTTACAGTTTTGCTTATTTGCGCGCGTTAGCTTTCTTTACAGGAATCGCAATCTTCAAACATGGCTAGTTTGTTTTGCAAAACCAATTCCAGCTGCGCAATCGTATTTACCATCGAGCGAACGGAGTTATTAACGGCCAGTATATCACAGCTGCAATGGCCGTTACATGTAAAATCAAAGCGACCATTTAACAGTTGGGTTTGTGTAAATAAGCCTACAAGGTCTTGTGCGTCTACATAGCGGTAAGCGTCCTGCGGCAGCGTTTGTACACCCGATACAAGCAAGCTAAAGGTGGCCCCTACGGGCAAGTTTGTAATCGTAACAGTGGTAACACCGCCAGCGGATGACTGTGTGATAACGGCGCCGTATTCTGCAACAATGTCTTTATTTAACGTATAGGATAATACGATGGGCGAGCCGTCACTGTTTAAGCCATCGGTACGAAACACAAATTTGGCGCCGCAGGTCAAGCCTGCATCCACTATCTCAGAAGATAAAATTAATTGTGCAGGCTCGATTATTATTGGAAGTGGTGGCAACGCTAAATATTTTTCATAAAGCGCCATGACATTTGCATCCGGATGCACGAGTGTGAAATTATTCGTCAGTTTCCATATTGCAAGCTGGGTTGCGGTAACGGCTTGCGCTTGCGTTAAGGTGGGCATCGAGAAAATGCTGCGCACGCTTGCAATGGGGATATAGGGGAAAGCATTTAATAAAATATTGCGAATACGGTTTGCATCCGTTTCGGAAATATCTGCCGCAGCTTTTAAAACTTCTTGGATATAATGGTCGCCTACGTTGATATACGTGCTCACATCAAAGCAATATACAGCAGTTTGGGCAGCGGATAAGGTATCCTCTAATGCAAATACCACAAACGTATATTCGCCCTCTGCAATGCCGTAATAAAGAATATCGCCGTTATAAACGAAATCATATGTTTTCAAATGATTGGATACTTCGCTGTGAATATCAGTGCATGGGGCAATCACTTTTTGGATTTTTTCGCCTTCCGCATTTAAAATATGGGCAAGAGCCGTTTGCTCCAGTGCAACCGATTGAATAATATCGGTGATCGCCTGGTAACGCGGCGCGCAAGAAAGCTTGGTTACTGTGCTGGAGGTGTTATTGGTTAAATCGGTATCTTTTGTGCTAGTGCTTACGGTAGCAGTGTTTTGGATTGTTTCGGTGGCAGATGCAGCAACTGTGCCGCGAATCAAAATGGTTTTGCTGGTGCCGCTGCCTATTGTTCCCATCATATAGGGGCTGTGCCAAGCGGCAAAATGTGCGCCGCCATCAATCGAAAACTCCACGTTGGTGAGCTTGTCGGGCACAGTGTCTGCCAAAACAACATTTTGCGCATCAGCGGGCCCTGCGTTTTTTACGACAATGCTGTAGGTTAAAACGTCATTCGGTTTTACTGAAGCGGGGCTTGCCGTTTTTATAACAGAAACATCAGCCGATGGTGTTACTTCTATCGTTACGGTATGCGCGTTATCATCAAGATTGGCATCGAGCGTAGAAGATTGAATGCTTGCAGTATTGCTAATCTCACCAAAAGCAGAGGGGGCCAACGTCCCAGTGATGATGATATATCCGGAATCTGCGGGTTTTAGTGTGCCTAAAGAATACGGGCTGTTCCACGCTTGCGCAGCGCCGGAATTGATGGAAGCCTGCACATTGGTAAGCTCTGGTGGGATGCTGTCTTCTATCGTTACATCATTGGAATTGGAAGGGCCGATGTTTTGATAGGAAATAAAATACCGCACAGCATCGCCCGGATTATAAACGGTACTGGTAACATCTTTCATAATGGAGATATCTGCCCGTTCGCCCACAACACGGGTTATGGTGGCGCTGTTATTGGCTGGGTTTGGATCTGTGGAAGAGGATGTTGCACTGGCCGTTAAGCTCAGTGTTTGGCCGGCAGATGCAGGGTCGATGAATCCCGATAGCCCTACGTCAATTTTTTGCCCTCGTTTATAGTGCCTATATCATAAGGGCTGCCCCACGGCGATGGATTGCCGCCAATTTGGAATTCAGGATTTAAAAATGCACTTGGAAGAAGCGTTGTTAAACTGACATTGGCCGCAGAATCTGGTCCTGCGTTTTTGATACTAATCAGATACGATAATGTCAGCCCTGCTATTGGAAATTGTGACGATGTTACAACGCTTATGATCAAATCACTCGTTGCCATTTTATGACCTCACTTTTTCAATATAATTTTTTCGTACAAAGGAGAGATTTCTCCTAGCCTATTATATGGATAAAGTGTTTACTTGGTGTAGAAAGCCTTGTGGCTTTGATGCCTATTCCATAAAAATGACGAAATTTATCGAATTAGCGCATCAATGCATATGGAAACCAGCGCATATCTCTCTTGTTTCTACCTGTTTTGCACATATAAAGTAGTACACTCATACTATACTTTACAAGCAAACGTAAGGGAGGAACGATAGTGGCACAAATTAAGCGAAGCATTGGCATGGTACTTATTACAGCACTCATTTTCTCAATGGTGGCATCCATTGCCTATGCAGAGGACCCACCCGCAGAAAATAGCGCCGATTTAACGATAACGTTATTAGAATCATCTCAGTTTCCCGTAGCAGGGCAATCGCTATCCTGCACGATCATCATCATCAATAAGGGAACGGGCGTTGCGGATAATGTCAGTTTAACAACGCTTCTTCCTAGCATATTTCTACATCCGGAATTTGTCATTGGCGGCATCAAGTCGCCGTGGGGCAGCCCGTATGATTTAGGCACTATAAATCCGGGACAACGAGTGGAACTGTCGATAGCGGGAAGCATCGACTCGGCAGCGGCCGGCCAAACACTGAGCTTAACGGCCAGTGTAGCATCTACTTCTGCGGATGCAGACCCAGCCAACAACAGCGCCACCATAACCCGTGTTGTGGGCGAAATGGCGGATATATCCATTAATAAAATGGCAAATAGCAATATATATCAGCCCGGAGATCTTGTGATGTATTCAATATCTTATCAAAATATTGGCACATCCGATTCAAACAATGTTTTTATAGAAGATGTCATTCCAAAGGAATTAACCAATGTTACAGCTTCTATTAATGGCGGCCCGCCCCAAATTTGGAACAGCCCCTACAGCCTCGGCACGTTAAAGCCGCAAGATGGCGGGTATATCCGTATATTAGGCACCTTAAGCGCAGATGCTGTAGGCGTTATCAGCAATACTGCAAGCATTCGCGCTTCTACACACGATGCCTTTCCTGACGATAATGCGTACACTGTAGAAATACAGGTGGTGCAGCCGGCACCCAAATCGGCGGATATTGGCGTTACTAAAACCGCAGATAAAAGCGCTGTCAATATCGGAGAAACCCTATCGTATACCATAAAGGTCGAAAATTTGGGTGCAGATGATGCGCAAGATGTTGTGCTAACGGATGTGGTTTCCGATAAGCTTACAAATGTGGAGTTTTCGGCAGATAATGGGGCAACGTATGCGCCGTGGGTTAGCCCTTACAGCATCGGGGCATTCGCCAGTGGCACTAGCAAATTGCTGCTCATCCGCGGCACAGTGGCAAGTGCTGCTAGCGGCGTTATCAGCAACACGGCTACAGCGGCATCTACTACTTCGGACCCTAATTTATCCAATAACGCCGCAAGTGTTGAAACGCAAATCAACACACCGCCCGCCCCCATAGAGCCGCCGCCTGCACAGCCCACAGTGCCGCAAACTGGCAATTCATCTACGGATATGATTTTGCTTTGCATCATGCTTGCGGGTGTACTGATTTTTACAATCTGCCTTGCAATTTACAAGAAAAAACACAGTTAAACAAACAATGCCATAAGATTTATCAAGTCTTATGGCATCTGTTTTTTTACAGAACAAGGGCTTAATATGAAACAGATTTTATTAAAAATCATCCTGTGCATCACTTTTATAGTATCACTCGGATGTGGTTTAGTGCTTGTTGTGCACGTTTATCAAGCAAAAGATGCGCAAGCAAAGCTTGAAAAACTAGCGCAAGTGCAGCATATGCGCAGCGTACCGAATGCCACGCATTATGCGCCAAATCAGCAAACGGCATCTATAGCCGAAAATTCATCACAGGTGTGCAGCGCGCCATTGGTATGCGAATATGAAAACATGTTCAAACAAAACCCCAATATGGTTGCATGGATTGCCATTGAAAACACCGATTTTAGCTACCCTGTTATGCAATCTTCTAAACGCCCAAACTATTATTTAAGAAGAAATTTTGAAGGAAAATATAGCGAATATGGCACGCCATACCTTAGCGAAACCTGCGATATAGCAGCAAGCGATAACCTTGTGATTCATGGCCATAATATAGAAAACGGGAAAATGTTTGGCTTGTTAGAAGAGTATAAGAAAAAAGCATTTTGGGAGCAGCATCCAATCATTACGCTTAATACAAAAAACGAAAAAAGAACATATCAAATTTTTTGTGTATCTTTGGTAACGGCCTTTTCCCCTTTAGTAGATGCTTTTCCGTATTATAGCTTCACGCAAGCAAACACGGCTGAAGAATATAACAATTATATCAAAAACGTAAAAAAATATGCAATTTATGATACGGGTTTGTCCCCCGAAAACGAAGTGCAGCTGATTACATTATCTACTTGCGAATATTCGCAAGAAAACGGGCGGCTTATTGTTGTAGCCTATTTAAACGAAGCGCTTGATTAAACCATATATGCATCGCCGTTTGGTGTAATTGTGGCGTCCGTTTTTCTTATTTCGCAAAGTGTGCTGTGCATTTTTTGCCCAAATATCAATCTTCGTTAAAATACCCCTTTTTTCTCTTCTTATTGCAAATAATACTTGTAAGTGTTATATTGAAATTGCAACATATCAACATCTTTGCTATCTTGAGAAATTATTTTTATTATTTCAGTAGGTTTATTAATGTTTAATTTTTTAAAACCAAAAAGCCCTCGTCAAAAGACGGGGTGGGAGGGAAATTATGAATGACGAATGCTTAAATTTAATTATGCTGTATTTGTCGAATAATCTACTTGTAAAAAACAACGGGAAATATAAACCTCTAAAAATGTCAAAATTTAATCAATCGATACCCGAATTTACATGTTCTGAAGTTAATTTGAACGCAGATATTTTATTGCAAAAAAAACTAATTGAAGTAACAGATGTCAAGGCATCTCCCGGACATTACAACATTTGCAAAATTACTGCAATAGGACACGAATATATTAAAACAATAAAAAATGATACCTTTTTAAACAAATTTAGAAAACATGCCACTTTTGAAAATATATTGGCCGCCATTTCAAGCGGTATTGGCGTAATGCAATATTTTGAAAAGTTTTTCTCTTAATTTTTCAAAAACGCTGTTGCATTTACTCTATACTGCAGGCTCGTTACCCAAAAAATTGTGTGTAGCTTTTGCTTGAACAAGAGCACACAAAATAAAAAGGCATCAATCATTTCTGATTGATGCCTTTTTGGCGGAGAAGGAGGGATTTGAACCCTCGCGCCGGTTTCCCGACCTACGCCCTTAGCAGGGGCGCCTCGTCACCACTTGAGTACTTCTCCAGGGTAGCGTTTCTTACAGTATGCAATTGTGTTGCATGGAAAGATTATTGGCGGAAAGGGTGGGATTCGAACCCACGGAACATTGCTGCTCAACGGTTTTCAAGACCGCCTCCTTAAACCACTCGGACACCTCTCCATCGTACGTAGCAAGGGATAGCTATAAAGAGCGCTCAATTATCATACCACAAAATGCTTTGTGCTGTCAATATCATCATGCGCATTTTCTGCGCGGTTTTATGCGAAGTTTCGGTGGGGCAATGTGCGCGGCTACGCGCGGGGTAATGTGCGCAGGCTGTATTCAGATTTTGCAAGCGCCTTGATGTGCGTGGCTACGCGCGCGGCATTTCGCACATATGCTCCCAATAGCGTTTGGCGCAGTGCGTCATGCGCCCGCGCGGGTTTTCGCGCGCCTCGATAGACACGGTTTTGTAAAACTGCTTCCACAGATTGCGATAGCGCGTTTCGGTAATCGTCGCGGGCGGTAAAGTAAGCGCGTCCAGGCTGCGGATTTCTGCTTTGCCGTCCTGCCAAATCAAAGCCGCCCCATGCGTTTTATCATAAATTAAAAAATTTTCAATGGCAAAACGCGAGCAAAAATGTTCGCGCAGAAAAGGCAGCACAAAATTGTTTGGCTCAATCACGGCCACAAGCGCACCGCCCACATCTTCAAAACGCAAAAACTCTAAAAAAAGATGCGATTCGTTATACAGGTATTTATCGGCGGCCAAAAGCGGCTGCAAAAGCGGATGCGAAAGAAAGCGCATTGCGCGCGCGCCCTCGCGATAGGCCCAAAGTAAAAACAATAATATCGACAATTCCTTTTGCTCCATGCAAGAAAGAAACACGCGTTCCACAAGGCGCTTTGCGTCGGCCGAAATCTTGCTTTCCAGCGATGCATACACCTTAGCGGCGCGTTTTTCATCTGTGTAGATAAGGCGCGGGGTAAAGAACGACGGGATATAGCTTTCCTGCGTTACGATTTCGGCGGGGATTTCGCGCGCATACACGCTTTCGTGCACACAGCACAAAAACCCTTCAAAGCTTGCGTCATATAAATAAGTTACATTTTCGCGGCGATACATGCGCTAACCTCTTTTTCTATCGTATTTACGGGCAAAATGCCGCCTTGCCGCGCGGCAAACAGCGTTTTGAGTTGCGGGGGCGCAAACAGGCTGGTTTGCTCTACGCCAAAGGTAAAGGCGCCGGGGTCCAAAAGGGCGCGTGCCGTTTCCTCGCGCCCTGCGCGCAGGCCCTTGCCAAAGCCGCGGCACACAATAAAGTATTGCGCGCGCTTTAGCACCACACCAATGCGCTTTAAATCTGCAAAATCAAGGCTGCCCACGCTGCGCGCTTGCAAAATGCGCATTGCGCTTTTGGGGCCGATGCCGGGCACGCGCACCAGTGTTTCGTAGTTTGCAATATTAATATCCACAGGGAAAAACTGCATATTGTGCAGCGCCCAATTGCATTTTGGGTCTAAAAATGGGTCAAAATCCGGCGTTTCCTCGCTCAAGATTTCATTAGCCGAAAATTTGTAAAAGCGCAAAAGCCAATCGGCTTGGTAAAGCCTGTGCTCGCGCAAAAGCGGCGGCTTTGTGCCAATTGCGGGCAAAAGCTTGTTGTTTGATACGGGGATATAGGCCGAAAAAAACACGCGCTTTAAGCTAAATTTTTGATACAGCCCCTCTGTAAGGCGCAAAATTTGCAAATCCGATTCGGGGCTTGCGCCCACAATCATTTGCGTGCTTTGCCCGGCGGGCGCAAATTTTGGCGCGCCGCGATATAGCGCCAGCTCGGCCTTGCTTTCCTGTGCCTTTTCGCTTACACGGCGCATCGGCAATAAAATAGAGCTGCGTGTTTTATCGGGCGCAAGCGCGCGCAGGCTCGATTCGCTGGGCAGCTCGATGTTCACGCTTAAACGGTCCGCCAAAAGGCCAAGACGCGTCACCAGCGCTTCGTCTGCGCCCGGAATGGTTTTGGCATGGATATAACCGCGAAAACGATATTCGCCGCGCAAAAGCTCCAGCGCTTTAATCATCTGCTCCATGGTATAATCGGGGCTTTGGATGACGGCGCTGGATAAAAAAAGCCCCTCGATATAATTGCGGCGATAAAACTGAATGGTTAAATCCGCCAGTTCTCGCGGCGTAAAAGCGGCGCGGCGCACATCGTTGGACGATCGGTTTACGCAATATTGACAATCGTAAATGCAAAAATTGGTCAGCAAAACCTTTAACAGGCTTACGCAGCGCCCATCTGCCGAAAAACTGTGGCAAATGCCGGCGGCAACAGCGCTGCCAAGCCCGCTTTTGTCGCCCGCGCGGTCAACCCCGCTGGAGGTGCAGGCAACATCATATTTTGCACTGTCTGTTAAAACCGTAAGCTTATCAAATACGTCCATATCGTTATATCCTCCACAAGTTGCGTTTATGCGACAGTTTGGCAAAAATTACCCGTTTGCCACGGCATCGAAACGCGGTTCGTTATAATAAACTGGCGTGTAGTGCTGCGCCGGCGCAATCAAAGACAATCTATTTATACAGCATGCAAAGCACAGCGCCGCCGCAGCGAAGCGCAATTTATCACCCATAAGTGGGCGGTACGGCAGTGCACTTATAAACGGCACTGCGGCGCAGCAATGCCGCAAGTGCATTACTGCAAGCGCATTACTGCAAGCGCAAGGCCGTAAGCGCAGCACCGCAAGTGCATTACTGCAAGCGCGCTGCCGCAAGGGCACTGCCGTAAGCGCATTACCATTTTGCCTTTGTTTCCACCACTTTGCCTGCAATGTACAGGCTGTTTAAGTCCTCGCCCATCACAATTTGCGGCTGATAGGCAGGGTTAAATGGCTGCAAAATAATGGCGTTGTCGCGGCGAATAAACTTTTTTAATGTGCCCGACCCTTCGCCGTATACCACCACGCCTAGCTCGCCGCTTTCCAGTGTTTGCTGGCGATGCACCAGCGCTAAATCGCCATCTTGTATGCGCGGCTCCATGCTGTCGCCTTTTACAATTAAAAAAAAGTAATTGTCGGGGTTTTTAACATTGGCGTATTCCACGCCATAATCTTCTTCAAACGCCAGCGCACCGTAGCCCGCCTTTACCGTGCCGATTATGGGGATGGGGTATTCTCCGCGCGCTGCCACCGGGCGCGCTTCGCATCCCAATAAATAATCCACCGATACGGCAAAATAATCGGCAAGGCGCGCAAGCGTGTCGGGGTCGGGCGTGGAGCGCCCTGTTTCCCATTTGCCCACGGCTTGCTGCGTAACGCATAGTATGGCGGCCAGCGCCCCCTGTGAAATCCCCTGTGTTCGGCGAAGCTCTTTTAAACGCTGTGCAAACATCACGCCACCCCTTTGTTTTATCTTACAGTTATTATACTACCAACAGTTGTAATTGTAAAGATAGTTGTTAAAAATTAACAAAAAACTTTTAAAATACGCTTGACAACAACCAACAGTTGTTATATACTGAAAACACAGAAAGACAGGGGGAATCGAAAATGCGTAAGGATTTAAAACGTTTTCTTTTAGATATGGGTATAGTGGCGTTGCTGCTGTTGGCGCTTTGCGCATTGGGCGGCCTTGCCACGGGGCAAACAGGGCTTTTGCAAACGCTGATCATTGTGTATCTCTCCTTGCGCGGCCTTGCCGCGGTTTATTATAAAGAACGCAGGCTTTCGCGCCGTCGGCGCGCAGCAGCGCGTGTGGCGGGTATCCCCGCGTGCAGCGCCAGCGAAGGTGCGCGCTGTATAAAAGCAGCGTAAAAAGCACTGTGTAGCCGCCGTGAAAGCGCTGTGTAGCCGCCGTGAAAGCGCTGTAACGCACGGTAAACGCATTACACAAGCGCTTTGAAAAGGTAAAAATAGGCTGTACAGGCATGTTATTTTTTGGTTTTGTGCTGTAGGCACACAAAAACAAAGCTGAAATAATCTTGCAATTACTACAAAAGTATGGTTAAACTGACAATATTAGGTATAACGCTTGACGCAAGGGGAAGAATATTGTTATTATATTAACAGTTGGTAACGTACCAACCAGTATATAGTATATAGGAGAATATGTTTTATGAAAAAACTACTTGTTATGGCTGCTGTAGCAGTGCTTGCCCTTTCCTTAGTTGCCTGTGGCAGCGGGAAAATCAAAGACGGCACCTATCGTGCCGAAAATAAGAATGCCTCTAACGGCTGGACCGACTTTTTGGAAGTAACCTATAAAGACGGTGTGATTGCTGACGTAACCTTTGACGCCAAAAACGCCAAAGACGGCGGCTTGAAGAGCGCTTTGCCCGATGAAAACTATCCGATGACCCCGAAGAAGAGCGAGTGGATGCCCCAGCTGGAAGCCAACATCAAAGCTGCCGGCACTGCCGACAAAATTGAGGCTGTTGCGGGTGCTACCGGTTCTTCCGTTTCCGCGAAAGACTTGATGAAAGCAGTTGAGGAAAGCGCCAAAGCTGGCAAAACCGATACTGTCATTGTGGACAACGTGGTAAAAGAAGGCAAATAAGCCCTGTTTTTTGCGAATAAAAGCCCCACGCATTTGCGCATACTGTGCACATGCGTGGGGCTTTGCATTTTATAAGCAGAATATGCTATACTGTTTGCAGAACTGTTTAAAGTGAGGCGTATGCATGAAAGCAATTAAGCGCTATTTGCGCGTTACAGATATATGGTATTTACTGCTGTGCATGCTTTGCTCGGCACTTTCGGTGTTGGTGCTTTTGGCCATTTGCTACGATAACAGCGGCGCTATTTTGGGCGAGGGCAGCTCGTTTAAAGAATTGTTTAATGTGTACCGTATTGCCGTGGTGCAGCTGGGCGCATCGGGGCTGGGCTTTATTTGTGCCATTTTGCTGTCGCTAGTGGATTATCGCTCGATGGTGAATTTTTGGCCTGTTCACATGGCGCTGACATGGGGGCTTGTGGCGCTGACGTTTTTGCGCACAGGGCCGTTTGGCAAGGCACCCGCAGGCACCGATAATTTTTCGTGGATTATGCTGCCGGCCGGTTTGTCTTTACAGCCAACCGAGCTAGCAAAAATTAGTTTTATTATGACCTTTGCTATGCATCTTGACAATGTGCACGCGCATATCAATGAACCAAGAACACTTTTAAAGCTGCTTTTGCACATGGGTGTGCCGGTTTTGATTGTGCATTTTCAAGGCGATGATGGCTCTGCACTGGTGTTTTTGGCGATTGGATGCATGATGCTGTTTGCGGGGGGACTAAGCTTTCGCTATATTTTAAGCGCCGTTGCCCTGGGTGCCGTTACCGTGCCGGTGCTGCTTTTAACAGGCAAATTTAAAAGCTATCAATTTGATAGAATTGCCGCGCTGTTTAACCCTGAAGCCTACGAAAAAATTATGTATCAGCAAAATCAGGCGCGCGTGGCCATTGGGGCGGGGCAAATTAGCGGGCGTGGCTTATTTTCGGGCGAGCATTTTTATGTGCCGCTGGCGCAAAACGATTTCATTTTCAGCTTTATGGCCGAAGCATTCGGCTTTTTGGGAAGTATGCTTGTGATCGGCATGCTATTTGCAATTGCCATTAAAACGCTTACCACTGCTTTGCGCGCGCAAGACCGCGTGGGCAGTTATATTTGCATTGGCGTATTTGCAACGCTTGCGTGGCAAATTATTGTCAATTTGGGGATGAACCTTACGCTTTTACCGGTTATCGGCGTTACACTGCCGTTTTTTTCTGCGGGCGGCACGTCCGTTTTGATGTTATATCTGTGCGTGGGGCTTGTGCTGAGCGTATATACACATAATAAGAAAACACTGTTTGACAGATAGCCGCGCACGCGAGATGCCCTGCGGTGCGCGGGGGCATCGGCACGCGGCTAAAAAGGGCATCTTGTGCGTAGTAGCTATACGCAAACAAAAGCAAAGAACAGGGGGCGGGCACTTGCGCGAGAAAAAGGGCTTCACGGTAGTGGAGATATTGCTGGTTATCGTTATTTTGCTTTTGATTACCGCGTTTACCGTGCCGCCCGTGTTTGCAAAGGTGCAGCAAGCGCGCGACAGTGCAGCGGCGGCAACGCTAGAAAACGTGATTTCGATTTATCATATGGCAGATGAGTTTGCTGCGCTAAAGGGCCTTACCCCGCCCGAAGAAGCGCTTTACACCGTGCGCATTCCCGCAGAGATGCATCAGCTGGAAACGGCGTATGGCGCGTTTATCAAAACGCAGCTTACCATTGCCTTTGAGGGCAAGCTGGACGGCCTTTACACGATTGAGCGCACAAAGGATCAGTATGGAGAATGCCTTGTCGCCACGTATGCGCCCGCCGATGGACACAATATGCTATACACATGGGAAAACGGCACAGTGACGAAAAGCAAACGGTAAAGCCCTATGCTATCCAGCGCACGCAGGGATAGGGCGCAGGGATAGAGCGCGGAACTAACGCATGAAATTTGCGAGCGCAGGGTTAGCGCGCAGAACTAGCGCCGCAGAACTAGCGCACGCAGCCAAAGCCATCAGCGCATATCAATAAAAAGGGCCCGCACAATCACGATTGTGCGGGCCCTTACTGTTTTGGGTTTTATCGTTTAATTTTAAATACGCATTTTTTCACCTTGTCGCAGCCTGCGGCGGCAATGGTGGGCTTGTGCGGCTCCTCGGTAAGAAACACCACAAAGCGTCCTACCCCTAAGATTCCCGCGCAGCTTGTGTCTGCGCGCCAAAGCGCAAAATCGGTTTCGGCACTGTATGGCGTTAGCTCCTCGGTGTCACCAAGCGCGGTTTCAAACAGCTCTAAACCCTCGATATCCATTTGCAAATCCATGTAAACGCTGTGCGTTTCAAAGTTGAGTTCCTCGGTAGGCTTTGGCACAGCCTCCATTACGTTTACAAACACATTGTCGCCGTCAATAACGGTTTTGCCAAGCGGCAGGGAGGATAAATCGTGCTCTTCAATATACGCAATGGCGGTGTCTAAATTGTCAAACAGCCCTGTATATTGGTTTAAATTTTCCAGCGTATCGTACAGCATAGCGCTCCTTCTTTCTAACTACTCACTTTTGGCATCTAGCACTAAACAGGCAGGCTTGCGGCGGCAACGCTTTGTCCTACGCGGCGCGTTTTTTCATCGGGCGCTTCGGGGCAAAAGGCGATGGCGGGATATTCCTCGCGCAGCACTTTCGTTGCGGTTTCCATAATAATGTCGCCGCCCTTGCCACTCATTACGCGGCCAAGCATCAGCACATGATTGATTTTGTAAAAATCGGCATACAGCGCTAAGCTATGCCCCAAATATACGCCAATGGATTCATACACCTTCACGGCGCGTTCGTCGTCGGCTTCCATCAGCTTTTGCACTTCTTTCAGCTTTTCGGCAGGGCTTTCGCCGGTAAGGGTGATGCCCGCGCGCGGTGCAAGCTTAATCACGCCGTCTTGGCTGAAATATTTCACGCCGCAGCCGATATCGCCGCTCCACTCATCTTGCATTGCATCGGGCTGTGCGTCCACAGGGGCAAACGCCAGCTCGTTGAGCCAGCCGGTGATATTGCCCTCGGCATCCACATAGCCCACAGCCTCGCTGGTGCCCATCGCAATGCCCAAAACAGCATTGTCGTCAAGGCCCATCGCACCTGCCAGCGCCGTAACGTCGCCATCATTGGCCACAACAACGGGGATATCCGCGCCAATTTCTTTGGCGGCGCGCGTGTAAATATTTTTAACCTTGGCAGCAAAATCCGCCTCGCTTACTTTGAGGAAAAGGCTTGCAACCATGCATTTATTGTCTACATAAACGCCCGCAGAGGAAATGCCGATGCCGTCCACGCGCGGCATTTTGGATGCGGCTGTTTTAAACGCTTCCACGATGCCGTTATAATGATAGTCGGGATCGGGATTGGTTTTCGGAAACCACACCACTTCTTCGCTGTACACAGCCTCGCCGTCGATAACGGCGCTAACCTTGCGGTCAGACCCGCCTGCGTCAAAGCCGATGCGGCAGCCGTCCATATGGCGGCCGATTGCCTCGGAGGTTTGATAGGGTTTCGGCGCGTTTTCATACGAAAGGCTTTCTACAACAAAATCGGTTTCGTAAACGCGCTCCATAAAGGTTTTATCAAATTCGCGCGAGCCGCCCATCGAATATGCGGCTTTGATGCTGTCGGCCACGGTTTCGTCGCCGCAAATCGACACCTTAAAACCGCCCTTGCTCCATAAAAGAAACTTCACAAGACGGTCAATATAATAGGCATCGGCGTCTTTCATTTCGGGGGTGGCGTAAATCTTTGTTTCCCATGTGGCAATTTGCCCGCCGCTGCGCTCTACCGCGATGCAAACAGGCTTCACCGCGCCCTTTTGGTAGGCGGTGAAAAAGCTGCCAAGCGGCACAAAGCCCTTGTCCAGCTCGGGGATATTTTTTACGGGAACGTCAATACCGAGAAATTTCATCTGTAAAATCTCCTTTTTTATCACAATGCTGCTTAATGCCTTAATTGTAGCATGTTTATGCGCGAAAATGATTGACCAAAAGTACGCGTTTTTTGCACAAAAGGACATGGTTTTCACTGTGGTGTACCATTTTGCGATTTAAAAAGCAAAGCCGCGCCAAAAAGGCGTGCGTGGCAAGCGTTTTTGGCGCGGCAAAGCGTGCGCAGGGCTTATATTGTATACCAAATAATTTCGTTTGCCGCAAGCGAAAGCGCAAAGCTGCTGCCGTCGCCTTTGTAAATGGTGGTGCTTTGCGGCGCATAGGTGTTGTTTACTACACAGTATTTGCCGTTTTTCACATATGCATGCACTTCGACATTGTAATTAGACGAAAACCATTTGTGCAAATTGTCTTCGTCATGGCAGCTCCACAAAATGCTGCGGTATAAAATGCGGCTGTTTTCAAACGAATAGGGCAGCCCGCTGATGTAAACCGCGCGCCCTTTGCCAAACGCATTGACCGCCATTTGCACATCTTTATCCCGCTGCACAAGCACCGTAGCGTCTTGCAAGGCGTAGATGCTTTTTTTGCCCTCGCCAAAATCCACGGGCTTTGTGCAATCGGCTAAAATAAAGTGTTCTTCGGCTTCGTCCCAATTGTATTTATCGTAATTGAGCGTAAAGCCGGTTTCTTTTTCTACACCCAGCACCCGCGCCAATTGCAAATATTGCCCTTGATACTGATGGCCCGACGGCTCGCCCACGCCGATAAACCCGCCGCCACTGTGCACAAATGCACGGATAGCCGCAGATATGTCGGCGTCCTCCCAAACGGCGCCACCCGTATGCGCGGTGTCGGCATCGCCCACGTTCAGCAGCACGTCGATATCCTTTAAGATGGATGCGTTTGCCTTAATATCATCAAAGCTGATAAAGCGCACATCAAACGGCGCGCCCGAAAGCGCTTCAATTACGCCCGCGTAGCTGTAATTTTGTTTTTGATACAGCGCGTGATGCACCATATGGCAGCCCCAAGAACGCGATTTGCCCCAGCTGTTCAGCACGGCCACGGTTTTTACGCAATAGGGTGTAGTGCCCTTGATGTTTTCATACAAAAGCCGAAACTCGTTACACACGCTTTCCACATAGCTGATAAACTCCGGAAAAGCGCACGCCAATTTTAAATATCCGCCATAGCCAATGCGGTCAATCGGCTTGCGCAAGATGGCGCGGCGCGCAGTAACCCAGTTTTCTTTTGCTTCTTTTACGGGGTCGCCGCCTTCATAAAAGGTATCGGGGAAAAAATAGGGTAAAAATCTACCCTCTGTATATTTTACGCCCGGTATGTCAGAAATTAAACGCAGAGTACATCCGTTGCCCACACTGCCGACCACACTGTCGATGCCAATGGAGGCAAACTCGTCCATAAACGGCTCGGTGCCGATAAAATGGTCGCCCAAAAACATCATCGCTTCGCAGCCGCATTCGTGTGTGATATCCACCATTTGTTTCGCCAGCTTGGCTACTTCGCGGCGCTGAAATGCCATAAAATCGTTAAACTGCGGCGAGGGAACGCGATACTGATTGTTATGATAGCCCTGATCCACAATAAATTCGGGCCGAAATGCATAGCCCACTTCGCGCTCAAACTGCTCTAAAATATACGGCGATACCGATGCGGAATAGCCATACCAGTCCACATATTTTTCGCGCTTTAATTCGTCGAACACCAGTGTAAACTGATGAAAAAACGTGGTGTAGCGTATCACATTCACGTACGGATGCTCTGCAATAAATTTGCGCAGCCGCTGCATAGAATACTGCTGCGTTTTGGGCTGGCGCACATCAAATGTAATTTGATGCTCAAAATTTTGCCAATTATTTGTGACCGCGTTGTACATATGCACGGGATCCCAGATCAAATAGGCAAGAAAACTAACTGTATACTGGTGAAACAAATCAACGTTGTGTATAACCACATCACCGCTTGCCTCGTCATACTCCCACTCGCTGCACGGCACAATTTGCGCGGTGGAGCGGTCCACCACTTCCCACCAGCGCTTGATGTCGTCGCGTGTGTTTACCTGCATCAGCTCGCTTGACACGCCCTGCATCAAATTGATGCGCAACGTGCTTTCCGTGGCGGTGGCAAAGCCCGTCATCAAATAGCATTGCTGCACCTCGTCGGGGTTTGCTGTGGCCCATGCGTTGTCCTTGCGCGTGGTGTAATAGGTGGAATATACTTTTGCGCCCACGTTTTTTAGCGCTTCGGGATAATCTGTGCCGTCGCAATCGCGGATTGCGTCTGCGCCCCAGCGCTCTAAAAGCGCTAAGGTTTCGGGCACGACATCCAAATCGGTTGGGATGGTAACGCGCCCCTTGTGTAAAGTGTTTTCCATATAATCAGTTCATTCCTTTCGTTGAAAAGCCTTGCAGCCAATTGGCAAACGGCAAGCTGTAGCATGGCGGCTTAGAGCTGGTTTGCCCATGCGCACAGTTTTGCGCATAAACGCCTGCAAGTGCCGCCTTGCATAAAAAATTGCGGGCGCAGGCGCAATTGCCTGCACCCGCAGAATGTTTTTGCGGTTTGCTGCGTTATCCTTTGATGCCACCGCCGGTTACGCCGGCGATAATTTTTTCAGACAGGAACACATACAAAAGCAGTGTTGGCAGAAACACAATCATAACGGCCGCAAACATGCCGCCGTAATCATTGGTGTATTGCATGCCCTTAACCATATTATAAAGGCCTACGGCAATGGGACGCACCTTTTGCTTCGAGGCAAACAGCATCGACATAAAAAATTCGTTCCAAATGGTGATAAAATTAAAAATGGTTACGGTGATGATGCCGGGCTGTGCCAAAGGCAGCATGATGCGCCAAAACGTTTTCATCGGGCTGCAACCGTCGATAGCGGCGGCTTCTTCATACGTGGTGGACAGGTTTTTGAAGAACGAAAGCAGAAAAAAGATGGTAAACGGCACGTTCATGGCCACGTACAAAAAGATAATCAGGCCGCGCGTATTGGCAAGCTTTAGCTTGGTGATAATGCTAAACAGCGGCATAACAATCATGATAACCGGCACGCCAAGCGCAGTGGCAAATAAATTTTGCAGCCACATATTGCCGCGAAATTTAAAGCGGCTAAGCGCATATGCTGCGGGCGCGGACGCCAGCACAATCAGCGAACAGGAAATAACGGTGTAAATCATGGAATTGAGGAAAAAGATATTAACCTTTTGGCTCGTCCAGGCGTTGATATAGTTTTCAAAATGAAAGCCCGTTTCAAACTTAAATAAATCGCCGCGCAAAATTTCGCTGGTGGTGGAAAAAGAGGCCATAACCACCCAGCCAACAAGCACTACGGTAAACAAAAGCCAAATAATGCATAATATGTAGCCCGGCAGAAGAGAAACTTCTTTTTTAAGATTAAAATGTTCTTTCATTGCTTTTTGCTTTGCCATATTGTATTTCCCTCCTTACAGTTCTACATCGTCGTTTTTGACAATGAAATTTGTTAAGCCGAATACCAGCACGACAATCACTGCCATCATTACGCCGATTGCAGCACCCACGCCCGACGAGCGCACAGCTTGCGATGCGTTAGACGCGCCGAAAACCAGCTCGTACATATAATTCAGCGGCATTACGGTTTGATAAGAAAGGTTTACCGTGTCGAATACCTGCCCCCAAATAAAGAAGCCGACACTGGACACCGTCCACATGACAAGGTTTGTGCGGATAGACCCGCGCAAAAGCGGCAATGTAATGCGGAAAAACTTGTGAAATACATTCGCGCCCTCGATGGTGGCGGCTTCGTAAAAATCCACACCAATGCGCTCAATACCACTCATAAAGATCAGCATATGATAGCCCACCATACCAAAGGAATAAGCCAATAGCATACTGCCAAATTTATGCTCTGGATCTACCCAAAGCACATTTTCGCCGCCAAACAGGCCCACAATGCTGTTTAAAAGGCCAAAATCCTCTTTACTCAGCACAAAATACAGCCACATCGTGCCCATAGCCACAGCGGAAATCAGGTTCGGTAAGTAAATGACACTGCGGAAAAACTTGCTGCCGCGCAGGCCGCTTGTAAGGATAACGGCAAACATTAGCGCAATCAGCATCACGCCGATACCACCAATGAGCCAAAGCTTTGCCAAGTTTTTCATCGAGGCGATAAACATGGGGTCGCCAAACGAATTGATGTAGTTGCTCATGCCTGTAAAGCTCCAGCTGGAAACGGGGTCGGTAACACCCTCCACTTTAAAAAAGCTCATGATAAACGTGCGGATTACCGGATACAGAAACACAATACCAAAAAGAAGCGTTGCCGGCGTTAAAAAGATGGTGAGCATAACGTTGTTACCGCGCCGCAGCAAGCTTCCGGAGTGTTTGCTTTTTTTCATATTTGCATTAGCCTCCTTACAAAATATTCTCAATTGGCCTTTCCCTGCTCATGCGCGGTGAAAAACCATAAAAGCAGGACGGCGGCATTGCTGCCGCAGCCCTGCGCGGTTGCCTTTAGGAAAGTGCAGCGGGATGAAACAGAGCCCGCTGCATTTCAGGTATTACTATTTAGCAGATTTTGTTGTTTTGGCAAATGCATCCGCAAAGCCCTTTGCGTCTGTTTTGCCGCCAATCATTTTCGCCATGTTCTCTTTGATAACGGCGTTCACGTTGGCATCGTTTTCCATGTCAACAGCCCATGTCAAACGCTTTGTGGTTGTATCAAAGCAGGCTTTCGCCTCGGCAAGCGCATCGGGCCATTTGGCATCGTTTGCCATCGGCACGCCCAGTGTTTCGGTGGCCAGCTTCTGGTCCCATTCGCCGCTTGTCATAAACTCGATAAAGTCAAAAGCTTCTTGCGGGTGCTTGGTATCTTTATTGATAGCAAAGCACTGTGCGCCAAATTGGCTGGCCTCAGGGCCGTCGCCGCCTTGTTTGATAGCGCCGGGGAATGCAAAGGAGCCCCATTTGAAATCAGCAGGTGTTTCTTTTTTGATTTCGTTGGGCAGCCATGTGCCGTTCAGGTACATTGCAACGCTGCCGTCAGCGATGTTGCTTTGGCCGGCGGGATATGCATTGCCGGCTGCGCGCGGGTCAATGTAGCCTTTTTTGATCATGTCTTCCAAAACCTTTGCGGTTTCCAGCACGGCAGGATTCGAGAAATCGCCAGCGGCAACTGCTTTGGTTGTTTCATCGCCAACAACGCGATCCATCATGTACCCAAACAATGCGGCCATGTAGGCATCGTCAACAGTAAGAGGAATGTAGCCAGCTTTTTTCAAAGCTTCGCAAGCTGCCATAAACTCATCCCATGTTTTCGGCACGGCTTTGATGCCGGCTTTGTCGAAAGCGCCTTTGTTGTACATGGTAACAAAGGTAGAGGGCTGGTAAGGCACGCTGTGCAGCTTGCCGCCGCCAAGATCTTGGGCCAGTTTAATTAATGTAGCATTCTGCTTGCCTTTTAAAGCGGAGGCATCATACAGCGCTTGGATGTCCATCGTGTATTTGCCCCATGTGCCGTTTACACGCTCAACATCTTCGTCGAAAATGTCAATCACTTCGCCAGCATCCAAAGCCGGTGTCAAGGTTTTGCGGGTATCACGACCGCCAGCCCAGTTGATTTCTACTTCAACGCCGGTTTTCTCGGTGTATGCGGCAGCAGCCTCGGAAATCACCTTGCCCTGCGGCTCGATTTCAGACCACATCGGCCAGTAAACCAATGTAACTTTATCCCCAGAGGGTTTGCTGGCGGGTTTGCTCTCGGGTGTGGTGGCAGGTGTGCTGGCGGGTGTGCTGGCGGGCTTTTGGCCGCAGCTGGCAAACACAGTCAGCGACAATGCAGCGGCAAGTACTAAACTAAGTGCTTTTTTCATGTTATCCTCCTAAAAATTAAATAATCTCTTTCTTTGCTGTAGGAAAGCAATTTCCATCGCGATTCCCTTGCAATTTCAGTATATCGTTTTAAACGCTTTAAACAATATTTATCTTGCTTAGATTTATATATATATTGCGTTTTTGTGCATATAGCATATTAAGATGACACTGTTTTGTCATTTTTTATTGACAATGTGCACATAAGACTAAAAATATATTTGTAAAAACAATCAAATTTAATTTATATTGCTTTTTTATTTAGGCAAATTGCGCATTGATACAGCAATATCCCTGCATTATAATGAAAGTGTTAAAAGCGATAACCGCAAAAAAATTGCATGTATATGTGTAAAATCATAATATTTCTAAAGTAATACTAAAATGTAACAATTGGAGGCAAGCGCTTTGAGCAACGAACGACACGAAATTACAAAAACAACTTCGCCGTTTGAAAAGGCGGTTTTGTTGTATGTCAGCTCTTCACGGTTTGGCAGCGACTGGCATTCCACGCCGCATACACACGCGTGTTTAGAGCTGTTTTATTGCTTGCGAGGCACAGGCCAATTTTATATTGCGGGCGATTATCTAAACGTGGGGCGCGACGATTTGGTGATTATCAATCCCGGTGTGGAGCACACAGAGGTAAGCTTATCCGACGCGCCGCTGGAATATATTGTGCTGGGTATCGACGGTGTGGAATTTTTATTTTCCGAGCATGCCAAGCAGTGGTATAGCGCGTTTAACTGTCGCGAGGTGTCGGAAGATATTTTAAACATTATCAAAACAATCTTGCGCGAAACCGAAACCCATCCAAGCTGGTATGAAACCGTGTGCCACAATATGCTGGAGATATTGCTTGTGCGCTTATTGCGGCACACCAAATTTGTGATTAGCGAGCAAGCGCATCACGAAAACAAGGAATGCGCCGAGGCAAAGCGCTATATGGATGTGAACTATGCCGAAAATATCACGCTGGACTTTTTGGCTGAACTAACGCATTTAAACAAATACTATTTGGTGCATGCCTTTAATCGCGAATATCAAATGTCGCCCATTAACTATTTGATACACCGCCGCATCCGCGAAAGCAAATATCTTTTGGCCAATACCAATCATTCGCTGGCGCGCATTAGCGAGCTTTTGGGCTTTTCTTCGCCCAGTTATTTTTCGCAAAGCTTTAAGCGCCTTGAAAACATGAGCCCCGGCGAGTATCGGCGCGCACAGCAAAGAAACGAATAAACTATGCGCTTTGCACAAAACGCAGCCAAACGCCTTTGTTCGCGAAGAAAGACAGCCGCAAACACACCTGATGCAAAACCACACGCAGGCTATACCGCAAAACAACATGCGCCGTAAGCGAAAAGGTAAAAATACCTCTTTACACAATCGTCCGCATTCCTTATAATAAAGATAAGCGTTTTACAAGCCGATGCGAAAGAGATTTTGCAAGGCCTATAAACGGTGCGCGCAATGCCTGTGCTGCAATGCATGCGTTGCATATGTCTGCGCGAAAGGCTTTGCGCAAAGCGCTTATAAAATAGCCGCCGTTCGCAACACGAACAGGCGGCGTTTGCGGCGAAAGGAAAGAGGATGGATATGGATTATACAATTTTGCGCCCTTGCCGCGTAATTGAGGTGGAGGGCTTTGCCTCGGTACATTATTTTGAATATTCCAGCCACTACGCCTTTGAGGGCGAAAGCCACGATTTTTGGGAGTTTTTATATGTGGACAAGGGCGAGCTGGACGTTACGGCAGGCGATAAGCTGACACATTTAAAAAAAGGCCAGATGATTTTTCACAAGCCCGGCGAATTTCATAATTTGCGCGCAAATGGCACAGTAGCGCCCAATCTTGTGGTGGCAAGCTTCACTTGCCACAGCGAAGCCATGCGCTTTTTTGAAGAAAAAGTGGTTTTGGTTAGCGATGTAGAGCGCGCGCTGATGGCGCAGATGATTGAAGAAGCGGAATCCGCGTTTACTACGCCCCTGTCTGACCCCGACACAAGAGGGCTTGACCGCCGCGAAGCACAGCCCTTTGGCGCAGAGCAGATGATTGCCCTGTGCATTGAGCACATGCTCATTTCCTTTATACGCCGCACAGACGAGGCCGCGCCGCGCACCACCAGCTTAATCCGAGAGCGCTCGCAAGGCGAATTTGTGGCGCGGGTATCTAAATATTTAGAAGAAAACATTGAAAAACGCCTGACCTTGCAGGATATCTGCCGCGACAATTTGGTGGGGCGTAGCTACTTGCAAAAGCTGTTTCGCGAAAAAACGGGCGGCGGGGCGATGGAGTATTTTGGCGAGCTGAAAATTGCGCACGCCAAGCAAATGATACGCGAGTCCAGCCACAATTTTACCGAAATTTCGGTTTTGCTGGGCTATAATTCCATTCATTATTTTTCGCGCCATTTTAAAAAGGTGACGGGCATGACGCCGTCGGAATATGCGTCCAGCGTGAAAGTGCTTGCAAGCCGCAGCATTGAGAAGTAATTTGCACTATCGTGCACGTACTGTATATAGATGCGCGCAGGAAACACAATTGTGCAAATATTGTATGGAAATATCTATTTCAATGCAAACGCTTTTTCTCTACAATAAAGATAGTAAAAAGTAGATTTGGCGCAATATTTAGCAATCGGTAAATTGATTACAGGCGAATAGCCGAAAGAAAGAACAGGTGAAGCGAATATGTCTATTTTAGTAAGCGGCGGCGCCGGCTATATCGGCAGCCATACATGCATTGAATTAATGGCGGCCGGATATGAAATTTTGGTGGCCGACAGCCTTGTCAATTCAAGCGAAACCTCGCTTGCCCGCGTAAAAACCATTACGGGCAAGGATATTCCTTTTATAAAGGTGGATCTTTGCGATGCAAACGCCACCGATGCATTGTTTCGCGAGCATCCCGAAATTGATTCGGTAATTCATTTTGCGGCGCTAAAGGCCGTGGGCGAAAGCGTGCAAAAGCCGCTGGAGTATTACACCAACAATTTGGTGAACACGCTGAACGTGCTGAACAGCATGCGCAAATACGGCGTGAAAAACTTTGTGTTTTCTTCCTCTGCCACCGTATATGGCGACCCCGCAACGGTGCCCATCACCGAGGATTTCCCCTTATCTACCACTAACCCGTATGGCGCTACCAAGCTGATGATTGAAAGCATTTTAAAGGATTATTGCAAGGCCGATGCCTCGTTAAATGTGGCGCTGCTGCGCTATTTTAACCCCATCGGTGCGCACGAAAGCGGCCTGATTGGCGAAGACCCGAACGGCATACCCAACAATTTGGTGCCGTATATTGCGCAGGTGGCCGTGGGCAAATTAAAGGCGGTCAACGTGTTTGGCGATGATTATCCCACACATGACGGCACGGGCGTGCGCGATTATATCCACGTGGTGGATTTGGCGAAGGGGCACGTGGCGGCGCTGAAAAAGCTGGCCACAAACTGCGGCTTGTTTATTTGCAATTTGGGTACGGGCAACGGCTACAGCGTGCTGGATGTTATCAAAGCATACAGCAAGGCTTGCGGCAAAGAGCTGCCTTATGTGATTGCGCCGCGCCGTCCGGGCGATATCGCCGCATGCTATGCGGACCCCATCAAAGCCAAAAACGAGCTTGGTTGGCAGGCCGAATATGGCATCGAGCGCATGTGCGCCGATTCCTGGAGATGGCAAAGCATGAATCCGAATGGGTATAAAATATAAGTAAACCATTCCGATATAACGGCTATTTTTGCGCTGCCTGCGGCAGCAAACGGTAACGCAAATTGCACACGCGTGCAATTTGCTTTGGGACAAAACCTGAAAGGTTTTTTCCCATTCCTTTTTCCCGCTAAGGAATTTGCATAATTTGTGTATACACAGCAAATTATGCAAATAGATCGGCTATTTTCTAGCTGCCTGCGGCAGCAAACGGTAACGCAAATGGCACACGCGTGCAATTTGCTTTGGGACAAAACGGTTCCAGTATCTAACACAAAGTATTTAGGAGGATTTCAGTATGAAAAAACCTGTTCTTGTTGTAATGGCTGCCGGCATGGGCAGCCGCTACGGTGGCTTAAAGCAGATTGACCCGGTGGGCAATCACGGCCAGCTGATTATCGATTATTCCATTTTTGATGCACGCCGCGCGGGCTTTGAAACGGTGGTATTTATCATCAAGCACGAAATCGAAGCCGATTTCCGTGAGGCTATCGGCAATCGCCTTTCGGCCATTATGGAAGTAAAATATGCGTTTCAGCAGCTGGAAAATCTGCCCGCAGGCTACACCGTGCCCGAAGGGCGCTCAAAGCCGTGGGGCACAAGCCACGCCATTCTCTCGGCCAAAAACGAGATTGACGGGCCGTTTGCCGTTATTAACGCCGACGATTATTACGGCCCCGAGGCGTTCCGCGTGATTTACGATTATTTGGCGGCCAACGAAGATAAACCCAATATGTACGAATATTCTATGGTGGGCTATCTTTTGGAAAACACCGTTACCGAGCACGGTCACGTGGCGCGCGGCGTATGCGTAGAAACCCCCGCGCATTACCTTGCCAACGTTACCGAGCGCACACATATTGAAAAAACTGCTACGGGCGCGCGCTACACCGAGGACGACGGCGCAAGCTGGACGGATTTGCCCGGCGAAACCATTGTTTCGATGAACCTTTGGGGCTTTACCAATAGCTTTATTGCAGAAACCGAGCAGCGTTTTGCCGCATTTTTGGATGAAAACCTGTCTAAAAACCCGCTAAAATGCGAGTACTTTTTGCCAAGCGTTGTAAGCCAGCTTGTGGAAGAGGGCAAAGCACAGGTAAAAGTGTTAAAAAGTGGCGACAAATGGTATGGCGTTACCTATAAAGAGGATAAACCCGTGGTTGTGGCAGCCATTGCCGAAAAAACCGCAGCGGGCGTGTATCCCGACAATTTGTGGAGCAAATAAAGCGGATACGCATCCGCCTGTCAGAAAGGACAAAGCGACAATGGAAGCAGAAAAAATGATTCATGAGGCCCTTGCAGGCTACGATTTTGGCGGCACAGTAGCGGGCGCTCTGCGCTATGGCGAGGGGCATATCAACGACACCTTTTGTGTGTATGTACAATTAAAAAACGGTGATGGCGCGCGCTTTATTATGCAGCGCATCAACACGGCCGTGTTTAAAAACCCCGATGAATTGATGGCCAATATCGTGGGCGTTACGGATTACCTGCGCGAGCACGTTATCAAAAACGGCGGCGACGCAACGCGCGAAACCATGACAGTGCTGCGCGATAAAAACGGCAACAAATTTTTCACGGATTCCACAGGCGGCGCATGGCGCGTCTATCCGTTTGTAGAGGATACCATTTGCCTGCAAAAAGCCGAAACACCGGCGCTGTTTTATGCATCGGCAAAGGCGTTTGGCAATTTTCAGCACCTTTTGAAAGAATATCCCGCCGACACGCTGCACGAAACAATTGCCAAGTTTCATCACACCAAAAACCGCTTTGTCAATTTTAAAAAGGCGCTTGAACAAGATGCGCTGGGCCGCGCCGCCACGGCAAAGCCGGAAATTGATTTTGTGCTTGCGCACGAGGCAGATTGCGCCGTGTGCGTAGATTTGCTGGAAAGCGGTGCGCTGCCTTTGCGCGTAACACATAACGACACCAAGCTGAACAATGTGCTGATTGACAAAAAAAGCGGCGAGGGCGTGTGTGTAATTGACCTTGACACCGTAATGCCAGGCCTTGCAATCAACGATTTTGGCGATTCCATTCGTTTTGGCGCCAATCATTCCGCCGAGGACGAGCAGGATTTGTCGATAGTGCTATTTGATATGGCACTATCCGATATCTACACAAAAGGCTTTTTAGAGGGCTGCCGCGGCGCCTTAACGGATGCCGAGCTGCAATATCTGCCCTGGGGCGCAAAATTGATGACGCTGGAATGCGGCATCCGCTTTTTAACCGATTACCTAGAGGGCGACACCTACTTTAAAACGCATCGCGACGGCCAAAACCTAGATCGCTGCCGCACGCAATTTAAACTGGTGAGCGATATGGAAAAGCAGTTCGACGAGATGGGCGCTATCGTGCGCAAATACCAATAAACCAAATAAAACACCAAAAACAAAGGGGCGGACTTAAACATCCGCCCCTTTGGTCGACAATATACTAGAGGGGAGGTTTTGCCATTGAAACGCATTTGTGCCGCAATGCTGGCGTGCGCCGCGCTATTTTGCCTTACGGCTTGCACGGCAAAGCCTGCACAGCCGGCTTCTGCGGGGCGGCCAACGCCGCAAACGCTGCTGTTTGAAACCATTACCGCCGAAAACAGCACGTTCGGCGATGAATATCACGCGGCACAGTTTTTGGCCATCCCCGAAACAAGCGAGCAGCAATTTGTGGCCAATTACCTTTTGGCGATGTCTGAGGGCAAAATTTCGCTAAAATCGTATATGCTGGGGGAATCGTTTGCGCTGCAAAAGCTGGGGCATTCGATGTATAAAACCTTTACGGTGCAGGAGCTTACCACGCTGACCGATGCCGAAATCCGTGCGGAGTATTTATATAACGAGCCGCTGGTGCGCTCAAGCCTTATGCCGCTTGCCGGTGGGTTTGATGCCTATTGCAAGGAGCAGCAGTTAAAAGAGCCCAAAATGGTGCGCGCGGTATATCAGTTCACATACACCGAAGAGGGTAAGGGCATTCCGCATTTGCGCACAGAAGGCACTTACACGATGTATCTTTTGCTTGGGCAAAACACCGAGGGCGAATATCGCCTGGCGGATACCTCGGCAAAGCTGCTGAATTTTACGCCCGGTAAGCAAACGCCGCCAAAGCCCGAAATTAGCATTTTGCCGCAGGCAAACAACGCGGCCGAACAGCAAATTATAGACTATTATAGCGGCATGGCCAATAAAAGCGATGCTTCGGGCTATCCCATTTACAAAAGCTTTTCGCTGGACGAAGTGCGCGAGTTAAAACCGCAAGACATTGGCAAAGAACGCTATTTTTCGCAGGATTTGGACGTGGCGCCCATTTTTGGCGAAAAAGGCATTACCTACAGCCAGTTTTGCGAGCAGCAGGGTGTGCCGAATGCCGTGTTAATCAAAGCGGTTTACACCTGCGCATATACCGATAAATCGTTGATGGCGGGCGGGCAATTCCCCGCGGGCACGCAAAACCAATATTTTATTGCCGCGCCAAGCGCAGAGGGCAAAATGCAGGTGCTGGCCATTTCGCGGCTTTGATACAAACAAAACAGCAGCGCCCCTATGCTTTTCATAGGGGCGCTGCTTATTTTTTATGGCGATTTGCCATCCGTTGATATTGCCAATATTTTGTATAAAGCCTTTATCAAAATTTGTTTAAAGCCTTTATCAAAAACTGTATATCTATTTTAAAATAATCCGCTGATTTTGCCGTTTGCGTCCACGTCGATGCTTTCGGCGGCGGGCTTTTTGGGCAGGCCCGGCATCGTCATGATATCGCCCATCACAGCTACCACAAAGCCTGCGCCAGCTGAAAGACGCAGCGAGCGCACCGTCATGGAAAAGCCCTCGGGCGCGGCCAAAAGCGCGGCATTATCCGAAAAGCTGTACTGCGTTTTTGCAATGCAAACGGGCAGACGGTCAAAGCCGTTCTCGGCAAGCTCGGCCAATTGCCTTTGCGCCGCAGGCGAAAAGATAACCTCTTGCGCGTGATAAATCTTGGTGCACACAGCGGTGATTTTTTCTTGTACGGTGTCGGTTTCGGCAAAGGGATGTGTGAGCGTGCGGCTTTCCATTACTGACAGCACGGCCTTTGCCATTGCTTCGCCCCCTGCGCCGCCCTTTGCAAAAATTTCGCTTAATGCGCAAGGCACGCCCAGCTTTTCGCAAAAATCGGCAAGATAGGCATGTTCCTCGGCGCTATCGGTTGGGAAAGCATTAATGGCCACGCAAACGGGCATATTATATTGTGTTTGCAGGTTTTCAATATGGCGTTGCAAGTTGGCACAGCCTGCCGCCAGCGTTTGCAAATCGGGCGTGCCAAGCGCTGCTTTTGCCGCGCCGCCGTGATGCTTTAAAGCGCGCACGGTTGCCACCAGCACTACAACAGACGGCGTAATGCCCGCCATTTGGCATTTGATGTCTAAAAACTTTTGTGCGCCGAGGTCTGCGCCAAAGCCCGCTTCTGTTACCACATAATCGCCCAGCTTCATGGCAAGGCGCGTGGCAATAACGCTATTGCAGCCATGCGCAATATTGGCAAACGGCCCGCCGTGTATCAGCGCGGGCGTGTGCTCCAGCGTTTGCACCAAATTGGGGTCGAACGCGTCTTTTAAAAGCGCGGCCATCGCCCCTGCGGCGCCGATATCGCCCGCGGTAACAGGCTTTCCCGCAAAGGTATAGCCCACCACAATGCGCGCAAGGCGCGCTTTTAAATCGGCAAGGTCGCTAGCAAGGCAAAAAATGGCCATAACCTCGCTTGCCACCGTAATATCAAAGCCGTCCTCGCGCGGGGAGCCGTTGGCCTTGCCGCCAAGCCCGTCGGTGATAAAACGCAGCTGACGGTCGTTCATGTCTACACAGCGCCGCCATGTGATGCGCCGCGCGTCCAGCCCCAGCGCATTGCCCTGAAAAATATGATTGTCAATCATTGCGGCCAAAAGGTTGTTGGCCGCGCCAATCGCATGTAAATCGCCTGTAAAATGCAGGTTAATGTCTTCCATAGGCACTACCTGTGCATAGCCGCCGCCCGCAGCGCCGCCTTTCACGCCGAAAACAGGGCCGAGGCTTGGCTCGCGCAGGGCCAGCACAGCGTTTTTGCCAAGTGCGTGCAGCGCGTCGGCAAGGCCCACGCTGGTGGTGGTTTTGCCCTCGCCCGCGGGCGTGGGGCTAATGGCTGTTACTAATATAACGCGTGCTTCGGGTTTATCTGCCATTGCATTGACAAGGCGATGATCCAGCTTTGCCTTGTATTTGCCATAGGGGATGATGGCGTTTTCATCAAGGCCGAGGCCGCGTGCCAGCTCGGTTATGGGCAACATTTGTGCCTCTTGCGCAATTTCAATATCGCTTTTCATTTTAACACACATTCCTTTCTTAGGGATTCGCGCCGGCTTCGTAAAGCCCATCGGTGTGCTTTCGCACAAAAGGCGCAAAACCCGTGACAAAAAACTGTTTTTTACGCAATTACGCTTTTTTGTAAATTTAAAAGCGTTTCTACATAAAATAGTAACAAATCTATGATACAATTACAAGTAGAGAATGGCAGGCAATTTGCCACACGGTGCAAGAAGCTTTGTTTGACTTGCAATGTTTGCAATGTTACAATAGAACCGTTATGCAAATCGAATGGATTCCCTTGAAAGGAATGATGATAAATGGAACCCAAAATTATCGCCGACTCCAGCTGCGATTTAACGCCAGCGATGCGCAATGTGCTGCGTATTGAGATTGCCAGTTTAAAAATCACTTCCGGCGGTGTTGAATTTATTGACGATGAAACCATTGACATTAAGGCTTTAATCGCCAGTATGAAAGCCAATTCCACGCCGATTTCTACGGCTTGCCCGTCGCCGGATGATTATGTGCAGCTGATGAACAAGGCGGACGAATGCTTTGTCATCACGCTTTCGAGTAAGCTTTCGGGCAGCTATTATTCTGCCTGTGTTGCGCGGGATATGGTGCTGGAGGCGCATCCTGACAAAAAGATTTTTGTGGTGGATTCCGAAAGCGCTGCCGCAGGCGAATTGCGTTTGGCGCTTTTATTGCGCGAATGGATAGACGCGGGGCTGCCGTTTGAAGAAATATGCGAAAAAATTACCGCGTTTTCGGCCAAGATGTGCACCTTGTTTGTGCTGGACACGCTGGATAATCTAATCAAAAACGGCCGCATTTCAAAAATGGCCGGCATGATTGGTACAATGCTAAATTTGCGCCCGCTGATGGGCGAGGATGGGCACGGCGAAATTTTGGCGCTGGAAAAAATTCGCGGCACACAAAATGCGCTGCGCCGCTTGGTGGAGATGGTGGCGGAAAAAACGGCCGCTGCCGCCGCAGGCAGCATCACGCTGGTGTTAAGCTATTGCAATTGCCCAGAACGCGCGAACGACCTTAAAAAAGAGTTTATCGCAAAATGCGCTGCGTTAAAAGAAGTGATTATTGTGCCCACAAGCGGCCTTTCCACTGCGTATGCCAGCGATGGCGGCGTGATAGTGGCGTTTTAAGCAAGGGTTTTAAGCCGCCGCGAGTTTCGCGGCGGCTTTTTTTGAAATGCTTTATAGGCGCTGCGCAAGCATGGCGGGTATGCATCGCTAAAAGCCTATGTAAACGCGTTTAAGGCTAAAAGGAATTGCTGCGCTTTTATGAAAATAATTTTGTATACAGATTCGTATTTCTTTTCGCTTTGTTGTATAATAAAGCTATCGGATTTTGAATACGCGAAAGAAAGGGCTGTCAGCTTGCATTATTTGGATAACGCCGCCACCACGCGCCCATGCGCCGAGGCCGTGCAAACAGCAAACGAGGTGCTGGCCTTGCATTATGCAAACCCCTCGAGCCTATATGCGCAAGGCGCAAAAAGCGAAGCCGTATTAACGGCGGCGCGCGAAACGCTGGCCAAAGCGCTGGGCTGCAAGGCAAGCGAGGTGGTGTTTACCGCCTCGGGCAGCGAGGGCAATAATATTGCCATATTGGGTGCGGCCAAAACGCGATGCCATTGGGGCAAGCACATCGTTGCCACAGCATATGAGCATCCCAGCGTGCAAAACACCGTAGCGGCGCTAGAAAAGGACGGGTTTTCGGTAACGCTGATAGCGCCAGGCAAGGACGGCCTTGTGCCAATGGACGCGATTGTAAACGCCGTTACCGACAAAACCGTGCTGGTTACCGCCATGCATGTCAACAACGAAACTGGCGCATATCTCGACGTTGCCGCGCTGGCACGCGCCGTAAAAGCCAAAAACAGCCGCACCGCCGTGCATATCGACGGCGTGCAAGCGTTTTGCAAGCTGAAGTTGGCGCTCGGAGAGGGCGGCATTGATTCCTATGCGGTATCGGGGCATAAAATCCACGCGCCAAAGGGCGTGGGCGCTTTATATCTGCGCCGCGGTTATCATATCACGCCCGTGCTTTTTGGCGGCGGGCAAGAGGGCGGCATGCGCCCCGGCACGGAAAATGTGGCGTATTGCGCTGCGTTTGCCGCGGCCTGTGCGCGCGGCCAGCAAGCGCTTAGCGCAAACGCAGCGCAGATAAACCATCTTGTTACAATGCTGTGGCAGGGCCTTGCAGATTTGCCCGGCATCACCCGCAACAGCCCCGAAAGTGCTGTGTGCGGCATCGCCAATTTTTCGTGCGAAAACATCAAAAGCGAAACGATGCTGCATTTTTTGGAAAGCCGCGATATTTACGTGTCGGGCGGCTCTGCGTGCAGCAAGGGGGCCAAAAGCCATACGCTGGCGGCCATGCAGCTTGCCGATATGCGCATTGATACAGCGCTGCGCATTTCGATAGGCGATGAAAACACCGAAGAGGATATCCGCTGCCTTTTAGCGGCCTTGCGCGAGGGCATGGCCACCCTTGCAAAAATACGGCGATAGCTGCGCGGCATCGGCACTTCACTAGTATCAATCAATATCAAGCCCGAAAGGAGGCGCGCGTATGGATGTGCGCAAGCGCACAGTGCGCATGATTTCCAAATGGATTTTTTATCTATTGGCGTTTATTTTATGCGCGGTGCTGCAAACCACGCCGGGCTTTTTAACGATAGGCGGCGTAAAACCAGTGCTGATTTTGCCGCTTTGCCTTGCGGTGGCCTTGTTTGAGGGCGAGTATGCGGGGGCGCTGTTTGGTGCGTTTGGCGGGCTTGTGTGGGATATGCTGGCAGGGCGTGTCATCGGGTTTTTTGCCTTTGGCGTGATGTTGTGCTGCTTTGTTGTATCGGTGCTGGCACAGCTGTTTTTAAAAGAAAACAGCACCAATTTTATTTTGATGAGTGCCGCGGCGATGCTGTTTATCACGGGATATGATTTTTTATTCGGCTATATTATGCCAGGCTATTCGGGCGTGATACCGCATTATATTCGCGTAATTTTGCCAATGATTGTGTTTACTTCGGCAGTTTCGCCCGCCATCTTTATGCTGGTTAAGAAAATATACAAAAAGTTTATTTTTGAAGAATAATACAATTTATTGATTATTGTGAAAGGGGCCGTGGCAAATGGATTCAATGCTTGTGCGCAGAATCACCGCGCTGATCGCAGTGCTGGTGTTGGTGCTTGGCACCTTTTGCATGCGGCTTGTGGACTTTCAGCTCGTTAAGGGCGAGGAGCATTTGGCAAAAGCCGTCAACACGCGCCAATACAATTTTGCGGTTACGGCGGCACGCGGCGAAATTGTGGACAGATATGGCCGTGCCATCGCCACAAATCGGGCGGGCTTTAATGTAGTGCTAAACTATTTAATGCTGCCCACGGGCAAACTGAATGATACGCTTTTGGAACTGGTGGATATTTTATCGGCATCGGGTGAAAACTGGAACGATAAAACCCCCATTACGAAAGAAGCGCCCTATACCTTTACGGGTGTAGATGTGGACACAGGCGAGTCCCGCGATGCCGAGCGCATGAAAAAAGAAGTGGGCCTATCCACCTATGCCACTGCCGATCAAGTGCTGGACGCACTGGTGAAACGATTTAAGCTGGAAGCGCTTTCGCGCGAGGAGCAGCGCATTATCGGCGGCCTGCGCTATCAAATGCAAATCAACGGCTTTTCCAGCACCACCAATTTTACCTTTGCCGAGGACGTTAGCTCTACCACCGTGGCCACGATTAAAGAGCGCGGGCTGCGATTGCCGGGCGTTGAAATTGTGGAGCAGGCGATACGCACCTATCCCCACGGCACCATTTTGCCGCATTTAACGGGCCTTGTGGGGCCGATTTATCGTGAAGAATGGAAAGAAAACGAGGAACAGCTGGTTGCAAACGGCTATAAACAGGATTCTATCAAGGGCAATAGCGGCCTTGAACTGGCATTTGAATCCGATTTGCGCGGCACAGACGGCATCCGCCAAATTGAACGCACATTATCGGGCACCTTAAAAGCGTCGGAGCTGATTAAAGAGCCGCAGCCAGGCAACACCGTGATGCTGACGCTGGATGCAAATTTGCAGCAAGAGGCCTATTCAGCGCTGGCCCGTGCAATTGAAAAAATGCAAACCACGCAAAAGCCGGGCTTCGGCAAGGAGGCAAACGCGGGCGCGCTGGTAGTTATCGACACAAAAACAGGCGGCATATTGGCGGCGGTAAATTATCCGTCGTATGATTTAAACTTGTATAATAGCAATTATACCGAGTATGCGCAAAACCCCGACAAGCCGCTTTTAAACCGCGCGTTTCGCGGCCTGTATCGCCCAGGCTCTACGTTTAAGCCCATTGTAGGCCTCACGGGCCTTTTGGATAACACCATTACAGCCGATTTTGCCTATAATTGCACGGGTGTATATAATTTTTACACGCAATACGGCTATACAGGGTACGACCTTGCCGCGCACGGCCGCACGGATATTTACCGCGCGCTGGAGCAATCGTGCAACTGCTATTTTTATGATGTGGGCCGTCAGGTGGGCATCGAGCGCTTTAACGATGTTGCAGGCAAAATGGGGCTTGGCGTTGCAACGGGCGTGGAGGTATTTGAAGAAAAAGGATGGCTAACCAGCGAGGAAACCGCGAAAAAGCTGAAGGTGGAATGGAACCCGCTTGGCGATACCTGCCAAGCGGCAATTGGCCAAAAAGAAACGGCGGTTACGCCTTTGCAGCTGGCCACATACGCAGGCACCCTTGCCAATAAGGGCACGCGGTATAAAACCCATTTGGTGGCCTCTACGCGCGATTATAACGATGGCACCATTATCAAAGAGTTTTTGCCCGAAGTAGAAAGCGTGCTGCCCGATCAAAACAACGCCTACGCCGAAATTGAAAAAGGCATGGTGCAAACGGCACAAAACCATTCCGGCGGGTATTTAACCAATTATCAATACAATATCGCCATGAAAACAGGCACGCCGCAGACAGGCCGAAAAAACGCCAGCGGGCAAGAGCTTTTCCATGCTGCGATGGTGGCCTATGGCCCCGTGGAGGACCCCGAGCTTGCCATAGGCATTATTGTGGAAAACGGCAACTACGGTTATCAGCTTTCCGAGGTGGTGCGCGATATATTTGACGCTTATTATATCGACAAGCAGCAAAGCACAGCGCCTATCCCAAGCGGCGTGTTGCTGCGCTGACAGAGTGGGATAAAAAAACGGCAATTTTGCGCCTTTAGCGCAATTAGTATAATATTTCTTATTGTGAAGCGTGAAAACTTGTGATATACTTGTGATATCTACCGAAATACGGGAGGCGTGCAATGGCCGGTAAAGTGATTATGGTGGCCTCCGGCAAAGGTGGTACGGGGAAAAGCACAGTGTGTGTGCTGCTTGCAGCCGAGCTTGCGGCGCGCGGGCATCGGGTTTTGCTTATTGAGCTGGATTCGGGCTTGCGCAGCGTGGATATTATCGCGGGCGTTTATGGCAGAACAGTGTACGACATTGAAGACATTATGTGCGCGCGATGCGAGGCCGATAAGGCTGTGGTGGAAAGCCCGATTTATAAGGGGCTTTCGGTGATTTCTGCGCCGTATTCGGGCGGCAGCATCAACAAAGCGGCGCTGGGCGTAATGACGGAAAAGCTTTCCGACGTGTTTGAGTATATCTTGATTGATACGGCGGCGGGCATGGGCGAGGCCTTTTTGGCGGCGGCTTCGGTGTGCCGCGCGGCACTTTTGGTGCTTACGCCGGACCCTGTTGCGCTGCGCGACGGGCGCATAGTGGCCGATGCACTTTTGAGCGACGCACGCACAGAGCTGCGGCTGATTGTAAACAGGGTAAATCCCGACACGGTAGTAAAAAACGGCATTCGGGATTTGGACGAATGCATCGACACAGTGGGCGTGCAGCTTTTGGGCGTTATTCCTGAAAGCGCACAGATTATGCAAGCGGCGGCAAACGGTGTGCCGCTGGCTGAAAAATGCAAAGAAAAGCAGGTGTTTCGCCATATTGCGGCGCGCATTTGCGGCGAGGAAGCACCGCTTATCATTCGCTGAAAACAGACCGAAAGGAATGACTATATAGATGAATATAGCTATTATCGCGCACGATTCCAAAAAGGAACTGATGGTGCAGTTTTGCATTGCGTATTGCCGCGTGCTTTCGCAGCATTCGCTGCTTGCCACAGGCACTACCGGCAAATTTGTATCCGAGGCCACAGGCCTTTCCATCCAGCGCTTTTTACCGGGCTCGCACGGTGGCGACCAGCAGATTGCTGCGCGCATTGCGTGCAACGAAATCGATTTGCTGCTCTTCTTCCGCGACCCGATTAGTGCAAAGCCGCACGAGCCCAATGAAATGAATTTGCTGCGCCTTTGCGATGTGCACAATATCCCCATCGCCACCAATATTGCCACCGCCGAGGTGCTCATTCACGGGCTTGAGCGCGGCGATTTAGATTGGCGCAATATTGTAAATCCGGGCCGCCTGTAAGGGCTGTACGGGCAGGGCGCAAAATGCGGCGGTGCGATGGCTTGCGCTTACAGTAGCGGCGGCGCTACTCTTTCGCGCCTACAATAGCTGGCGGTGCTGGCGGGCTTGCGCTTTAAATGCAAGCGCTTGTAAAAGCTTTAAATGGCCTGTAGTGCCGATGCTTTTCACGCTGGGCAGCGCAAATGCAAACGCTTTTCATAAACGATAAAAACGCGGCATCGTAACAACGTTTGTTGTTACGATGCCGCGTTTTGTGTTTGCGTGTATCAGCGCCGCCAAGTGCAGGGGCAAAACAGCTATTTTAGGCTGTTTAAATGGCGCTCGATTTCGTTGTCTATTTCGGTGAGAGGGGCCTGCTTCATCACGCCGCCAATATTAAAGGCAACCATTGGCATGCCATATACAATGCAGGAATCCTTGTCCTGCCCGATTGTGTACGCGCCTGCCTTGCGCATGGCCAGCATGCCTTTTGCGCCGTCGGAGCCCATGCCCGTTAAGATTACGCCAAGCGCACGGTTTTTGGCCGTTTCCGCTACCGAATCAAACAACACGTCCACAGACGGGCAATGCCCGCTTACCTTGTCGCCGCGCTTACTGGTAACGTAATAGCCGCGTGCATCCTTCGCAAGGCGCAAATGAAATTCACCCGCGCCGATAATGATTTTGCCGGTTTCTACGCGGTCGCCGTCCTCGGCCTCTTTTACTTGCATTTTGCAGTGCTTATCAAGGCGCTCGGCATACATTTTGGTAAAGCCCGCGGGCATATGCTGCACAATCACGATGCCGGGCGTTGTGGGCGGTAAATCGCGCACAACCTCCAAAATAGCTTCTGTGCCGCCAGTGGATGCGCCAATGGCAATTACCATATTGTCTACGCTGCGCGTAAAAGCAATATTATGCTTTGGCATAGCCGTCAGCGTGGGCGCGGCGCTTTTTTGCCCAACCTTTGCAATGGAGCCGATTTTGATTTTCACCACAAGCTCGCGGATAAAGCTGGTTAATTCCTCAGGGGAATTGACCAGCGGTTTTTTTACAAAATCTACCGCGCCGGCATCCAGCGCGTCAAGCGCGCTAATGGGCGCAGACGACACAACCACTACAGGCATTGGGCGAATCGGCATCAGCTTTTTTAAGAACTGGATGCCGTTCATTTTTGGCATTTCCACGTCCAATGTTAATACATCGGGGGAAAGCTCTTCAATTTTTTTCATCGCGTCGTCCGCGTCGGAAGCGGTGCCAACAATGTCCAGCATCGAATCCGCACCAAGACGCGAGGAAAGCACTGTGCGGAACATAATGGAATCGTCCACCACAAGGACACGCACTTTTTTAGGGTTTAGCATGAACTATTTTCCGCCCCTTCTTTGATAAATTGCCGGTTGTATATAGGAATAACGCGTAGTATCCTTTGCCACGCTTTCGGAATGGCCGATAAATAGAAAACCCGTATCGGCAGTGCAATCATAATATTTTTCCACAAGCTTTTGCTTTGTGGGCGCATCAAAGTAAATCATCACATTGCGGCAAAAAATCAAATCAAACGGATGCTTGAAATGGAAAGGCTCCATCAGATTAATCACCTTAAAAATAACCTCTTTGCGTATGCGCTCGCACACTTGATAGGTGCCGTCTTTTAAATCAACAAAATATTTGCTGCGCCACTCGGGGGAAATGTCTTTGATTTCCTCGGTGGTGTAAATGGCACGCTTGGCTTTATCCAGCACATTCATCGAAATGTCAGAGGCAAGAATTTGCGTGTTCCATTCCTTTTTGCGATTGCCAAAATAGGCATCGATGGCCATTGCCATCGTGTATGGCTCTTGCCCAGAGGAGCAACCCGCGCTCCATAAATACAGCACCTTGTTTGTATGCGTGCGCTCAAAAAAAGGCAAAACCTTTTGCGTCATAAAGTCAAAATGCTCGTTTTCGCGCATAAAATAGGTGTAGTTGGTGGTAAGCTTGTTAATCAGCGTGGTTACCTCGTTGCCCGTTTTGTCGGCAAACAAAAAGTCCATATACTGGCGAAACGTGGTAAAGCCGTGCGCGGTCAAAATATTAGACATGCGCCCTTCAATCAAAATGCGCTTCTTGGAAAGGTCGATGCCGTAATTTTTATGTACAAAGGTAACAAGGTCCTGAAATTCCCCGTCGGTTAGTTTCAGCAAAGCGCGTTCTCCTCTCGTGGCGTAATATGTGTTTGTCATAATCGGGCAAAGCGCAATGCTTTATGCGATATGCGGCGGTGCTTCCGTTTCGTCCGCAAGAAACTTGGCGCAATCCAAATTTAAAATCAGCTTATTGCCCACCTTAGATACGGAAGATAGATATTTATTGGTGTTGACATTGGAAAACTCGGGCAGCGGCGAGAGATTATCAGAAGAAAAGCCCACTACCTCGGACACCGAATCGGCGATCAGCCCAACCAGCGAATCCTGCCAGCTGATAACGATAATGCAGGTGCGCTCGTCATATGCGCGCTGTGGCATGCCGATTTTGCGGCGCACGTCAATCACAGGCACGATGCGCCCGCGCAAATTGATAATGCCCTGAATGTATGTGGGGATGCCGGGCACGTTTGTGATGTTTTGCACGCTGATTATTTCAATGACATGTATCAGCTCTACACCATAGGTGGCTTCGCCGATGAAAAACGTGAGATATTTACCGTCAAGGTCATCGTCTACGGCGATGACGCTGTTCATATTGCTTTCATCCATTTTCAATCATTCCTTTCCTGCAAAATGCTAGAAATTGTTTAGCATACTGTTTACATCCAAAATCAAGCTGATAGAGCCGTCGCCCATAATGGTGCAGCCCGCAAGGCCAAAGCCCTTAATGTCGTATCGGCCCAGAAAAGCGGGGAACGGCTTTACCACAACCTGCTGTTCGCCCAAAAGCTGATCCACAAAAAGGCATGCGGCCTTATGCTCGTTTTCTACTAAAATAAAGATGCCGTCCTCCAGCGTTTCAATGGCGTTGTCTACGCTGTAGATGCGGTGCAAGCGAATAACGGGATAACAATCGCCGCGCAGCATCACCATTTCGGCGCCCTCGGTGTCGATAATCACGTCGATTTCGTCCGACAGCTTAAAGGTTTGCTTGATAGAGGTGATGGGCACCGTGTAGGTTTCGCCCGATACCGCCACTTCCATGCCGTCTACAATCGCCAGCGTTAAGGGGATTTTGATGGTAAAGGTGGTGCCCACATTGGGCTTGGATTCCACGCTGATAACGCCGTTCACCTTTTCCAGGTTTTTGCGCACAACGTCCATGCCAACGCCACGGCCCGAAAACTCGGTTACCACTTCGTTTGTGGAAAAGCCGGGCAGCATAATCATATTAAAGATTTCTTTTTCGGTGTATTCTTTTTCGCCTTTGGTTAAAATGCCGTTTTTCTTGGCCTTTGCCAAAATGCCCGCGGCATTCAGCCCGCAGCCGTCATCCACCACGGTAATTACAATCTCGCCGCCCACATTATTGGCCGCCAGTGTAATTTTGCCCTCCTCGGGCTTGCCCAGCGCGCGGCGCTGCTCGGGCGATTCAATGGCGTGGTCCATCGCGTTGCGAATCATGTGCATAAACGGATCGGCCAGCACGTCATTGATGGTTTTGTCCACCTCGGTGTCGCCGCCGATGGTTACAAGCTCTACTTCTTTGCCCAGCTTTTTATTCATGTCGCGCACAATGCGGTTCATCTTTTGGAACACACCCGACAGCGGCACCATGCGGATAGACATCACAATGTCCTGCAATTGGTCGGTCAGCTTGCGCAATTGGCGTGTGGATTTATTAAAGCTTTCTAAGTTCATGTGCTTCAGTTCGGGATTGTTTGCCACCATCGATTCCGCAATCACAATCTCGCCCATTACGTCCATCAGCTGATCCAGCTTTGTTTGATTCACGCTGATTAAGCTTTGCTTGCCAGAGCGCGCGGCCCCGCCGCCTGCGGCGGCATCGGCAGGCTCTAGCATGTCGCCGGCCATTGGCACTGTGCCTGCGGGCGCGGCGGCCTCAGGGGAGGCTGTAGCTGCTTTCGGCGCGTCGGGCGCAACGCTTTCACTATTGCGCACGGGCTCCTCGCCGTCTATGTATTCGTAAGATAAAATATTGGTGGAGTTTTCAATAATATTATAAATATGCTCCAGCGGAAGCGAGGTTTTGAATTTGATTAAAAAGCCGTTTTTGATAAGGTCGGGGCAAAGCGCGGAATTGGATTCGGGGTTTTCCGGCTCGCTTGCAAGATAATCGCAATCGTCCTTCAGCTGCGTAAGCAGCATGAACGCGCGAATATTTTCCATTTGGCAGCCTTCTTCAAAAAACACGCGAATGCGATGCAATTCCTCGGTTTCGTCGTCAAAAGAGGGCGCTTGCGGCTCGCTTTGCACAATTTCGGGCGCTTTCTCGGGCGCCGCCTGTGTGGCGGGCGCGCTTAACGGGCTGCCGCTTTTCAGCGCTGCAACCACGCCGCTAATCTGCGCTGTCAGCGCAGAGGAATCCGCGGGCTGGTAATCGGTGTTTTGTTGGATGGATTCCACTTCACTTTTTAAGAAATCCGACGATTGAAACAGCAAATCAAAAATAGGCTCGCTGTTAGCCCCCTTCATCTTGGCAGGGTCTTCACGCACAAGGAAAAACATGTCCTCCATGTGGTGGGCAAGCTCTGATACGCTGGTAAGGCCCATCATTGCCGAGGAGCCTTTAATGGTGTGCATAATACGGAAAATTTCGTTGATGCTGTCGTCCGACATGCTTTTGCTTTTTTCGCTTGAAAGTAAAATCTCGTCAAGCTGCTCTAGCAATGTAGTGGTTTCATAAATGAAAATCTCTACCATCGGTTCCATGCTGCTGTCAAAAACGCTCATACTTTTAACCGTTCCTTTCTCGGGGAATTGCGACATGCTTCGCGCATAAAATGCACACGCATGAAACATGGCTTTTCTTTGCCAAATGCCAATGCCACAAAACCCGGCTTGAAAACAAAGCGTTCAAGCCTTCACCCGCTAACATAATTTACGCTGAAATACCGTTACAAAACGCAATTGTTTTCGGCATAAAGTGAAAACAATTGCAGCTAATTGCATTATAGCATTTATTATTCTGCTTTGCAAAATAATTTGACAAATTTTATGCTATTTATGAATTATTTTAAAAAAGCAGTTGATTTTCACCAAAACAAGACGATATAATCATTATGGAGTACTAACATTATTTATAGGAACGGAGGGCTTTACGGCTTGGCAGATTTATTAAAAATCAGCACCCCGCTATTAGACAAAACACCGATACAGCCCTCAAAGCAGCCGGCGGCGGACCCCAGCGTTCCGTTTCAGCTGACAGAGCTTGCAAAGGTTATTAAAACCGACCCGCAAAACTCGCTTTTACAGCAAAACAACGGCATGGTGCCAAAGGACGAAATGCCGTCGATTTTAATGAATTTGCTGAAAGATCCATCCGTGACGGTGGGCTTTTTGAAGAATATCTTCATGCTTGAGGAAATCATCAGCCTGCTGCCTGTAAACAATACCACCCTAACGCAGGAAATTGAGCAATTATTTGCCCAGCTTTTGGTGCCGCCCGAGGGCATTGCCGCAGAGCTTGTGCGTCAGGAAACAGCATCCAGCTCCTTTAAAGGCGAGCTGTTTGATTTTTTGCGCAATATCTTAAAGGATATGCCCAAGCCCGAAATGCGCTTTGCCGTGTCCAATCTCTTGAAAAGCCTGAACGGGCAGCGCACGCGCGCGTCCATTTTGCAATCGGTAGCAAACAGCCTCGGCTTTCTGTCGGAAAACTTGTCGGGCAATGCCAATTTAAGCGAAAAGTTGCAGCAGCTGGCGGTAGCGCTGCGCTTGCCAGATGCACCGGCCGCGTTTACGCCGCTGAAAGACGAGATTCTCGCTGCGTTAAAAGAGGTGCAGGACAGTATTTTATATACGCCCAAGCTGCAAAAAATTGTGCCGTTGATTATCTATAATCTCTCGCGCTTTCAAGACAATCCCGATTTTTTAAACGAAGCCGTGGGCACGCTGATATCGGCGCTGGATGGCGAGGAGCAAAAAGAGCTGGTTAGCGCGCTTTTGCGAAAAGAAATTTTGCTTTCGCCGGGCAAAAACGCCGTGCCCTCTAAGGTGATGGACGTTATTGCCAAGATTATCGGGCGCGAGGCCGCCGAGGAAGAGCTTTCGCTTTTGGGCGCGGAAAAGCTGGAAAAAATTGTGCACAGCCTTTTGTCGTCCCCATGCAATTACACGCCGCTTTTGCATTTTATCATTCCGGTGGAATACGAGGATATGCGCTCGTTTGCCGAGCTTTGGGTAGACCCAAACAGCGAGGAAGCCAAAATGGCAGGCGCCGGCGACGATTGCATCCATGTGCTGGTGGTGTTTGACGTGGAGGGCATTGGCCGTTTTGAGGCAGAGCTGTTTACAAAGGGCATGAGCATGGTGCTTTCGCTGCTTTGCCCCGAGGCGTATTTGCCCGCGTTTAAGGGCCTTGAAACAACGCTTGCACGCGTTGTTGGCACCACGGGCTACACCTTGCGCGAAACCAGTATCGGTAAGCTGGAACGGCAGCGTTCGCTGATGGACGTGTTTAAAACATTGCCGTATAAAAGGACGGGTATTGATGTCAAAATCTAATAAAAAAGCAAAGGCTGTTGCCTTGCGCTATCAAGAGGATACCGACGCGGCGCCCGTAGTGATTGCATCGGGCTATGGCACCATTGCAGAAAAAATCGTGACCATTGCAGAGCAAAAGGGCATACCTGTTTTTCGGGATGATTCGGCTGCTTCGCTGATGTGCATGCTGGAGGTGGGGCGCAGCATCCCGCCGGAGCTATACGAGGCAGTGGCGGCGATTTATATGCAAATTTTGCAAATAGCAGGCGATATCAAGCATTATTCGTCCGTGGCACTGCCGCAGGAACAAGCAAGCAATATCGATAAGCTGCGCGCGCAGATTGCGGCACGCGGCGAGCAGATGCCCGACACACAAGAGCAGATTTTGCCATAAGCGCGCGGTTTATAAAACAATTTTCGCAAACCGCAAGACAAAAGCAGCGGAAAATGGTATAATAACAACGGAGTTGTTATTATTGGCCATGTGGCTCTGCCACGGCCATTTAAATCAAAAGCGCCCGCCAAAGGCGGATGCGCAATTATACCATATCCTGCGGATATGGTATAATAACCACACAGTGGTTATTATACCTTGATGTCCCCACTCGCAGAGCTCGGGGATGACAATTATACATATCCCCACTCCCATAGCGCAGGCCTGCAATATGCAAAAAACAATGTTTTACATGCGAAGCTTAAAGATGCCTATCATAGCACTATTTGCAATGGATGCGCCAGCCGCCTTGCAGATAGCGTGTCTTTGTTTTTCCCATTCGGATACAGAAAGGGCGCTTTGAAATGGAAAGCAATTATGTTTTGAAAAACTATATGCTGGAGCTAATAGAGCTGGCATTGCCCAAATTTTTGGAGCATTATGAAAAAGAGCACGGCAATGTGCTGTCTACACCGCTGCTGATTTTGCAAGTGAAGGCCGAGGCACTCAACCGTTTGCCCGCTATGTATGTCACCACCAAAAAAGGTGAAGTATATGGCGAATACAGTATGCGCGTGCTGCAAAAGCAGGCAGATTTAACAAAGGCGCTGTATCAAGCCGCCGAGGTGGTGCTGGGGCAGCAATAGCGCGCTTTTATCCAATGGCACAAGTAGTGTGCCCTATTAAAATGCCAGGAGGCCAAGATGCGTTCCCAAGAAAATGAATTTATCGGTGCAATGTGTGAAATTAAATCGCTATCCAATGATTTGCTGGCGGTTGGTATTATCGGTGTGATGGATGAGCTGGAGGGCACCTTAGATGTTTTGCCGCAAGAGGGCGAAGCGCTGATGACCCTGCCGTACAATAATCCCGTGAAGCTGGTTACCTATTTACCCAAATCGGGCTTTCGCCTGCTTTTGGGGCGGGTATATCTCTCCTCGGGCGCTTTTTTGCGCCTTGTTGATGTTGGCTCAGAGCAAACCAGCGAGCGCAGACAGTATTTCCGGCTGAATGTAGAGCGCAAAGCCGAGCTTTTGGTGCCCAACACAAACGAAAACGAGGAAGCGCAAACCGGCGAGGCAATCGAGGTGGACATTAAGGACGTAAGCCTCGGGGGCATTCGCATTCTTTCAAAACAGGTTTTTGAGCCAAAGGATCAATTTTCGGCGTCTTTTGTACTGCTTGAACGCAAAATCGAGCTGATGTGCGAAGTGTGCCGCGAAATTTTTATGGATTCCACCAAACCCGGAGAACATCAATATGGCTGCCGCTTTATCAATGTGTCGGAGCGCCAGCTGGATCGCCTTTGCGGCGATTTATTTGAATTGCAGCGCATGCAAATCCGCAAAAAAAAGCGGCATTTGGATTAGCCGCAATATCCTGTAACAACGAGTGTTTAGGAGGCTTTACGCAATGGACATGCCCGAAAAAGAATATGCAAAGCAAAATTCTGTTTTCGCTTTAGACATCGGCACGCGCAGCATTATCGGCGTGGTGGGCTACAGCGAAAACGGCCTTTTTCATATAGAGGCACTGGAAGCGATGGAGCATCCCAAGCGCGCTATGCTCGATGGGCAAATCGAGGATATCAACGCGGTGGCGGCCGTTGCCAATATTGTGAAGCTGGCTTTAGAGGAGCGCATTGGCAGAACGCTTAATAAGGTGTGTGTGGCGGCGGCAGGGCGCGCGCTGCGCACGGTGGAGGCTGCCTTTTCGGTGGAGCTGCCTGCGGGCGGCCCCGTTACCGAGGAAACCATTTATGCGCTGGAAATGGGCGCTGTGTCGAAAGCGGCCGATGATATCCGCAGCTGCGCCGAGGGCGAAAGCCTTTTCTGCGTGGGGCATTCTGTAGCGCGCTATTATGTGGACGATTACGCCTATTCCACCATTTTGGATCACAAGGGCAAAACCGCAAAGGCAGAAATTATCGCCACCTTTTTGCCCGCCGAGGTGGTAAACAGCCTGGAAGCCGCCATGAAAAAAATTGGCCTTTCGATTGAGTTTTTAACGCTGGAGCCGATTGCCGCGATGAACGCGGTGATCCCGCCCGAATTGCGTTTATTAAATCTTGCGCTGGTGGATATCGGCGCGGGCACCTCGGACATTGCCGTGTGCGACGGCGGCACGGTGGCGGCCTACACGATGGCCACCGTTGCGGGCGACGAAATTACCGAAGCATTAATTAAACAATATTTGGTGGATTTTGAAACAGCAGAAAAAATGAAATTTGCCATTGCAAAAAACGAAGCGGAAATTGCATTTCGCGATATTTTGGGCTTCGACTATGCATTGCCGCAAGAAGAATTGCTGCAAACCTTGCGCCCTGCGCTGGAAAATTTGGCCGATATTATCAGCGAAAAAATTATTGAGGTGAACGGCAAAGCGCCGTCCGCTGTGTTTTTGGTGGGTGGTGGCGGCAAAACCCCGCTTTTGTGCACGTTGGTGGCAAATCGCCTTTCGCTAGACGAGCGCAAGGTGGCCATTGGCGGTAATAATTTTATGAAAAAGCTGGCGGTTGGGCGCGAGGAAGCCTTTGGGCCCGAATATGCAACGCCGCTGGGCATTGCGCTTACGGCGCTAAGTTCGGGGCAATATAAGGGCTTTGATGTGTTTATCAATGGCGAAAAGCGCCATCTTTTGCGCACGGGCACGCTGGCGATGATGGATGTGCTGCTGCTTTGCGGGTACACCTATAGCGATGTAATGGGCAAAAGCGGGCAAAACCTGCACTTTGCAGTGGACGGCGAGCGCCGCATTTTGCGCGGCGGCCTTTTGCAGCCCGCATCCCTAGCGCTAAACGGCGAAGTGGTGGGCATTTCGGCGCAGGTGCGCTCGGGCGACAGCATTCATATTTTGCCTGCGGTGCAGGGCGAAGACGCACAGCTGCATTTAGGCGATTTATTGCCCGATTATCATAAAATTAGCGTAGAATTTATGGATAAAACGGTTTTTGCTGGCGCGTACGCCGAGGTAAACGGCCACGTGGAGGATGCAGACGTATCGGTGCAAAACGGCGATTCCATTCGCCTTGTGCACATCGCCACATTAGGCGATTTACTTAAGCACATAGGCGCTGGCGAATATGCGCAATATGATATAAACGGGCTTGCCGCTTCGCAGGATATGCCGCTTGGCGACGGCGATTTTATCACGCTGCACGAGGCGCACGAGGCGCAAAGCGCAAGCGCGCAGGATGCTGTGCCATATGCGCCGCAAAGCGATTTTCAAGACGATGCGCTGTTTGAAGCGCCGCTGTTTGCGCCGCAGCTGGGCGCATTGACCGCAGAGGAATTAAGCCACTTGCACAGTGCAGATGCGGCGCTGCCCGCGGATATTGCCGCGCTTTTGGGGCTTGATGTGCAAGAAAGCGCAGTGCAAAATGCAAGCGCCGCGCCGCACAGTGCGCCAGCTGCACAAAATGATGCGCAGCAACAGGTTATTGCATCAGCACAGCAGGATGCCATGCCGCCGTATATCGAAACGCAAAGCCCGATTGCGCTGCAAAACGTGCAGAATACCGAGGAATTTTATGCCATTCCTCGCAAAAAATACGAGCCGGTTTTCCCCTCGTCTGCAAAAGTAGATATGCCGACTGCCACTGCGCAGGATAGCGCACCCGCAGAATCACCATACAATAGAACTGCATATGCGCAGGATAGCGCATCCGCAGAAGCGCCATACAATACGACTGCATACGCGCAGGAAAACGCATTTGCAGAAACACCATACAGTGCACCCGAAGATGCGGCATATCGTGCGCCCACGCCACAGCTTGCGCCCAGCTGGCAGCCGCCAGAGCCGATGTTTTCCCCCGAGCCGCTTTTGATGCAAGAGGCCGATTTGCGCGCCGTTAGCATCACGCTGAACGGGCAGCCACTCACCTTGCCTGCGCGCGAGGGCGGCGTGCCGTACTTGTTTTTGGACATGCTAACGCTTGCGGACATCGACCCTTCAAAGCCGCAAGGCGATATCGAGCTTTTGCTCAATGGGCGTGATGCCTCGTTTTTAGAGCGCATTCATTCGGGCGATTCGGTGCAAATCGCGTGGACAAGGCGAAATACATAAATGTAAACGATAGAATGCAATGTATCGAATGTAGAAATGGCACCGCCTAATTTTTACAGGGTATGCTTTGCATTTTATTGCATTTAGTCTGATGGCCGCGGCAAAGCCACATGCCATTTCATAAAACAGGTTTACTGCTTTATTCAAAAAAAGGGGGGTCGCTGTGCCAATCAAAAAAAATGATGCGCTGCGTTACATTGCCAATTTAATTGGTCTGGCGGCGCTTTCCTATTTTGCAACATATTATTTTTTGCGATTACCGGCGCAGCTGGTGCTAACGCTGTTTCATAAAAGCGCCACACTGCAAAACCCCATTGCCGTGCCCGAATGGGTGATGGCACTAATCAATTTAGTGCTTACGCAAGCGCCGCTTGCGCTGGCCTGTGCGGTTTTATATTTTGGGCGCATGCCGCATGCGCGCCCGCGCCTTTCGTTTGCGCGGCCTCGCGATGCGCGGCTTTGGCTGTTTACGCCTGTTTTTTTGGGGTTTGGGCTTTTGTGCAATATCATCACTACCTTGTTTGCCCGCTTTTTATCACAGGCCACCGCCTACACACCGCCCGCGCCAGGCGCTTTGCCCGATAGCGCGGGGGCGCTGGGCATTTATTTTATTGCGCTTTGCGTGGTGCCCGCCGTATTGGAAGAAATTTTGGTGCGCGGGCTGATGCAAGGGATGCTGGTGCGGTACGGGCCGTGGTTTGGCATTATTGTGTCGTCGGTGCTGTTTACGCTTTTGCACACCAATATTGTGTCGATGCCGGGCATTTTTGCATTGTCTTTGGTGCTGGGGCTTTGCGCATGGTGCACAGGCTCGATTTTGCCGGGCATGATTTTACATTTTTGCAATAATGTTGTGGCGTTTTTTATCACGCTTACCCAGCAAAAAGCCGATTTTGCGCCCATGCGCGCAATGACGGTGTATTTGATAATTGTGATTACGGTGGCGGCGTTTTTGTGCTTGGCGCTGATTATTACGGGCAAAATCCATCAAAGCATTGCGCCGGTGCCGCATTTTCATGACCCGAAAAATCGGCAAAGCCGTTTTGAACGGCTGGTTACTGCCCCTGTGTTTTTGGGCGCAATGGTTTTTTTAACACTGCGGGCGCTTATGCCGCTGTTTTTTGCGCCAAAATAAAGATAAAGGTTTGGAGCTTAGATGAAAGAAGATATTCGTTTTATGCGCCTTGCACTGGAAGAAGCGCAAAAGGCCGCCGAGGAAGGCGAGGTGCCGATTGGTGCTGTGGTGGTGCGCGATGGCATCGTGATTGCCAGCGCACATAATACGCGCGAACGGCAAAAAAACGCCACGCATCACGCCGAACTTTTGGCCATTGATGCGGCGTGTAAAGCGCTGGGCGGACGGCGGCGGCGAGAAGGC